>Ga0207421_10006517_pt1 | contig 12704 bp, 11 predicted proteins | sample SodLakKL_010_SED_4_FD_187542 | JGI IMG/M metagenome (GOLD analysis project Ga0207421, IMG submission 187542) | Alkaline sediment microbial communities from Lake Tanatar, Kulunda Steppe, Russia - 8KL_010_SED (SPAdes) (version 2) | ecosystem: Environmental > Aquatic > Non-marine Saline and... | reverse complement strand
CCCCGGCTCGTGGTCGCCGGTAGCCTGCAATGCCTGTGGAGCCGAGTATTACCGGGGCCGGGGAGGCCGAAGAGCATACAAAAAGGCGCTCGGGTAGTTTACAATTGCTGAGTAAATTAGTAACCTATTTGGTGTACGGAGGTTGATGTGCCGTCGAAAGGGGAAGTCCTGGATGCGCTCCGGACTGTCGTAGATCCGGAGATCGGACTGAACGTCGTTGATATCGGGCTCGTGTACCGAGTAGAGCCCTCGGATGACAAGGTGGAGATCGACTTCACGTTGACGTCGCCGGGGTGCCCGCTCGGAGACGTGATCGAGCGTGACATCAAGCACGCGGTGAAGGCCGCGACGGGAATCGACAATGTGGTGTGCAATTTGGTGTGGAACCCGCCGTGGAGCTTGGAGTTCATGAGTGAGGAGGCGCGGCTCGAGCTCGGGTTCCCGATATAGGCGCATAGAGGTTCTGTTGGATGGTACGGGGCCACTGCAAAGGCCCTGAGCCGGTCGCTTCGAAGCGGGCCGGTGGATAATAGGACGAAGAACGGATATCAGAGATGCGCTCCCGTGCGTGTTCCCGAGGGGAAAGTGTGCGAGTAGCGCCGAGGAGGAGACAGTGAAGCTTGAAATCAAAGACCTCAAGGCACAGATAGACGGAACGCCTATTCTGAACGGAGTTGACCTGACCGTTGAGGAAGGCCGGATCCATGCACTGATGGGGCCGAACGGCTCCGGAAAAAGCACGCTGGCCAACGTGCTCTTCGGTCATCCGTCCTACGAAGTAACCGGAGGCGAGGTGCTCGTGGACGGTCAGAACATTCTGGAGATGGAGACGCACGAACGGGCTCAGCTCGGGCTGTTTCTGGCGTTCCAGTATCCGGTGGAGGTCCCCGGAGTTACGGTAGGCCGGTTTCTCAAGCGGGCCAGTGAGATCGTAAGAGGCGAGGACCAGGTAAAAGGAGCGGGCTTCATCAAGGAGCTCCGGAAGAATCTCGAGTTTATGGGGATGGACCAGGGCTTCATAAACCGTTACCTCAACGACGGGTTCTCGGGGGGGGAGAAGAAGCGAATGGAGATTCTCCAGATGCTCACGCTGAAGCCCCGGTTTGCAGTCCTGGACGAGACCGACTCCGGGCTCGATATCGACGCGCTCCGTATCGTAGCCAACGGCCTGAACCGGATGCGGGGACCGGAGTTCGGTGCGGTGGTGATTACCCACTATCAGCGGATTCTCGACTACATCAAGCCCGATTACGTGCACATCATGTACGGCGGGCGCATCATAACCTCCGGCGGGAAGGAGCTTGTGGAGACGCTCGAGGCGCAAGGCTACGAGTGGCTTCGCAAAGAGTACGGCATCGAGCTGGACGAAGAAGAGGAGGCTGCCTATGAGCACGGAAGTGAAGCCCGTTGACATCGGCGAATACAAGTACGGTTTCCACTACCCTGACCGGTCCGTCTACAAGACGCAGAAAGGGCTTACGGAGCAGGTGGTCCACGAGATCAGCGATCACAAGGAAGAGCCCGAGTGGATGCGGGAGTTCCGGCTCAAGAGCCTCCAGGCGTTTTGGATGAAGCCCATGCCCAACTGGGGCGCGGACCTGTCGGAGCTGAATTTCGACGAGATCACCTACTATGCAAAGCCTACGGACCGGCAGTCTCGTAACTGGGACGACGTCCCTCAGGAGATCAAAGAGACGTACGAGCGGCTCGGCATCCCCGAGGCGGAGCAGAAGTATCTTGCCGGGGTCGGCGCACAGTACGACTCCGAGATGGTCTACCACAATATCCACAAGGAGCTGGAAGACAAGGGCGTTATTTTCTCCGATCCGGAGACCGCGGTGCGGGAGCACCCGGAGCTCGTGAAGAAGTTCTTCGGTACGGTTATTCCGCCGAGCGATAACAAGTTCGCAGCTCTCAACAGCGCTGTCTGGTCCGGCGGGAGCTTCGTATACGTGCCGCCAGGAGTGAAGGTGGATATCCCGCTCCAGGCGTACTTCAGGATCAACTCAGAGAGCTTTGGGCAGTTTGAGCGAACTCTCATCATCGCCGATCGCGACAGCTTCGTGCACTATGTCGAAGGATGCACGGCGCCGGTCTATGCGACCGACAGCCTTCATTCGGCCGTCGTGGAGATCGTCGCGCTGGAAGGCGCGCGCGTTCGCTATACCACCATCCAGAACTGGTCGAGTGACGTATACAACCTCGTGACCAAGCGGGGAGTCGCCTATGACAACGCCACTGTCGAATGGGTCGACGGGAACCTCGGCAGCAAGCGCACGATGAAGTACCCTTCGGTGTGGCTGATGGGTGACGGAGCTCACGGCGAGATCCTCTCCATTGCGTTCGGCGGAAAAGGCCAAGAGCAGGACACCGGAGCCAAGTGCGTGCATACCGCGAGCAACACGAGCTCGGTCATCACCTCGAAGTCGATCAGTAAGGACGGGGGTACTGCCAGTTATCGCGGACAGATCAAGGTCGAGCCGGGCTTGGAGAACGTGAAGAGCCACGTCGAGTGCGATGCGCTTATTCTAGATCCAAACTCGAAGAGCAACACGTATCCCTACATGGATATCCAAAGTGACGATGTCTCGATCGAGCACGAGGCGCGCGTCTCAAAGATCTCCGCGGAGCAGCTCTTCTATCTGATGAGCCGAGGTCTCGACGAGGCCGAGGCGAGTCTCATGATCGTCAACGGCTTCCTCGACCCACTCGTGAAAGAGCTGCCGATGGAGTATGCAGTCGAGCTGAATCGCCTGATCGAGCTGGAGATGGAAGGCTCGGTCGGCTGACAGCCCGTGCCCGGCCGCCCGCGCCTGCGTGGCGGGTCGTGTCGGAGTGCCCACGTAGCCGCCGCCCTTCACTGGCCGCCCGCTCCGGCGTGGCGGGTTGTGCCCGCCGGCGAGCGACCACGGCCGGCGCTCCTACGCCGGTCGGCGGCCTGGGCCGGCAGATTCGGCTGCGCCGGCAGGCGCCGCATCCGCGGGCGGCGGAGTGCCGGCGCCCTTCTCGATGTGCCTCGCTTTCGGGCAAGAGCGGCGATAGGCGTCTCCGCTTGCCGTGAGCTCTGGACAACAGCGCGGTTGTGCGGGACACTGTAGAATTCGAACACTGGGAGAGAGATGTGAGTACGGTAGACGTGGAACGGAACCAGGAGTATAACGCAACTGAGGATCTCGATCGGCTCGTCGGAGAGATGCAAGAGGTGGAATGGGCGGGCAAGCTCCGTCGGGAAGCGCTTGCGTACTTCTCGAAGAAGGGATGGCCGACGCGGGAAGAGGAGGAATGGCGTCGTACCGATGTCTCGTCGTACGACTTCAGCGACTATTCCCTGACGTGTGCGCCGGAGGAAGGAGCACCGCCGGCGGTGGAAGTGCCGGAGGAGAGCGCCGGCGTTGTCCGTTTTGAGTCCGGGCGGTGTGTCGGCCTGGGACTGTCGGAAGAGCTTTCCGGTCGCGGGGTCTACTTCGGATCGCTTCAACATCTCCTCGGAACCGGCCGAAGTGCTCCGGAAGCCGAGCGCGTTCACCAGAAAGTGGAGAAGGCGTGGCGCGCAGGGTTTGCCCGGGCGGATAACCGCTTTCAGGCGTGGAACCTGGCCGGGTTCACCCACGGTGTCGTTCTCCATATACCTTCCGGCGTGCGCATCGAGGAGCCGATCTACATCGACTTCTACGAATCGGGGGACCAGCGGGTTTCTATCCCGCGAGTGGCGATGATCCTGGAACAGGGCGCTGAAGCCACGGTGGTCCAGGCTATTCGTGGCGCGGAAGAGGGCGAGGTCATCTATAACGAAAGCGTAGACATCCACGTCGGACAGAACGCCCATCTGCGCTACCTGACTATGCAGAACCTAAACCTGGATGCAAGCTTCTTCGGTTTCGGCAGCGGAAGCATCGCCAAAGACGGAAGTCTCCAGCACTATATCTGCTCGTTCGGCGGCATGCTCGCGAAGAACCGCTTCGACTGCACCTTGGACGGCGAGGGCAGCCTGGTACGGCTGAACGGGCTGTATTTCCCGTACGAGGATCAGCACATGGACTTGCGCACCGTCCAGCACCACCGCGCTCCGCACGCTGAAAGCCGGACGTACTACAAGGGAGCGCAGCGGGACGAGGCGCATTCGGTTTATCAGGGGCTTATCGAGGTGGCGCATGAGGCGGTCCAGACCGACGCGTTCCTAGAAAACAAGAACATCATTCTCAACGATGGCGCGCGGGCGGACTCCATCCCCACCCTGAATATCGAGACGGACGACGTTCAGTGTAGCCATGGCTCGAGCACGGGAAAGATCGACCGCACGCAGCTCTTCTACCTAAAGGCTCGCGGCTATCCGCCGGCCGAGGCGGAGGAGATGCTGCTTCAGGGTTTCTTTGAGGATATCATCCATCACGCACCCGAACGTCTCCAAGACGAGCTCCGTGGCCTTATCCGGGCGCGCGTGCTGGCGGCCTACGAGAGCGACGACGATTCCGAGGACGAGTAAGCCTGCGGCGGCGCCTCGCACGCGGCGCCGCATGGTTAGGATAGTACGGAGGAACTCCGGTCATGGCGAAGTGGCGGAAAGCGTGTGCGGTGGACGATTTCCAGTCGACGTACAAGTTCGTCTACCGGCGCAAAGAGATAGCGCTCTACAAGCTCGAGGACGGTATCTACGCGACCGACAACTCATGCTCGCACGAGTATTCGCCGCTCCATGAGGGGATGATCATCGGGGACGACGTCTACTGTCCGAAGCATGGATCCCGGTTCGACATCCGGACCGGAGCGGTGAAGGATTTTCCGGCTACGCGCCCTGTGGCCACCTATCCGACAAAAGTTGAAGACGGGTACGTGTGGGTGAAGATGTAGCGACGGCAGACGGGAAGAGTCGGACGGACTGGATTGTCCGACAGTTTGCCCAACGCGTGGCCGCGCGGTAGCGTCGGAGACCTATTGCCCAACGCGTGGCCGGGCGGTAGCGTCGCAGACCTATTCGTGCGGTTTCTGTGCTAGGATCCCGATCCACGGGCTGCCCCGATAGTACGGGGTGCCGCTCAGATCAGCCGTGTGTCGCACAACGCGGAATCCGGCCGCGCGAGCTGCGCTTCGGATCTCGTTGGGACCGTGATAACGGTGCCAGACGGTGTAGGCGTCGGCAGTGCCGTCGAAGTGGAGGATGACGTAGCGGTCGGCGGATACCCGGTGCTTGGGGTAGTGGTAGCTCTGCTCCAGAAGCAGATGCGGACGGGGCGACCAGAAGCCGTCGCGGCTGACCATGTGCCAGTTCGGGCGGAGCCGGTTCTGTTCCACATACGATTGGGTCATGACATCGAAGATGAAGAGCCCGCCGGGACGGAGTGCCTGGAAGGTGCGTTCGAAAAGCCGGTCGCGCCGCCGGTCGGAGATAGTGGCCATCCCGCCGTAGACGAGAAGGACCATGTCGTAGCCGTCCTCCAGCTCGTCCCAAAGCGCCTCACCGGCTGCCACATAGTCTCCGTGTATGAAGGCGGCCGACAGTCCCAGGCTCTCTGCGAGCGGAGTACAGTGGCTCCGGGCGTGCTCGACGGCCGCCGGAGCTACGTCGACCCCGGTGACCGAGCATCCCTGTTCCAAGAGCGCCTCGGCGTAGAGCCCCGGCCCGCATCCGAGGTCGAGTACGTGGGCGGGGAACCGGTGCTCGCGTCGAGCCTGTTGCAGCATCCAGTCGAGCTCCCGGACACGCTCCTCCGGCGGTCGGGTCGCCGCATCGATTGCCTCGTCCAGATGCGCATCGAGGACGTGCCGGCTGATATACGGGTTGGCCCAGAAGACTCGCTCTTCGTCCTCGAAGGGCTTCGGCCGTTTGAGAAGCTGGTGCAGCTGTTTACGGTTGACGTTTATTCCGTCGGGAAGGTATCTCATCAGTACGTGACTACGAGTTTCGGAAACCGATCATACATTACCAAGCGCCTCGGTGAAAAGGAGCTCTCGGAGGCGGCCGCGCTCATCCGGCAGGGCGAGTGCGTGGTTTTTCCTACAGAGACGGTCTACGGGCTCGGGGCGGACGCAGGCTCTGAGAGCGCGGTGCAGAAGATCTTTTGGGCGAAAGGGCGTCCGGCGGACAACCCGCTTATCGTCCACGTGGCGCGCATCGAGGACGTGGCGGCGGTCGCTCGTGTCGGTGACGCGGCCCGGAGGCTTTTGGGGGCGTTTACCCCGGGGCCCTTGACTGCGGTGCTGCCCGCTGAGGACGGCGTAGCACCTGGGGTGCGGGCAGGGCTCGATACCGTCGCCGTGCGGATCCCTGCTCACCCGTTGGCGCTGCGTCTCATCGATGCGGCCGGAGTGGCTATTGCCGCGCCGTCGGCCAATCGATCGGGCCGGCCGAGCCCGACGGATGCCGAGATGGCTTTCCGCGAGATGGCCGGCCGGGTGGCGGCTGTGCTCGACGGGGGCGAGTGCGCGGTCGGGCTCGAGTCGACGGTGGTGCGGGTGGACGAGACCGAGGTGGTGCTCCTGCGCCCCGGCGCGGTCTCCGCGTTCGATCTCGGGCGCGTCTCCGGCTTGCCGGTTCGTTCCGCCGAGGCCCCGGAAGCCGGGTCTTCGCCGGGAACCCGCTACCGCCACTACGCGCCGTCGGTCCCGGTCGTGGCAGTCGAGTCCGAGGCCGAGTTGCGCGCTGCGGTCAGCCGGCAAGCCGAGGCGCTTGTCCTCCATGTCGCAAGTACGGCCGCCGGCGTCGCTGCCGGGGAGGCGGGCTACTTCGCCTCTGCCGGCCCTAGCGAACCGGGAGAGGCGGGATCCGGCGTGGTTTGGGCGCGATACGAGAGCTACGCTGAGTTGGCCCGTTCTCTCTATCGAAGGATAATCGAGGCGGAGTCCGACGGCGTTCCGATTGTCGTGAGAATTCCCGATGCGGCTACCTGCCGCGCCGACGGCACTGCGGCGGCTCTCCGCGACCGTGTTCTGAGGGCGGCGCGCCGGTAAACGGGCTCGTCCCGGCCGGCCGCGAGCGTCCGGTTGCGGCCCCACGGCCGGACCGGCGGCGCTCCAGTCTCCGTCCGCTCCTGTCTCCGTCCGGCCCACACGCCCGTGCCGGATTACTCGCGATTGTTGAGAAGTCGATCGATGAGGACGAAGGCCACAGCCGCGCGCTCGTTCCGGTCGAAGTCCCCCTCCAGCCTGCGGAGCTCCTCGTTTACGCGCTCCGATGAGTGGCCGGAGGATTGGACCAGCTCGTACGCCCGCGCGAGCTGTGCCTGATTGATGCAGTAGACGCTTTCGCCGCCGGTTATATCGAGCTTCATCAGCAGCTGCACTGAAAACTCGAGCCGCACCCGCAGCTCTCTGTTGCATTGGGATTGATGAAGCGGAACCCGCTCTGCACCAGATCGTCCGTATAATCGATCTTCAACCCGTCGAAGTAGGGGCTACTCTGGGGATCAGCAATAACCCGAATGCGGTCATCCTCATAGATCGTCAAATCGCCCTCGGCTTCTTCGACGTCGATTCCGGCACCGTAGCTCAGACCTGAGCAACCGCCGGGCTCGACCCAGAGCCGGAGAAACTGCTCCCGGCCCACATCCAGGGCGATCAGCTGTTCGAGCGCCGTCTCGGTAATCTCGATGGCGTTCTTCGTATCGGTCATGTCCCTCTCTCTCCCTCTGCGGTATCCGATCTATGTGAATGCCTACCGGTCCGAGCCCGGAACGCGGGCTACGATCCGACGGCTTTTCTTCAGCCGGCTTGTATGAGCAACCCGGCACAAGGCCTCTGCGGGTCTTTCCAAACTCTACAGCTATTACAGTAGCTATAGTGCATAATGTATGTCAATAGTGTGACGCGCAGTATGTATCAAATACGGTTAAACGGCATTGCGGAAACGTATAAACCGCCGTCGCTGCTGTGCTGGGGAGGAGACCGGCGCTCCCAAAGCCGGAGCGCGGCGCACTGCCGGGAGCATCCCGCGCAAACCGCCGGCGTGTCAGCCATGTATCGGATGGATACGGTCAGGGGGGAGATGCTCCGACAGGCGAGCTGACACGTGCTCGACGAGCGCCTCGCGCAGCTCGGGAGGGTGGGTCGCAACGGCGCCTCCTTCGGGCTCGTGCTGCACGACGTAGGGGGCGTGGAGCACGTCCGTGTCGGAGCGGCTCCGCCGCATGCGCTTCAGAAAGTCGGGAGCGGCGCGAAAGACGCCGAGGGTTGCCTCCTCGATTCGTTCGGGATCGAGGGTGCGGAAGGTTTCGGCAATGCACTCGTCGTAGGCGGCGCGCCAGTCGGACACCGGAAGGATCGGATCGAAACAGAGCCCCACCCGCATTCCGTCTCGCTGGGCCTCGCGCGCGGCGAACAAGCGGTTGCGTAAGCCGGCGCAGCCGGGCTCGTAGCGCTTGCGGGCCGGCTCCGGCGAGATGCTGAAGGAAAGCAGCGTCGAGGGAGCCGGGGCGCGGGAACGGATGGCGCGATAGTTGTTGCTCTTGGTACGGATCTCGATCCGCAGGCTCGGATGGGACTCGGCTGCGTCGATCCACACGCCGCACAGGCCGAATAGCGGCTCGAAGGCGAGGAGGTCGGTGAGATAGCTCACGCTCAGAGTAATCTCGCCCCGGTCGGCAGTCCGGCGGGCCGCCGCCACGAAATCTTCCGTGTTCACGAAGAGGACACAGTGCGCCGAATCGTGCATTCCCTGGAGGAAGCAGTAGTCGCAGTTGTAGAGACAGTTGCGGACCATATCGTTGTAGTAGACCGGGAGCGGGGCATCACACCCGCATACCCGTTCGCCGGCCCGGTACAGGTAGTTGCCTCGTTCTACCGCCAGAATCAAGGCCGGCGCCCGTTTCTGCACCTGGAAATCCTGGCCCGGCCGGTTGAAAACGTCCTTGTAGTGATCGATTTCGACGAGCGGCAGACCGTCGAGGCCGGCCGGCACCTGCTCGGCCAACGGGTAGGCTCGGGCGTCGCGCTCTACGTAGAGCCGGGAGAAGCGGAAGCTACGAAATGTCTTCGTCGAGTTTGGAGCATACTGCGGCGACACGGCGGTTTCGCTCCTCCTTGCTGCGTGGTTGTGGTGGGTGTGCGGGGTCGCCGGCAAGCTCCGGCAGGTACCCGGCGCGAAGGACGCGCGCTCGCGCGCGCGCCACCAACTGTTGGCGCTGGGAGTGCGTTGCGCGAAGAAACGTCGCAAGCTGCTCGAGGCGCTCGTGATCCCGGGTGCTGAGCGGGTCGCGGCGATGTCTCTCCAGATGCGAGCGAGCTCGCGCGTGCTCTACGACGGCCCGGAGCTCGTCGATCGCGGGTTCGGGCCGGCCCGAACGGGTCTCGGAGTGACTGATCCCGGATGCCGACTTCGCCTCCACCGGTCCACCGTGGCCTGAAGCGTCGCCCGGTTCCTCAAGGGCGGGCCCCGCCGCCCCGGGGGCCCGATCTTCCATGCCGGGCTCGTCGCCCGCCTCTGCGCAGAGCGCCGCGATCACGATGCGATGCGGCGGCAGAAGGCGAAAACATGCCGCGAGCACCGGCTCGATGGCTCGGGCGATCTCCCCGCGGAGCGCGACCTCCGGAACCGGAGACGCCGGGACGATATCGGGGATGTACGGAGACGCTCCGCATACCGAATGGACCAGCCGAACCCTTTCACGCCCGGGGCCGGCCGGCTTGTGCGCGCGGCCCGCGTCGGCAGAGGCCTCGTGCGGCGAGGGATCGTTCGCCGAGGGATCCTCCGCTGAGGCCTGGTCTGCCGAAGCGTCGTCGGCCGAAACGTTGTCCGCCGAAGCCTCCTCGGCCGAAGCGTCGTCCGCCGAGGTCTCCTCCGCCGAGGCCCCGTCCACCGAAGCCTCGTCTACCGACGTTTCCTCCGCCGAGGTCTCCTCCGCCGAAGCATCGTCGGCCGAAACGACGACGAGTGCCGTCACGCCCTGGTGCTGCTCCCGGATCCGGTCCCGGACCAGAGCGCCGGGATCACCGGCCTCCCGGGGGCAGAGCGGCTCGAGCCGCGTAGCCCGCGCGGCGAGCTCCGCTGCTCGACGGTCGCATGCGATGACGAGGATCGGTCCATCGCTCTCCGGAAAACGATCGGCCGGCACCATACGCATCACTCCGCCCGAACGCGGGGAAGGGCCCGCGCTCCGGCCTCGCCGGCCGGCGTGCCACCCGAAAGGCTGGAGTAGGCACCTTCCCGGCCGGGCCGGCCGGCAGCATCCGCCGTCCCGCGCACGCTCGCCTCGGGAACCGGCCGCGCCCGGAGCGGCGGGTCGTCGCCTTCCTCCAGCGCGTCGAGCTCCACGTCCACGAACGTGTTGGGACGCGCGGCGCATTCCGCAAGGCGGATCGGGAGGTAGTGCTCGCCGTAGCCGGTTGCCCGGGATTCGCGTGCCTGCTCGACCAAGAGACGCTCCCGGGTTCCGACGCGAGAGGCGCGGTAGCGGCGCTTGTTCTCCGCGCTGATGCCGCGGATGATCTCCGCCCGCTCCGCCTTGGTCTGCTGCGGAACCTGGTCCGGCATTCGCGCAGCGCGCGTGCCGTCCCGGATCGAGTAGGGGAACGTGTGAATGTGGCTGAAGCCCAGCTCTTGCGCCATACGGCACGTCTCGGCGAAGTCCGCTTCGGTCTCGCCGGGGAACCCGACCAGAATGTCCGTGGTGAGGTTGAAGCCCGGGTAGCGGTTCCGGAGGTGCTCGGCGATCTCGCGGAAGCCGCGGGCGGTGTACTGCCGCCGCATCCGGAGGAGGATCCGCTCGCTCGCGCTCTGGAGGCAGAGGTGCAGGTGCGGGCACATCTTGGGATGCGCAAAGAGATCGAAGAATCGCTCGTCGAGCTGGTCCGGCTCGAGACTCGATATCCGCAAGCGAAAGTCCCCATCCTCCTCTAGGAGGCGCTCCACAAGCCGGCTAAAGGTCAGCCCTTCGTCGTCGTACCTGCTGATGTTCACGCCCGTCACCACGAGCTCCCGGTAGCCGGCATCGAGTGAGGCGCGCAGCTCGTCGCGAACTTCGGCAAAGGGGCGACTGCGCGCGGTGCCGCGGACGAGCGGAACGATACAGAAGCTACAGAAGTTGTCGCATCCGTCTTGGACCTTCAGCATCGAGCGGGTGTGGAAGGTGCGGTCCGGCGTGACGAAATCGAACACCCCTTCCGGTAGGCGGTCGGGGCGCACCACTTCGCCGCGCATGTGCGCCTCGGCCAGCTGGACGATCGCATGCTTGCGCGTGTTGCCCACGGCGTAGACTCGCTCGTCGCGCGCTGCTATCTCGGAGTGGCTGTCCACGTAGCACCCGGTCATGACCACGAAGGCGCGATCCCGGAGTGCGCCGGAGCCTCCGGAGCTTCCCCGCTCTGCCTTGGGGAGTCCCTGCGGGAGCTCCCTAGCGCGCTCCCGCATGCGGATGGCCCGGTTCATTTGGTTGCGACTCTTGCGGTCGCTCCGGTTCGTCACGGTGCACGTGTTTACCACGTAACAGTGCGCGGGCTCCTCCGGCGGTACCACGTCCCATCCTGCCGCGCGGAACCGGGCCGCGAGCGCATCGCTCTCGTACTGGTTGAGCTTGCAGCCGATTGTCCGAAACGCTACTCGCTTGGTCATGTGGTTTGCCGTTCCATTTGCTGCTCGGGTTCCGTGCTGGGGCCGTGCTCTACGCCCCCGCGGCGGCAGCCGGTTCCCGGACGAGCTCCCCGGCAAGGCTCAACGGGCGACAGTCGGTGATTCGCACGTCCACGAACCGGCCGATGAGGCTCGTGTCCTCGGAGGGAATCCGGACATTGATCCTGCCCTCGGTCTTCCCGGAAAGGTAACCCGGCTTTCGCGCCTGCCCGTCGATGAGAACCCGGCATGTGCGGCCGACCATCCGGCGGTTGCGCTCCAGGCTGATCTCGTGGAGCTCGTTCTGGAGCTCATGCAGCCGTCGCTTCTTCTCGTGTTGGGGAACATCGTCCTCCCACCGGGCGCTTGCGGCGCCGGGGCGGGGGCTGTACATCGCGACGAAGGCCATGTCGTAGCGGAACTCCCGCATCGCCGCGCGGGTCCGCTCGAATTGCTCCTCGGATTCTCCGGTGAACCCGACAATGATGTCGGTGAAGAGCGTCGCCTCCGGCAGAGTGCTCCGGATCTTCTCCACGACCCGGCGATAGCGTTCGACTGAGTGGTTCCGGTTCATCCGGAGGAGCACCTTGTCGTCTCCGCTCTGGAGGGGGAGGTGGATCTGGTTCGCCAAGCAGTCGTACGCCGCGATCGTGTCGATCACTTCGTCGGTCATGTCGCGCGGATGCGGACTCGTGAAGTAGACCCGGAACTCCCGGCTGCTCGTCCGGCCGATCTCGCCGATCTCGCGGAGGAGCTCGGCAAAAGTGCGCTCGGCATCGCCCTTGTCTTGGCCGTAGCTGTTTACGTTCTGACCCAGAAGGGTCACCGTCTTGAAGCCGCGCTCGACGAGGCTCCGTACCTCTCCCAGGATCTCATCCGAGGAGCGGCTGACCTCGCGCCCCCGCGTGTAGGGGACGGCGCAGAAGGTACAGAACTTGTCACACCCGTTCTGGATCGGAACGTACGCTTCAAAATCGCTCTCATAACGAGGTTGAATCTTCCAGTATCCGGCTGCGTCGTCCTGCTTGCTTGCTTTGGGGACCGAAGGTAGGATTCGTACGAGCCGGCCGCCGTTTTGCGGGATGCCGGCTTCTTTGTCGTGCGCACCGCCGCTCCCGGCACCCGCACCCGCGGCGTCGGCACCGGCACCCCCGGCACCCGCACCCGC
>Ga0207421_10006516_pt1 | contig 12704 bp, 12 predicted proteins | sample SodLakKL_010_SED_4_FD_187542 | JGI IMG/M metagenome (GOLD analysis project Ga0207421, IMG submission 187542) | Alkaline sediment microbial communities from Lake Tanatar, Kulunda Steppe, Russia - 8KL_010_SED (SPAdes) (version 2) | ecosystem: Environmental > Aquatic > Non-marine Saline and... | reverse complement strand
AGCGGGAAACGGGACTCGAACCCGCAACCCTCAGCTTGGAAGGCTGATGCTCTAGCCAATTGAGCTATTCCCGCCAATCTTGTAGTCCAGCAACAGGTCCTTCCTGTCTCCTACAATAAAAAGGCCCGATTCAGTTAACTCCCGGCACAGCCCGGGCGTATATATTTATCCAATCTTTTTTTGTGGTGGAGGGGGGAGGATTCGAACCTCCGAAGGCTTACGCCGACAGATTTACAGTCTGTTCCCTTTGGCCACTCGGGAACCCCTCCGTATGGAGCTGGCGATGGGACTTGAACCCGCAACCTGCTGATTACAAGTCAGCTGCTCTACCAATTGAGCTACGCCAGCCGCTTAAAAAATGAAACATATTATTTTGTCTATTAAAATGCAACCCCTTTAACCTATTTTTTTAAAAATTATTGAGCAGCTGCTCTTAAATGGCCGCAACCGGGACTTCAGCCGCACAAGCCATCGAGAAAATCTGCAACTCTTGGCCGTGACAAGACTTTTGTCGGTTACAATCTCTCCACCCCCACCCCTGATCATTAATCCCTCAACCCCATAATCCCATAATCCATATACACGGCAAGGACCGGCTTAGAACTTGTGTGAAGTGGATACAGCCTCCAGGCTGTCTTTGGCTGCCTTGTCCACCTTGGAAGCCAGCTGAAGATGAGCCTTTTTTGCCGGGGACGGTTCACTGCTTAAAACCACGGGTTCCCCCTTGTCTGCAGCCGCTATGCTGGCCGGATCCAGAGGAATAGACCCCAGAAAATCAATACCATACCCGGCCGCAAGGGCTCTGCCTCCGCCGGCCTTGAACAGGGCGATATCCCTGCTGCAGTGCGGGCAGACCAGACCGCTCATGTTTTCCACCAGGCCCAGGATATTGGCCTTGGCATACTGCAGAAAATTAATCGCCTTGCGCACATCCGCCAGAGAGACTTCCTGGGGAGTAGTAACAACTATGCACAGGGCATCGGGAATGGTCTTCAGGACTGTCATGGGCTCATCACCTGTTCCTGGAGGCGAGTCAACAACAAGGTAGTCCAGGTCTCCCCACCGCACATTGGACACAAACTGCCTGATGGCGGAAGTCTTCATGGGACCCTTCCAGAGTATTGCCTGGTCGGGATCCTTCAAAAGCGACTCCATAGACATGACAGAAAGGCGTTCATTGTATCTTTTGGGCTCTATAAGACTCTGGCTGCCCACCTCAAGAAGCCCGGTGATGCCCAGCAGACGTGGCACACTCGGTCCGTGGATATCCACATCCAGAAGTCCTGTTCTGTTTCCTTCCGCAGCCAGTGCAGCAGCAAGGTTGACCGCTACAGAACTTTTGCCCACACCGCCCTTCCCGCTCATGATAAAGATCTTGTATCTGATCCTTGAAAGAGTGGAACTTATGAGCTCTTCCTGCGATCTGCCGTGGCATGAATTTTTGCTGTGCCCGGTCCCGCCCGGGCAGGAACTTTGACTGCCTTCCTGGATCATATCCGGCAACTCCTGAATTTTTGCTTTTGCCTGAATCCTGCCTGAATACCCGGGATCATATAAACCTGAGGACAACAAACCCGGCAACCACCAGGAGCAGGGCGGCTACTATGAAGGAGTCCATGCGGTTTTCAAGAAACTCCCTGGCCCTGTCTCCCTGCCAGTATATAAGGGCGGCAATGAGATAAAACCTGGCTCCTCTGCTCAGCACGGAGGCAATTATAAACACAGCCAGATTTATTTTGAAAGCCCCGGCGGTCAGAGTGCACACCTTGTAGGGAACCGGGCTTACTCCGGCCACTGCCACAGCCCATGCATCATAGCGATCGTACCATTCCCGGATAATTTCATACTGATCCATGAGACCATAAAAGCCTATTATGGCCATCCCCACAAGCTCCATAAAAAAAAGCCCGATTATGTATCCCGCCACACCACCCAGCACCGAGAAAATCAGGCAGATGGTGGCCAGTCTGAAGACCTTTTTACGCTGTGCAAGCCCCATGGGAATAAGCAGCAGATCCTGAGGCACAGGAAAAAAGATGGACTCTGTAAAGGCCACCAGCATCAGGACCTTTTCCGCTCCCTTCCTGGAAGCAAGGTCCCAGAGCATGCCCATCCATTTCTGGAATATCTTCAAGTATGCTCCTGTTTACCAGCCGAACTTGCCCACCAGGTCCACAAAAGCCACACTGCCCATATTTTCTCTTTTGACTTCTCCCCTGTCTTTTATAACGCGCAATAACTGCTGATGCCTCCTGCTTCCACCCACCGGTATGACCAGCATCCCCGGATCATTGAGCTGCTCCGTGAGAGGGTCAGGCACATCAGGTCCGCCGGCAGTAACCAGGATACGATCAAAGGGGGCCTGTTCCGGCCAGCCTGTGGTTCCGTCATCCAGTTTGGTTTTTATAAAATAGTATTTCAACTGATTAAAACGCTGTCTGGCTGTCTGATACAGAGCTTTGATTCTTTCCACAGTATAGACGTCAGCTCCCATCTCCGCAAGCACTGCAGCCTGGTATCCGGATCCGGTGCCGATTTCCAGCACCTTCATTCCCGGCTGCACCTCCAGCATAGCACTCATCATGGCCACTACATACGGCTGGGATATGGTCTGTCCATGACCAATGGGCAGGGGATGGTCCGCATAGGCCTGTGCCTGCAGGGCCTCATCCACAAACATATGCCTGGGGACCTTGCGCATGGCCCCCAACACTTGTTCATCCTTGATTCCCCGGGCTTCTATCTGCTCCCGGACCATCTTTTCCCGCAATCTTTTAGGATCAACGCTCAATTTTTACACCCCGGACAACAATTGAATTGAATGCATTCACACCATGAACAACCAGCAACGCAGCCGTAATCCGGCTTCCCTTCTAGAAATTTTTTCCACCTCTGTCCATTTTTAATTTTTGCACAGCATGATAACCAATAAACTGGCTGCACTTGCCTGAGACAGGGTCCATAGATTGTTTGACTATCGCACAAGGCAAGGGTAATGAGGGTTTTTGTCGGGTGGGGTATATTGCGGTTGACGGATAATTGTGCAGATTGATCATGCGAGGCGCGTGGCAGGCGCAGCAAAAAGGAAAAAGAACCGTTTCCGGATGAAAACTAAACAGTTACGCAAGACAAATCAAGGCAGGAAATTATGCTTACTGTAAAGGACCTCATGACCCGGGATATTTTTACTCTGCAGGCAACGGACAACCTGGCCCTGGCCAGGTCGCTCATGGATCTGGCCCGTATCAGGCATATCCCCATAGTGGATCACGATATGAGTTTTACCGGCCTGATCACCCACCGCGACATTCTTTCAGCCACGGTTTCCAAACTGGCAGGCGTGGACAGTCAAACCCAGGAAGAACTGGATATGGGCATTCCGGTTCAGGAAATCATGAACACCAGGGTCAAAACCATCCACCCGGATGATAACCTCAGGGATGCTGCCGGCTTGCTTCTGGAGCACAAGTATGGCTGTCTGCCGGTGGTGATAAACGGCAGACTGGTGGGAATACTCACTGAGGCAGACTTTTTAAGCCTGACCATAAGCCTCATGGACGCCCTGGGCCAGGATCATGAGCTGTCCTGAAATAAATCCGGGCCTGCTGGAAAAGGCTCAGGCCAGCCTGGCCGCAATATTCGCTGCGTGCTCGCCTTGAAACCTGGCCGCGTCCAGTTCGTTTTGACTGGGCATCCGCGAGCCATCGCTGCCGGCAATAGTAGATGCTCCGTAGGGTGATCCGCCGGTCACCTCTTGAGTGCCCATCTGCCCCTGAAAGGTATACGGCAGGCCCACCACTACCATGCCTTGATGCAGCAGGGTGACGTGAAAACTGAGAATGGTGGACTCCTGACCTCCATGCTGAGTGGCGCTGCTGGTAAAAACGCTTCCAACCTTGCCCACCAGGGCTCCTTGGGCCCACAACTGGCCTGTCCCGTCCAGGAACTGCCGCATCTGCCCGCACATATTGCCGAATCGCGTGGGGGTCCCGAATATAATGCCCTGGGCCTCCTGCAGTTCATCCACCGTGCAGACGGGTATGTCCTGCATTTCTTTTGCGGCTTCCAGGGCTCCCATTTTTTCCAGAATATCCCGGCTAAGGGTTTCAGGCACTCTTCTAAGATCCACCCTGGCTCCGCTGACTCTGGATGCTCCCTCTGCCGCGGCGCGGGCCATGGCCAGCACATGTCCATACATGGAATAAAATACCACTTTTATAATCATGTCTGTCTGCCTTTTCTTATCCCCAGCGCTGCAAGTATCTTTTCCAGTACGCCAGGAGAGTGCTTTGGCTGCTGCATATAATTGAAGCCCATCCAGACGCCGTGAGAAGCAGCCATCTGAAAATCTTTTCTGGCTGCGAATTCCTTGCCCAGCTTCAGCAGGACCACCCCACGATTATGGTAGGCTTCGCCGAAATCAGGCTTTAGATTGATTGCTGTGCTGAAATCGTTCAGGGACTCCTGCATCCTGTACTCGTCCATATTGGCAAGCCCCCGGTCATTATGCAGTTCAGCCCGTTGCGGATTTTGTTCAATGGCTGCAGTCAAAAAATCTATTGCCTGCTGCGGCGCTGAATAGCTTACTCCGTTCCACAGGCTGTCGGCTTTCTTTTTCCACTCGTTTACGGACATTTGCCCTCCGGTTTCCTTTTGTATTTCTTCATCTTTGTTTTTCTTTTTCATCTTCTCAAGATTGTCCAGAAGCTCCTTTTTTTCGCCTTCAAGGACCTTGTTCTGATGCTCCAGGCGGGACACCTTTTCCTGCAGCTCATCTGTATTCGCCTTCAGCGATTCCACCTCTGAGGCCAGGCCGTTTTTTTCCTGGACCTCCTGCTTAAGACTTTCATCTTTTTCATGCAGTTTCTGTTCCAGAGCTTCCCGAGCCTGAATATTCTCGTTCAGCTGGGATTCAAGCTCAAGTTCCCTGCTCTGGTGCTGAGACAACAACATGTCTTTCCTGGCTATCTCGTCTTCCAGCCTTTCCTTGGCGGTTTGAAGCTGATCCATTTTCCGGTCATATTCCTTCCTGTGCTGCATGGCCTGGTCAAGCTGGGTCCGGATATAACTGTAGTCCTCCTCCAGACGTTCCATTTCCTCCAGAAGCTTTTGCATGCGCTCCATGATCCGGGCCTTGGTCTCCCTGGAGCCGGGCATTTTTCTGTGATTCTGCCCTTCAACAGCTGGCTGTGCTTCTGATTCCTTTATATTCCCCTCATGAAAAGCCTGCTTAGAGTCAAGCTGCCCCCCGGTGACAGATACACTATCTCCGTGGGAAATGCTGATCTCCCTTTTCAGGCTTGTTTCCACCTGATCATTGAGCAGACTTTTCAAGGCTTGGCCGCTTTCATTCTGAAATCTTTTTTTCTTGCTTTGCCTGCTCTGTTTGCTTTGCTTCTGCTTGGCCATAAAATTTCCTTGGAGTGTGTTGGTATTTTCTCTTGTTTTATATGTCAGGGACAAGGGGCTGAAAGCCAGACCCTGTTTAAGAGTTGGGTCGGTAAAAAAAGCAGCTTTAATGCCTCTGCATTTGATCCAGCCTGTCCACCATTTCCCGGGCAAAGGCCTTATAATCATGGCATCCTGCGGACCTGGGCTCCATATCACAGACACACCTGTTGCTCAGGTTGGCTTTATTGATGACTGTATTCCTGCGGACAACACTGTTGAAAAGCATATCCTGAAAATATTTTTCAATGGCTTCACGCACTGTCTTTGCAGCTGTGGTCCGGCTGTCGAACATGGTAATCAAAGCTCCAAGGAGGCGTATTCCAGAGTTGCTGTCCTCCCTGATGGCCTCCATGGCCTGCATGAGATGTCCTACACCCTGCAGGGCATATACGGACTCGCCTTCTATGGGAAGTATGTAATAGTCGGAAGCGGCTATGGCGTTGGTAATAAGGGCGCCTTCAATCTGCGGAGGACAGTCCACCAGGATGTAATCATGGTTGCCGCCTGATTCTGCAAACTCTGCAAGCTTGTTTTTCAGGCCGAAGATTCGTTTGGCTGAATTGGCCGGAAGTCCTGCCACCAGAGAATAGGTATGCAGATTGGCCGGGATGAGATCTACACTGTAAGGAGTGTGCACCAGGCATTTTTCAGTGGTAAGATCTCGATTCGCCAGGAGGTTGCCCACGGAATATTCGTGATCAAAGGGATTGCTGCGGCTCAGGGTCAAGGTGGAGTTGCCCTGGGGATCCAGGTCGACAACCAGTACTTTATAACCCTCCATAGCAAGAACATGAGCCGTATTGACCACACTGGTGGTCTTTCCTACACCGCCCTTGTAATTGGAAAAGGCAATTATCCTGCTCATAAATTATAAACCGGCATATAATATCAGGCCTGCTGAACAAACCCGGCTACAGATTTTTTAAAATTCAGTCCGTAAGTACATAAGCTCAACCTGCCTGTTTAGTCAATGCCTGACAAGGTGGAACCAGACGAAATATAACTGCAAAAAGCAAAATCGCGCAGAACTGGGGGCACTTCCTTTTTGCAGACGTCTCTTGACACTGACTGTGAAATCGGGAAATAATCCGGTATGCTGAAACACCTTCCCGGCATTCTCAATCTGCTGCTTATAATTGTTCTGCTTTGCGCCTGCGCGCCAAGGGAGCCCGCACTGGATCACCCTCCCCCTGAGGCCCGGCTGGACAGTATGCAGTACAGCATCCAGGCTGGAGCCTTTTCTGTTCTGGACAATGCCGTATCCCTTATGGAAAAACTGGAAGAGCAGGGCCTGGAAGCTTATTACTTTCAGGACAGGGACGGTCTGTACAAGGTCCGTGTCGGCAACTTTTCCAGCCACGGCCAGGCCGGGCAAAAGGCTAAGGAACTCAGGAGCCGCGGGGTGCTGCAGGAATACTTTGTCGTGGTTCCAGAAAGTTATCCTTCGGCCCGGGTAGCTGAAAAAGGCACCGATTATGTCCGGAGACGGCTTGTGAATACAGCCCGGGAGTTCATCGGCGTGCCCTATAAGTGGGGAGGGTCCTCCCCGGATTCCGGGTTTGACTGCAGCGGACTGACCATGGTGGTTTACCGCCACAACGGCCTGGATCTTCCCAGGGTGGCGGCCAGGCAGTACCGCACCGGCACCCCGGTATCCCGCGACGCCCTTAAAAAGGGCGACCTGGTATTCTTCGATACCCGCGGCAGCGGCAAAGTGACCCATGTAGGCATCTATATCGGCAACGGCAGATTCATTCACGCCCCTTCCAGCGGGCGCGACGTCACCAGGGGCAGCCTTTCATCTTCCTATTTCCGCAGCCGTTACCTGGGAGCCAGGTCCTATCTGTAGTCAGACAGCAGGCAGAATCCTGAAATCAGGTTTGCATATTTCAACCATCCAGGGCGCATCAATGGCGAGGTTTGCATTACCTGACCGGTTGTTCACAGTTGGTTTTCATCCATAAAGAAACACTTTCCGGACGAAAACCGGTTAATCCTCAAACCATAAAAGGCAATACCTGATCAATGTCAACTGATTCCGGACAACACAGCCGGTTTTCAGGCTTCCACCCCTCATGCAGCCACGCTTACCCGGGTCTTTCCAGCATGCCGGACCATCCGGGAATAGCAGCGGCCCTGGATGTGATGCGCATCATGAAAAGACATGGTTATACCTCCCTGATCGTGGGAGGAGCAGTACGGGACATTCTTCTTGAGCGCCGCGTCATAGACGTTGACCTGGCCTCGGAGATGCCTCCAGACATTGTGCATGAACATTTCAGAGCTTATGAAACAGGCAAAAGCCGCATTTTTTACACCCTGTGCATAGTCCATCAGGGGCAGCATCTGGAAACCACTCTTTTCAGAAAAAATCATGCTTTGCCCTCTGACAGCCCAAACAGGGAAGATACAACACACAGCCTGTTCTCGGAAGACGCCCGGCACCGGGACTTCACCATAAACGCCATGGCCCTGGATGAAAACCTGCACCTGCTGGATCCCTTCCAGGGAAACAAGGATCTGGCCAGTGGAGTAATCCGGGCCGTGGAAAACCCCCGGGACCGCATAACCGAGGATCCCCTGCGCATGCTCAGGGGAGTTCGCCTTGCCTGTGAACTGGGTTTTGAAATAGAGGAGAAAACAGGCCGGACTATATCCGGGTTGGCTCCGGCTCTATCCGGGGTGGCTCCGGAAAGGCTGGGCCGGGAAATACTGAAAACGGCCTCCCTCAGCGGCCCGCAGTTTGCAAGGGGCATCAGGCTCATGGACCGCCTGGGGCTTCTGCCGGTTTTGCTGCCCGAGGTCGAGGTCCTCAAGGGACTCCACCATGATCCCGGACATCATCCTGAAGGTGATGTATTCAGACACACATTGAGAGCCATCCAGTCCAATCATTTTGCCCGTGACTCTTTGAATATGGCTTTGCTGACCCATGACCTGGGCAAGGCGGACATCGCCGCCCGGCATCCGGGCAGTGGTTTCTACCGCGGTCATGACCGCGCCGCTGAAAACATAATCCGGGAAATGAGTAAAAGGCTGAGGCTTCCAGGAAGGATTACCAGGGCCATGCAGGCTGTAGCAGCCAACCATATGCGTATGCATGGACTCGATAAAATGCGGCCCTCGAAAATTCTGGAGATGGTTGAGCACCCTCACTGGCCGCTTCTGGCCAGGGCTTCGGTCTGTGATCATGCAGCCCGGGGAGAAGAGCAGGGAAAATTACAGCAGAAAAAAATTGAGCGTGCCCTGAAAAAAATCAGGCCCTTGCTGAACGAAGCCACCGGGCAGGCCAGACCGGTTATAAACGGCCGCCAGGTTATGCAGGCCGCCGGGATCCCCCCGGGGCCCCTGGTGGGAAGGATTATCCGGGAAACCACGGCCTGGGCCAGGGACAACGGCATACAAGACGAAAGTACCATTCTGGATTACGCCAGAAGTCTGTCCCAGGCCCTGCAAAAGGAAGACACCCGCACCTCAAAGCCTTAAATCCCAACATCCCCGAATTTTTGAATTCCTGAAGCCCCCAATCCATTAATCCCTGAAGCTCAGTAAATCGTCACCTCTTCCTGGAGCGCACCATGGCCATAACCAGCCTGAGACTCAGGAAAACAGCGATGATATAGCCCAGTACCCCCAGGGCGGGATACCCCCAGAGCCTGGGTCCTGTATCCGCCATTATGATCATGCCTGATCCCAGAAACAGGGCCCCGGTGACAATCCCCACCACCAGCCGGTTGACCACCCTCTCCAGCGTGGCCTGCAGGCCCTCGAGGTTCTGGTGCTGAAAACGTATGGCCAGCTCCCCCCGGTCCAGCTTGCTGATAATATCCATGGTCTGCCTCGGAAGTTCATACTGGAATCTCATCAGGTATCTGATATTTTTCTGCAGGCCTTTCAAAAGATTGGAAGGACTGAACCGGTTCTTGCTCATCCTGCGCACCATGGGCTCTGCTTCCTTGATTACATCCAGGTCCGGGTAGAGCATCCTGGCTGTCCCTTCGGCGGTAACCAGAGCCTTGATCATGATGGACAGGTCCGTGGTCAGAATCCTGCCGTGGTTCCTGAGCAGGGTGGTCAGCTCCATGAGCAGCTGGCCCAGGTTCACCTCTTTTAAAGGCAGCCGGGTAAAATGGCTGACCACTTCCAGGACCTCGTTCTGAAGCATGCCCCGGTTTACATTTTCCCGGCCGGTGGTAAAGGAGATGAGTATTTCCGTTACCTCCTCCACGTCATTATCCACAACCGCGCCTATGAGGTCTATGAGCTCGTAGCGGACCTTGTTGGTGAGACGCCCCACCATTCCCCAGTCCAGAAGGATCATGTTCTCGTCCTCATCTATGAGGATATTTCCCGGATGGGGGTCGGCATGGAAAAAACCCTGCTCCAGGACCTGGCGGATGGAAAAGTTAAGTCCCCTCTTGGCCAGGCTGGCCCTGTTCTTGAGTTCACCGATCCTGACGTCTTTCATCTTGCTGCCCCGGGACAGCTCCATGGTTATGACCAGTTCTCCGCAAAGATCGGGATACACTTCCGGTATCAGAATCTTTTCCTCGGGCAGGGTATGTGTGCGCACCACCTGCATGTTGCGCATTTCCTGGACGAAATTGAGCTCCTGCAGCATGAGTTTCCTGATACGCTGCACCAGTTGAGGAAGGTTGTACACTTTGAAGGATTCCATGCGCCCGTCCAGGCGGATGGCTATCCTTTCCAGGATATCCATATCGCTCTTGATGGTCTCGGCTATATCCGGGCGCTGGATTTTAAGGGCTACTTCCTGGTTGCTGCCCTTGAGCCGCGCCTTGTGCACCTGGGCCAGTGAAGCCGCTGCAATGGGGGTTTCTTCGATCTCGGAAAAAATTTCTTCCAAGGGCTGGGCAAAGTTGTCCTGCAGGACTTTTCTAATCTCGGAAAACTCTTCAGCCGGCACGTCATCCTGCAGTTTGCGCAACTCCTCCAGCAGGTCCCTGGGAAGCAGGTCCGCACGCTGGGAAAGAATCTGACCGCATTTTATAAAGGTCGGACCCAGCTCTTCCAGCACCATGCGCATACGCTCCCACCTGGTGAGATGCATGGTATGCACCCGGATTTTTTCCAGATATTTTCGTCCAGGCACATCCAGGCGGTCCACCACGTCGTCAAATCCGTATTTGACCAGGGTGCTGACTATCTCCCGGAAACGTCCCAGGTGGGCTATAGCTCGTATATCCATTCAGTTTACCCCTTGAAGATGTGACTGCAAAAAGTCCTTTTTGCAGTCACAAGAGGTCAGAGGTCAGAAAGTCAGAGAGTGGATCTGTCTTTAAAAGGCTTGCACTTCGCAGTTCGATATCATGCAGTTGCAACCTTCAAGGACACAGGCTTTTTTCAGAATCCAGCCGTCTGCCCGGCATCCATCTTAAAAACCGGCGCAGGCAGCAAAAACAGAGCTATTCCTTCTTTTCCGCCTGCATCTTCAGGCTTTCCAGGGCGGATACCCTGTCCTCCAGGCTGGATATCCTGGCCTCCAGGTCCTGCACCTCTTCGCGTCCAGCCAGCTCAAGCCTTTCTCGTCCGGTCTTGACCGTATTCAAAAGCCACTCCTGCACCTCGGTCTGCTGATTCTCGCTTTTCTGAATAAATTCCCGGACCAGATTCTCTCCTTCTTCGGCGGAAATCTTTCCCTTTTCCACCATCTGGTTGACCTTTTTTTCCAGTTCTTCTGCTGTAACCACCACCAGCCCAAGGCCGGTGAGAATCCCTTTCTTGAATACGTCCAGCATGTTTTTTTCTCCTTGTTTTTTTGCTAAATTTCAGGGCATTCCGACAAAGACTTTTTGATCTCGTCGTCGGAAAAGGCCTGGTCCTTGAGATCACCCTTTAGATAAGCATCATAGGATCCCAGGTCCAGCAAACCGTGGCCGGAATACAGAAAGACCACCACCTGGCCTGGATCAGCCTCCTTTGCCGCGTCAATGGCGGCTTTGATGGCATGTGCCGTTTCCGGAGCGGGCAAAAAGCCTTCAGTCTGCATAAACAGCCTGGCTGCGTCGAACACCTCGTTTTGAAAATATGCCCTGGCCTCCAGAAGCCCAAGCTTGGCCGCGTGGGACACTATGGGCGCCTCACCGTGGTATCTTAATCCCCCGGAATGAATTGGCGGAGGGAAATACCCGTGCCCCAGGGTGTACATCTTGATAAGCGGGGTCTGTCTGGCCATGTCCCCGTAATCATAAGCAAACCTGCCCTTGGTCAGGGTGGGACAGGCCTGGGGCTCCACGGCCATGAACCGGATCTTCTGACCTTCCAGCTTCTCCGGCATATAAGGCAGGACCAGTCCTCCGAAATTGCTGCCCCCTCCTACGCATCCAATGAGCACGTCCGGGGTTTCCCCGGCAATCTCAAGCTGTTTCTTCACTTCCAGCCCGGTAATGGTCTGATGATGGATTACGTGATTCAACACACTGCCTAGGGCGTACTTGGTGTCATTGTTCTGCGCCGCGTCTTCCACCGCCTCGGAAATGGCCAGCCCCAGGCTGCCCCCGGAATTGGGATCCTGTTCCAGCACCTTTCGCCCCACGTTCGTATGTGTCGACGGAGAGGGAAAAACCTCCCCGCCGTAGGCCCGGATAATTATCCCGCGGTAGGGCTTCTGGTCGTAGCTGCAGCGGACCATGTACACTGTGCATTTCATGTCCAGCATTTTGCAGGCAAATGACAGAGCCGTGCCCCACTGGCCGGCCCCGGTCTCAGTGGCCAGGCGGCGCACTCCCTCCATCTTGTTGTAGTATGCCTGGGCCACGGCTGTGTTGGGCTTGTGCGAGCCCGCCGGGGATACGGATTCGTCCTTGTAGTAGATCCTGGCCTTGCTCCCTATGGCCTGTTCCAGCCGCCTGGCCCTTACCAGGGGAGAAGGCCTGTAAAGCCTGTATATCTCCTGAATAGGCTCAGGTATGTCGATCCAGCGCTCGCCGGACATCTCCTGTTCGATGAGGGACATGGGAAAAATTGCCGAGAGCTTTTCCGGGGCTATGGGTTTTCTGGTCTCCGGGTCCAGCGGCGGGGCCATGGGTTCGGGCAGGTCCGGCATGACATTGTACCAGCTGGTGGGCATATCCTTTTCTTCAAGTAAAATCTTGGTCTGCTGCATGCTGATTTCTCCTTGTACGTGAACTGGGATTCGTGCTTAGTCCTGGACATCTACTATAGCCCGGGATCTTTTTCAAGCCGCGGCTTGAGACGTCAGTCCTTGCATTTCGGCACTGGTTTGCATAAGC
>Ga0207421_10006515_pt1 | contig 12704 bp, 12 predicted proteins | sample SodLakKL_010_SED_4_FD_187542 | JGI IMG/M metagenome (GOLD analysis project Ga0207421, IMG submission 187542) | Alkaline sediment microbial communities from Lake Tanatar, Kulunda Steppe, Russia - 8KL_010_SED (SPAdes) (version 2) | ecosystem: Environmental > Aquatic > Non-marine Saline and... | reverse complement strand
GCGCCGACGACGTGGCAGCAGTGGACCACCCCCTTCGTGTTCTTCACCGGCAAGGGCGGGGTGGGCAAGACGACCGCGGCGGCCACCAGCGCGGTGGCCCTGGCCGACGCGGATCGGCGCGTGCTGTTGGTGTCGACTGATCCGGCCAGCAACCTCGGTGATGTGCTCGGCGTGGTGGTCGGCGACGAGCCCGTCGCCGTCGACGCGGTGCCGGGCCTGGCGGTCATGGACATCGACCCCGAGCAGGCCGCCGAGGCGTTCAAGGAGCGCGTGGTCGGCCCCTACCGCGGGCTGCTGCCCGACTCGGCGGTCGCCTCGATGGAGGAGCAGCTCTCGGGCGCCTGCACCCTCGAGATCGCGGCGTTCGACCAGTTCACCGGGCTGCTCGCCGACCCGGCCGTCACCGAGCGCTACGACCACGTCGTGTTCGACACCGCGCCGACCGGGCACACGCTGCGCCTGCTGAGCCTGCCCTCGGCCTGGACGGGCTTCATCGACGAGAACCCTGACGGTGCGAGCTGCCTCGGCCCGCTGGCCGGCCTGCAGGCCCAGCAGGAGCGCTACGCCGCCGCCGTGGACGCGCTCGGCGACGCTGACCGCACCACCGTGGCGCTGGTCGCCCGCGCCGATGCCGGTGCGCTCGCCGAGGCCGAGCGCGCCGGCAGCGAGCTCGCCGAGCTCGGCATCGCCAACCAGATACTGCTGGTCAACGGCGTGCTCGGCAGTGACGACGGCGACCCGGTGGCCGGCGCGCTGCGTGCGCGCCAGCAGGAGGCGCTGGCCGCGCGTCCGCAGGGTCTTGCCGACCTGACGACGCACGTGGTGCCGCTGGTGCCCGCCGAGCTCACCGGCGTCGACGCGCTGCGCGCGCTCGCCGGCGACGCCGCTTCCGAGCAGCAGCCCGAGCCCAGCAACGTGGTGGCCGCCGGCGCCGACGACGGCATCGCCAGCCTGGTCGACGAGCTCGAGGTCGCCGGCCCCCACGCGGTGCTGACCATGGGCAAGGGCGGGGTCGGCAAGACCACGGTGGCCGCCGCCGTCGCGGTCGCTCTGGCCGACCGTGGTCACGACGTGATCCTGTCGACCACCGACCCGGCCGCGCACCTCACCCAGGCGCTGGACGGGGCCAGCAGCGACCGCCTCACCGTCGAGCGCATCGACCCGGCGGCGGAGACCGAGCGCTACGCCGCGCAGGTCATGGAGTCCGCCAAGGACCTCGACGCCGACACCCAGGCGCTGCTCGAGGAGGACCTCGCCTCGCCGTGCACCGAGGAGATCGCGGTGTTCCAGGCGTTTGCGCGCACCGTGGCGCGAGCCGGCGAGACCTTCGTGGTGCTCGACACGGCACCGACCGGGCACACGCTGCTGCTGCTGGATGCCAGCGAGAGCTACCACCGCCAGGTCGCCAACACCGGCGGTGACGTGCCCGAGGCGGTGCGCGAGCTGCTGCCGCGCCTGCGGGACCAGGCGCGCACGCGGCTGGTGCTGGTCACCCTCGCCGAGTCCACGCCGGTGCAGGAGGCCGCGCGGCTCGACGAGGACCTGCGCCGGGCGGGCATCACCCCGTTCGGCTGGGTCGTCAACGCGACGTTCTCGGCCAGCGGCACTCGCCATCCGGTGCTGCGCAGCCGCGCGCTGCTGGAGCAGCAGCACCTCGCCGACGTCGGCGGCCTCGCCGACCGCCGCTGGGTGACCGCGTGGCGCACCGAGCCGCCGGTGGGCCTGGGCGGGCTGCGCGACTTCGTCGCCTGATCCTGCAACTCGCGTGAGCCGCGGGGCTCGGCCAGTGCGGCCGAGCCCCGCGCTCATGCCGGGGGTGGCGCCGCGTCCTACTCGGGAGCGGCGCCCTCGGAAGCAGCGTCGCGGGCGCGGCGTTGCTCGCGCAGCAGCTCCAGGATCTCGGCGTTCTGCTCCCGGATCGCCGCGAGCTCGCCGATCATGCGCTTGGGCGGCAACGCCTCGGGCATGCGGTGCCACATGCGCTCGCAGGACGCACCCATGCGGGCGGCCATGAACGAGGGGACGTCAACGCCGCGCTGCCGAGCCAGGACCCCGCCTGCGGCGAGCGCGCCGACCCCCAGCAGCAGCCCAGCGGTGCGCTTGCTCGGTCCCCGTTGCTTCACAGCGGCCTCCTCGCAGCAAACGCTCTTGCATCGTAGGTGGCGCCGCGCACCGCGGGGATCGCGGGCTGCCGCGTGGGACGTAGGCGAGCCGAGCCACCAATGCTCGGTGACGCTCCACCCCGCTGCGCGCAGCGAGCCGGCGACTTGCGGCCTCCCCCGAGCGAGCCTACGCTTGGTTGCACCAAACTGCAATCAATGGGGATCCGGGGGTGACTATGGGTGGGGCGGTGAGCGAGCAGGCCGCGACAGCCGACACGGCCACGGCCGCGGCCGCGTTCAAGGCGCTTGGCGACGAGCGTCGCCTGCGGGTGCTGCAGCTGCTGCTGCACGCGCCCGACACCCTGTGTGGCTGCGAGCTCTCCGATGTGCTCGGCCTGCCCGACTACCAGGTCTCCCGAGCCCTGTCGACGCTGCGGGCCGCGGGCCTGGTGACCGATCATGGGCGGACCGGCACGTGGGTGCACTACGCGCCAGCCCGTGGCGAGAGCGACCTCGTCGACGCGGTGCTGACCATGGTCGCCTCCCTGCCCGTCGACCCCAGCGACGCCGCCCGCCTGACGCTGCGCTACCAGCTGCGCGACGAGATGGGCTGCGTCGTGGGCGCCCAGCATCCCCGCGTCGAGCAGGCCTTCGCCGCTGCTGGCGTGCCCTCGCCCACCCAGGAGTGACCCGGCGCACCCCCTGACGCCCCCACACGGCCTCATCGCCCCCACCCGTCCGCGACCTGCGACCACTGGAGCACCCTGTGACCGACACCACCGCGCCCACCGCGCTGGACACCGCCACCCGCGAGGCCGCCCAGCGCTTCGCAGCAGCGCTGGCCGAGTCCCCAGCGTTCGCCGAGCTCGAAGCCGCCCAGCAGGCCCTCTCGGCCGACGAGGCCGCCCAGGCCTCCCTGTCCGAGCTGCGCAGCGCCCAGGGCGAGCTGGGTTGGCGGGCGAGAGCCGGAGCGCTGACCCAGGAGGAGCGCGACCACCTCGAGCGGCTCCAGAACGCGGCGTTGGGCCAGCCCGCCATCCAACGGGTGCAGGCCGCCCAGCAGCAGGTGCGCGACGAGGCTGGCCAGGCCGCGGCGATCATCACCGAGGCCACCGGCGCTCCCTTCCCCGCCCCCAGCGGCTGCTGCGGCTGACCGCCACGCCACCTGCCCACCACCACGCTGCAAGGAGCGCCACCCATGGACGCCACCGTCGAGCACGCCGCCCGTGACCTCGCCGACACCCTCAAGGCCGCCGAGCCGGTCGCCCGCCTCGACCGCGCCCACGAGGCACTGCAGGCCCGACCGCACTCGCAGCAGGCCCTCGAGCAGCTGCAGCGCCAGCAGCGCCGCCTGGCCGCGGCCCAGCAGCGCGGCGAGCATCCTCCCGAGGACGCCATCGCACGCTTCCAGGAGGCCCAGCAGGCCGCCCAGGCCGACCCGGCGATCCGCGACTACGCCGACGCCCAGCAGCAGGTCAGCGTGCTGATGGCAGCGCTGAACGAGGAGATCAGCCAGGCGGTTGGCGTCGACTTCGGCCAGCTCGCCGGGCAGGACAGCTGCTGACCTCGCCGTCCCTGCCTCGCCTCGTCGCATCGGAGCCAGCCCATGCCCCTGTACACCTACACTTGCCAGGAGTGCGGCGCCACCGCGACCGCCCCGCCCGTGCCGGCGATGGGCGGCGGGTGCGGCCCGGTCGGCTGCGGACCCACCTGCTGACACCCGTCAGCGTTACCCTGATCGCGGCGGTGCGAGGAGGGTGATCTGACGGGTGACGACGGGCAGCTGACGCTCGGTGACGCCGACGACGGGCGGCGCTCGCCGCTGCTGCGGCGCCTCGACGCGCTGGTTGCGCCGATCGCGCGTGACGCCGGCGCGCTGGTCGATGACGAGGAGGCCATCGACATGGCCCGCGCGGTGTGCGCGGCGATGGCCGACGCCGACGGCGGCGGGCTCACCCGCAGCCAGCTCCTCGCCCGGGTCCAGGGCTCCTGGCCGGCCGAGCGACTGGAGGGGCGCCTCGACCTGTTCGTGCGTCTCGGGCTGCTGCAGCCCTACCTCGCCAAGGCCCACCAGCAGCGCTACGTGCTCAACCCCGCCGGCATGGTGGGGCTGCTGATCGTCGACCGGGTCGCCGAGCGCGGCGGCGTCGACGAGCTGTACGTGCTGCTGGATCGGGCACGCGCCCTGTTGGACTCGGGCACCGCGAGCCGGGCCGACGTGGCCGAGGTGCTGGTCACCAGCCGCTCGATGCTCAGCGTCTACGCCGACGAGCTCGCTCGCCTGGTCGACACCGCCCCGCTGGGCGAGCTGATCGCCGAGCGCCGCAACCACGACCACGCCCGTCTGTTCGACGACATCGGCCGGCTCAACGACCTCGTCAGCGCCGCCCACCCCGACTTGGACGCCGAGGCCTACCGGCTGGTCACCGAGGCGCAGCGCTACGTCGACGCCTGCTATGCGCTCATCGAGCGCATCCTCGATGAGGGCGGCCAGCGCCGCGACTTCTCGGTGCTGGCTGCCGAGGAGTACCTCGCCGCAGCTCGCCAGGCCGATGTCGACGCGCTCGCCACGGTCGGTCGCGACCTGGTGTGGCAGCACGCCGAGCCGTGGGTCGACGCCTCCGACCTCGAGGCGGCGTGTGCCGCCCGCGCCCGTGGTCGTCGGGCGATCAGCCGTCCCAGCGAGCCGCCCCCACCCCCACCCGACGACGATCCGCTGGCTGCGCTCGACGCGCGGCTGTCGGCGCAGCGACGTCGACGCGAGCTCGCCGCCGAGCAGCAGCTGCAAGGCGCCAGCGAGCGCGAGCTGACCTCGGCGCTGCGCGGCCTGCCATGGGAGGCGACCGCCGCGCTGCTCGGCGACCTGCTGGCGCTCGACACCGACCCGGATGCCGCCTATCACGTGCGCACCGGCGACGCGCTGTTCGTCGACCCGGAGGGCTCGGTCACCTACGCCAGCCCGTTCACCCTCCACGCGCGTCGCCCCGCGTTCGAGGAGCCGGACGACGCTTCTTCCAGCCGCTGGGAGCATGCCGATGGCCGCGCCTGACGAGACCGCGGTCGCGCTCGCCCGGCTGCGCGCCCATCGCACCGGCGAGGTCTCAGACGCCGCGCGCGCAGCCGCGCGCCGTCGCGCCGACCGGCTGGGACGCCGGCTGCTCGACGTCGGCGGCGGCGCGACCGTGCTCGCCTGGGCCGACGGGGCCGTGCCCGAGGCCGACGACAGCTGGTCGACCCACCGGCTCGCCCCGGTGGCGGTGCGCACCCTCGCGGTCTGCCTGGCGCTGTGCTGGCCCGACCCCACCGACGACCCCTACCCCGCAGCGACCACCAGCAGGCAGGAGGTCGTCGCGGCGCTCGCCGCCAACGATGTAGACACCCGCCACGGGCTCGGTGCGCTGTCGGGCGAGCTGGCCGTCGCCGGGCTCGTCGCGCTCGACGGTGACACGGTGCGGCTCGGCCCGGCGGTGGCGAGCTGGTCGCCCAGCCAGCTCCTCGCGGTGCGTCGCCTGCACAGCCGGCTGCCCCGCCCCGGCGCCGACGCACCATCGACACCCGACCCGCACGCGCGACCCGACCACGACGAGCGCTGACGGCGCAGGCGGCTCCAGTGAGCGACTACGACCACCTCGCCAGCGACGACCAGGCCGCGGTGACGGCCGCAGCCTCGGCGGTCGAGCTGGCCGACGCGCCGGTGCCTGCCGCCGCGTTCCGCGCGCTTGCCGACCACACGCTGCGCGCGGTCGTCGACGAGGTGCTCGCCGGCGCGGGACGTCAGCTGCTCGCGGTCGATGGCGGCTGGCTGGCGGGCTACGACGACGCGGTCGCCGATCGTCTGGCCGCCGAGGGCATCGGGGTGCTCGCGCCGCAGGACCGCGCGGTGCTGACCCTGGTGCTGCTGCACACCGTGGCCATCCCCCGCGCCCGCGGGCGACGGGACGGCGACCGGTGGACCGATGCCGAGCCGGTCGAGCTCGACGAGCTCGCCAAGAGCCGGGCGCTGTCCAAGCAGGCGATTCGCCGGTCGGTGCGGCGGCTGCGTAGCCTCGGCGTGCTGCGTCAGGGCCACCGGCCCCCGATCGCGCCCGGACCGCAGCTCGATCGGTTGACGCCCGAGCGCAGCCAGCGGCTGTGGGAGGACCTGCTGCTGCTCTGCCAGCCCGACGGGATGATGGCGACCACGATCCGCCGGCGTCGCACGTCCCGCGGCGCCCAGCCCACCGACGGCGACGAGGAGGACCGCCCGTGACCGCGGCGACGCTGCCGATCGACGCCCCTGACGCCGGCCACGCCGGCGGCGTGGTCGGTCGCCGCCATCTCGTGGCGGTGCAGACGTTCCACATCGCCCGGCTGACCTCGCACCCGGTGGTGCTGCGCCCGGGCTGCTTCGTCGCGGTGACCGGCAAGGGACCGAAGGGCGACTCGAACGAGTCGGGCAAGACCAGCTTCCTGGCCGCCACCGGCCTGCTGCTCGCCGACCCCGAGTGGCGGGTCGACGCCGGCGTCGGTGGCATGAGCGCCGCCGAGCTGCTGTTCGAGCCGGAGACGGCCGGCGCATCGGAGCATCGCATCGCGCGGCCCGACCACGGCTACGTCGTCGGGGTGTTCGCCGACCCCGACGACCCCGTGGGCACCGCGCTGACCGTGTGGTGTCGCATCGCTACGACCTCACCGCACCTGCGGGTGCGGTGGTCGCCCGGCGTGGTGCTCGCCACCGCCGACAGTGACCGGGAGCGCCACCGCGAGGCCGACGAGCGGTGGAAGGCGCTGCCGGCCAGCAGCGAGGTCGGCGCGAAGGGCTACCGCGAGGCGCTGTACGGCGACACGCCGCGCTGCCTGGCCTACGTCGCGCGTCGTGGCGGGCTGCGCAGCAAGCCGTCGATCCTGCAGATGGACGCCGGCGCGTTCAGCCCCACCGACATCGCCAGCGCCCTCATCCAGCTGACCGGTCGCAGCGCGGCGTTCGAGACCGAGGCCGACCAGCGGCGCCAGCTCGCCGACACCGACGAGCGGCTCGTGGCTGCCCGGCGCCACGACGAGGAGTCCCGCCGCAGCGAGGACGCCGACCTCGCCGACGTCGCCGCCCGCGACCGCGCCCGGGCCCGCCTGGACGAGGCGTGGCGTCACTGGCGGCTGCACTTCGCGCGCGGGTTCCTCGACGTGCTGGCCACCGCCGACACGCTCGACGCTGAGCGCTCCGGCCTCGAGGACCATCTTGCTGCTGCTGACCGCGAGGTCACCGCCGCCGAGCAGGAGCTGGCCGGCCTGGCGGACCGCGACGCGCTCGAGCGCGCGCTCACCGACGCCACTGAGCGGGCCCAGGCGCTCGACGAGGACGTGCAGGACGCCCGGAGCCGGCAGACGACGGCGCAGACGCTGCATGGCCAGCTGGAGGAGCGCGCCGCAGCCCTGCGCACCGCTGCCGGCGAGGCCGACGGTCGCGGCCGCGATGCCTGTGCCGCCGCCGTGGACCAGGCGCGGGCGCGACGGGACGAGGCCGTGGCCGCCCTGGGCGTCGCCGCCGACCGTGCCGACGCCGCGCGTGCCGCGCTCGCCGCCGCCGAAGGCGGTGGTGGCGGATGGGCTGGCGCGGTGCGCGACCGGCTCGGCGAGGCCGGCATCGACGCCGAGGTGCTGCTCGACGCCGTGACGCTCACCGCGGACGCCACCGGCGAGACGCGTCGGTTCTGGGAGCCGCGACTGGCCGGCTACCGCGACGCGGTGGTCATCGACGCCGCCGACCGCGACGCAGCGGTGGCCACCGCACCGCCGGGAGCGGTCCTCGTCGCCGGCGAGCCGACCGACCGCGAGCCGCCGGCCGGCGTCGCGGCGGCACCACGGTCGGCCGGGCGGTTCCTGCACGCCCTCGCCGGCAGCGGCACGACCGCCGCCGATCCCGACCGCGTGACGTTCACCGGCCTGGGCGTGACCGTCGTCGGCGGGTTCGCCGACCCGGTCACGGGCCGCGAAGCGCGCGTGGCCGCCGCCCGGCAGGACCTGGCAGCCGCGGAGAGCGCCGAGTCACGGGCACAGCAGCAGGTGCAGGCCGCCGAGCGGGACGTCGAGGTCGCCGAGCACGCGCTCGCCGCCGCCGAAGCCGAGGCCGAGCTCGCCGCGGTGCGCGAGCAGCTGGCCGCCCACGAGAGGGCCATCGCCGAGGCCGAGGCTGCGCTCGCGCGACTCTCCCCGCAGCTGGAGGAGGCCGATGCGGCGCGCCGCCGCGCCGAGAACGCGGTCGACAACCACGACACCGCCCGCCAGCAGGCCCAGCAGCGGCTCGAGCAGGCCCAGCGTGACCGCGACGAGCTGCGCCGTCAGCGCGACGACCTCACCGCCCAGCGCGACGGGCTGCCGCTGGCCTACTGGCGCGATGGATGGGGCGGCACCCGCGAGGAGGCGCAGGCTGCCCTGGCCGACGAGCCGCGCAGCGAGAACCGCCTGCGTCGCGTCGCCTCGGACCTGCTGCTCGAGGCGCTCCAGGGGCTTGGCATCCAGCGGGACGGCTCGGGCGCCGACAGCACCGAGCTCGCCGGCGTGGCCACCCGGCGGGAGCGGCTCGAAGCCGACGCCGACGGCGCGCCGCAGCGTCGCGTCGCCGACTTCGCCACCGTCACCGCTCCGCTGCGCGAGTGGCTCGACGCCTGGGCCGAGCGGGACCGCTTCGTCGAGGACACCATCACCACCAACCGCGCCCAACGGGCTGAGCAGCTCGATGCGCTCCAGCGCGAGCGGGCAGGGCTGGCCGACGCGCTCGACCAGATCCAAGACGCGGTGGAGCAGCGCATCACCCAGACACTGCAGGAGATCGCCTCCGAGCTCGACCGGCTCGACCGCCACGCCGACGGGTTCGGCGCGGACCTGCACATCGAGTCTCACCGCCCCGAAGGGCCCACGGCGGTGTGGGTGTGGCGCGTCACGCCGCTGTGGCGCCGTGCCGCAGGCGGTCGCCTGGTGCGCTACGACAACCAGACCAACAGCGCCCGCGAGAAGCTGTTCACCGTCCACCTGGTGCTTGCGGCGCTGCTGGCCGCTCCCGACCCCACCGGGCGGGTGCTGATCCTCGACGAGCTCGGCGACAGCCTCGGCGTCACCCACCGCCGCGACGTGCTCGGCGCGGTCGCCGACGTGGCCCGGGACCGGGGCATCACCGTGCTGGGTACCTGCCAGGACGCGGTGCTGCCCGACGCCACACGCGTGGCCGGCGAGATCTTGTACTTCTCCTACCCCTCGCGCGCCGAGCTGCTCAATCAGCCGGTGCGCTGCTGGGGGTTCGATGCGCAACGCGAGCGCGTCGAGCTCACCGCCGACGCGCTGCGCGCCGGCCGTCCGCTGGTCTGACCGGCTGCTGTCATGCCGCGCCTGCCCGACGAGCCGCTGGACCTGCCCGGCGTGCCCGACGGGCTGGTGGCACGGCCGCTGCGCGAGCACCGCCGCGACGAGCACGGCGCGCTCGTGGAGGTCCGCGACCGCTCGGGCCGGCGCAAGCTCGACCTCGTCATGCTCACCGCTCCCGACGAGCCGCCCGGCGATGATCCGCCCGCCGCTCCGGGCGCTGCTCGGCCTGTTGCTCCGGGCGCTGCTGCCCCTCTTGCTCCGGGCGCTGCTGCCGACGACGAGCGCTGGCCCGCGACGGTCCCGCCAGCGACGCGCGGCTTCGTGCTCGGCGCCGGGCGACGGCGGTGGGCCACGGTCATCGACCGCTTCGGCGAGGACGCCTGGCCCGTGGCCTGCGACCTCGCGCGCGCCGGCATCGTGCGGCTCGTGTGCGCCGTCGACGACCGCCTCGCCGTCGCCACGCCTCGCCGTTGGGAACTGACCGAGCCGTGGGCGGCCCGGGTCGCGCTCGGCCGCGGCGACCGCCACGCCGACCGGGAGCGGTGGCAGCGCCGCGCCGAGCTGGCCGTCGCCGCGCTCGCCAGCAGCGATCCGGAGCTGGCCGCCGCCCTCGAGGAAGCCGATCCCGGCGGCTCCAGCGCACGCATCCTCGTGTGCGCCGCCGAGGACCGGCTCGCCGGCATCGTCCGCGACGGCCCGCGCGCCTTCAGCCAGGCGCACTTCGGCGACACCAAATCCCACGCGCACGTCGACGCGGTGCTGCGCCACTCCGGCGTGCCGACCGGCACCCGTCAGCAGCTCGGGGTGCACCGCAGCCAGCGGCTCGGCGTCGCCGGCCCCGTGGTGCTCGAGCGGACGGGCACGACCATCGAGGTCGCCAGGCTCGACGGGCTCGTCGAGCTGCGCGCCGACCAGCCCGGCTTGACGCTGAGCGTCGCGCCGGGCGCGGCACTGGTGGTGGTCGAGAACCTCCAGGCCGGCGAGGCGCTCACCGACCGCCACCGCGACCTGGCGGTGGCCTACACCGCTGGGATGCCCAGCGAGGCGAGCCTCTCCCACCTCGCCGCGCTGGGCGAGGCCGCAGCGCACCTCGCCATCGCGCCCGACGCCGACGCCGGCGGGGTCCGCATCGCCGAGGCCGTGCTCACCCGGCTCGGCGACGCCACTGGTCAGCGTGCCGCGCTGCTCGACGTCGGCGCCGGCCCTCACCGCCCGTCCCACCCGTGGCGCGACGACGGCCCTGCCAAGGCCGCCCTGCGCCGCGCCCTGCCGGGGCCGGCTGCAGCGCTGGCGCGCGCCTGCCTGGACCGCGGCTACCCCGTCGAGCAGGAGGCCACCACGATCGCTGCGGTCGAGGCGTGGCTCGCACGCCTTGGGTGGACGAGCGCCACTCGACACTGAATCGGAGCGCCCATGCACGCCGATCCCGTCCTGGTCACCGGAGCGACCGGCAACGTCGGCGCGGCCGTCGTGGCGCAGCTGCTGGCACGCGGGGGCCGCGTGCGCGCGGGCGTCACGCGACCGGAACGACGCTCCGGGGAGGTGGCCCGGGTCGAGCAGGTCCGCGTCGACTTCACCGACCCAGCCACCTTCGGTCCCGCCCTGGCGGAGGCACGTCAGGTGTTCCTCGTCCGCCCGCCTGCGATCGCGCGCGTAGGGCCGACCCTCAACGCCTTCATCGATGCCGCCGCGGCCGCCGGCGTCGAGCACGTGGTGTTCTCCTCGGTGGCTGGCGCCGAGCACCGCCGCATCGTCCCCCACCACCGCATCGAGACCCACCTCGCCCGCAGCGGCCTCGCCTGGACCATGCTGCGGCCTGGCTTCTTCCCGACTCTGGAGCGGCTGCTCGGCCGTCGGCCCCGCGACCTCGACGAGTACATCCGCGATCACCTGGCGACCTGGGTCCGCGCCTGGGGTGCCGGGTGAGCGCGGCGAGCCCCGCCCCACCCTCGTGCGCCGAGGCGATCGACGCGGTCAGCGCGCGCTGACGGTCGTCCGGCCGCTGGGGTCGTCGCCGTAGTGGCGCAGCAGCAGCTGCTCCAGGGTCGGTGGGTGGGCGGTGAGCGTCTGGATGTCGGCCTCGGCGAGGTGGCGCATGACCGTGCCGAGGTGCTCGCCGTCGACCTCCAGGCGCACCTGACCGTCGCTGCGGCGCAGGTCGTGCACGCCGGCCAGCTCGGCCAGTCCCTGCGGCACGGCTGCGGTCTGCGCGGTGACCGCGGTGCGGGTGAGGTGGCGCAGCTGCGTCAGGGTGCCCGATTCGACGATGCGCCCGGCGCGGATGATGGACACGCGGTCGGCGAGCGCCTCGACCTGGGCGAGGATGTGGCTGGACAGCAGCACGGTGCGCCCGGCGTTGCGCAGCTCGCGGATGCACTGCTGGAACACCGCCTCCATCAGCGGGTCGAGCCCGGCGGTGGGCTCGTCGAGCAGCAGCAGCTCGACGTCGCTGGCCAGCGCGGCCACCAGGGCGACCTTCTGGCGGTTGCCTCGCGAGTAGGTCCGGGCCTTCTTCGTCGGGTCGAGGTCGAAGCGCTCGCACAGCTCGTCGCGGCGCGCGGGGTCGAGGCCGCCGCGCAGCCGGCCGAGCACATCGATGGCCTCGCCGCCGGTGAGGTTGGGCCACAGGTCGACGTCGCCGGGCACGTAGGCCAGGCGACGATGCAGCGCCACCGCATCACGCCACGGGTCGCCGCCCAGCAGCTCCGCGTGCCCGCCGTCGGCGCGCAGCAGGCCCAGCAGCACGCGCAGCGCGGTGGTCTTGCCCGCCCCGTTGGGCCCGAGGAAGCCGTGCACCTCACCGGCCTGCACCGTCAGGTCCAGACCGTCCAGGGCGCGCACCGCACCGAACCGCTTCTCCACGCCGGCCAGCGTGATCACCGGGGTTCCCTCAGCGGTCATCATCGGCTCCCTCGGCGACGAACTGGTTGCTGGCGGCGTGGCGGATCCGCGCGCGGGCGGGTGGCGGCGTCCGCGGGCACGGCTGGCTGCATGGTCAGCATCGTACGTGAGCACTCATTCAGCTGGCGCGCGTTCCTAGGTCGGCGGTGCTGGCGGGGTCGTGACCACCAATGCCCGGGCCTCCGCGACACGCTCGGGAAGGATTGCCCGGCAGGTCCGGGACTATTGGTCCTGCGGTCATCGATTTGCGCTGGGCACAGTGTTGCGCAGCAAGGAAGTGGAGCCGTCGATCCGCACGAGACCCAGGGAGGGCCATCCATGAGCGCCAACGTCACCGCACCAGCCGCCAGCCAGAGCACGACTGCA
>Ga0207421_10006514_pt1 | contig 12705 bp, 11 predicted proteins | sample SodLakKL_010_SED_4_FD_187542 | JGI IMG/M metagenome (GOLD analysis project Ga0207421, IMG submission 187542) | Alkaline sediment microbial communities from Lake Tanatar, Kulunda Steppe, Russia - 8KL_010_SED (SPAdes) (version 2) | ecosystem: Environmental > Aquatic > Non-marine Saline and... | reverse complement strand
CGCTGTTGAAACGGAAAAGCTGACCAAGTATTACGGGCAAAACAGGGGTGTTGTTGATCTAAGCATGTCCGTCCTGGACGGAGAGATATTTGGGTTTATTGGGCCGAACGGGGCCGGCAAAACAACCACGATTCGCCTGCTCCTGGGGCTGATCAAACCCAGCGCGGGCGAAGCTAAAATATTCGGCAAAGGCCTGCCGCCGGCAGGCGGAAAGTTATATCGCCGGGTGGGATATCTGCCCGCTGAAATCAACTATTACCCGGAAATGACCGGCCGCGATCTGCTCGAATATGCCGCCGGGTTTTATAATATACGCAATTATCAGTGGGCAGAAGAACTGGTGGACAGGCTCCGGTTTGATCCCGATCAGAAGATCCGCATTTATTCGCACGGCAATCTGAAAAAGCTTGGTCTAATCCAGGCCCTCCTCCATAAACCGTCATTATTAATCCTCGATGAGCCGGGAAGCGGCCTGGACCCTTTGATCAGGCAGGAATTGTTCAAGATCCTGGAAGAAGTGAACCAGCGGGGGGCGACCATCTTCTTTTCTACTCACGTCCTGGAAGAAGTAGAGCGGATCTGCAGCCGGGTGGCCATGGTCAAGAATGGGAAACTGATTCACATCGGCCCGGTGGATGAACTGCCTGGAAAAGAAATTCGCGTGGTCACCTTCAAAACGGCGGGCCGCAGGCCTTCCAACGCGGCCCTGGAAAAATTGGGTGAAGCGAAAGAATTACCTGCAAGGCCCGGGTGTTACCGGGTCCTCAGCCATCTTCCGGTTAACGAGCTGGTCTCATACCTGAGCCGTTTTGACCTGGATTACCTGCGAATCACCAATCCCAGCCTGGAAGAAGTTTTCTTCGAACTGTATGATTTACCGGCCGGGGGAGGGGAAAAACATCATGTTTAACGGAAACATCAGTACCACGGAAATCAGCCTGAACCGGCGCGGCTTATTGACCTGGACCCTGATTGTTATAGCGGTGATCCTGCTTTACCTGGGCTCCTTTGTCTTCATGGAAGATCTAGGAATGGTGGAGATGGTTGAAGATTATCCTGATGCCTTTACTGCCGGTCTGGGCATGACGCCAGAAATGTTTGCCGACGTTAACCTCTATCACGGCGGCCTGGTTTTACTGTATGTCCTGCTTTTGGCCAGCATTTACTCGATGATGCTGGCCGGAGGGATGATTACCCGGGACGTAGATCTGGGCACCGTTGAGTTCCTGTATACCCGCCCCGTTTCCCGTCCGGTAATTCTTGTTTCCAAGGCCTTCTCATTCCTGGTTTTGATTACCCTGCTCTGGATTGCCACTTACCTGGTCAGCATCGCCGTGGGCGGCTTTTGGGTGGCCCCGGCTATATTCGATATCTATACCCAGTTTGCCGCCCACCTGATGGGCTACCTGGCCTGCCTGGCAGCAGGGGGAATAGCCTTTGCCCTGGCCCCTCTTTTAGACAGGACCCAGGCTTCAACCTCGCTGGCTATCGGGCTTGGTTTCGGATTTTTCCTGCTGAACAGCCTGGCTTCCATGTACGGGCAGCTCGATTTTTTGAAGTACTTGAGCCTCCACTATTATGCCGACTTATCCGGGGCTGCTGCGGGTGAGCCTTTTATTACCGGCATGGTTGTTCTGCCAGCTGTTTTCGTGGCTGGAGTTGCCGTCGGGGCTGCGCTGATCAGGAAAAAAGATTTTACGGCCTGATGCGAAGGGCAAGGGCGTGGGCAGGGGAGCAGAACCGAAGGCGGCATGGTGCGGGAACCTCGGGAGAACGGGAGAGCAACAGGACGTGAACTTGTCACAGGCGGCTGTTTTGCCTTAAAAAAGGCTTGCATTATTAAGACTGAACGTTTATATTTATAGATGTACATAAATGGCTTTAAATACAAGGGGATCATCAGGTGTGGTTTCCGGCATATTGTTTCCCAGCAATGCGGGTGTAGCTCAATGGTAGAGCCCTAGCCTTCCAAGCTAGTTACGTGGGTTCGATTCCCATCACCCGCTCCAGTAAAGACAAATAAAAGCTTTAAAGTATTGCTGTCAGCAATACTTTTTGAAAGCTAAAGGCCATAAAAACCCCTTCCGAGCCAAATAACGGGAGGGTTTTTGTATGGTTAAAGTACTTGAGATTAAAAAGCAGGAAGTTAATTTTGGGGTAAGGTTAACCGCAATTTATATTGTCCATGAAGCCTTTAATCAGCAATATTCAATTTCAGTGCATCAGTAAAGTATACTCAGGGTAAAGCAATAAAACCTGAATAATATATTATCTGATCAAGCATTATAGTTAAGAGCTAATTTTACTTTACAGTTAGGACACTACAATTTTCAGATTCTTGAACTACGGCACTGCTGACACTTCCCAGGAATACTTTCTGTAAACCGCTTTGACCTCTACTACCGATAACAATAATGTCAAAGCCTTCGTTATGAGCCGTTTTTACGATAGTATCTGAGGGATGTCCGTCTTTAAGGATTGTGCGTGTCTTAATATTCTTTTCTTCAAAATCTTTTTGGGCTTCCTGCAAAATCTTATTTGCTTCATTCTTGTTCTCTTCCAGTGCCTCCCTGAATCTTTCCATGTCTTTTTGAGTTGGAGCAGAACCTTCTCCCCAGGGCAAAGCAGAAAGATTTAGTTTTTCATCAAAAACATGGATTATGGCTACTTCATCAACGTTACATCCTTCTGCAATCATGACAGCTTTCTCTAATGCTTTCTGACTATGTTGGGAACCATCTGTACACACTAAAATTTTCATATAATATCGCTCCTTGTACAATATAGTTATCAGCATTTTCCTTATTCATTATAACATACCCTTGATTTCTTGGTATTTGTCAAGCAATAAAACGTCCCCGTCTTTTACAGTTTAAAAAAGCGAAAGCCCTAGTTTTGTAGAAAACACGGGTTTTTTTAATCCAGTTGTATTTGATTTATTGTTATGCCACAGGGTAACCCTTTTCAGGGATTTATTGAACGACTCCTCCTGCAAATAGGTTTGGGGATTTTATTAAATTAAACGGGAGCTACAGGTGCGACAAAGTAAATTAAGAAGACAACTTTTTTATCTTTGCTTATAAGACAGAAATTTGCATGTAATGGTATAATATTTTATGAAAAGAATAGTAATCTTAAAACCGGTTTGATACAGGTATTTTAAGGTAAAGTTGTTTAAAAAGTTACTAAGGACAAGGTTTCCAATATTATTAAGCGTGCGGGTGTAGCTCAGTGGTAGAGCCCTAGCCTTCCAAGCTAGTAGCGTGGGTTCGATTCCCATCACCCGCTCCAGCATAGAAGGCCGTGCCTGCATGTCAAGGCCTTCCCTCCCTTCACAGGAAAAACCCAATAAGAATGAAAAAAAATGTAATTTGATGAGAAAAAAAGCTATAATTTGCATTATTTCAGGTAGATGGCTAAAATTTGACCAAATTTGACCTAATTGAGGTTTGATCAGCGGTGAGATTCCTAGCATAATATATTTAGCACTCGATAAGAGAGAGTGCTAGTAATACCAACAACCAATCAAAATAAATTATGGGAGGGATTACCATGAGAGACTTGATTAGAAGAGAGCCAAGGAATGAACTGGAACGGTTTCGCTCGGGTTTTGATCAGCTCTTTACCGATGCATTCTTCCGTAATATGCCGTTCGGCGAGCAGGGCGCATTCCCGACAGTAGACCTCTATGACACCGAAGGCGCACTGGTAGCCAAGATTAACCTGCCGGGTGTAAGCATTGACGATGTGGAAGTATCAACTAACAACGACACGTTGACCATCTCGGGCGAAATAAAAGCTGAAACAGAAGAAGGTGATGTGATCTGGCAGGAACGTGGTCAGGGCAGATTTTACCGCAGCTTTAAACTTCCGGCAACCATCAAGGCTGACGATGTTGAAGCCAAGTTTAAAAGCGGTGTGCTCAGGATTGAAATGCCCAAGACCGATGAACTGAGAAGCCGGACGGTAAAAGTCAAAGATGAAGGCTAAAGCCTTCCATAAAACCGGTTAAACCGGTTCAATAAAGCTTGCATTAAGTTGCCGGGCACTGTAAAAAGTGACCGGCACTATTTTTTTGTATTATTATTTACGGATCGCCCGCAGCTGCCTGAATAAAATTAAGAGATTTCCTATAACAGTATTTGCTTGTGCCCCGATTATGAACAACCTCTTTAACCTGCGAGCAGCTGACCTGCCTCTTTTTTGGATGCTCTCAAGGAGAAATGGTTTCCGTATAGAAAATAAAAGTAACCTTTATAATATATTTTCACCACCGAAAGGAGCCAGGGAAAATGAACCGTTTAAAAGGACTGCCCGGCGGGAACGGTAACAACAACTACGACAGGGGCGGAGACCGCATCGTCATCACCGTGATTGGCCCGGACCGGGTTGGCATAATCGCAGCCGTGTCGGCTGTCCTGGCTGAAAACAATGTCAATATCCTTGACATCAGCCAGACTATCATGCAGGAGTTTTTTGTCATGGTCCTGGTGGCCGATATGGAAAAAGCCTCTGTCGATCTGGTCAACCTGAAAGATCTGCTTCACCGCAAGGGTGAAGAGCTGCAGGTGCGCATAGACGCCCAGCATGAAGATGTTTTCAACTACATGCACCGTATTTAAGCCCCTCTTAATACAAAAAGCACTGGTAGAAAGGATGGAAAGCTGTTGCTGACAACTGAAGAAATTCTGGAAACGATCAAGATGGTCCAGGAAGAAAACCTGGATATCAGGACTATTACTATGGGCATCAGCCTGCGCGACTGTGCCGATTCAGACCATAAAGTAGCCTGCAGGAAAATATATGACAAGATCACCGGGCAGGCAAGCCGGCTGGTAAAAACAGGCGACGAAATTGCCCGCGAATACGGCCTGCCGATTGTCAATAAAAGGATCTCGGTTACCCCGATTGCCCTGGTTGCAGAAGCAAGTTCAGCCGAAGAATACCTGGAGTACGCCCGCGCCCTGGACCGGGCGGCGGAAGCGGTAGGGGTGAACTTTATCGGTGGCTTCTCGGCTCTGGTCCACAAGGGCTTTACCAGGGGTGACAAAGTGCTGATCGAATCCATCCCGGGGGCAATAAGTGAAACCGGAAGAGTCTGTGCCTCGGTAAACGTGGCTACTTCCCGGGCCGGGATCAATATGGACGCCATCAATTTATGCAGCCGCGTGATCAAGCAAACAGCGGAATTGACAGCAGGCGAAGACAGCGTCGGCTGTGCAAAGATCGTGATCTTCGCCAATGTTCCCGAAGACAACCCCTTTATGGCCGGTGCCTTCCACGGGGTTGGTGAGCCTGACTGCGTCATCAACACCGGGGTCAGCGGCCCCGGGGTGGTAAAAAGCGCCATTAACCGGGCCGGCGATGCAGATCTGGGCGCCCTGGCGGAAACGGTTAAGAAGATTGCTTTTAAAATAACGCGCATGGGCGAGTTGGTGGGCAGGACCGCGGCCGAAAGGCTCGGGGTCCAGTTCGGTATTGTTGACCTGTCTTTAGCTCCCACTCCCGCCGTTGGCGACAGCGTGGCCGAAATTATCGAAGAGATGGGCCTTGAGCGCTGCGGCGCCCCCGGTTCTACGGCAGCCCTGGCCCTGCTTAATGATGCCGTTAAGAAGGGCGGCGCCATGGCCTCCTCTTATGTGGGTGGTTTGTCGGGCGCCTTTATCCCGGTCAGTGAAGATGCCGGTATGATTACCTCCGTGACCGACGGGGCTCTTACCCTGGAAAAACTTGAAGCGATGACCGCGGTTTGCTCCGTCGGCCTGGATATGGTTGCTGTCCCGGGTAAGACGCCTGAGGAAACCATCGCCGCTATCATCGCTGATGAAGCTGCAATTGGAGTATTTAACAATAAAACTACTGCGGTGAGGATTATTCCGGCTATTGGAAAAGAAGTGGGCGACAAAGTTGAGTTTGGCGGGCTGTTGGGAGAAGCTCCGGTAATGGCGGTAAACCGGTTTTCTTCTAAAAAGTTTGTGCAGCGTGGAGGGAGGATTCCGGCTCCAATTCAAAGTTTGCGGAATTGAAAAAGCAGAACCATTTCCCCGGGAAGGTTAAAAAAATATATTTTTAAAAGAATCGATCAAATATTATTAAGGAAGGTATTTTTAAACTTATATAGAATATTAGCTTGATGAAAAATACACCGGGCCAATACTGGCTGCACTCAATTCATTTTATTTAAGGGGTATAAAAAACAAGGCCTGGTTTTTTGCACCCTTTCTTTATTGGCTTTTCAAACGGAAGCCAGTTTCCCCTGGACATGAAAAGCCGGGAGGTTGATAAATATTTAACAAATTACCATTTAAAAATTTAACTTAACTGATGATTTTAATCCAGGTAAAATGGCCAGAAAAACTCAAAGACACCGACAAAGATTCAGCTAGAAAGCAACTAGCGAAAACACTTTATCTACCCAGCTCTGGGCCTCCCAAATATCCAAACATTTAATAGAGATATAAGCATTATGAGTTACCTTTAATCTATACGGAAGGACGTGAAGTAAATGCCGGAAGAACAGAATGATCTAAGTTTGCACTTCACTCCCGCGCTGCAGAAAGCCACGCAGCTTAATTTCGAAAAAGGAGAGGGGCCTTATTTATACAGCACCGATGGGAAAAAATACCTGGATTTTGTCCAGGGGATTGCTGTGAATGCATTAGGCCACTGCCACCCCAAAATTGTTAATGCCATTGAAGAGCAGGCTAAAAAATTGATTCATGGTTCATTTAACCTGGGATATTATCCGTCGGCCCTTACTCTTGCCGATAAACTGGCCGAAATAACCCCGGGTGATTTAAATTTATTTTTCTTTAGCAATTCCGGAGCGGAGGCGGTCGAAGGGGCATTAAAGCTGGCCCGATACCGGACCGGGAAAAAAGCGTACCTGGCTTTTCGCGGCTCTTTTCATGGCAGGACCCTTGGCGCTGTCTCTATGACTTCCTCCACTGTAAGTTTTCGTAAGAAATACGAACCTTTGCTGCCGGGCATTTATCACGTTCCCTATCCCTATTGTTATCGCTGCCCTTATGGCCGGGATGTTGAAACCTGCTCACTGGAATGTCTTGAAGAAATAAACACTGCTTTTAATTATCTTGTACCGCCTGAAGAAGTGGCAACGGCTTTATTTGAACCGCTCCAGGGAGAAGGCGGCTATATAGTTCCTCCTGAAAAATATGTTCATGCTTTAGCTGAGCTTTGCAAGGAGAATAATATCCTGCTTGCTTTTGATGAAATTCAAACCGGATTTGGCCGAACCGGCCATATGTTTGCTTCCGAGCATTTTGATATTGTCCCCGATATTTTAGTTTTGGGTAAAGCTATAGCAGGAGGCATGCCTCTTTCTGCTGTAGTATCTAACGAAGAGCTGATGCGGGAATGGCCTCCGGGCGCTCATGGCGGTACTTTTGGCGCCAATCCGATCAGTTGTGCCGCGGCCGTAGCTTCGCTGCAGGCTATAGAGGAAGAGAATGTGCTTGAGAATTGCCGGAACAACGGTTCTTACTTTAAAGAAAAGCTTATGGAATTACAAAATAAGTTTAACTTCATTGGGGATGTGCGCGGGCTTGGATTGATGCTGGCGGTAGAGCTGGTTGATGCCAAAGGTGATCCTGATGCGGATTTAAACAAAAGGGTAAACAATTACTGTAGAGAAAACGGCCTTTTGTTGTTCCCCTGTGGAACGTTTAAAAACTGCATTCGCTTTATAGCACCGCTTAATGTATCGAGGGCGGTAATTGATGAAGCCCTGCAAATTTTTGAGCAAGCTCTAGCAAATGAGTCTTAGAGGATTGTTTAACTGATCTGGCTGTGTGGCCGGGCCGAAAGGGCTTTTTAAAAAACTTTACATGATTGACAACTTTATATATACTTGTTTTATCTAATGAGGCTTGTCGATAGAATGTCATCAAATCAATACAAATGGGCACTGTTTGGTTTAAACTTTATATTTAATTATATATCTAAAAGAAACTTTATGTTTCAACATTTTTAAAGAATGGAGTGGTGCTTAAGGCTAAAAGATCAGGAAATTATGCAGTTTGCAAGATCCAGCTGTATTTTTATCCGGTCCAGGTCGAGTTATTTGCCGCTTAAGGCTTTAAAAGCCTCCATGGTGATGTAACTGGTCCCGGGCAAAAAGTGAATTGTCAGATGAGAATGATTGAAAATGCAATTAATTTGAAGGGGGTAAAATAATGAGACGTTTTTTGATTGCTTTACTGGCTTTGGGCTTACTATTTGGAATGGGGTTTTTAATGGCTGGCTGTGAGCCGGATGAACCGGTTGAAGACCCTGAAGATCCGGAAGAACCCGTTGACGACCCGGAAGAGCCCGTAGATCCTGAAGAGACATTTGAATGGCGCCACCAGGTAGCCTATGGTGAGGCGGACCTGGAGTACGTGGCTTTAGATGTGTTCTTTGACGAGATTTACGAAAGAACTGACGGCCGCCTGGAAATCACCGCTTATCCTGCCGGGACCATTGTTCCTGAAGAAGAGCAGCTTGAAGCTGTTGAAAGAGGCGTCATCGACGTATCTCACGCTTACGGTGGATATTTCAGGGACGTTGTTCCTGTAGCAGATATTGAAGGTGGACTGGCCGGCCAGTGGCCCGGTTTTGGCTATACCGAAGATTATGAGCATATGCTTTATGAATTTGAAGACGGTGCGCTTGCTGAGCTGTTCAGGGAAGCTTATAGAGAGCAGGGTGGAGTTTACTACCTTGGCTCCCACTCCTACAGCGGCTATCCCGTTCTCAATTCGGTAGAGCCCATCGAATCTATGGATGATCTCAGGGGCATGATTGTAAGGGCTACCGGTGCCTGGGTTGATTTGCTTGAGGAAGCCGGAGTTTCAACCACATTTGTACCCGGTGCTGAAATGTATACCGAGCTCAGCCTGGGCACAATCGATGCCGCCACCTGGAGCGTGGATGGTTTTATAGATTATGCCTGGTATGAAGTGGCGCCCTACATTCATGTTCCCACCATTTCCGCCCACAGCTGCAGCCATATGAAGATCAACTTAGATTCCTGGAACGCCCTGCCGGAAGACATCCAGCAGATCGTCCATGAAGTGTACCGGGAAGTTTACATTCCCGAACTCTATGCTTTATATGAAACACAGTGGGAAGAAATTTATGAAAGAGAAGAGGAATTAGGCTATACGGTAGTAGATCATACCGAGGTGGTAGAAGAGTTAAGGGAACTGGCTACGGATGTAATCTGGGCTGACGTTGAAGATAGGGATGAATATACCAGGGAAGCCATTGAAATTATCAACCGCTGGTATGAAGAACATGACGAAGGGGATTTTAAGCCCTAAAAAGGTTACTCTATTTTAATTAAGCACAGCAAATATAATACTTGGGCCTTAAAAATGGCTAGGAGTAAGTGGGGGCATGCTATTTAAAAGATATAAAGTAATGCCCCCCTTAACTCCTATTATGTTTTGTCTGGAGCTTTACTCCCAAAAGGAGGCTAATAGATGAAGACAATTGGACGCGGCATTGATTTTATAAACAACTGGCTGGGTAATATAGCCTGCTATGCGGTTTTAATAGTTACCCTGTTCATGATTTTGGAAGTTGTCATGAGATATTTTTTCAGGCGCCCCACCCTGTGGGTATGGGATATGAACATGCAGATGTTTGCCATAATGGTTTTCCTTGGTGCGGGCTACCATATTTATAAGCGCCAAATAATCAGCGTGGATGTTTTTTACGAAAGGTTTCCCCCATCATTGAAACTTGTTTCAGATGTGATTGCTTTTCTCTGCATGCTCATATTTTTGGGGGCTTTATTATGGACAAGCAGCGAATATGCCCTGCGCTCTTTCCTGATCAGGGAACATGCTACTACTGCTTTTGGCCCTCCCATCTATCACTTGAAAATGATGATGCCCCTGGCAGCTTTATTAATGATCCTGCAATTTACCAAGCAGTACTTTGAAGACTTTGCTAATTATTTCAAGAAAAAGGGGGCCACCAACAGTGACAATTGAAACCATCACCATACTCCTTTTTGCATCACTGCTGATCCTTTTAGCCTTTAAGGTGCCGGTTGCCCTTGCGCTGGGGAGTATTGCCGTTGTTTTTACCTACTTTTTATGGGGCCCCCAGGGCCTTTCCAATATCCCGCTGGTAGTGTACAGGCAGGTAAGTCCAACTTTGCTTGCCCTGCCCCTCTTTTTATTGATGGCCAGTGTTTTGGAGCGTTCCGGCATCGCCGATGCCCTGTATGAAGCTATTTACCGGTGGACCAGTTTTCTTGCCGGTGGCCTGGCCATGGGCACCGTAATGATCAGCACCATTTTTGCTGCGATGTCGGGCGTGAGCGGAGCGGCGACGGTATCGATGGGCCTGATTGCCATTCCCTCCATGCTGAAAAGAAATTACAGCAAGTTCCTTGCTACCGGATCGGTTGCCGCCGGCGGAGTGCTGGGGATTGTTATCCCTCCCAGTGTTATCATGATTATTTACGCCTCGATTACGAAACAGTCGGTGGGGCAAATGTTTTTTGGAGGCATAGTTCCCGGCCTGGTTATAGCAGCGATGCATATAGGCTATATCTTTCTCGCCTGCCGCTATAATCCAAGTTTGGGGCCGCCCATTCCGGTTGAGGAAAGAGTTGACTTAAAAGAAAGGATCGCTTCTTTAAAATATCTTATACTTCCGGCAATTTTAATTTTTACAGTCCTCGGTTCGATCTATGCGGGGATTGCAACCCCTTCCGAGGCGGCAGGGGTCGGGGCTTTCGGTGCTTTTATCTGTGCTATAGTGAATAAAAGATTTAATTTCGATCTGGTCAATCACACCATTAGAAGCACGCTGGCTATTACCTGTATGGTGATGTGGATTGTAGCCGCAGCCAGTATTTTCAATGCCACCTATATTGCGCTGGGAGGAAGAGAACTGGTTGTTGGCCTGGTAGACGATTTGGAAGTAAACAAGTGGGTTATTATTTTAGCGATGCATATCTTTCTTTTCATAGCGGGTATGATTATGGATGATTATGCGGTTGTAATGCTTGCCGCGCCAATCTTTCATCCTGTTGCCGTTGCCTTAGGGTTCCATCCGATCTGGTTCGGGGTATCATTTATCCTTAACAAACAGATGGCTTATTTAACCCCTCCATATGGCTTTAACCTGTTTTATTTGAAAGGGATCGTGCCCAAGGAAATATCGATGGGAGATATATATCGATCCATTGTGCCTTTTGTCATCATTCAGGCGCTGGGGTTACTTTTGATCATGTTTTTCCCAGAACTGGTTACCTGGCTCCCCGATTTGATGAGGAGATAGCGGGCTGTTTATGAATAATCGATGCCGCCAGTAAGCTTGATTAACCGTGCATTATCTTCGGCTTTTGGCTTGCACCTGCTCGCCTGGAGGGTACGTTTATTTAATATATTTGGCTGGAAGGAGAGGCTGCCGGCAGATACCCGGCAGCCTCTCCTGAACAATTAATAATAATCCCACCTGGTTTGACTGTTTAATGCGCTTTAAACCTCTTTGATAATAATATTTCTTTTTTTATATTCTTCGATCATTTGCTCGAACAATATAGGGTCGCCCCCGATTTGCTCCGGCATTACAATCCCGGTTTCACCAAATTGACCTTTATTAATCATATCAACCAGGATGGAGCCGGTAAATCCGGTCGCCCTGGCCATGCTCAAGATCCCGGTTTCCAGATCCTTGTAATCTACCAGTTCATAAGAATAAGTAGTTTCCTTACCATTTAATGTGCCATATGAATTAACCCTTACCAGTGTCATATCCCGCTGGTTTGCTTCCAACTTTAATACCGGTTCCAGCAGAGCGGTTAGAAATTTACGGGGAGCTATTTTGCTGTGCCCGCATATAATCGGCTCATCATTTAGGAAGCCGCATTCCTTGAAGGTTTTAATTTTATCATAATGTCCGGGCCAGCGAATAGTTTTGCCATAAGCATTTTTTACCCCTTTCATAACCGGGTGTTTGTAGGCATGCAGCATTGTTCCCAGGCACTCAGTATATGCCGCCTCAAAATTTCCCACTCCCTCAAATTGAAGGGTTTCTATTCCGGTAACAGCTTCTATTGTAGCCGGAGCCCCGTCTTTAATGATCCAGCAGGAGCCGGTAAACTGGGCCCATACCCCTTCGATGCTCCATACAGTTTTATAAAAAAGAGGCGGTTCCGGTATTTCCGGGTTACCCCCGTCATATACTTCAACGGTATGGGCTGAATCAAGCTTGCTTACCCCGTATGCTGCCAGCATGTTGGTGATCCCGGGTGCCAGCCCGCAGCTTGGTATTATGATTGATCCGGCTTCTTTTGCTTTTCTATTATATTCTTCAAATTTGTGATCAAACTCTTTATTGTGATAAAGCCCAAAATCCACAAAATTAATGCCGCTTTTAATAGCAGCATTTAAAGGAGGTAAAGTTATTTGCCAGGGCAATGAACAAACAATAATCCCGGCATTTTCACTTTCAATCAGCTGGGTTATTTCCTGTTCTTTGCTGCAGTCGACAACCGCTGTTTTACATTTACGCGAATCAATCCACCTTGATACCTGGTTTAATTCGCTGTTATTAAGGTCAGCCAATACAATTTTCTCAACGCTATCGTTCTTAGCCAGGTCATATGCAACCGCTTTCCCTTGAGCTCCACTGCCGCCTAAAATGATTACGTTCAAGGCACTTTCTCCTTATGAATTATTT
>Ga0207421_10006513_pt1 | contig 12705 bp, 21 predicted proteins | sample SodLakKL_010_SED_4_FD_187542 | JGI IMG/M metagenome (GOLD analysis project Ga0207421, IMG submission 187542) | Alkaline sediment microbial communities from Lake Tanatar, Kulunda Steppe, Russia - 8KL_010_SED (SPAdes) (version 2) | ecosystem: Environmental > Aquatic > Non-marine Saline and... | reverse complement strand
CTCTGCAGTTAAAATGCAAGCGATAACGGTTTCATCGGGCCATTCTCTTGCTGTGCCCTCAACTTCACGGGTCACTCCTGTCAGTTTATTCTCATTCGTATCTTTCCCCGTGTAGGTAACGGTTTCGTAGTCTGTGGGATCATCGGAGTGGAATCTTTCATCTTCACAGAGGACAGCTACTCCCACTTCCCCCGTAGCAACATCGGGGAATTTAGTGATATCGGTAACCGTTATTTCTGCCGCATCAATTAAGGTAACCCCACTCGTTTTGGAGATAGGTGAATATGCTATGGAATTAAGTAATTCTGTCATTTATCCCACCCCTTAAGCTACAAACTCATCAGCTTTAACTTCGTGTTCAATGTTGGTGCGAACAAAAGCACCAGTAATATTTTCGGATACTGCCTTACGGTGAATCTTGATTGCTGAAGTATAGGCACCGTCTGAAACGGTAAGAGGGTCAGCGTAAGTCACAGGGTTCCCTGCCCCATCATCAAGGGCATATTCCACTGTTACGGGAGGTTCACCCGGGGTGTTGGTGCTGGTAATAGTGATATTTTCATATGTCAAATTAGCGTCATCACTCTTCAGCCAGAGAACCTCTTCATCGGTCAGCGTCTGACCCGATACGACTGCCCCTTCAACTGTGTCCTTATCCTCTGCCGTTATCTCTTGGTTACCTGCTTCGTCATGATATAGTCTTAAAGCCATCTCAATTCCTCCTTATCTCCAGGCACGGGTTCTTGCAATCCGTGTCCTGTGCATTCCCTTTTGCTTGCGAGTGTGCTTATCAATCTCCATTTTTAAAGTCATGTATTTACGCATGTAATCTTCTTCCAGTTGGAGTTCCTCGTCCTCTTGTTGATATTGGATGATAAAATAATACTTCAGGGCATGTCTGAACCTTTTGGGGATGTCAGGCTCCTCGTCCATGTCTTCTACCGTTAACATTTCAGGATAGCGGTAATACCATATCGTGCATTTATCGGGAGGCTTTAAAGTATCCCCAAAGTGAAACTCGCCGCCGAATATCTGGTATCCCTCGCTGTTATCATCAATATTTCTCTGTGTGATTATACCCACCTTATCCAGCTTAACCATAATCGGCTCGAACATATTATCAGGCCATTTCACCGTCTCGTGAGACTGTGTGAGGTCGGCATAAGCCCTCGTCTCCAACCTTAACACCTCAGCCAGATCCATCATAGCCTCGTTGAAAACGTCTACAACTTTCTGATTATCAAAATTCAGACCCAGTTTCCCCTCAATCTGGGTTTTAATTTCATTAACTGTCACCTACGTCACCTCCCAGGCCAATCTCCTAACAGGTTTATGAATTTCCTGTGCGATCCCCTCGGCACGGTTACGCCTGTCCCTTTTGTTTTGCTTTTCCAGTTCCCTGTTTTTCCTCTCCATCTCTTGAAAGACCAGGATACCGTGCCTACGCAGGTCTTGCTTTCTAACATAGGTCTCAGTCCTCGCATCCAACTCCTTATAGGGAACGGATAGGGAAAAACTACTCCCCTTGTTGGCGAGGCTGTGGACCTCGAACTTATTCGTTTTCAAATTACGAACTACGAAAAGGTTGGGGTCGTTTTGCCGCAACCTCTCGGGTATATTTAGAGAATGTGTGTAGACAGGTCTCAGGTATGGTTTACCTGCAATCCTGTTTTCTATTTCTGTTTTACGCCACATACTGTCCCTCCTACTTTGCGGTTATATGATATGTGTGATCTTTATCTTCCGTTTCCGTTGCAAGCCTGACATACCTCCATGGCAACGTATTCACATCAACGTCTTCTTGCTCTGCTGAAGCCCCACCATCAAATGTAATCGTTTTAAAATCATAAAAAGTTGTTGCATCCATTGATACCTGAATCTTGTGAACAGCGTCACCAGATGATTTAATATATGTGCCAACATTTTCCCTGCCTTGGGTATCTAATGTCAGAGTGCAAGCTTCACTTGTTACTGATACACTGGCTGTAAAGGGAACCATTATCCCACCTCCTCAATATTACATTTCCTATATTACCTTCCAAAGTAAAAAGGGGAGATTACTCTCCCCTTTTTTCTTTTTCCTCTATGTTGTTGAAGTCGTACAGATACACCTCGTCCGTTTTGTGGTCGTAGAAGACATTGCGTTCCCCGAGATCCTTCAAGATATATCCGTGTTCCTGAATCTCTGTAACGATTCTGTCACGGAGCGTTTCGATGTGTTGCCAAGTGTCCTTGTCAAGTCGGTCTGCTCGCTTCCCCGGTGCCCTTGGGGCCACGAGAACCTCCCCAAAACGATAGCAAGGCAAAACACCCTCGACCCGCTCCGCAAGATAATTCTGGATGGCAATCATCCGGTCTAGTCGTTCGTCAGGCCAGTGCTTGCGTTTCTTGGGCACCTTCACCACAAAGTCCTTGAAAACAAACGCCTCGAACGATGCTCCGTCCTTCACATGTTCCTGGTACTGCATATTATGACCCTATTGCAATTACCCGGACATCTTCATCATCGAGAACACCAGACTCATTCGCCAACTCATCCAGAATGTCGGTTGCGCCCGAAAGGTCGAATGCCATAATCTTGTTGTTCTCACTGTCGAACTTCAGGATGTAATCACTGGTATCCTCGAGCGTGACCATATCGAAGTTAGACAGGCCGAGATCAGAGGGTTTAACCTCCCAGCCGCCTGTCGGATAATCATCATCCAGTTCGATATCAGCGGTCACCATGAAGCCGTTATAAAACTTTTTTCGTCTTTGCACTGTGATATCAATAGCCATTGTTCCACCTCCAGTATTCTAATAAAAAGAAATAAGGGGAGTCATAAAGACCCCCCTATTTCAACCTCTACAGTTCGGTAATCCCTTTCATGACGAACTGACCACGGGGACGCTGGCAAGCCAGGTCACAATACTTCACGAGAGTAGCTTCCCATGCGGCACGATCAGCAACACGGGACAGCATTGCGCCATCTTTATCGCATTTTGTTACTCTACCTTTTAGGTAGGGGTAGGTCATTTCTGCCTACCTCCCTGTATCCCTACAGGGTTCAGACTGTCTCTTCACACTTAACATGTGCCCTACGTACGCCTATTGATATTCCATATCAAGTTTGTATTCCATTGAAGGGATAATAAAGGGTCTTATAATATCAAAGAACTTGTTAGACTGTTGTGCTCCTGCTACAAGTCGGTGATAAACCTTTCCTTTATGTTCCCCCGCCTTATTCGGATAAAACTTGATACCGAATTTCTTTTCCACAAAGTCGCATAGCAACTCGTTTTCTTCAAGAGAGAAATCACAGGTGTTTAAATATATCCTCCTACTGGAAATTCTGTATTTACCGCTTTTATTATAACTACGGGATTTACTTAAGGAACCGTCATCCATATACCAAAAAGCTAACCCTTCCTCGGTTAGCCATGACAACCATGTTTTGTTGATTTGTTTGTGATTATCCTTGTAAACAATATCCCTGAGCCTCGTATAAAAGGGATGCCTACGTGTTTTAATGCGGTAATTGGTGCTTGGGTTCTTTCTGTAAGTCCCGCCCTTGTATTCGTTCATATTTATTGCGGTTAAGTTTTCAAGAATTACCTTTTTATGGAGTAAATATTCTTTTTGCTTTTCGGTATGCTGTATCGTTAGGTAAGCATTTTTACCTCCACTCTTAAAGATACCTGCATCTCCTAAAAGCATACCTGCAAGTTGACCCTTGAACTCTGCCTTATCAATAGACACAGTCGTTACACCCCCTCTTAAGCTACATCCTTAAGAGGTTGGCTCGGGATTGCCCGTTCTGGGTGTTCCCCGAATTTAGTAGGGTTTTTATTGACCCGAAAATTAAGCCAATCCCAATCGCCCATTTGGGCCATCATCCAATCGTTCAGATCCAACCCGAACAGTAGACCTTCGGGCACATACTTGTCCGACACCAGGGCAATCTCTTGCTGACCGCCCGTATAGGACATTGCACTCCAACCACCCTTAAGTTCCAAGGTGTTAACGTGCTGTTTCATCGCCGTTTGCAGGTTCTGATACGCCCTTGCCACACCCTTGGAACAGAGCAGGAAGTTTGTTTCCGAACCCGAGCCGACTTCCACCTGGTCGATATTCTTCTGGATACCGACTTCGGAAATCTGGCCAACACTGGTATCCTCGACACCATCGAACACGGGGTAGTCAGAACGGTCGATCCCATAAAGGGTTCCACCTGTCGACACAACAGCTTGCACACCCGTTAGTTCGTAGGTCTTGGAGCCACTGTCATCATACACGTTCCCGGATACCGAAACCCTATCACCGCTCACCAACGTGGTTTTCAGTTCATCTACCTCGAACTGGGTATCGCTGATGATCTTGTTGATCTCGATTTCTTTGTTGTCGCCACCACGGATCGTTCCGTCAGTGTGCGTAAAGTCGATCAGCATTCCTTCTGCCAGATACATCGTGGTGTCCACTGTAATCGTTACATCGGTCCCAGTAGAGGGAGTGCCAGTAACAACAGCCAGGACACCATCACCTTCCCCGATTACCTGACGGGACAGATCCAGGCGAGCATCCGTTTCGCAATCGCTGATCTCCTGCTCCAGCATATTGGCGAATGCACCCACGTTACTCTTCGAAGCGGCGATTGTCTTGTCGGTCAACCTAAACCGTGCAAAGATGTTCTTGGTTTCCCAAACAGCTTGCTTGGTCTGGCGGGATTTCGGGGTGGGCAGGGTGCCATCATCTGCACGGTTCCCGATACCCCCTACACGACCATACCTCATGGCCATACGGATCTCTTTCCCCACTACGTTTTCACTATTCTTTTCAATCTGAGCCAGCAAGGCAGAAGCCTTATCATTAAGTTGATACCGAAGACCGTCCAAGTAGTAAATCTTTAGGGCTTCTTCGATAGCTGACATGTTTAGTCCTGTGTAACTCATTTGCTATTCCTCCTTATTTCTGCCCTCCTCCGGCAAAGCGTTGGAAAAAGGACAGGCTCGCTTTCTTAGCGTCTTTTGTTGAATAAATTTGTTCAGGGGGCGCAGAAGCAGGCTCACCACTTTGCTTACCCATTACTGGGGGCGGCTGTTTCTGTTTGACCTCCTGTGCGTACTGCTGGAGTATCGCTTTCTTGATACCCTCGTCCTTGAGAATCCGTTGCCGCACTTCCTCGTTCTGGAGGAGAGATTCGGTGTCTTGTGGTTGTGACTGTGGCACCCTGGCCTTTGCCATACCGTAGATAGCTTCAACAGCATTGGGGAGGGATGCGATGTATTGCCCCTGTTCCTTGACAATATCCTGCATTTGTGGTTGCAGATCATCAAAGTCGGGATACTTCTGCCGTGCCTCTTCAACCTGTTGTTGGTATCTACGCTGGGCCTGTTGGACCTGGTAGTCCCTTTGCATAGGCTCTACGGCTTTCTTGACCCGCTTTTCAACCTCCTCGTTCAAGGCGTTCAAGGGGTCTTCATAAAACTTGTCCAACCATTTTTGGTTCTGCTCCGCTATCTCTTCTTCCGTAGGTTGAAATTGTTGCGGCTGTTGGGCTTGCCGATAACGCTGTTGCGTCAGAAAACTCTGGAGTTGCGACACTTGACCACGCAATTGTTCCAGGTCTTGCCGTGCCTTCGCACCATCTTGCCCATATGCGGAAATTCTCCGTTCTGCCTCTTGGTAGGCATCAACCAGATCCTCCTGGGTCTTGAATTTACCCAGAATCATCTGTTCTTCTGCCGTTTTCCCCTCAAGTGCCTCTTCGGGCATTTCTGTGGGTTCTTCTACCATAGGCTCATCCGACTCATACTGTTCCAGAAATTCTGCTAAACTTTCATAAGTCGGTTCCTCTTCCTGTGTCGCCTGGGGTTGCGATTCTACAGGTTCTACGGGAGCATCGGACGTTTCCGTAGGCTCCTCCCCAAATAGTTGCAAATCAATCACTCTTTCCGGCCCTTGCGGGTTATCGGTAAACATAGTATTCCTCCTTCAATTTAAAAAGCCACCTGAGGTGGCTGTTCTTGAGGTTCTTCCCCACCCATTTGTGGGGGTGGTAACAAGTACTGTAGGTGTTGGTCTGCATGTTCCTGGAAAATCTGCTCAATAGTGGGATTTTCCGCTATTAACTCCTCATACTCTGTAGTCAACCTTTGACGGGTGTGCCTCTGTATATGGACCAGATGATCATCGTATGCATGGACTGGTTGTGGTCTGCCGTTCTCCATGGCTTGATTCTCCCTATCGGCCTTAGCCATGTGGAGTTGGTTCTCCTCATCGGCAGTCTCCCAGTTGCCCAAGTCGATCATCTCAAAGATTTTGCTCTTCATAGATGGTTCCAAAATACCTTCCTCATTATGGAACAGACCCGAAGCTAACAGATCAAAAACCATTTGCCTTCTCTGTGCCGGGGATTCTGCTAAGGCACTAAAGGGTTCGATATAGATATCGTCTGAGGAAATGTCTGAGCCTGTCCAGTCCATATACTCAACGATATTGTCATCGCCAATCGCCTTCAGGACCCGCATGCCCGTCACAAAGACTTGATGGAACCTGAGCCACATTTTACCGTTCTCAATCAGGAAGTTCTCCACATTCTTTGCTGTCCTTGACAGTCGAGTATCATCCTGTTCCAGGGCAATACTCATCGCGACCCCGGACTTAACACCCGGGGGTGCTTTCGACTGTTTTGAGAGATCAGATGTACCAGAGAAAACATTAATCTCCTGTAACAAGGCTTGCTCCTCTGTATCAAACGCAGTCGGTAGTTGCTGGTTCCTGACCTGTTGGGGTGCGTTGAATCCCCTCTGGTAGACAATCATATACCCCGGCTGTCCGATATTCTCCTCAAACTCATCCAGGTCAGTCGAACCTTCTTCCACCAGATACTGACCAATAGCTACTCGGTTCAGGAACTCTGCCTTACGGTTACGCAGGGCATTGTATCTGCGTTGAACGGGAATTAGTCGGTCGACCACACACCGACCCCATATAATACCGGGCCGCCCAATGGACACCACTCGTTTAATGGGGATAATCAGGTCGTAGTCTTCCCCAACCGGGTAATGCAAGTTCCCCTCGAAAAGAAGTTTGCCGTTCGCTATGGTAATTAATCTCCCTTTGGGGAATTTCTTGGTAGGACGCTCCCAATATTCCTTAACTACGGCGTGATTCTCCAACTGGGAACTGGTAAAGAAATAGCTAAAACCACCGCTAAATCCCTTCCCCGTAACGGATTTCTGCAACTTAACAGAGTTGGAAGGTTCGGGATCAACCTTCACCCCCCAGTGTTCTTCAATCTCATCGACATGGATGGCCCTTGCGTGGATAATGCTACGGCAATCCTCAATATTGTTTCGGAAGTTACTATCAGGAAATATCTCATGGGGTGGTACCACAACGGTTTCCATGGCACCCTCCCGGACTTCCTCCTCCAATTCCTCCATCTCACCATCCTCGTTCTCCTTCAGGATGTGGACTTTAGCTGAAATCGGTCCTTTATCGGGGTTCCACACTGTTTTCAGAAAACAGGTTCCCGTAGTTTCCGACCACGTATAAACCTCGGCCATCTGCTCCATGATACCCTGCTCATAATAAAGGTTCCTTAAAAGCTGTGAACTTACCCGGGCAGAGCGCACACTCTTAGCGTCACTTGTCGATGCCCGTGCTTTCAGGATAGGTTTCATGTTAGTCAGGCGAGCAATCCGAGTTTCCACTACAGGGGCTATCTGGTTAAACGCTTCCCGCTCCTGCCAGGAATACATCTTCTTAATCTCCTCAATAGCCATACGGTAAGAGTCGATATCTACATATTGGTTACCCTCTACAAAATTCATATTCAACTGCCACTGGAGTTCGTAAATCATCCGTTCCTTCTGCCGTCTAGTAAATTCTTCTTCCACGAACGAAACGAGGGAACCCTGGGATACAAGTCCTGCTTTCTCCCGATCTGTTTTTTTTGAGCCTAGCAACATTACTCACCCCCTTCGTTTCCTCCGCGATCTGGCTCGTCAAATTTTATAGTTCCTCTACTCTTTGGAGGCGGCTTGTTGCTGGTTCCTTTGTAGAACTCGCTCCAGTCCCTTGCCGCCAGCATATTCAATAATGAATTGCGTTCACGATAAAACCAATACTGTTGAAACACAACAACCGCTAACAGGACAAAGGATAGGATCTCAGCAAACAATTATGCCTCACCATCCTTCTTCTTCTCAGGGCACATCTTTACGTGGGCACCGAGGGACCTGGGTGACCAATATATTTCCCCACAGTGCTTACAGGGGAATTCCTTACCACCATGCTCCTTTTTCTCCTTGTTAATGCGGTCAGAGGCCTCTAACTCCTCTATCCGCTTTGACAACCCTTGTCGGTCCTGGTCGATTAGCGTATTTAGGATGGAATCCCTGCAATCCTGGCACAGGTTCATCAATAACATCAGCGGCCCCTTGGGACTGCCGACAAAATACTGTGCCGGGGTTCTACACAGATAGGTGTCACAAAACACCTTCATCCCTTTGTTTGAAAAAATCTCTGCCTTCATTTTTACCCTCCTAAAATCCCCTCATCGCATCTGACGGCCTACGCTGGTGGTTAACCTTACTTTGCACGGGTTTTCCCGCACCCTGAAATGCTCTCAGCATTGCCGTCTGCATAGGGTCTTCTTTTTGTGCTTTCATATACCAATAAGGTGCCGGGGCATAGTCTTTGGGCGGCGTTCCGTAAGGCCCGGTATATTGGTTTGCCATTTGCGGTTGGATTGTCGTTGGTCTACTCGGCCTTGTATCAGGCCGTATCATATTTCTCATCCTCACACCCCCTACGTCAACTTCCTTCTGTTCTTTCCACGCGCTTTTCTTTCTTTATGCTCCTTGATCGGGTTTACATGTTCATCGTTGGGCTTCTTACTCCCCCTGGAGTGCCATGCCTGCAACCCCATCCCGAACGTATCATAAGCATGGTCATGCTCTGAATCCCCAACCTTTTCGGGATCATGATCATCCGTGACCAGCAACGGGATGCACTCAATCAACTTAGTGCAAGTGTCAAATATCCTCACCTTTGCGGTGCGTTTATCCTCGTGATTCCCGTCCAAATAGGGTTCTAAATACTCATGTACAACTGCCTTTCGATGGATCCTGTCGGTCGACCTGTCCCTCGGTGGTTCGATGAGCCGCGTCACTCCACCCTCGTGGTAGTAGTTCACGATAGCCTTACCCGTTTCAGGATGCCTGGTAAAAGCGTCACGCCCTACCACAGTGAAGGCAATGTTCTCTTCCACATTCTTATCTTTCTCATCCTTCATTTTACTCATCGAAACAACCTTCTTAGCTTGAGCGGAGTACGTCACACGATCCTCCGACCGCTCCCTCGTATACTCCCTGTAAACATAAACAATCCCATCGGGGTCTATGGTAAACCATAACCAGAAAAAGGGATCTGTATAACCCGGATCATTTGCCCTCCAACGATACCACCAGTGAGGGATATCGAATGGTTCGATGACATGCACATCCCGGGAAAACTCAGGAAATGCCGTCCCCTCACCCGCACTAAATGCATCCTCTACAGTGGCTGGATATTCCTGTAATACCGCACTGGGTAAGGCCTTTTTCGTTGCCTCATACCAGTCATCGTCTCTGCGTGGGTCTGTATTCCATGGTAGGAAAACATAAGCAAACCCGTTTACCCCACGCATAGCCTCCCTGAAGGTAAACTCGAATAACGATCCCCTACGGTTAGTCGAAAGACCTATTACTTGACCGCCCGTTGGACGGTTGATAGTCGGGTAGGCCGCTGTCCAGATTTCATTCGCCCACATCTGGTAGGCCCACTCATCCAAGATTACGAGGTTAGCTGTAAACGAGCGACCAGAATCCGGGGATGCCGTCATGGATTGAAATGTGGAGGGTTGACCACCGGGGTGGTGGATGGTAGCAGATAAGACAGTCACCTCCCACGTTAAGCCCTGCCAATCCTTTGGTGCCATCTTTTTCTCACGAATCAACCACTTGGGCAAGCCTTTCAGAATGAATCCTATTCGCCGCACTAATTCTTTAGCATCAGGGTCTTCTCTTTTTGATAATGCTACTACCGAAAAACCCTGCTTGAAAACCATCATCCAAATAGCATACGAGAGGACTAACCACGTTAACCCTAACTGCCGAGCCTTCATGATGACCGTCAACCGATTACTAAGTATGGTGTCCAGGGCATCCTTCTGACCGCCCCACATCTCAAACGGTATTGTGATATCCGGGGAGTCACGGTCTTCTATCTTGACCGCCTCCTGGATAAATTGGGCACAGTTGCTATACCACTGGCTGTACTTCTTTGCGACCTTTGTTGTAGCTTGCTGTACCAACTCCGTCCTATCCATGATTCCCCTCCAAGTGAATTGGCCGCACCCAAATAATTACTTCTTGGTGAGGCGGCCCATATGTTTCTTCTTTTCATTCTTCTCATTCTTTTCATTCTTGTTTGTGTGTTTTAGTGACGTTTTAGTGATGCACACAAATCGGGCAAGCCCCGTAGTATAGGGGCTAAACCCGACGTTTTTTTGTGCACTAATGTTGCCCTTATAGTACGCCAATATTACCTTCGGGGCGGCATATCAGGTGGCGGCCCCGTTGGTGCTCCACCGGGTGGCATTCCTTGCGGAGGCGGCCCCATTGGTGGTCCTCCACGAGGCGGTCCTTGCTCTCCACCCATAACTGAGGACGCTAATGCCTCCACCATCATCTTAAGCTGTTCAATCTCCGCTTGCATTTGTGCCATATCCCCTACTCCTGCTGATCTTTCCATACCTTCTGGCATAATAATTCCTCACTTTCATTGTTTTCGTGCTTATATGGGAGGCAAAATCTGCCTCAAGTCCCCTGAAAATGCTCTATCTTGAGATTTTCTGGCCTCATCCACTCTTTAAGTTGCTTTTCTATGAGGTCTTTACCATCAAGACCAGTCCTAAGTCTTGAATTCGTGGCAACGCATACTTACAGCTAACGGGGTGTCTTTAAGGGAAGAATTGATCTCGTTTAGTTTGTTAATGAGTTCATCCTTCTTTATTTCCGCTGTATCTGCGTACTTACAGACTGCACGATGTATGCATAATGTACACATTTACTCATAATCCCCCTTTAGGAATCTCTGTATCTGATATTTGCTACTCTCACCAACCTCATTCTCCACTCTTGAAAGTAGTTCGGTCGCACGTTTTAACTTTGCGTGCAATTCCTCGCGTTCTTTGCCCATATTCACCATAATTCCCTTAGTGCGGTTAGCTTCCCACTGCATTTCACCCAAAGCTTCGTTTAATTCATCCGCTCGTGCCTTATGAACGCTCATAACTCATCCTCTCTCTCGCATTTGTCAGCCCAATTTTGGCAATTTCCGCAGTTTTCACCCGGGGGCTTATAAATACTTTCCTGTGGCCTAAGAGAAAAGAGTTCACAACTCCTCCCTGTGCCTTGAGAATCACTCTCAGACATCCTCCTGATGGTTTCCTGGAGGGTTTCAATGGTCTGTTCGAGTTTTTCCTCTCTAGCGACATACTCCTCAAGCCTGTCTACAGTCTCTTTTTTGGTGATTTCGAACTCCCTATGGAAGGAAGATGTTGGCAAAAGTGATCACCTCAACTGGAAATTTGGTGAAAAAACCTCTTTGCGATAAAATGGGAAAAAAATGCCCCTCTTACACGGGGTGAATACAAGTAATTTGCCCTCCCAAATTCCCAGTAATGGAAAAACATGTATTGGGGGCTTATTTCCGAGGTTTTTATAATATTTTCCCGGGGAGATATACGAGAATACACCCCCCTTTTGGATGGCCTCTTGGGGTAGTTTTAGGAGTAACATGAGGAGAAAAGAGTGCGGGGAATGGTATGGTATGGGTGACGGAATGTGAGGTGGTGAAATGGGTGTGTTGGGGTGATTTGGGGAGTGTGTTGGGGGTTATATGAGGGGGGTGAGTATTTACCGACTGGATATCTCTTAACGTCCCTGTTCCATCGACCCCCCGAGCGACGCACGTGGGGGGGGTGGGGTCGACCCCTGCCCCTACCCCCAGGCCCAGGCTGGTAATAAAGCCACCAACAGGCTGAGAATCCGTCCAGATTCTCCTGCTGGTTGACGTAATACCCATTCTCGGACGTTCACCTGATCCCGGGAACCCCGATGTTATAGGGGCTGAGGCCCTATCACCCCTGGATGCACCCCTGTGTGTGGGTGGAATCGTAACACGATCAGTCTGCCTCGACCAGGGCCTGCAGATCCTCATCCGACATGTCCCGCAGTGCCGCCAGTTGCACTGGCCCACCACCTGGCCCGCTAACATCGACCTGATCGCGGTGCTGGCCGACCAAGCTGAAGTATAATTTTAAGGCCTGCGTGTCCTTCTGCATGCGCTCGCGCAAGCAATCCCAAGCATATGGGAGCATTCTGAAGGAATGCTTGCGTATCTCGTGCTCGATGGCCTTCTGGACCCTGGAATCCTCATTCCAGCGATATATAGTCTTTCTGTTGACCCCGAGTTCTTGGGCCAGAGAACTGGCCGAGCGACCAGCATTGGCGGGATCGGCAAGAATTTGCACATATCGAACTTGACGGGCAGACAACGCACCATCCGACCCCTTCGGGCTTGCTCTCGTTGCCATGCTTACACCCCCTTTCGTATTGCACCTACGGTGGATATTGCTCACACGGCCATCATCACCCGGGAGGCACCACAACATC
>Ga0207421_10006512_pt1 | contig 12705 bp, 6 predicted proteins | sample SodLakKL_010_SED_4_FD_187542 | JGI IMG/M metagenome (GOLD analysis project Ga0207421, IMG submission 187542) | Alkaline sediment microbial communities from Lake Tanatar, Kulunda Steppe, Russia - 8KL_010_SED (SPAdes) (version 2) | ecosystem: Environmental > Aquatic > Non-marine Saline and... | reverse complement strand
CAGCCGCGAGGACCTGCTCGCCAAGCTCGCCGGTCTTATGGAGGGTGCGCTGTCCGGCACCGCCCGACTGCTGCAGGCCGCGACCGAGAAGCAGGCGCGACTGATGCAGGCGCTGGTCGACGACGGCGGTGTGGAGGCCAAGGGCTTCACGCCGACCGGTGCGGCCGCGCCCGCCACGGAGGACGTTCCGGCCGAGGCTGAGCCGGAACCCGCCGACAGCGGGGAGACCGCGAGCGCGGAAGAGGCTCCCGCCGCCGCAACGGCGGAGGCAGCACCCGACCAAACACCTGCGGACGAGGCGCCCGCCGAAGAGGCAGCCCCCGACGACGCAGCTCCCGACGACGACAAGGCCTGAGCGGCGTCCCTGCCGCCGGCTGGCGCGGGCTCATCGATGAGTCCGGGTCCATGACCTCGAGCTTTTGACCACGAACACGGCCACGCGTGAGCGGGCTTTTCCAGGAGGAACCACGATGGCGAAGATGTCCACCGACGAACTGATCGATGCCTTCAAGGAGCTGACGCTCATCGAGCTCAGCGAACTCGTCAAGAAGTTCGAGGAGACCTTCGAGGTCACCGCCGCCGCCCCGGTCGCGGTCGCCGCTGCCGGTGGCGCTGCCGCCGAAGAGGTCGAGGAGCAGACCGCCTTCGACGTCATGCTCACCTCCGCGGGCGAGAAGAAGATCCAGGTCATCAAGGAGGTTCGCGGCCTGACGAACCTCGGCCTCAAGGAGGCCAAGGAGCTCGTCGAGAGCGCCCCGGCCGCCATCCTCGAGGGTGCGACCAAGGACGCGGCCGACGAGGCCAAGGAGAAGCTCGAGGCGGCAGGTGCCTCCGTCGAGCTGAAGTGAGTCGACGCTCCTTGCACAGGAGCGTCCGCCACCGCGCTGCCGCCCTCGGGTCGTCCGGGGGCGGTTGACGCGCTCCGCGCACACTCGGTACGCTCCATGGCCGCCGTGTGTATCGCCGCACCTCGGCGAGCATCCTTGATCGAGGTCCCCGCCATCCCCGACCGTTCCGCGTCGTCTGTGATGTGGTGCCGTCGTGCGCTGACCTCGGGATCGAACCCGCCCACCGGACCGCCCGCTCCCATGCGGTGATCCGGAGGGCTCCCGCATGACCCTGGCTTCGGCCAGCAGATGTGCGCGGAACGCACGCATGTCGCCTTCAGGCGCAAGAAGATCATCCCTATCCGGGGTAAGCAGCAGCACGACACCGCCCGCATCGGAACCGCTCGTCCGGCCGGTGCACTCGACCACCACGTCCAGGGGAGGTCCCTGTTGGCCGGCACAGCCGTCAACCCATCCGAGCGCTTCAGTTTCGCCAAGATCCATGAAGCCTTGCCCATCGAAGAGCTCGATCTCGTCGCGATCCAGAGCGGCTCGTTCGACTGGTTGATCGACCAGGGGCTCGGCGAGATCTTCGACGAGATCTCGCCCATCGAGGACAGCCAGGGCAAGATGGCCCTGAGCTTCCTCGATCACCGCTTCGAGGACCCGAAGTACTCCGTCGAGGAGTGCAAGGAGAAGGATTACACCTACGCGGCACCGTTGTTCGTGACCGCCGAGTTCCTGAACAAGGAAGACGGCACGATCAAGTCCCAGACGGTCTTCATGGGCGACTTCCCCGTGATGACCGGCAAGGGCACGTTCATCGTCAACGGCACGGAGCGCGTGGTCGTCTCCCAGCTCGTGCGCTCGCCGGGCGTCTACTTCGACCGCTCGGTCGACAAGACCACCGGTCGGGACGTCTTCGGGTGCAAGACCATCCCGGCGCGTGGTGCGTGGCTCGAGTTCGAGGTCGACAAGCGTGACCTCGTCGCGGTCCGCGTGGACCGCAAGCGCAAGCAGCCGATCAGCGTGTTCTACCGGGCGCTGAAGGCCTTCGAGTGGAACCCGGAGATCGCCGGCTACGAGCTCGCGCCCTCCGAGGTGTTGACCGCCGAGGTCCCCGACGAGGAGATCCTCGACTTCTTCGGTGGCGCGGAATCGATCGCGCTCACCCTCGAGAAGGACAACACCGGCCGCACGCCGGCCAACGCCCTCGAGGAGATCTACCGCAAGCTGCGCCCGGGCGAACCGCCGAACGCCGAGCAGGCCGGGCAGTTGCTGCTCGGAATGTTCTTCGCCAACAAGAAGTACGACCTCGCCCGCGTGGGCCGCTACAAGATCTCCGGCCTCGAGGACGACGGTCAGGGTCACGTCAAGCACGGCAAGCTGACCGACGAGTTCGCCGCGCTCGGTTTCGGTCGCCGTGACGAGCACGTGCTGACCCACCAGGACGTGCTCGCCACGATGTCCTACCTCGTGCACCTGCACGCCGGTGACGAGGGCTACGACGTCGACGACATCGACCACTTCGGCAACCGGCGCCTGCGCTCGGTCGGCGAGCTGATCCAGAACCAGGTCCGCATCGGGCTGTCGCGCATGGAGCGCGTCGTCCGTGAGCGGATGACCACCCAGGACCTGGAGGCGATCACGCCCCAGACCCTGATCAACATCCGCCCGGTGGTCTCCGCGATCCGCGAGTTCTTCGGGACCTCGCAGCTGTCGCAGTTCATGGACCAGACCAACCCGCTCGCGGGTCTGACCCACAAGCGTCGCCTCTCGGCCCTCGGGCCGGGTGGTCTGTCGCGTGAGCGTGCCGGGTTCGAGGTCCGTGACGTCCACCCGTCGCACTACGGGCGCATGTGCCCGATCGAGACCCCGGAGGGCCCGAACATCGGCCTGATCGGCTCGCTCGCGACCTACGCCCGGATCAACACCTACGGCTTCGTCGAGACCCCGTACCGCAAGGTCATCGACGGCAAGCTCTCGGAGCAGATCGAGTACCTCACCGCCGACGAGGAAGACCGCTACGTCGTCGCCCAGGCCAACGCACCGGTCAACGAGGCCGAGAAGGTCTTCGTCAACGACATGGTGCTGGTGCGCGCCAAGGGCGGCGAGGTCCGCGAGATCCCGCCGGAGCTCGTCGACTACATGGACGTCTCGCCGCGCCAGACGGTGTCCATCGCCGCCGCGCTGATCCCGTTCCTCGAGCACGACGACGCGAACCGCGCCCTGATGGGTGCCAACATGCAGCGTCAGGCCGTCCCGCTGCTGCGGGCCGACTCGCCGTACGTCGGCACGGGCATCGAGGGCAAGGCCGCTCGTGACGCCGGTGACGTGATCACCGCGCGTCGTGGTGGCCAGGTCGTCGAGGTGGCCGCCGACCACGTGGTCGTGCGTACCGACGACGACGAGATCGACCGGTACTACCTGACCAAGTTCCAGCGCTCCAACCAGGGCAGCTGCATCAACCAGCGTCCGCTGGTGACCGAGGGAGACCGGCTCGAGACCGGCGAGGCCATCGCCGACGGTCCGTCCACGCACAACGGCGAGCTCGCGCTCGGTCGCAACCTGCTCGTCGGGTTCATGTCGTGGGAGGGCTACAACTTCGAGGACGCGATCATCCTCTCCGAGCGGCTCGTCCGCGAGGACGTGCTGACCTCGATCCACATCGAGCAGCTCGAGGTCGACGCCCGCGAGACCAAGCTCGGCCCGGAAGAGATCACCCGCGACATCCCGAACGTCTCCGAGGAGGTGCTCGCCAACCTCGACGAGGAAGGCATCATCCGCATCGGGGCCGAGGTGCAGCCGGGCGACATCCTGGTCGGCAAGGTCACGCCCAAGGGTGAGACCGAGCTGACCCCGGAAGAGCGTCTGCTGCGAGCGATCTTCGGTGAGAAGGCCCGCGAGGTGCGCGACACCTCGCTGAAGGTCCCTCACGGTGACCGCGGGATCGTGATCGGCGTCCAGCGTTTCAGCCGCGCCGACGGCGACGAGCTGCCGCCGGGCGTCAACGACATGGTCCGCATCTACATCGCCAAGAAGTCGAAGATCTCCGAGGGCGACAAGCTCGCCGGGCGCCACGGCAACAAGGGCGTCATCTCGAAGATCCTGCCGATCGAGGACATGCCGTTCCTGGCGGACGGCACCCCGCTCGACATCGTGCTCAACCCGCTCGGCGTGCCGTCCCGGATGAACGTCGGTCAGGTGCTGGAGACCCACCTCGGGTGGGCCGCGGCCAACGGCTGGCACTTCGAGACCAAGCCCGAGTGGTTCGAGGAGCTCGGCTGGGACGAGAGTCGGACCGATGTCGAAGGCCCCGTGCGGTTCTCGACCCCGGTGTTCGACGGCGCAGGCGAGGATCAGCTCGTCGACCTGCTCGGCAACACCCACGCGACCGACGACGGCATCCGCCTGGTCGGGACCGACGGGAAGGCGACCGTGATCGACGGCCGCAGCGGCGAGGTCGTCGATGCCCCGATCACCGTGGGCTACATGTACATCCTGAAGCTGCACCACCTCGTGGACGACAAGATCCACGCCCGCTCGACGGGGCCGTACTCGATGATCACCCAGCAGCCTCTGGGTGGGAAGGCCCAGTTCGGTGGTCAGCGCTTCGGGGAGATGGAGGTGTGGGCCCTCGAGGCCTACGGCGCCTCCTACGCCCTGCAGGAGTTGCTCACGATCAAGTCCGACGACACCTTGGGCCGCGTGAAGGTCTACGAGGCGATCGTCAAGGGCGACAACATCCCGGAACCCGGCATCCCCGAGTCCTTCAAGGTGCTCGTCAAGGAGATGCAGGCCCTGAGCCTCAACGTCGAGGTGCTCGGAGCCGACGGCCAGCAGATCGAACTACGGGAGTCCGAGGACGATGCGTTCCGTGCAGCGGAAGCGCTCGGCATCGATCTCTCCCGGCCCGAGCGCCCGACCGCTGACGGGTAGTGCTCACCTCGCCGCCGGTCCGCCGGTCGCTACCTCGTCGAGACCTCGACGTGCAGTGGCCCTGACGGACCGGCGGCGGCCGCACCTCACGCGGCATGCGACACGAACACCACGACAACCGTGCGGCCCCATCGGGTCGCTGCCCGGACCCCCTGGACGCGACGAGGGGGTAGGGATGATGAAGTAGGGAGGACGTCCCCGATGTTGGACGTGAACCACTTCGACCAGCTCCGTATCACGCTCGCCGAGGCCTACCAGGTCCGCATGTGGTCCAACGGTGAGGTCAAGAAGCCGGAGACCATCAACTACCGCACGCTCAAGCCCGAGAAGGATGGGCTGTTCTGCGAGAAGATCTTCGGTCCCACGCGGGACTGGGAGTGCTACTGCGGCAAGTACAAGCGCGTGCGCTTCAAGGGGATCATCTGCGAGCGTTGTGGGGTCGAGGTCACCCGGGCCAAGGTCCGGCGTGAACGGATGGGCCACATCGAGCTCGCCGCTCCCGTGACCCACATCTGGTACCTCAAGGGCGTGCCCTCACGACTGGGTTACCTGCTCGACATGTCCCCGAAGGATCTCGAGAAGATCATCTACTTCGCGGCGTACGTCATCACCTCGGTCGACGCCGACAAGCGTCACGAGGCGCTGCCGGAGCTCGAGGAGGAGCTGAAGCTCGAGAAGCAGGAGCTCGAGAAGCAGCTCGAGATCGACCGCCAGGAGCTGCTGCACCAGCTCGAGGTGACCCTGCAGGAGCTCGAGGCGGAGGGCGCCAAGCCCGACGTGGTCAAGAAGGAACGCAAGGAGATCGAGAAGCAGCTCAAGACCGTCTCGGTCCGGGCCAACAACGAGATCGAGCACCTCGACAAGGTCATGGCGACCTTCAAGAAGCTCAGCAAGAAGCAGCTGATCCAGGAGGAGCTGGTCTACCGCGACATGCGGGACCGGTTCGGTGACCTGTTCACCGGTGGCATGGGCGCGGAGGCGATCCGCGACCTGCTCGACGGGCTCGACCTCGAGGCGGAGTCCGCGGAGCTGCGGATCTCGATCGTGGAGTCCAAGGGCCAGAAGAAGCAGCGCTCCACCAAGCGACTCAAGGTGGTCGAGGCGCTGCGCACGACCAACAACCGCCCGGGCGCGATGGTGCTCGAAGCCGTGCCGGTCATCCCGCCGGACCTGCGCCCGATGGTGCAGCTCGACGGTGGCCGCTTCGCGACCTCGGACCTCAACGACCTGTACCGCCGCGTGATCAACCGCAACAACCGGTTGAAGCGTCTGCTGGATCTCGGTGCGCCGGAGATCATCGTCAACAACGAGAAGCGGATGCTGCAGGAGGCCGTCGACGCGCTGTTCGACAACGGCCGTCGTGGACGTCCGGTCACCGGACCGGGCAACCGTCCGCTGAAGAGCCTGTCCGACATGCTCAAGGGCAAGCAGGGCCGGTTCCGTCAGAACCTGCTCGGCAAGCGCGTGGACTACTCCGGTCGTTCGGTGATCGTGGTCGGCCCGCAGCTGCGCATGCACCAGTGCGGCCTGCCCAAGCAGATGGCGCTCGAGCTGTTCAAGCCGTTCGTGATGAAGCGACTGGTCGACCTCAACTACGCGCAGAACATCAAGTCCGCCAAGCGGATGGTCGAGCGGTCGCGTGCGCAGGTCTGGGACGTGCTCGAGGAGGTCATCGCCGATCACCCGGTGATGCTCAACCGCGCACCGACCCTGCACCGTCTGGGTATCCAGGCGTTCATGCCGACGCTCGTCGAGGGCAAGGCCATCCAGCTGCACCCGCTGGTGTGCACCGCCTTCAACGCCGACTTCGACGGTGACCAGATGGCGGTGCACCTGCCGCTGTCCGCCGAGGCCCAGGCCGAGGCGCGTCTGCTGATGCTCGCGCCGCACAACATCCTGTCGCCGGCGACCGGTCGTCCGATCGCCTCGCCGACCCAGGACATGGTGCTCGGCATCTACTGGCTGACCTACACGGGCGGGGACACCTCGCCCGAGCGGGACAAGACCGGCCTGTCGATCCTCGCCTCCATCGGTGAGGTCGAACGTGCGGTCGACCACAAGTCGATCCACGTCCAGGACCCGATCCTGCTGCGTCTGCCCGCCGGCAAGCAGCTCGACCCGGCGGACCGCCCGGAGATCTACCGGGAGGACGACGAGGCGTGGGAGGCCGCACGCGCCGAGGGCTACGCGCCGAAGGTCATCACGACCGCCGGTCGGGCGATGTTCAACGAAGCCCTGCCGCTCGACTTCCCGTACGTCAACGAGGTCGTGACCAAGAAGATCGCCGGTGACATCGTCAACCGGTGCACCGACATCTTCCCGCGTTGGCAGGTCATCGACGTGCTCGACGCGATGAAGGACATCGGGTACCGCAACGCCACCCGTGCCGGCATCACCATCGCCATCTCGGACGTCGAGACCCCGGACAACAAGGCCGCGGTGCTCAAGGACTCCGAGGGTCGTGCGGAGAAGATCGAGAAGCAGTTCGTCCGAGGGGTCATCACCGACTCCGAGCGGCGCCAGGAGCTGATCGAGATCTGGACGGAGGCGACCAACCAGGTCGCCGAGGCCATGGAGCGCAGCTTCTCGGCCACCAACCCGTTCTTCGTGATGGCCAACTCGGGTGCTCGCGGCAACATGACCCAGCTGCGGCAGATCGCCGCCATGCGTGGGCTCGTGGCCAACCCGAAGGGTGAGATCATCCCGCGGCCGATCAAGGCCAACTACCGCGAGGGCCTGAGTGTCCTCGAGTACTTCATCGCCACGCACGGTGCCCGCAAGGGGCTGGCCGACACGGCGCTGCGGACCGCGGACTCGGGGTATCTGACCCGTCGTCTGGTCGACGTCTCGCAGGACCTGATCGTCCGCGAGGAGGACTGCGGCACCGACCGTGGGGTCGAGGCGATCGTCGGCACGTTCGACTCGCAGACCACCTACGGCCGCGTGCTGGCACGTGACGTGACCTACCCCGGCTCCGACGAGGTGTTGATGTCGGCGGGCACGTTGATCGTCGACACCCAGGTCCGGCGTCTGCGCGATGTGCTGATCAAGGGCGTCCACCCCGAAACCGGCGAGGCGCTCGAGGTGCAGGCGACCGACGACGACCGTCGGATCCTGGTGCGCTCGGTGCTCTCGTGCGACACGGAGATCGGCGTCTGCCGCTCGTGCTACGGCGAACTGCTCGCCAACGGCGCGATGGTCGACATGGGCGAGGCGGTCGGCATTGTCGCCGCCCAGTCCATCGGTGAGCCGGGTACCCAGCTCACGATGCGGACCTTCCACACCGGTGGTGTGGCCTCGGCCGACGACATCACGCAGGGTCTGCCGCGTGTCGTCGAGCTGTTCGAGGCACGCTCGCCGCGAGGCAAGGCCGAGATCGCGCAGATCGCCGGCCGGGTCGAGCTCGAGGACGTCGATGGTGGCCGCGTGTTGCGCGTCCACGGCGCCCGCGACCAGATCGACGAGCACGAACTGCCCCGCGGCGCTCGCCTGTTCCGTTCCGACGACCTCGAGTTCGAGGTCGCGGACGGGGTGCAGGTCGAGGTCGGTCAGCAGCTGACCGTCGGTGCGATCGACCCGCACGAGCTGCTCGACGTGCTGGGTGTCCGCACCTCGCAGCTGCACCTGGTCAAGCAGGTGCAGGACGTCTACCGCTCGCAGGGTGTGCCGATCCACGACAAGCACGTGGAGTTGATCGTTCGCCAGATGTTCCGCCGGGTCAACGTCGTCGACGCCGGGGACACCTCGTTCCTCCCGGGCGACACCGTGGACCGGGTGCGGTTCAACAAGGAGAACGACCGGGTCCTGGCCGAGGGCAACCAGCCCGCGGCCGCGCGTGCCCAGCTGATGGGGATCACCAAGGCGTCGCTCGCCACCGACTCGTGGCTCTCGGCGGCATCCTTCCAGGAGACCACCCGCGTGCTCACGGAAGCGGCGCTCGAGTCCGCCTCCGACCCGCTGGTGGGCCTGAAGGAGAACGTCATCATCGGCAAGCTGATCCCCGCCGGGACCGGTCTTGCGGAGTACCGCCGCATCGAGGTCGGTCACACCGAGATGCCCGAGCAGGCGCTGCCTGCCGACATCGCGGAGTTCCTCGCCTCGACCGAGTCCTACGAGGGCGACGGGTCGTGGGGCTTCGACGGCGGTTGGGGATACGACGACTTCCCCGGTGATGCCGGCCAGCAGTAGGCACCGCACGAACCAGCAACGCGAGAGGGGCGCCCGACCGGGCGCCCCTCTCGCGTGTGCGGTCCGGGCATGTGCACGACCGTTCCGGACGGGTGAGGCTCTCGCCAGGACCGAGCGCACCTACGCCAGGACCGAGCGCACCTACGACGACGCCACCCGCGGCTCGCGGGTGGCGTCGTCCAAGCTGGTGCGGGTTGGCTCAGAGGCCGTCGTCGGCACCGTCGTCGAGGAGCGGGTCCTCGGTGGTGGTGTCCGCGCCATTGTCCTCGACCTCGCAGGCCGCGGCTCCGAGCGCCAGGGCGCCGGCGGCGCCGGCCAGCGTGAGCTTCATGGTCAGTGTGCGCTTCATTGAGGGTCCTTCGTGCCTAGAGGTACGTCCGCTCGCGAACGTTGTCGCGACACTGTGCCTGAGCCGCCTCGCGTGTGCCCCCGTCCGCCGGACCGGGGGACCGCGGTCGTAGGTCCACCGTCCAGACGGACGAACGAAAGGGTCACGACAATAGCCAGGCCAACTGGATGGAGCGATGGGGCCGAGGCTCCGTGGACCGCTTCGGCGAGCCCCGCTCCACCGCGGCCATGGCCGGCGGTACGGTCTGCGGTCGGGCCGCGCCCCGTGCCGAGCAACGCCATCGGGCCCGCTCCCCGTGCCGCCCCGCACTTCCCGATCGACGGCGCGGGCAACCGCTCGGGTTGACACCCGCGAGCGAGGGTCGTACCGTTCCACAGCGCGCTGCGACCTCGTCGCTCTCGCGCGCGGTCCCTGGCGCTCAAGCGCCGTCCCATGACGTCCACGCGTTCCGACGCGTTGCATCCGGGGCCGTAGCAGCACCGAGCGGAACGCCCGGCCCCGTGGGTCGGACCGTTCCGATACGCCCGACGTTTCCCGGCCCCACGGTTCCGCCGACCTGGCGGACACCCACGTGGCCACGCGTACTGGCGACATCCGACCCGACCGATCGAGCGTGAGCTCGTGTGCGGTGCTTCGACAGCACGGCACACGGCGACGAGACGGAGATCCACTGGCATGCCCACCGTCCAGCAGCTGGTGCGCAAGGGCCGCAAGAGCAAGCCCAACAAGAACAAGACGCTCGCGTTGAAGGGTTCGCCCCAGCGCCGCGGCGTCTGTACCCGCGTCTACACCACGACCCCGAAGAAGCCGAACTCGGCCCTCCGGAAGGTCTGTCGTGTCCGTCTGACCTCGGGTATCGAGATCACGGCGTACATCCCCGGCGAGGGCCACAACCTCCAGGAGCACTCCATCGTGCTCGTCCGTGGTGGGCGTGTGAAGGACCTGCCGGGTGTGCGTTACAAGGTCATCCGCGGGACGCTCGACGCCTCCCCGGTGCGGGACCGCAAGCAGTCGCGGTCACGCTACGGCGTGAAGAAGGACAGCTGATATGCCTCGCAAAGGATCCCCAGGTACGCGCAAGACGCCGGCCGACGCGAAGTACAGCTCGACCCTGGTCACACAGCTGACCAACCGCATCATGGTCGACGGCAAGCGCTCGGTCGCGGAGAAGATCGTCTACGACGCGCTGGCCAACATCGGCTCGCGCACCCAGGGCGGCGACCCGATCAGCGTGTTGAAGCGTGCGGTCGAGAACGTCAAGCCCCAGCTCGAGGTCAAGTCCCGCCGCGTCGGTGGTGCCACCTACCAGGTGCCCATCGAGGTCCGCCCGGCCCGCTCCACCACCCTGGCCCTGCGCTGGATCATCGGGTACGCCCGGATCCGTCGTGAGCACACCATGGGTGAGCGTCTCGCCGGCGAACTGCTGGATGCCTCCAACGGCGTCGGCGCCGCGGTCAAGCGTCGCGAGGACACCCACAAGATGGCCGAGGCCAACCGCGCCTTCGCCCACTACCGCTGGTGACACCGACCCGGCGTTGAACCGCACCTGACGGTCACCTCGTCCCGGTCCGGTCCGACACCGCCAGCAGCACACCCCACCCCCGTTCGCGAACGACGGCGGCCCGCGACCCGGGCCCCCGCCGCCGCGACGTCCCGAGCCCACATCCGGGCGAGATGCACCCACGAGGAAGTGACCACGATGGCCCTCAAGCGCAGCGTGAAGCTCGACCAGCTTCGCAACATCGGCATCATGGCCCACATCGACGCGGGCAAGACCACCACCACCGAGCGGATCCTGTTCTACACCGGTCGTACCTACAAGCTCGGTGAGGTCCACGACGGCGCGGCGACGATGGACTGGATGGAGCAGGAGCAGGAACGCGGCATCACCATCACCTCGGCCGCCACCACCACCAAGTGGGGCGACCACACCATCAACATCATCGACACGCCGGGTCACGTCGACTTCACCATCGAGGTGGAGCGCTCCCTGCGCGTGCTCGACGGTGCCGTGACCGTGTTCGACGGTGTCGCCGGGGTGGAGCCGCAGTCCGAGACCGTCTGGCGCCAGGCCGACAAGTACGGCGTGCCGCGTATCTGCTTCATCAACAAGCTCGACCGCACCGGTGCCTCGTTCGAGTACTCCTTCGACTCGATCCGCGACCGTCTGACCCCCAACGCGGTCCGGGCCCAGCTGCCGATCGGGTTGGAGGACCAGCTCGAGGGCATCGTCGACCTGGTCGCCATGAACGCCACGGTGTGGCACGGCGAGGACCTGGGCGCGACCTTCGAGGTCGTCGAGATCCCGGAGAACCTCAAGGCCGACGCGGAGCTCTACCGCGCCGAACTCGCCGAGAAGGTGGCCGAGACCGACGAGGACCTGCTCGAGCTGTTCTTCGAGACCGGCGACCTGCCCAACGACAAGCTCAAGGCGGGCTTGCGCCAGGCGACGATCACCAACCAGATCGTCCCGGTGTTCTGCGGCTCGGCCTTCAAGAACAAGGGCGTCCAGACCCTGCTCGATGCGGTCGTGGCCTACCTGCCCTCGCCGCTCGAGGTCCCGCCGATGCGGGGCAAGAACCCGCGCAGCGGCGAGCCCGACACCCGCGCCCCCTCCGACACCGAGCCGTTCTCCGCGCTGGCCTTCAAGGTCATGACCGACCCCTACGTCGGCACCCTGACCTTCGCCCGCGTGTACTCGGGCACGCTCGAGGCCGGTTCCCACGTGGTGAACGTCACCAAGGACCAGAAGCAGCGCGTGGGACGCATCCTGCAGATGCATGCCAACAGTCGCGCAGAGATGGCCGGGTGCATGACCGGCGACATCATCGCGCTGGTGGGCCTGAAGAGCACCACCACCGGTGACACGATCACGACCTCGGAGGCCCCGATCCTCCTCGAGTCGATGGAGTTCCCGGCCCCGGTCATCCAGATCGCCATCGAGCCCAAGACCAAGACCGACCAGGAGAAGCTCTCCACGGCGCTGCAGAAGCTCGCCGAGGAGGACCCGTCCTTCCGCGTCGTCACCGACGAGGAGACCGGCCAGACCCTCATCGGTGGCCAGGGCGAGCTGCACCTGGAGATCATCGTCGACCGCCTGATGCGCGAGTTCAAGGTGGACGCGAACGTCGGCCGCCCGCAGGTCGCCTACCGCGAGATGGTGAAGAAGAAGGTCGAGAAGGTGGACCTGAAGTACGCGCGCCAGACCGGTGGTCGCGGCCAGTACGGCCACGTGGTCATCGACGTCGAGCCGCTGACCGCCGACCTCAAGACGCAGCTCGAGCTCGAGCCGGAAGACCACTACTACTTCAACAACAAGACCGTCGGTGGCTCCATCCCCAAGGAGTACGTCCCGTCGGTCGACCAGGGCATCCGCGAGTCCATGGAGACCGGCATCCTCGC
>Ga0207421_10006511_pt1 | contig 12707 bp, 7 predicted proteins | sample SodLakKL_010_SED_4_FD_187542 | JGI IMG/M metagenome (GOLD analysis project Ga0207421, IMG submission 187542) | Alkaline sediment microbial communities from Lake Tanatar, Kulunda Steppe, Russia - 8KL_010_SED (SPAdes) (version 2) | ecosystem: Environmental > Aquatic > Non-marine Saline and... | reverse complement strand
CATCAATTTCATAATCAATAATGTGTGCTTGGCCGTCGTTGAAATGTTCCTGGGCCAATACCTGCCCAGCCATTACCAATACCACAACCGCTGATAAGATCGAAATCATCGCTTTTACCATTTTCGTTCTCCTTTTCCCCCGGTTTTTCCCTTAATACGCCCGAACAGACCCTCTGCGTCGGCTGTGGTTTTTTCTGGTGTGTATCTCTCTTGGTAGCGTCGTAGTCAGCGAAAAAACACTTTTCTATGGTAGGACTATAGCGCATTCGGCATAGTAATGTCAAGATAATTTCCAATTTATATTATCGGCTATCAGAATTACTTTCACTTGTTTAGGTTATCATCTAACAGCCCCCATCATCCACTTTTTGGCTTTTATTCCTATCTTTTCACTTAAATATAGCTCGCCTGCCCATATCACCCAATTCTCACATCAGCGCAACCAGCGAAATCAGCGTCGAAAAAAGCAGCCGCGGAGACAGCCGCTTCAACAATCTGATATCTGAATTCTGATTTCTAAAATCTAAGCGAATTACGCGTCTGAATTTTGTATTTTTTTGCGCAAAACTACCAAAACCAGCCCGTAACTGACCAAGACTTACCGACTTTTTGCTTGCCTGGATTATTTATATTGCCCAGATTCAACTATTTTAAAAAACAACGCTCGCTGAAATCATCGAAAAAATCACTCTCAACCGTCAATTTTACCCTCTTAAACCTCAAGCCGTCCGACCGCAAAGGCCGATAATATTATATCCGGCAGCAGTTCTGTGCCGCTTTTTTTGTTTATTTTGACGCCTAAAGCCGTTATGATTCGCTGTGTAGTTGATTGAACACTTGATTTTTAGCCAAAAAACCATGTTTCAGTAGGAAAACGGAATGAGACTGGAAAAAATAGTACTGAACGGATTCAAAAGCTTCGCTGACAAAACAGAATTCCTCTTCGACGCCCCTATGACCGCTATCGTCGGGCCTAACGGCTGCGGAAAAAGCAATGTCGTTGACGCTATAAAGTGGGTTTTGGGCGACCAAAGCGCAAAAAGCCTTCGCAGCGGGCAAATGGCAGATGTCATCTTCAGCGGCAGCAGCAATCGCAAAGGCTTAGGGGCCGCGGAGGTGAGCTTGTTTATGTCCGGCTCGCAGGGTCTTGGCACAAAGGATATGCAGATTCAGGGCGATGAATTGCAGGTTTCGCGCAAGATTTACAAAAGCGGCGAAAGCGAATACCGCATCAACGGCAAAATGTGCCGCCTGAGGGATATCCGCGAACTGTTTATGGACACCGGCATCGGCGTCCAGGCCTATTCCATTATCGAGCAGGGCCAGGTCGAACAGCTCTTAAACGCTTCAAAGCAGGACAGACGGGCGATTTTCGAAGAAGCCGCCGGCATCAGCAAATACAAATCGCAGAAAAAAGAAGCACTGCGCAAACTCGACCGCACCGAGCAGAACCTGCTTCGACTGGCCGACATACTCGGCGAGGTGCAGAAACAGCTTCGCAGCGTCAAGCTACAGGCAGGCAAAGCGCGAAATTACCTTGCCTACACCGAGGAACTAAAAGAACTGCAAATCAAGTACTCACTGGCCGAATACGATAAAATCGCCGCATCGACAAAACAAAAGAAAGAATTGCTGGGCAAATTCGAGCAGGAATACGCCTGTATCGCCGCCGAGGTCAGCAAAGAGGACAATCAGCTTACCCAGCTTGAGCAGGATGTTTTCGATACCGAAGGCCGGATCAACCACGCCGACAATGCCCTTGTCTCGGTTCGCAGTAAAATCGAGCAGCGACGGCAGCGGATTGAGTTTTTGCAGGCAAGAACCGACGAGCTTCAGCAGCGACAGGCCAACGCGGCCAAGCGGATTGAAAACCTTGAGCATGAAAAGCGGGTTTTCCAGGGCCAGCTCGAAAAGCACAAAGAAGAAGAAACCAAGTGCCAGTCGTTACTCCAGCAGCGAACCGCCGAGGTCGAGCGGCTGACCGAGCAGATACAACAGGTAAACAGTGAGGTTTCATCGCTGGAGACCGAGCTTGAGGACGAAAAAAGCGGGATTATTGATATTGTCCGCCGAACCGCTCAGCTTCACAACGAGCTTCAGAGCATCGGTGTGCATCGTGATAATTTAGCGAATCAGAAAGACCGGCTGGCAGGCCGGGCCGAAACCGCCCGTGCAGAGCTTGAGCAATTGTTCACGGCCAAAGCGCAGAACGGCGCCCGGCTGGAGGATATTGAAAAGGTGCTGACAGAGCTTGACGAGCGGCTGAAAACGCAGAAAGAAAAAGCCGAGGATGTTTCGCAGCGGATAACGCAAAGCTCTGAGCAGTTGAGCAGGCAGAAAGAGTCCCGCAGCGCGCTGGAAAGCGAGCTTGCGGTTTTGCGTGATATGGAAACAAATCGGCAGGGACTGAACAAGGCGGTCAAAACGATACTGAAAAACCGTTCAGTCGAGCAGGGCAGGTTTGAATATGTCCGCGATATGCTGGCTGAGATACTGGCCGCTGATGTGGAACACGCCGCGGCAGTGGAGGCGGCACTGGAGGGCAAGGCGGCCGCGTTGCTGGTAAGCAGTGCTGAGAGGTTAATCGAAGACGCTCCGGCGATTTGCGAGCTTGAGGGCCGGGCGAATTTCGTGCTGGCCGATTGTGCCCAGCCGTTTGTGGATTGTGAGGATTTGCGGGAATATGACTGCGTGCGGGGTCGGTTGATTGAGTTTGTAAGCTTCGACAGCGCGCACGCTCAGCTTGCCTGGAAGCTGCTTGGCAAGACGCTGGTGGTCGATTCGATAGGTTCGGCGATTCGGCTGTGGTCGGCTCTGGGGCATAAGGGGTATGACCTTGTAACGGCGGCAGGCGAATATGTGGGCAAAGACGGAACGGTCAGTATGGGGCCGCTCGGCAAGGCCGGCGGGTTGATTTCGAGAAAGAGCCGCATCCGACAGATTCAGGAGAACATCAACAGCGTCAACGAGCAAATCGCCGAGATTACGCAGAGCATAGACGCCGACAATCAAAGCAAAGAGCATTTGAATAAGCTTTGTCAGGAATTGCGAACATCTATCTACGAAGCGACAACCGAAAAAACGCAGGTCAATTCTCGTCTGGGTTCGCTGGAGCAGGATATAAATCGGCTGCGAAAGGAACAGCCGCTGCTGGACAGTGAAATTGATCAGCTCGAGCAGCAGATTAGCCAGTCGGTCGAGAAAGAGTATAACTCCAAGCAGAAGCTGGATGAACTCGAACAGGTCAATCAGCAGCGCCAGGCGCATATTGACGAGCTTCAGGAGCGTTTCGCGGCTAAGAAAGAGCTTCAGCAGGAGTATGCTTCCAAATTGACCGATATGAGGGTGTCGCTTGGGCAGGTTCGTGAGCAGAGCAAAGCAGCGGCACAGGCGATTGAAAACCTGCAAAGCCAGTTGGCGACCAATCGCCGCTCGGCAGAGTCGGGGCTGGCGGAAATCGAAGACTGTAAACGGCAATACGCACAGGGACAGCGAGATATTCTGGCCTGCGAATCGGAGATATCCGAACTCTACATTGAAAAGGAGCAGAGCCAGCAGCAAAGCCGAACTCTTCACGAAAAGCTCGATGAACTAATGCAGCAGAAGAACGAGTTGAAAGAGCTTATCCGTCAGCAGAGGCAGCAGGAAACCGAGGTTGAAAAGAGCATAAATCAGCTTCGAATCGAGCTTAGCCAGTTGGAAGTCCGACAGCAGAGTTTGCAGGAGCGGGTGCAGGATGAGCTTCAGATGGACCTGGTCGAGGCTTATAAAGGGTATGAGCCGGAGGAGACTGACTGGGAGGCGGTTAAGGAAAAAATGACCGAGCTTCGCACGAAGATAGAGCGGCTGGGCAGTGTCAATGTCGATGCGATTGAGAATCAGGAACATCTGGAGCAGCGGAATGAATTTCTGGCCGGTCAGGTCGAGGATCTGAACAAAAGCAAGGATCAGCTCGAGCAGTTGATTAATCGGCTTAACAAACAGAGCAGAGAAAAATTCGCCGAGACATTCGAGCTTATCCGTGGTCACTTCCAGGAGCTTTTCCGCAAGCTGTTCGGCGGCGGCAGAGCCGATATCGTTCTGGAGGATTCCGACGACATACTCGAAGCGGGCATAGAAGTGCGAGCAAAACCGCCCGGCAAGGAAACGCGGAGCATATCGCTGCTTAGCGGCGGTGAGAAAACCTTGACGGCGATCGGGCTGCTCTTTGCCGTGTTCCGCGCCAAGCCTTCGCCGTTCTGTCTGCTGGATGAGGTTGACGCGGCGCTGGACGAGGCCAATGTGGAGCGATTCAATATAATTCTCAAAGAGTTCCAGAAAGACTCGCAGTTTATAGTTGTAACGCATAACAAGCGGACGATGAGTATCGCCGATGTGCTGTTTGGCGTGACAATGCAGACCCGAGGCATCAGCAAGAAAATCAGCGTGCGATTCGACGAGGTTGAGACAGAAGCACAGGTCGCATAGCCGCCGATGAGGTTACGGGGCGGCGGTGATGGCGGCGGTTATTTTTACGGCGTCGAGGTTTTGTTCGATATCGTGGACTCTTAAAATCGCTATTTGTGATTTTGCCAGAATGGCCGAGACGGCGGCAGTGCCGGGTACTCTCTTTTCCGGCTGATCTTTTCCGGTGATTTTTCCTATGAAGGCTTTTCTGCTTGCTCCTACAAGCACGCCGTAGCCGGTTTCCACGAAACGGTCAATATGCTTTAGCAGTGAAAGGTTGTGCTCGGTGGTCTTGCCGAAGCCGATGCCGGGGTCGATGATTATGCTCTGGCCGGCAATGCCTTTGCTTTTTGCCAAGTCTGCTCGCTCGAGAAGAAACTCCAGCACTTCGGCGATGACATCCTCATAGGTCGGGTTCTGCTGCATCGTAGCGGGGCTGCCCTGGATGTGCATCAGCACTATGGCGGCATTATATTCGGCGGCAAGGTCGGCGATGCGCGGGTCCGACAGTGCGGTTATGTCATTTACAATCGCGGCGCCTGCTTGCAGGGCGGCCTGGGCGACCTGATAATTTGAGGTGTCGATGCTTATAGGGGTGTCGGTTTGCGCGGCGATTTTTTCTATTACCGGTATCGAGCGGTCTATCTGCTGCTGTGCGGGGACGCCGCTGGAGCCGGGACGGGTTGACTCGGCGCCGACATCGATTACCGATGCGCCCTGGGCTATCATTTCCATTGCACGGCGTATCGCGGCGTCTTTGTCGATATAAAGCCCGCCGTCACTGAATGAGTCGGGTGTGACATTCAAAATACCCATAATCGCAGGATGCGTTGAATAATCAATAACACGGCCTCGGCAATGGATTTGGCGGTTATGTGTCATTTTTGATTTACCTTAAAGCCTGTCGCTTTGAATTTCAGGGCAAGTTCACTGTTTATGTCATCGAGAATGATTTCGGTATTTTGAAATTCACGCCTTTGCGGGTAGTTTTTACGCAGGGCGGTAAAATACTTTCCTCTGCCGTCGGCAGGTTCGTCGATGATTTTACGCATTCGGGCGTCGTCGGCTGTGATGTCATATACCTGTTTAACCGCCTGGTGCAGCAGTTGCTGCGGCGGGGCTGATTCGTTTTTTATCTGGATTTGTTTGACCCGAGGGACAGGCAGAAAATCGGCGGCGGTGTGGGTCGGCTCGACGGCGAAGTGTTTGCATACGGCCTTGTAAATCATTATCATCCCGATGACTTTGCCGTCGAAAGAATAGCCGGCAATGTGCGGCGTCGCGATGTCGGTCATTTTCAAAAGCTCAATGTCGATATCTGGTTCGTCTTCCCATACATCCAGCACAGCGGCGGCAAGGCAGCCATCGGCGATAGCTTTTTTCAGTGCGTCCGTTTCCGCTACGGCGCCGCGTGAGGTGTTTATGAAAGTGCAGCCGGGCTTTAGAGAATTGAAGAAGTCCGCATCTGCAAGGTGAAAGGTCTTGTCCGGCCCCTGGCGGGTAAGCGGCGTGTGCAAAGTTATGAAGTCGGCATCGAAAAGTTCCGCCAGCGGTCTGTAGTTGGGGTCATTGCTTTTACGCTGAAGCGGCGGATCGTTTAGGATGGTGGTCATTCCCAGGCCGGAGAGTTTTGCGGTTACATTGCTGCCGACATTTCCGACGCCTATTATGCCGACGGATTTTTCGGCCAGGCGGTAATTGTCACGCTGGGCAAGTTTCAGCATAGCCGCGGTTACATATTCGGCGACGGAGTTGGCGTTTGAGCCGGGGGCGGCGGCAAAGCCGATATTCCGAGACCGCAGATAGTCGAGGTCTATATGGTCTGTGCCGATGGTCGCGGTGGCGACGAACTTTACCGGGCTGTCGTGCAGCAACTGTTGATTAACCTTTGTAACACTGCGAACCAGCAGTATGTCTGCCTGGGCGAGAGTTTCGGGTGTGATTTCGTTGCCGGCCAGAGTTGTTACAGAGCCGAGAGATTCGAAGCACTTCTTTACGAAGGGGATATTTTCGTCTGCTACTATGTTCATTGCTGTCCTTGAGAGTCTAACTGAAATCCGGGGATTTGTTCATTGCAATATGGGCAACGGGAGTCTTTTATGTGATTGGCTAAAAGGTGGAAGCCGGAGCGTTGCAGCAGAGGTTTATCGCAATTATGGCAGAATGTGGTTTCGGTTTTTGCACCGGGCATATTGCCGGGATAGACATATTGCAGGCCGGCGTCTTTGCCGATTTTGTAGGCTTTTTCGATGGTCTCGACCGGCGTGGGATATGAGCTGTTGTGCTTATATTGCGGGTAGAACCGGCTTATGTGCCAGGGGACATTCGGGCCTGCTTTTTCCACGATGAAATCGGCGATGGCTTTCAGCTCGTCGTCGGAATCGTTTTCTTCGGGCAGGACGAGCGTGGTTATCTCCATCCAGATGTCTGTGTTTTTGGCGATGTATTCTATGGTATTCAGCACAGGCTGTAGTTTGCTCTTGCAAAGCTTTCGGTAGTAGTCGTCGCTGAAACTTTTCAAATCTACATTTATACCGTCCAGCCAGTCTGTCACTGTATCGATAGCTTCGCGTGTCATATAGCCGTTGCTTACGAAGACATTGGTCAGGTTGTGCTGTTTTGCCAGCCGGGCGGTATCGTCACACAACTCCATAAAAATCGTCGGCTCGGTGTATGTGTAGGCGATGCTTTTGCAATTCTGCGCGAGTGCTTCCCGGACGATGATTTCCGGCGGAAGTGACTGGCCGGGCAGGCGATTATGCTCGATCTGTGCCTGGCTTATCTGCCAGTTCTGACAAAAGTCACACTGGAAATTGCAGCCGGGGCAGGCGATGGAAAAGCTCATACTGCCGGGCTGAAAGTGAAAGAGCGGTTTCTTTTCAATGTAGTCGGCATTTGCGGCGACGACGCTGTGGTAATTGAGCGAATACAGCGTGCCGTTGATGTTCTCTCGGACGCGGCAGAGTCCGACCGCGCCGTCGGCGATCATGCAGCGGTGGTTGCACAGGTCGCATTTAACTTTGCCGTCCTGATCGCTGTGCCAGAGCATAGCTTTTTTTAAGTTTTCTTTGCTTTTGTTCATAGATTACACCTGCGTCGCTTTTTGCCAATATTTTAACCGATGGGCGGGCAAAGTTAAAGGCCGAAGCAGCGGGCGATGACTTTGGCGGTGTGGATGGCGGTTTTTTCGCTGATATGCTCGATCTGCATTCCGCAGGCGGCGCATTCGGTGATGACATATTCGGCGTCGGAGTCTGCCAGTGCTTTTTTGAGCGGCTGGGCAATTTTCATCGACAGGTCATAGTTTTTCTTCTGCATTCCGAAAGTTCCGGCCAGGCCGCAACATCCGGCGCCGAGCGATTCTATCTCCAGATCGGCCAGTTGTCGCAGTAATTCCACGGTCGGGCAATTGCCGTCGCTTATCGCAAGGCTGTGACATGGCGGGTGATACAGGAATTTGCCGGCGGGGTTTTGGACGGCGGGTTTGAGTTTGCCGGCGGTTCTAAGGATATTAAGGTAGCTGACAAACTCGAAAGTGTTCTCGGCGATTAAGGCCGCTTCGTCGGTTCGGATGTAATCCTGAAGTTCGGTTTTCAGCGCAAGAGCCGCACTGGGTTCGGAGCAGATAATTTTACAGCCGTCGGCAATGGCTTTTAACAGGCTTTTGAGGTTGTATTTTAAGTCACGAGTGGCCGTTTTGCTGTTGCCGTAAACCATCGCGGGCATCGGCACCGGACGCTGGTCGGGGATGACGACATCGATATTATTATGGTGAAGTATGTCGATAACTTTGAAGCCTATTTCGTGGTCGTTATAGTTTGCGAAAGTATCTACAAAATACGCGACTTTATCGGCAGGGTCGGTCAGGGTGGGCAGTGAATGTAGATACTTTCTGCCGGCTTTTGTGAATGAGCCTTTGTCAAAGGCCGGTAATTGTCGTCTTTTGTCCAGGCCGATGATTTTATCCATCGCCAGAGAGCTTGCTTTCCATCGCGAGATGCGCTCGGCAAGCGGAATTTTGCTCATCAGGATGCTTAAATAGCGGTTTCGGCTAAGCAGAAACTCGGCGAGGGTGGGCATTTTTTTCTGCCGGTATCTGGTTCTGGCGGCTACGACCAGCTTAGAGACATCTACGCCGGAAGGACACTCGAGCGAGCAGGCTTTGCAGTTAACGCACAAATCGAGTATTTTTTTGAACTGGCGGCTGTGGAAAGTTTTTTCGTCAATCTGGCCGGCGGCCCAGGCCCGGATCAGGTTGCTCTTGGCGCGCGAGGCCGACAGCTCGTCTTTGAGGGCGTGATGGACCGGACACATTCGCAAATCATTGACATCGCTAAGGCACAGTCCGCAGCCGTTGCATTTGCGAAGCTCTTCTTTGAGTTCGTCGTCGGAGGAAAACGCATCGCTGCTTAACCGGTCGGCGTTGACGGTATAAGCATCTCGCAGGTTTTTTGTCATTATTTCCGGGTCGTCATTTATAATCTTGCCGGGATTTAGCAGATTGTTCGGGTCTAAAATTTGTTTTGTTTTTCGCAGCAGTTCGTAGAACTGGTCTCCGTACTGTCTGCGGATGAAGGCTGCGCGGACAAGGCCGTCGGCGTGTTCGCCGGAGATAGAGCCGCCCAGCGACCATGCCAGAGTGAAAACATCGTTGGCGATATCGAGCATTTTTTGGACATCGCTGGGCTGGGACAGGTCAAGATAGGGGCGGATGTGAAGCTCGCCATCGCCTGCGTGGCCGTAGTAAGCCATTTCGATATTATAGCGGCGGCGGATTTGTTCGAGGCCGGCGATGTATTTATCAAGGTTGATATTCTCGACCGATACATCCTCGATAAACGGCACGGGTCGCGCTGTGCCTGATTTTCGGTAAAGCAGCGGCACGGCGTCCTTTCGGGCTTTGGATATTCTTTGCTGAACGGCGTGGTCGAATATCGACTTGGATTTGACCGCAAGCGAGGCGGTCGCTTTTGCGGCCTGTTGCAGGGCGTTGTGCAAAGCATCTTCGTTTTCAGCGTTAAACTCTGCCCATAGAACCGTCAGGGCGTCGGCGGGCAAAATGTCACGATACTGCGGCATTGATGCCGATGCCAGAGAGATCAGAGAGTTATCCATAAGCTCACAAGCCGCGGCGTTGTTTTCTATCAGCAGCGGCACAGCCCCGGCCATATTGCCGTAGGAATCGAACTCAAGCTGCAACTGCGCCGAAAAAGGCGGTATTGCAACTGTTCGCAGAGTAATTTCCGTGAAAATCGCCAGCGTCCCTTCGCAGCCGCAAAGCAGGCGTGCTAAATCGAGCCTGCCGTTATGACAGACATCGGCGATATTGTAGCCGCTGCGGTTTCGGGAGGTTTTGGGAAGGGCATCGGCGATGGTTTTTTCATTCTCGCTTAGCAGTGATATTATCTGCCGAGCAGCCGATTCCAGAAAATCATTGTCGATATCTTCAGGCGACATATTGTTTGTCAGTCGCACTTTTGAGCCGTCGGCCAGAACCGCCTGAACCGAATGCAGGTGGTCTGCCATATAGCCGTAAGCCGGTGAGTGGGCTCCTGTGGCGTTGTTGGCAATGCAGCCGCCGATAGTGGCTCGGTTTCCGCTGGATGGGTCTGGGCCGATTTTTCTGCCGAATTTTCGCAGGTGTTCGTTAAGCTCATCAAGCACCAGTCCCGGCTGGCAGGTAACAAACTCGGCCTCGTTATCAATCGAGATCAGGCGGCTCATATACCGTGACATATCCAGAACTATACCGGCACAAAGCGACTCACCCGCCAGTCCGCTGGCGGCGCCGCGCGGGGCTATGGGTATGTTTTGTGATTTGGCGAATTTTACGATAACAGCTACATCTTCGGCGTTTGCTGGACAGACCACGCATTGCGGAATTATCTGGTATATCCCCGCGTCGGTGCTGTAGGCGACGGTATGTATCGGGTCGGTAAAGACATCGCCGGCAACCATTTCAGCGAGCAAGTCAAAAGGTTTGGATAGATTGGAGGACATATTACTGTTTCTGGAAATCCCGCGGCGAATACTGCGGATGATGGAACTGGTCGTTCATCCTCAGCACCGCCAGATCATCATCGCTTGCCTGGCCGTGAATGAACTGCTGAACATTCGGATGCGGATGGTCGCGGATATAATCGGCGTCGCCGTCGGCTATGATTCTGCCTTCGTGGAGCATTATAATCCTGTCGGCGATTTTGTAGGCGCTTTTCATATCGTGAGTAACGACAACGCTTGTCGCGCGATTACGCAGCTTCAGCACAAGCTCGTTTATAATATCCGAGCGAATAGGATCAAGCCCGGTCGTCGGCTCGTCATAAAGAATCACCTCCGGGTCAAGAGCTATCGCGCGGGCAAGAGCGACTCGTTTTTTCTGACCGCCGGATAGACTTGCGGGAAAGTGATTTTGATAGCCGTCAAGCCCTACCAGCGCCAGCCGTATCTTTATAATCTCGTCGAGCTCATCTTTATCAACCTTGCGGCGGTGCTGAAGGACTGGAAACGCTATATTCTCTGCCACGGTCATACTGTCAAAAAGCGCACCCGCCTGGAAAAGGAAGCCATATCTGGTTCGAAAATCTTTGAGCCTGTTTTCCTGCAGGTTGTCGATACGCTCATTGTCGAAATAAACCTCTCCCTGATTAGGCCGCAGCAGGACAATCATCATTTTAATCAGCACCGTCTTGCCGCAGCCGCTGGGGCCGATGATTACCGTGGTCTTTCCTTTCTCAACCTGGAGCGAGAGATTATCCAGCACTACCTTATTGCTGAACTGCTTGGTGATGTTTTCCAGCCGGATTATAGCTTCGAAGTCTGTATTTGTGTTTTTGTCTGATTCTGTTTGCATTTATAAATTTGCTGAATAAGAACAGCTTATCATATCAACCCTGATGGTATCCAAAATGTGTGATAGAGCGTGTTGAAAATCACCACAAGGATGAAATTTATCGCCAGAATACTGATAAAGCTGGCAACGAAAGCCTCTGTGCATGCTCTGCCGACGCCCTGGGCTCCTTCGCCGCAGTTAAACCCTTTATAGCAGCTTATTATAGCGATTATGCCGCCGAAAAAGAACCCCTTGGAGATTCCCATCACCAGATCCCACATTTCCACACCTGCCGCGGAAAACTCCCAGTATGCGCTGGAGTTAATCCCGAAATATCCCACACCTATAATATATCCGCCGAGAACGCCCAGTAAAACCGCGAAAATAATCAGCACCGGCGTAAGCAGCAGACAAGCCAGAAAACGCGGAGCCACAAGATAATATACCGCGTTAACACCCATACTGCGAACGGCGTCTATCTGTTCGGTAACTCGCATCGTGCCCAGCTCTGCGGTCAAAGCCCCGCCGACTCTTCCTGCCAGCATCACCCCTGCCAGCACCGGGCCAAGCTCTTTTACCACCGAAACATTCACCAGCACGCCCAGATGTTCTTCGAGATTCATCCCCGCAAGCTGGTCGTAGGCCTGCACCGCCAGAATCATACCCACGAACGCACCGGTAACCATTATTATCGGAACACTCAGCACGCCGATCAGGTACATCTGCGTCCATATCAGGTCGTAATTTCGCGGCGTAAAGAATGTATGAATAGACTGCTTCAGGCCGCTCCACGAGAAACGCCAGAAATCACCGGTGTTGTGCAGCACAGTTATTGTTTTGTCGCCTATCTGTTCGAACATTTTGGGCCCTGTCGTAACGAATATATCGTTTATCGACAGATTATAAACGATGATTTACATATAACCATAATGTTTTTTTAACCCGAGCCGGGCAATATTTGGATAATTCAACCACCCCGGCCTGCGGCCACCGTTTTAAGTGAAAAGTTTGAAGTAAAAAGTTAAAAGTGGTTGATGCGGCTGTCGCCGCGGCTGAAAAGATACCCCTCCGGCCTTGGGCCACCTCCCCTTGGCAGGGGAGGAGTTAAAGGGGAAGCGGCCTTGGCGCGGCTTGTTTAGCGGGCTGCTCATATTAAACTCTCCCCCTGGCAAGGGGGAGTACCCCGCAGGGGGGAGGGGGTATAAAATATCCAGCGGGGGATTTTCGACCAAACACGCAATAGGCTGGAAGGTAAAAACGGGATTTTTGAAAAAATTTTTATTCCTTTTGCGGCAAGGGTTTATATGCCGTCACAGTGACAAATAAAGCAGAATTTTCGCAACATTCCTGCAATTTGAGCCAATTATAGAGGGCAAGTTTATTATAAGCCGACACAGGAGCGAAAAATGTCTGACGGATGGATAAAGCTGCA
>Ga0207421_10006510_pt1 | contig 12708 bp, 2 predicted proteins | sample SodLakKL_010_SED_4_FD_187542 | JGI IMG/M metagenome (GOLD analysis project Ga0207421, IMG submission 187542) | Alkaline sediment microbial communities from Lake Tanatar, Kulunda Steppe, Russia - 8KL_010_SED (SPAdes) (version 2) | ecosystem: Environmental > Aquatic > Non-marine Saline and... | reverse complement strand
GCGGGGCGGTGACCGGTGGGCCCGCCCGGGTCCGGGCGGGCCCAACAGCCGGCGACTCAGAAGCAGGTCGCGTTGTTGCCGGGGTTGTCGGGGTGGGGAGCCCCGCGGTTCTCCGCGGCGTACTCCCGGGTGACGAGCGCGAGCTGTCGCCAACCGGAGCTCGCCGTGTCGCTCGCCCGGTAGGCGCCGTCGGCCTCGGCGAGCGCGAGCAGCGCCTCCGGCATCCCGGGGCTCGGTTGCCGCAGGATCCAGCCGGCACCGAAGGCCCCCTCGCAGGCCAGGAACAGGTTGTACTGCCCGTACCAGTTGATGAGTCGGTCGCCGGCCTGCTGACCGGGACCGCCCGCGTCCGCCTGGATCACGTCCTGGCCACGGCCGCCGTAGACCAGGTCGAAGCCGTTGTGCTGGTCCTCTTGCGGGTCAGCGTCGACCTCGGGGGCGAGCAACCAGGCCGCCTCCCACCATTCCGGGCTGTGAACCCGTTCCGTGAGGTTGGCCTGGAAGGTCGGCTTCTTGACATCGATGATGTTGCGGCCGTTGCCGCCGTAGATGCGGTCGTCACCCGGCCCGCCCCACACGATGTCGTCACCGTCGCCGGCGAAGATGATGTCGCCGTCAGCTCGTTCCACCTCGTCGTCCTCCAGGCTCTCGACGGTCGTGTCCTCGCCTTCGCCCGGGGTGCCGACGATCACGTCGTTGCCGGGACCACCGAAGATCACGTCGCCGTCGCTGCCTCCGAGGATCACGTCCTGGCCGCCGCCCTCGCCATCGAACACGTCGACGTCGTAGACGAAGGGACGGTCGCGGACGACGTCGTCGAGGAGTCCGTCGCGGGTACGCACGGCGATCTCCTGCGGGGAGTCGTCGCGCCACACCTGGCCGTGGTCACCGATCAGGGCGTTGGCGCCGGAGCCCGCCTCGATCCAGGCGTTGCCGAGGCCGCCGAACGCGATGTCGTCGCCATCGCCGACCCGGATCGTGTTGGCGCCGGGATCAGGCTCAGTGTCCACGCCGACACGTCCGGTGAGGTCCGCGCCCCAGACGGTGCGGATCTCCTCGGGCCGGCGGGCCCGGCCGTCGTTGACGTTGGCGAGCCGCTCGTCGCCGAGGCTGGTGACGACGTCAACAGCGTCGAGGTAGCGCACGGTGCCGTGGTCACCGAAGACGATGTCGTCGCCGGAACCGGTGGTGACGGTGTCGTCGCCCGCTCCGCCGAACACGATGAACCCGAGCGTCGCGTCCGACCCGTCGAGCGTGTCGTCACCGTCGCCGAGGTTGACGACGAGGAACCCGTCCTCGCGCTCGTCGCCGCCGCCGTCGTGGATGTCCACCGTGACGGTGTCGCCGCCGTCGCCGGCGTTCAGCGTCGTGATCGTGCGAGCCGAGTCCGGGCCGTCGGGCTCGCCGAGCGTGGTGGCGTCGCCGTCACGTCGCACCCCGACGATGTCGATGTCGTCGTCACCGCCGCCGGTCCACAGGGTGATCCCTCCGGCGAAGGTGCCGCTCGCGTCGTAGGTGATGGTGCCGAGACCCTCGAGCGCGATCTCATCGTGGTCCATGGTGCCTTCGAGGTCAGCATCGCTGTCGAGGTCGCTCACCATCAGCAGGTTCGTGCCAGCCCCCGCGGCGATGTCGAGGTCACCGACCAGGTCGAGCAGCGTGCCCGCCAGGAACGCGGGCGTGTCGTCGGCGGTGCCGTAGTCCGCCGCGTCCGAGACGAAGAACCGGTCGTCGGCACCGGCGGTCACCAGCTCGGTGACACCGGCCAGCGTGCCGCGGACGTTGAACACGTCCGCACCGTCACCGGTCTTGAGGCGCAGCGTGTCCACCGCCGCGTCGTGGCGCAGCAGACCGTTCATATCGAGCTCGGTCAGCTGGGCCACGTCCCAGCTCTCGACCGGACCTCGGTCGTAGATGGCAGCGCGGGAGTCGTTCTGGTTGCGCTTCAGCTCGAGGTCGGCCCGAAGATCGTCACCCGACCCAGCGTCGGAGGCGTCGACGATCACGGTGTCGATGCCGGCCCCACCGAGGACCTCGAGGTCCTCGGCGATGCCGGACACCACCCCGGTACCGACGGTCAGTGTGTTGTCGCCGGCTTCCAGCTCGACCCACGTCCTGCCGGAGATCGCGTCGATCGACAGCGTGTCGTTCCCGCCGCCGGCGAACAGCTCGGTGCGTCCGTCGCGGGAGGTGTCGACGGTCGGTGACGCGGTGGTGGCGACGGTCGGTGACGCAGGTGCCGTCGACGTGATGGTGTAGGCCGGGTGGGTGTCCTCCACCGCGAAGGTGTCGGCGCCGTCACCCAGGATCACCCGCAGCAGGTCGACACCGCGGTAGCCGATCCCGCCGGGGAAGCTGGTCCCGGTCGTGGGCGTGGCGGTGGAGGTGGAGGGGGTCGCGGTAGCGGGGGCGGGGGCGGTGGAGAGCCCGGTGATCCGTCCGCCGAAGGCATCGTCGGACGTGGCGCTGCGCTCGGGGGCGAGTGCGCCGCTCTGGCCGTCATCCATCTCCGAGGCATCGACGACGACGCGGTGCTCGGCGTCCAGATCGACGGCATCTGCGGGGATCAGCGCGTCCACGGGGCTGTACGCGATCTCGCCGTCGAACAGCACCGGTGGCGGGAACTCGAGCTCGACCAGCTGCAAGGCGTTCCTGGCCCTGAGCGACAGGTTGTCCAGGTCACCGACGATGTCGATGGTGCCGTCGATGCCGGAGAGGTCGCCGTCGTCACCGAGCAGGTACGTGGAGCCGTGCGCCCCACCGATCAGGAACGTCTCGGTGCTCGCCGTGGCCGAGCGGACCCAGAAGACGTTGTTGCCCTCCAGGCCGTACAGCACGAAGGTCTGGATGTTCTTCGTGGTGTTCCTGAGGCCGCAGTCGCCCTCCAAGAGCCCAGCATCGTCCGGCTGCAAGGGCAGGAGGCTGACGACACCGTCACGGGTGACGCGTTCGTCGAGGCCGTCGGCGTCGCGGCGGATCCGGCACACCGACACACCGTCATCGCGGACGACGAACCCGTCCTGCAGTTCGGTCCCGATCGCGACGTAGGTGTTCTCCCCGTCGCCTCCGTCGATGTCGACCTCCTCGTTGTCGACGTACTCGAAGTCGTAGTTGAAGGTGTCGTTGCCGTCGCCGCCGGTCGCGCGGATCGAGCCGTTCTTGATGAACGCCCGCAGGGTGAACACGTTGTCGCCGGAGATGCCGTTGAGGTTCAGGGTGTCCCGGTTGCTGTAGACGGTGAACGCGTCGTTGCCGACGCCGCCGTTGATGGTGACCTCATGGGTGAGCCCGTAGGAGATCCAACCGCGGATCGACTCACGGGTCCGCAGCTCGATGTCGTCGACCGCGTTGGTGACCGGGTCGTCGGGCTTGAGCGGTTTACGGAAGTCCGCGATGACCCCGGCCGGATCCGTGACGACCTCGTCCTGGTACCAGCCGAAGATCTGGCCGATCTGGAAGCGGTTGCCGGCCTGGCCGACGCCGCTGCCACGACCACCGTCGATGATGGTCTCGGTCGCGACGTCGTCGAGGCCGAACTCGTTCTGGCCGGCGACGCCGTCGACCCGCAGCAGCTCGATGGAGCTGTCGTAGCGCACCAACTGCGAGGCGTCGGCGCGGCCGGTGTAGGTCGTGACCGACGGGGTAGCTGGGTCCGTCGGGGTCGTCGGGGTCGTCGGGGTCGCCGGGGTCGCACCCACCAGATCCACGATGTTCGGGTCCGTCGGGGTCGCCATAGTCTCCGAACGTGGGTCGAGCACGGCAACGATCCCGCGATCCGCTCTCAGCTCTCCGCCATCGGCGTCAGCGACCGCATCGTCTGAGCGCTCGGCCCGCAGCAGGTACCGGTCCGCACCGTTGGTCCCGCGGACGATGAGCGTGTCGTCCTCGTTGTCGGTACCGGAGTCGGTGACGGTCACCCTCTGGCTGACCGCGGTCGCCTGCACGATGATCTCATCCGCACCATCCGCGCCGTCGACGACCAGGTCATCGCGGCCGGCGGTGAGGGTGATGCGGTCGTCCCCGCTGGTCCCGATGAGGCGGGCGACGCTGGCGGCGTCGAACGCCCGCACCGACCCGGTTCCGCTTCCTTCAGCGATCAGGCTGATCCCCGCCTGGGAGACCGTGCCACGCACACCGACGTTCGCGTCGCGCAGGTCGAGGACCGCGTTGTCGCCGAGGTGGTCGACGACGACGTCGCCGAAGGTGTTGCCCGGCAGGCGGTAGACGACCGGCCGAAGTCCGCCTTCGAGCACGTCGTCGCCGGTGCCCGCCACGACCACGGTGCAGCCGGCCGTGGCCGAACGTCCGCTCTGTGCCGCAGTGAGCGTGCCGGGTGAGCCCTCGCAGATGCCCAGCGTCCCAGCACCCCCGGTTGGGTCACCGGCCGGCCCATCGGGTCCGGCGATGAGCAGGTTGTTCCCACCACCACCGGCGAGGTAGTTGCGGCCGGGCCCGCCGTCGATCTGGTCGTCGCCCGAACCGCCGATCAGGATGTCGTTGCCGGACCCGCCGGAGAGCACGGCCGGGATCGTCACACCCGAGTCGATGATGACCTCGTTGTTGCCGGCGCTGAAGTCGGCGAAGATCTCGTCGATCTCGTTGACCGGGAACTCCAGCGTGGCGAAGTTCGCTTCACCGGCGCCCTTCCACTCGACCTCGATGATGCTGCTGTTGCCCGCCTTTGGACGGACCACGAACTTCTCGTCGATGCTCGGGCTGGTGTTCTGGAACCGGTCGGCCGCGTACTGCGGGCCGGCATTGAGGATCAGACGGCGTTCCTCGAGCTGTGCTGCCCGGGCCTTGTACGGGCAGTTCACCGACTCGTCGACCAGGACCCAGTCGTCACCGAACGAGCCGCGCCACACCCTGACGCCGAGTGCCCTGGCCTCTCCGCTGAAGCGCAGCCCGGCATCGAGCTGGACCACGGGGCGGAAGATGCACAGCACGTCGGCGGGACTCGGTGTTGACTTCGCGGAGATCGTGTGACTCTTCACGACCGTCGCGATCTCGTCGAGGTGGAACATCCCGTCGCCGCGTCCACGTGCGGAGATGGCGAGGGACTCGTCGAACAGGTCGAGGCCGCCTTCGAGACGGACGTAGCCGCTGCCTTTGAACCTCGCGCTCGCCACATCGATGCCGGCAACGGCGATGCCGAAGCGCCCGTCGACGCGCGCCGAGATGCGCGCGCCCAGGGCGATCGCCGGGAGGTCACGGTCACCGTCGTAGGCGTCAACGAGGTAGATGCCGTACAGCGGGTTGCCGCTGGTCAGGCCGCGCGAGGAGTAGCCGAACCCGATGCGCAGGGTCACCCCGATCGCGCCGTCCAGTCCCACGCTGAGGTTGGCCTCCAGGAACGCCACGTCGAGGTCGAACAGGGTCTGCTCGTAGCGGATGGCCTTGCCGAAGCTGATCGGGGGTGGCGCGATCTCCAGGAAGGAGATGTCCTGCGCCACCTCGCCGCCCAGGACCAACGTCGCGAGCGAGAGAGGCTGCGACAGCGCCGGCATGCTGACGACATCGGTCAGCTTCCCGGCGCCCTTGGACTTGGTCGGCGCGCCGCTGAGGTCGGCGGTCCCCGGCTTGGGGGCGTCACCGGGGTCGCTTGGCATGGTCTGGGGTCCCGGGTCGAACGAGCTGCCGGTCAGCCGTGCGATGCGGTCGATGATGAGCTTCAGCGCCGCGAACTCGCTCTGGGCCCACAGATCGCCGGAGCTGGCCTCGAAGTAGCCGCGGCCCGCCTTCGGCGACACCTGGTAGCCGCCGATCGCGTAGGGCGTCGCAGGGCCGGCCTCACGGACGCTGCGGGCGATGTCCTCCAGGTCGAGGAGGAAGGTGAACAGCTGCCAGGAGGGCTCACGTCCGAGCGCGACCTCAAGGGCGGAGCGCACGTCGGTGTCGATCACCGGGATCTGGGTGTTGAGGGCGTCGCGGACCGGGTCGGCCTTGGCCAGCGGGTTGTACTTGGCGCCCTCGAGCAGGGCCGGCCGGATGATGCCCTCGATCAGCGAGGTCGCATCGACGGTGACGTAGCTGTCCTCAGCTGCATCGGGGTGCCCGACCGACAGGAACGGCTCGGGGAGCACGAGCCCCCGGCGCAGTTCCTCGTCGACCTCCCACGCGAAGTGCAGCGGGAAGACGACGGTGGGCAGCCCGTCGAACGCCTCGGGGGTGCGCACCGTGATCAGGGCGCTGCTGTCGATCGAGAGCCTGGGGGTCAGGACGCGGTCGAACGCACCGCGACGCGAGACGAGGTCGCGCAGGGTGAGCCGCTCGTCGAGATCAACCGCGAACCCGGCGGCGGTGCCGCCATTGAGCGAACCCGAGAGGCTGAGATCGAGGGCGGTGAGATCGAAGATCGGCACGCCACCGACCTGCACGCTCGGCGTCGCGTTGGCGTCGATCGCGGTGTTGAGGCTGGCGGAGGCGAACAGCTCGAGCAACCGGGTGGTGGTCTCGCCGGCGATGGGGAGCCCCTCGAGGTAGAACCCGTCCGTCATGTCGAGCCCGAGCACGAAGCCGAGCCGGTAGCCGACCGAGGCCTGCGGCGAGAAGGTCGCGTCGGTGATCCGCACGTCCAGACCGGGGACGTCGAGCAACTGAGCCCCGCCGACGCCGACGTCGACGGTCCTGCCGATGTTGAAGGTGAGCACGGCGCTCTGGGCAGTGGCGATGCCGGAGGTGTTACCGCCGCCGTCACGGAGCGCGAGGGACACCGTGCAGTCGTTGGCGGCTGCTGCCAGCGCGGTGCAGATCTCCGTCTGCAGGGTCGCGTTCGCGTCCGCGACGAACGTGTCGGACTCCCGCTTGGCGTCCTCCCACAGGTCCTCGACGATCACGGCGATCGTCTGCAGGTCGCGGCCGGCGGCCGCCAGCTTGGTGAGCTCGTCACCGACCAGCGGCAGCGAGGTGCCCATCGCCTCGCTGCTCGCCAGCCCCTGGCCGACGAACCGTGCGCTCTGGGTGGTCCCGCGGACCAGGGTTTCGAGGTCGAGGGTGATCCCGGAGAGATCGAAAGCCGGGGAGACGGCGAGGGTGCCGGTCTGGCCCGCGAGCACCTGCGCAAGGGTGGCGTTCCAGGTGACGGTGGGGTCCGCTCCGAAGGGCCAGTCGACGCTGGCGTCGAGGCTGAGGTTCCCACCGACGGTCAGCAGACTGGTGCTGAAGCTGCTGGCCGGCAGGTTGCTGATCTCGGTCGCTGTCAGCCAGTTCTTCGTCGCCGACAGACCGGACAGCCTGATGGTGGCCGTCGGTGCGGCGCTCGCCGTGCCGTACAGGTAGACCCCGACGGGGCCGGCGGTCACATCGCCGGAGAGCTCTCCACCCGCCGTGGCGGACAGGACCGGGTCGCGAGCGCTGCTGATGTCGAGCACGAACGGGTCGGCGGTGCCGCCGTCGAGGATGACGCCCACCCGCGGCCGGTACGCGATGCTCGCGCCGGCGGTGAGGCGAGCCCCGCCGTCAGCGGGCTCGATCGCGAACGGCAGGTCCGTCCCCGTCCCGAGGTCGAGGCTGAACGGGTAGTCGGTCGAGGTCGAGTACACGAACGGGATCTGGACGGTGAGGGCGGTCTTCCCGTCGATCTGGACGAGCTCGACCTTCACCTCCACGCCCGCGGCCGACAGGTCGACGCCGAGGGCGCTCACGCCCGCCTCGATGGCCCGCTGGAGCTGGGTGAGCAGCTCCGGATCGCGTGACTCGACCGCGCCGGCCACCGAGTTGACGGAACGGTTGAACTCCACCATGTCCTGCAGCGATGCCCCGAGCAGTGGCACCTCGAGGTTGAGCTCGTCGGCGCTGGCGAGCCCGGCCAACTGGTCGAGCATGCCCGTCACCATCTGGACGGCCGCGAGCGGTGACAGGTCGCGCAACCCGGTCCAATCGCCGAGCGTGTAGCACAGGCCGTCGAAGGTGCCGTCGCAGGAGGTCGCTGACGAACTGGTGGCCCACGTGCCGTCGAGCACGTTTGCGAGGTCCTCCTTGAAGCGCAGCTGGGCGGGCGTCGTGGGGAACGCGACGGGGTTGGCGAGGGTGAGGTTCACGTCGATCGGACCGGTGACGGCGACGGTGAATGCCTTCGCGAGCTCACCGTCGTCCGCGATCCGGGCCAGGGTCGTGAGATCGAACCGCGTCGCGTTCACCCCTTCTGCGTCCGTCGGGTCCGTGAGCGTCAGCGTGGCCCTCGGGGTCGTGGTCGCCGTGCCGGTCAGGTCCAGGTCGAGGAACCCGAGCCGGACGTCGGCGCCGAGGCCGCTGCCGGCGATGCTCACCGAGGCGTCCACGAGTGGCTCGGTGCCGATCGGCTCGATGTAGACCCGGAACCCGATCGGCACCCGGGTCGTGTCGATCGGAAGGCGGTAGGTGAAGCCGGTACTGGGAGAGGGATAGAGCTGTGGTGCGTCGGCATCGGCCGGGTCGTCGATGGGGGTCGAGTTCACGGCGGTCCGGACAGCGGTGGCGCAGGCCACGTCGTCCGCGTAGTCGTTCAGCTCGCGGAAGAACGTGGGGTCGACGTCCCAGACGAGTGCAGCCGCTTCACAGACCTCTGCCGCGGTGACCGGATGATCGATGGTCTTGTCAGCATCGGTGGGATCGGTCAGCTTGACGGTGGCGAACCCAGATGGTGGCGTGAACGCCAGCCGGTCACAGGTGAGTTGGTCGGCAACCTCACCGGGCGTGAGGCCGTTGGCGAGCAGGAACGCGGTCGGGGTGGTGTCGCCGGGCAGTGCCAGCGGCAGCGTGCGGCACAGCTCACCGACCCGCAGCTGGTGGGTCTCCGGGGTGTCCGGTTGCGGGTAGTCAGCCGTTGTGAGGCTGAGGGCGTCGAGCAACACCGCGTCAGGACGCAGATCCAGCGCCAGGCGCACCGACAGGGAGGCGGAGGCGGTGCCGAGCCAGGTTCCGGCACGCAGGCTGACGTCGATGCCCTCCAGGTCTTGGGCGAGCTCGAGGTCGAGCTGCGGACCGCCGTCGGTGACGTCGACACCCGTCGGGTTGCCGGACTCCGGGCAGGTGGGCGTCGGGAGCACGCCGGCAGGGTCGGGGGTGACGAACAGCACCTTGCAGACGTCGAACTCGAGGTCGTAGGTGATGGTGTCGGGGGTGATCTCGAGGCCGTCGAGTTCCAGCTCCGTCTCACACGGCAGCAGCTCGCTCTGGCAGAGCAGGTCCACGAGCTCCTGGGCGGTCGGGTCCGTGGGCTCGGCCTTCGACGGGTCGCCCTCGACGAGTTCGGCGAGCCTGGTGACCTCCGCGCCGATCTGGTCGGAGAGCGCGAGCACGTCGTCGATGGACAGTCCGAGGCCCGGCAGCTTGGCGGCGAGGTCGTCCAGCTCCCCCGTAGCTTCCAGCCATGACGACACCCAGCCCAGGCCGAGCACGACCGCGCGGGTGTCGAGGTTGGCGAACTGGTCGAGCTTGGCGGTGAAGAACGCACCGGCATCGGTGACGGTGGAGGGCGCCGGGCCGGGCTCGAATTCCGGGTCAGTAGCGTCGCTGAGGATCCAGCTACCGAGGTTCCAGGTCACGGTCGGTGCTGGATCGAAAGTGAAGGTGCTGGTCTGCCCGGTGGCGGCACCGAGGAACGACAGTCCAGGGATCGAGAGGGCGACGTCGCCGGCGAGGGTCGGGATGAGCCCAGAGGAAGCATCGGCGGAGCTCGTGACGGTCCCCACGAGGTCCGTGGTCGAGACCCCGAGGTTCGGCGCGTCCACGCCCAGGATGCCGATGCGGGCGCTGTCCACGGCCAGGGAGAGGTTGCGGGGGCGCAGCTCGAGATCGCTGACGGTGACGCCGGTAGGTGACCCCGGTGCGAGGTCGATCGCCAGTTGACCGTCCAGGTCGAGGTCGAAGGTCGTGGTCGCACCGACCTCGAAGGGCAGGTAGCCGGTTGCGCGCTCCGGGGTGACGGTCTGCTGGGTGGAGGTCGCACCCGTGACCGCAGCATCGGTGTCGGGCGCGAACTGCAGTTGCAGCTGATCGCTGGTGAAGGTCACCTCATCGACGCCGGTGAGGCCCTCCAGAAGGTCGATCACGTCCTGCTGTGAGGTGACACTCGTGAAGTCGAGAGTTGGGAGCCCGGGCAGCAGGTCGCTCAAAGGTCGCGGACGGGCCTCGGAGACGGCCTCGGCCTGCAACGACGTGCCGTTATCGGCCGCGACCAGTTGACCGGCGGCGGCTTCCATCTGCACGGTCAGGTCGCTGACGACGGTCGGGCCTTCGTTGACGAACCAGGCGCCAACGAACGGGATGGCGCCCAAGCCCTCGAGTCCCAGCTCGACACCCTCGAGCTTGTCCGCGGCCGCGATCGCATCGACCGCGGTGAGCGTCACGACACCGACCAGGGGATCCTCGTTCACCACGCCGTCGGAGTCCGCCGCCAGCCCCGCAGGGACGACGATGGTGGTGTCGTTCGGGGTCACGGCCGTGCCGAAGGTGAACACGTACTCCGCGGGCTCTTCGCTGTCCCACGTCACCGCTTCGGGCGTCACGGGGTCTTCCCCGTCGGTGATGACGAACGAGTCGTCGGAGATGGCTGCGAGGTCCGGCTCATCATCCCCTACCGGCGGGTCGAACGGCTCGTACGCGCCCTTGGTGAAGACGACCGTCACCTCGGTGTACGCCTCGTTCGACTCCACGCGCTCGATGTCGAGCACCACGGTCTGGGCCATGACCGCGACGAACGCGCCCACCGCCACGATGGCGGCCATGGATCCGGCCACGAACAGACGCTTCCTCGTGTTGCCGTCCCCTGTCGCCATCGGAGCACCCTCTCCCCAACGGGCCCACACCCCCCGGTGCCGGCCCATCTCCCTCCAGCGACGTCACGCCGCGGAGCAAACCCGAACGCTGACAGCGCCGCCCATCGCTGACCGCGTGCCACCACATTGCGTGGGGACTCTCCCACAACGAGTGAGAGAGGTATAGCGGTACGTCCTTACCCAATCAGGTAAGGAGATGTGACCGATCTCGCCCCCGGAGAAGCCACGATGACGGCCCCGGCTGCTGCGGCGTCCTCGAGGCCGGGGCTCGCTCTCGCGCCCGGACGCACCACGGTGCCCGAAGACGACGTCGATCCTCATCGTCCCGAACGACGTGGAGCGCGTGACGGGATGCACCGGGTCGAACGATGGCGCCAGACGGAGGTCGAACCCTCTAGGGTGCTCTCGATTCTGGCGGTCATCGGTGAGCCCCACTGACCGATCGCCGGCGGATCGGACCCGCATGTTGGACCTGCACCGGCTGAGGCTGCTCCGGGAGCTGTCACACCGCGGCACGCTGGCGGCGGTGGCGTGTGCCCTGTCCTACAGCCCATCTGCGGTGTCGCAGCAGCTGACGAAGCTCGAGTCCGAGGTCGGTGTTCCCCTCCTCCAACGCGTGGGCCGCGGGGTCCGGCTGACCACGCACGCGGAGGTCCTCGTCGCACACACCGAAGCCGTCCTCGCACGCCTCGAACAGGCCGAGGCCGACCTGGCCTCCGCGGCCGACGAGCTCGCCGGAACGGTGCAGATCGCAGCCTTCCAGAGCGTTGCGTTCGCGTTCGTCCCCTCGGTGCTGACGCAGCTGGCGAGCCGACACCCACGGCTGCGTCTTGACTTCGAGGTGTGCGAGCCCGACGACGCCATCGCCGGGCTGCTCACACACGACCTCGATCTGGTCGTGGACGAGGAGTTCCCCGGCTGGCCGGTCGCCCCCGACGACCGACTCGATCGGGAGCTGCTGCTCGACGATCCGTTGCTGCTCGTCGTGCCCGAGTCGTGGGGGCCGGTGCAGGAGATCACCGATCTCAGGGATCGGCCGTGGACCCTCGAGCCATCCGGGACGCGGGGACGGGTCTGGGCGGAGATGTTCTGCCGAGAACACGGCTTCCAACCCGAGGTGCCGTTCGGCTTCAACGACCTCGCGATGCGCTGCCGGATGGTCGAAACCGGTCACGCCGCGGCGCTGTTGACCGACCTCGCTCCCCTCGAGATCGGGAAGATCACCTCCTCGACGCTCCCCGAGCACCCGACGCGCCGTATCTGCACCGTCGTTCGCCGAGGGACGGCCACGCACCCCGTCGCACTGGCCCTCCGCCAGGCGTTCCACGACGCGGTCGAGACACGTCGGTTGCTCCGCATCCCGGCGTGAGACCGGGGCTGCGACGCTCCTAGCGCCCCTCCGCCCGGCGGCGTTGCGACCTCGGCGGTCGCCGTTCAGACCTTCGGTCGATGGTGTCGGCCTCCCTGCCCTCTAGAACCGACTCCCAGGACGGAAGAGAGGCAGGAGGCCCCGCCATGCAGACCACCATCCCGCTCACCCGGCTCGGCGCTGCCGAGCTCGCCAGCAGCATCGCCGCCGGCGACGTGTCCGCACGGGAGACCGTCGATGCGCACATCGAGCGCATCGAGGAGGTGGATGGACAGCTCAACGCGGTGGTGCTGCGACGGTTCGACGACGCGCGCCGTGAGGCGGAGGATGCCGATGCCGCCCACCGGCGGGGTGAGCAGCTCGGTCCGCTGCACGGCGTGCCGGTGACGATCAAGGACCAGTTCCACGTCGCCGGCCTGCCGACCACCTTCGGGATGGCCCGGCTGGCGGACCGGATCGCCGAGCAGGACGGCCCGATGGTCGCCGCGTTGCGGGGCGCCGGTGCCATCGTGCTCGGCAAGACCAACGTCCCCCCGGCGCTCGGCGCCATCGAGACCGACAACGCGGTGTTCGGACGGACCA
>Ga0207421_10006508_pt1 | contig 12709 bp, 3 predicted proteins | sample SodLakKL_010_SED_4_FD_187542 | JGI IMG/M metagenome (GOLD analysis project Ga0207421, IMG submission 187542) | Alkaline sediment microbial communities from Lake Tanatar, Kulunda Steppe, Russia - 8KL_010_SED (SPAdes) (version 2) | ecosystem: Environmental > Aquatic > Non-marine Saline and... | reverse complement strand
TCCATCATTATCGGTAACCGTACCCCCCTGCGCTAGGGAGTTATAGCTAAATATCGAAAATAAGATCACCAAGGTAAAAAGTAGAGAGTTTTTCATTCGTATGCTTTATAGTTATTAAATTAGGTAACAATAATTTGCAAGTTAACCCCGTGGGTTTAACTCAGAATTTATAGTAATAAACCCTTAGTTTATAAATTTAAAAGTAAGGTTAAACACTCAAATGTACGCTAATATCTTCTAAAATTCTCAGTAAAAACACCTAGTTTTTAGATTTATATCATTTTTTTTTGCTGAAAAATCATTGTGTTTCGGTATAATAAGTCTAAAATTATCATATAAACATCGAAAAATATTAAAAACACATTTTGTTGTTTAAAAATTTTTTTATTTTTGTTCTAAGTAAAAACCACATCTTTTTTACGTGTTTCACGGAAACGCTGTTAATTTAACGCTGGGCTACAGTATTTTATAAAAACAAAACGAGATAGTTTTACACATATTGATATATTTTACAATTTATATTCTTTAACAAAAAAACACTACAGATTTGTAATTATGAGAAAAACGCCTATAATTACTCTTATCCTTAAAGCTTTTAACAAGTATTTAATGAACCATACATAAAAATGCTTTAACCAAAAACCATAATCCGTAATCCTTGTAAAAACAAAACAAAACATATGAGTAAGAAAATTTTACTATTATCTTTAACTAACAACATGGCTTTACCGGTTTTTTTAGCATTGCTTTTTATGCTAAGCAGCCAGTTTGCTTTTGGAAATGACATTGAAGAAACCACGAACCCGAAAGGAGAAATTACAACCTATTACTCTTACCAATCAGGCAGTTTCGGTAATTCATCAGTTTGGACAACCGATCCATCGGGCGGCATATATGAGAATCCAGGAGATGAAATTCCCGGGGAGAATGACAGGGTTGTTATTCTCAACGGACGCTCTGTAAAAATTAATGAAAATGATATTTCATTGTTCTCATTGCAACTAAACAATGGAGGCACACTGGACCTTGCCGCCACATCAGGTCATGTTTTTGGGGATGTAAAAGGCCGGGGTCGCATGAAGCTGCAAACAGCAGGGTTCCCCTCGGGCAACTTTGCATCTTTTACTTCTGAAGATGGTGGTACAGTGGAGTATTATGACCCGGAAGAAAACTTTGATCTTAATCAATATGAATATAACAACCTGGTATTAAACTTTGATGTTACAGACAGAATTGCAAGGATTACAGAGGATATTACAATAAATGGTAATTTAACGGTTAAAAGCGGCAGGTTACAGATAAATGATGACACAGGGGGTGCTGAACGTACTGTTGACATAAGCGGTTCTGTTCATGTAGACACGAATGGGCGCATGCAGCTCGGGGAAGCTGAACTCAGCCACAACATAATTATAAAAGGCGACTTCACAATTGATGGTGATGTTACCTTTACAGACAGAACTGAACAGGATTACTTAAATGATGATGGCGCAAGAGCTCACGTTATTTTTGATAACCCATCGGCAGATCAGCATGTATCAATAAACGCACCGGCTACTTTCTATCGTATTGAAATAAACAAGGGCATTGACGACACATATATCCTGCACCTTGATGCAACAGATGATTCTTATTTTAAACTTTACGGACCAAATAATACACAGGAAAATACTCCCGACACATATCCTGATGGTAGTATAGTCAATGATAATGCTTTAGGTCTGGAGTCCGGAACAGTTAGGCTTGGACCCAATATAATTATTCCTGCCCTTGCAAGCAGCAATAATTATAGATGGAATATTAGAAACTACGCCATAGATGAAAATGCCAAGCTATGGATTGATGGTGCAACGGTTTACACAACTTATTATACTCCAACTGGTGGAGACCCTGAACATGCCAAAGCAATAATGTCAGTCTATGGTAAATTGAGAATTACCTCCGGTGAGCTCATTGACAATGCATGGCAGGGTATTGGTCTCAGGGCGACGGGTCAAATGATAGTGGAAGGTGGTAGTGTAAGCTCTACAATTATCAGAACCTCTGCCCAGGCGGATAATCACCGTGGGTCTTACATACAAACCGGCGGGGAGGTAACAATACACCGCGAATTTGAGACATTTGACGGATACTCCGCCAGCTTTCACCTGGGATGGGAAACTACCTCGTTTACAATGAGCGGGGGTGAACTAAACATACTGCGATCAACTTCAACTAATGCAACATCCGATCAAGGCAATGAGTTTAGTTTTGTTTTAGCCACAGCTCCTGAAAATATAGATGTAACGGGAGGAACAATAAACATTCATGTACCTGACGACAGGAATGCATATTTTACTACCAGGGGTCCTTTTTATAATTTGAATATCATTGATAGTAATTCTGAACACCACGCGGAAATCAAAGGACATCCGGGCAGAAATGGTATAAATGAAGAAGTTCCGGCATTGCCTCTTAAAACGGTCAACAACCTGGGCTTACAAAAAGGAGCTATTTTCAACACGGGTGATGAAAGCGTTGACGTGCTTGTGGGCGGGGATTTTGAAATTAAAAACAATGCCACATATAATCCCGGCACCAATAATACCATATTCAACGGAGACGGCCCACAATCATTCATCCCCACGGGTACAACAGAAGATGGCTTAAATAACCTCACCCTGGATAACAGTTCGGACTTAACCATATATGATGACCTTAATGTCACAAACAACCTTAAACTCGCAAACGGAACAGTCATTCGCGATAACGGATATGTTATAACTGTGGAAGGTGATGTTGCAAACAAGGGAACACATCACAAGCCAGCTACGGGTGCCGGAAGCATTCGCCTTACCGGAAACCGGGAACAAACTATCTCAGGTGATGACAAGGGCAGCTTTAACAACCTGTTTATTAATAAAAATGGGGGCTCGGTCAACATGACCTCCGACATAACCATCACCGGTGATATGCGACTGGCATCGAACCACAGGTTTTATATCGGTTCAAACACTCTCTACCTTGAAGCAGATGCGATGTTTTATTCTACCATCAATGGCAATGACAAGGATTTCTCCAACAACCGTATGATAGTAACCGGCGGCATTGCTTCTGATGGTGGTATACAGAGAAAATTTTCCGGCACCGAAGAGTTTCTTTACCCCTTTGGTTTCCGGGCAGATGATGGTAATTATTACTACATGCCGGCATTTATTGAGTTTTTGGAAGATCCGGATGTATACGGATGGGTAGCCTCTACTCCTGTTGATGAGCGCCACCACCTGGCACAAGGAGAAAATAATGCTATAACCACATATTGGAAAACCACAACAGAAGGTTTCGAAGAAATAGCCACTGAATCAGTAAACCAAAGATACTTCTACGACTTTGAACAAAGCGATTACTTTGCTGAAGGTAACCAGGACGAATACATACCCGGAATATATCAAAACGGAACTACCTGGAAAATAATTGATGATGTCAACGAGGTTAACCAAAGTATCAATGAAATCACTTTTGACGGACAATCCCTTGTTGACGGAGAATACACTGCCGGTCAACCTCAGGCCTTTGAGGATATTCCAATACTTTTCAGCCGTACTGACGGGGAGTGGGAAGAAAATGATACCTGGTCAGAAGAAGAGGTCGGAGGCGAACCTGGCGAATACACACCGCAATCTAACACCATTGTAGTTATTGGTGATGAGAACAATGACCATATTGTGACCATAACAGAAGAAAATCAATCTTGCGGTGCTTTATACATCAATGAGGGCTCAACCCTTGACCTGGGTACTACACAAGGGCACAGCTTTGCAGCTTTAACTGAAAAAGCCTCCACTGGAAGCGGCAAGTTGCGTATAGCAAGCTCAAACTACTTCCCTGAAGGTGACTTTGGCGACTTCATAGGGCCAAACGGTGGTACTGTAGAATATTATAATTCGGGAGAAAACATTACAATACCGGTTGTATCAGAAAGCGGCTTGCAACTCGACGAATACAGGAACCTGCTCTTAAACCACAAAGAGGAATATATATATCTACCCGACACCGACCTGGTAATTCATGAAAACATGATATTGGAAGGAGATAATGGAGGTTATTCTTCCTCTGCCACTAACGAAGGCAACAACTGGAACACTCTGCAGGTTAAAGGCGATATTTTAGCAAATTCAGGTACATTTGTAATACTTGAAGGGGAGACAAAAACTATAAAAGTATCCGGTGACATTAAAATCTCATCCGGAGCGACTTTCAGAAGCCGGTTAGGCACTTTCGATTCTTTCAACCATATTCTTGAAATATATGGAAATTTGAACAACAATGGTGTTTTTGATATGCACCACCGGGATGATAGTCGTGTCAGTGTATATTTCAAGGGCGAGAATAATGCTGTTATAGAGGGTGACGGCGAAACGGAATTTTATAATCTTTTTGTTGATAAGGGAACCTGCTCCAAGTCTGTCCTTTCACTTGAAAAGCCTATAGCAACCGGCATTACCAACCCGTTTCTTACTCTTTTAAACGGCACTTTCAGGGTTGATAATGAGGATTTGGAAGTCAGGCTGACAGATGGCTCAACTGATTTTGTCATTCCCAATACTGCGGCACTTTCAGTAAATGCAGGTCAGGTTGAAGTAGCTTATGGTGATGGCAATGCCGACCTGCTTCTTTCAGGCAGCCTTGAGGTTCTTGGTGGCAGCATGCTTATTGGCAACCAAGGATTAAACAGAAACAACAGTATCGAGTATGCTTCGGCCGGCAGACCCCAAATAAAAGTGTCCGGTGGTGAGTTGCACGTTAACGGACAGGTACGCCGCCCTACAACTATCACAAGCGGCGCACTAAATTATACACAGGATGGTGGTGAAGTTCTTATCTACGGAAAGAATCGTGAGCCAAGCCGCGCTTTACTGGAAATCACCAATACAGGCAGTCTGTTTAACATGTCGGGCGGAGAGATAAGCTTTGAAAACCCTGCCGCTGAAGGAACAAGTTTTGGTGATATCTACCTCGATCCTGAGATGAAAGATATTACAGGGGGGACGCTAATTTTTGGCATTGAAAGTTCAGCTAATGACTTTAATCTCATTACGTCATCGCCGTTATGGAATATTGTCGTCAATGAAGATCAAATACTTGTTAACAACGTATCGGCAATTGATATTTACAACAACCTCATCATAGAAAGCAATGCTGAATTTCGCGCCAATAGCTTAGATGTATACATAGGTGGCAATATGACCAATAATAATGCCGGCTCAGCCGCAGGTATTGCAGAAGGCGGCTTCCTGGCAGGTTGTGCAAGCCAAACCGTTACATTTAACGGCACAGAAAATCAGCAAATTGCGGGTACAGCATCGAATCTTACCAACTTTGCAAACCTGGTTATAGATGCCGGCAAGGTAGAGCTACAAGACGAAACCGAACTCCACGTGAATAAAGACATTACCCTATCTTCGGGTACTTTGGACGATGGTGAAAACACTATTACTGTTTTAGGGCATGTTTCAAATTCTTCTGTTCATTATAGCCCTTCGGATGAAGGTGGTTTGAAGCTTGAAGGTTCACAGCATCAAAATTTATCAGGCACAAGTGGCGATTATGGTAATGTTATTATAGACAACCCTGATAGGGTAAACCTTTTGGATAATGCAACCATAAGTGGCAAACTGACTTTTGCCGGTGGCAGCATTTACATTGATGATTACCTGCTTACCTTTGGCAAAGATGCCAGTATCGGTGGCGAACCGGATGTTAACAAAATGATAATATTGAATGGCGTTCTGAGCGATTTGGGCGTGAGAAAAGAGTTCCCGGAGGGAGCGTCTGAGTTTCAAATGCCTGTGGGTGTTTCTGGAAAATACACACCTGTCTCATACGAGATTAACGAAAATGAGTCTGCCGGCACCATAACCGTTCGCCCGGTTAACCGAAAGCACCCTGCAGTAGCCATACAAGATGAAAATGAATTAGCATATTACTGGAATATAGATGCCTCCGGCTTCGGCACTTCTGTCAACATAAACCATACCTATCAATATCTTGAACAGGATGTTAAACCTGATGCAAGCAGTGATGATGAATACGTTGTTGGCAGATACCTCAAAAATGACTATGCCTGGGAAGACCTGGGCAGTGATGGTGAGCCGGACGATGTTGGCGAGGTTAATCCCAACGAACGGACAATAAAAGTAATTGGTGCAGATTTTATTTCCGGTGATTATACCGCAGGCATGGAAGATAACTTTGCAATAGAACTCGATAAGTATTATAGCCGTAACAACGGTAACTGGTCAGATACTGGTTCATGGTCATTGGAAGGCCATGGTGGTGAAGCAGCTGGCACGGTACCTTACGGCAATCCCATAATTATTGGAGAAGAACATACTATTGTAATTGATAATGACGATCAATACAGCGCCTCGGTTGAGATATATGGAACACTTGACCTTGGCGAAACAGTTTTCCATGACCTGGGCACTATTTCCGGCACCGGAAAAATGATAATATCATCAACTTCAGAAGGTTCTTTTGTTTTTGCCGGTGGTGCATATAATGAATTCTTTGAAACTGAAAGCACAATAGTTGAGTTTACGGGTGATAACGCTGCATCTCTTCCACTTAAGCCCGGTAATGTATATAAACCTTATCAAAATGTTATCTTTTCAGGTTTGGGACAGAAAAACATGAGTGATGAGCACATGAAGGTGATCGGCAACCTTTCTATCAAAAATGAAACAACACTCAAAAATACATACAGCCGCAACATCTATGCATTGGGTGACTGGGTAAATGAAAATGAGAGCGAAGGTGGTTTTGTTCCGGGCAGGGGTACTGTATTTATAGAAGGTTTTGAACAGGGAATGAAGTTAGCCACTACAGAAAACTTTTACAATCTAACAATTAACAACACCGGCGGACTAGACCTTGTAAACAGCAATGCTGGTGTAGAAATTTCCCGCAGGTTAACTTTGACCGGTGGTAACATTTATTCTTACGAAGGCCGTGAGGTTACGTTAACGCACACTTCTTCTTCTGCAGCCCTTTCAGGCGGAAGCGAGTCTTCCTTTGTTGACGGCCCATTGCGCAAACGTATCATCAGCGGTCAATCGTTCAACTTCCCTGTTGGTAATGACAGTCGCTTTGGTGCTATAGAATTATTCAACACAAACAGTTCATCTTCTCCGGATATCTGGGAGGTACGTTACAAGAACCAGGATCCTGATGATGCAGGCTATTCAACTTCTGAGCCGGATGAACCGCTTACCGATGTTAGCGACAATGAATACTGGATAGTCAACAATCCCGAAAACACATCCTCTTCAAATGTACGTTTACGCTGGGATGAAAATTCTTTCCCGGGTGTTACCGGCGATGAGAATTTACGCTCAATGCTCAGAGTTGTGGAATATTTTGAAGAAGAATGGACAAAACGCGGCGATGAAGTTAGCGGCACCGCTGAGGCCGGCACAGTATCGACCACAACCCCTGTTGAAGGTGATGACCTAATCCTTTCGCTGGGGGTAATTGGTGTTTATGCAGCAATTGCCGACCTGTCAGATGTTGAAATATGTGATAATGACGAAACAGCTTCAGTACCGGTAAAACTTACGGGAACAAGCCCCTGGACTCTTAAATACCAAACCACCGGCGCAAATGGTGTTAGCGAAGAACACATTGCAGAGGATATCACTACAGAATCATATACCATTAACCTTACAGGTTCTGATATGGGTGGATCTGATAACTCCCCATACACACTATCACTTGTAGAAATAACCGATGGCGGGGACATAACCGGCATGGTAGGCGAAAACAGTGTAGAGATAACAGTTCTGCAGACCTATAAGCCGGATATTGCGGGGCCTTCATCTGTTGGCGCAGGCGAGACAAGGCAATTTTCAACCGAAGAAAACACGGGAAGCGAATATTTTTGGTATTGGGAGGACGAAAATGGAGGAAATATTGACAATAATGAAGACCATCAAACCAACATAACTTTTACAGAAACACCGGGTACCTACACGTTACTTGTAGAGGAAGTTTCTTCTACTGGTTGTATTGCTTTTGATGAGCTTACTATAGAAGTGGTAGAAACGCCGGTGCCCGATATTTCCCCGGTTGTATCCAACATTTGCATAGGGGATGAAATAGAGTACGAAACAGACTATAATGAAGGTAATGAATATTACTGGTCTGTTGAAGGAGGATCATGCACAGAAGGTGCTTGTGGTAAATGGAACACAAACGCAAGCATAACAGTTGAATGGGATAATCCGGGCGAAGGCTCAATAGAAGTGTTCGAACGGGTCATCGAAACCGAAGTGACCGGATCTGACAACCATGACGTGCTGATAAGTCCTGTGCCGGGAGAAAGAACAGTTACCGCAGAACTCAACAAAGTTTGCGACGGTGGTGAAACAAATATAATTGTTGAAAATCCGGAAGACGGTATTAGCTATCAATTGCGTATAGATTCGGAGGAGATCGGGTCGTCAGCTTCAGGCAACAGTGGTGATGATATCAGTCTGCCTACAAATGAGCTTACCGCTTCAGAATCACCTTATAATTTTAATGTGCTTGCATATAACCTCGGTTGTGAGCGGGAGCTTGCGGACAAACCGGGGGTTGAGGCCTTAAATCCTGACATTGACCTGGTAAGTGATCATGATGATGTAAAAAACATCATTTATCCGGGCACCACAATTCAATTAACTGCAGAAAGTCAAAATGAACTGGGCATCACACATGCTGGCTTCATGATCAACGGTACCATCCACCAGGAGGGAGAAGGTCTGTCTTTTGAATATTCTGATTTTGACTATGGCGATAGTGTTAACCTTGAGGCTGAGGTTCAGGGTGGCTGTCTGATTGAGGCAAACAACACTCTGGAAATGTATGTAGGTGAGGGCTTATGGAGAGGCGGTGTTGATCAGAATTGGTTTAATACGAATAACTGGACCAGTGATGAGCTGCCCTCTTCAGCAACCGATATTGAAATCCTGGGGATTGCAGATAACATGCCGGAGATCAACACGGAGGGGAATACAGCTAACGCAGGGGACATTTTTCTGCATGAAGGTGCATCATTAGTTATTTTAAATGGAACGGAGTTAAATGTCTCAGGCAACATGACGTTAAACGGCACTTTTCATGCAAACGAAGGTACTGTTGAGCTTGATGGAGCAAATGAGCAAAATATAAGTAACGCTGAAGAAGTTAATTTCTACAAATTAATTGTGGATCAAGAAGATGGTGGCAGCGTAGCTCTTGAAACATCTATAAACATTTTAGATAAATTACAACTGGCACACGGCATAATAACGAGCAGCGAAGAAAACATGGTAAGCATTAGCGCAGACGCCGGCGCAAATGAAGGCAATAAAAACTCTTTTATCAGCGGGCCTGTAAGCAAGACGGGTGATACGAACTTTGTTTTCCCGATAGGCAAGAACGGCCGCTGGGCTCGCCTGGAGTTAAACGAGATTACCACGGACGGCACAAAATCGGAGGTTGAGTTCATAGCTGAGTATTTTGATGACTTTGAACAAAAAGAAGAAGCAGAGTTTGATGAAGGCCTGGTGCAGATAAGCGAAATAGAACACTGGCAACTTAATAATCCGGGCGATAATGCTTCTGCTTATGTGAGCCTATACTGGGAAGACCCGGATTTCAGTAATATCACTGTGCCTGAAGCCATTAAAGTTGCATACTACAATGAACCCGAAAACAAATGGATTAATTTTGGCGGCACAGTTGATAGCGAGCCCGATGGCCCCGGCTTGGTAACATCTAATGAACCATTATCCTCATTTAGTCAAATTACTTTTGGTTCTTCATCGAGCGAAAATGAACTGCCCATTGAATTGCTATATTTTGAAGCTAATGCTGAAAAAGACAAGGTAGCTTTAACATGGGCTACTGCATCGGAAATAAACAACGACTTCTTTACCATTGAAAAAAGCCGCGACGGAGAAACCTTCGAACCTGTTGCTTTTGTTCAAAGTAAAGCTACAGACGGATACAGCAGCAATACGATTAAATACTCTTATAAGGATAATGATCCCCTGGATGGTATATCATACTACCGGCTGAAACAGACTGACTTTGATGGCAGTTATGAGTATAGCCCGATGGTGGATGTAAGGTTCGATCAACAGCAGGAAGATATATTCACAATATACCCCAACCCCAACAGGGGCAACACCTTCGGGTTATTATCCAACAAACATGATCCGGGTGAAAAAGTATCTGTTACTATTACCAACACTTCAGGAAGAGTAGTGTACCAAAAATTTATTCATGCCGATGAAAACGGCTTTATTGACAAGGATATAACACCAAATTCAGAATTGAATAGTGGTTTATATATTGTAAATATATCGAGCTATAACTCCAATAAAACAGGAAGATTAATCGTTAAATAATAAGAGGCAAGAAAAATTTTTGCTCCCCTTCCATTTTTTATAATAATTTTAATATTTTTACACGATAAGAATAGCTTAACAACTATTTAAATATTTAGCCATAATCAATGGGTGATTTTAAATTGACTAAGTTTTACACATATAAGCAAGTAATAATGTTCAAAAATACTTTTTTAGCCGGATTTGTTCTTTTAATTTTATTTGTCACTTTCTCCTGTTCTCCTGTAAGGGAAATTCCAAGGGCAGAAGGTCATGTTACGGAGAACATCCAATTGGAAGAAGCATCCCCGGAAGGATTTGTCAATTATCCGGATTCGGAAGTATATATAAAGGTTTTTCATGATTATGACAGCCTGGGAATTTTGTTAAAAACCAACGATGGTGGCACTGCTACCGGCTTTTTGGCAAACGGTTTATCAATATGGATAGATTCCACCGGCAACAGGAAAAAGGAATATGGTGTTATTTTCCCTTCAACGACACTTTCGGAGCTCCGGGAAAAAGTTGAACATAGCACTGATACTATCAACGAAGAGGATACAATAGATGTCGACCGTATGGATTTTAGAAATCTTAAGGAGTTAGTTGAAAAAAGAAGTGCGGTAATTCAGAGGGGCGACCGGGCAGAGTTTGCAGATAAACAGCATGCTCGTATTTTTATAGAAGAGGATGAGCTAAAATATGCTATAAAGATTCCTTTTTCATATGCAGGTATTACAGACACAGAACATCTTACAATAAGTATAGGTGCTGTTTCAGAAAGGGATCAACCACAACCGGATGCGGCTACTAACAGGCGACCTGGTACTACAGGAAGGCCGGGTGACAGGAGAGGACATCCTGCCAGGGATACACCTCGCTCTAGAGAGGAACAGGAAGAACGAATCAGGGTTAAACCTATTAACGCCTGGTTGTTATTTGAGTTCAATAAGGAAGAGTGAAGGAGGTTTAAAAAATGCTATAACTACAGTATTTATTAGAATGTAATCTTTAGACTGAAAATGTCCGGTTTAACAACTTCAAGCTACACCCTGGCTCTTGTTAATGAACACTTCAATGTTATGGTAAAAGTATTCAAGCTTATGTCTAATATTGTTATCGGCTTGAATTTCTTTCATGTATTCGCTCATCTTTAATGCGGCTTTATTTGACAACCCTGCAATCATTGTGAGAGCCTTAATTGTTTTTTCACCGGGAAGGTATTTCAAATATTGTTGAACAATTGAATGCCAGTTTTGGAGCGTTTCTTCGGGAATGGCAAAACTTCTTTCTGCAGGTGAGATATGATCAAAGAAGCTAATATATTGCGACCAATCTTCTATAAAATCATAAAAAAACATATCTTCGGCTATTTTAAACATCATAGAGGGATGTTCTGCCGTTTCGTAAGGGGCGTAAATATCGTGTTCCGATATAAATTTCCGCCGTGCATCATCTATTATTGAGTGGAACTTCAAACCGGCAGTAAAGGAGTCTTCATTTAGAATATCAATGAGGCCAATGCCTTCAATATGAGTCTTACTTCTCTCTATTACTTTCAAATAGCGAATATCGGGAAATAAAGTGCCGATGAAAAAATCCTTACGATCCATTCCGTCAAAAAAGCGGTCAAAGATCTTGTCGGTTAATACTATATGTGTAATTGGACCGGGCATTTTTATAATCTTCTATGTAAGTGGGTATAACATGATTACCCTAATTTAGCAATTACAGGATTCTTTTCGATTTTTTTCTATTATAAAGGTGCAAATTTATTGATTTTTAATGTTTAATGAAAATTTCGTTTGAATTATAAATGGTGTTTTTTTAACAGCCAAGTCGGGGAGACGCTAAATTTAAATTTTTCTTCCTTTAACTTTAATTCGTGTTGTTAAAGATTCATTTATCACCTACCTCTTTGGCAAGAATATTTTACCACGGAGTTACTCAGAGTTATGCACAGAGTTGAACAGAGAAGTATCTCTTAAAAAGCGCTACAATACTTTGTTGCTTAGGGCGAATTTTGTGTTGTGAAAAATTGAAAATGGAACGCGGATTTAACGGATTGCTGGCGCAAACGCGGATTGGGCGTGGATTTTTGGCGGTGTTGATTAGCGTTTAGGGTGGCAATCTGTGCACTGTTTAATTTTTAGTTTTTAGTTTTTAACTTTTCACTATTAACTTTTTAACCACATTCTTCACCTCCTGCCACACCAGCTTCTTCGCCCAGGCAAAACCGGGGCTAAACCAGCGCTGGGGATGGATGTTGAAGAAAACGGGAAGAATTTCCGGCGCGCGTGAGGGAATGGAAGCTTACT
>Ga0207421_10006507_pt1 | contig 12711 bp, 10 predicted proteins | sample SodLakKL_010_SED_4_FD_187542 | JGI IMG/M metagenome (GOLD analysis project Ga0207421, IMG submission 187542) | Alkaline sediment microbial communities from Lake Tanatar, Kulunda Steppe, Russia - 8KL_010_SED (SPAdes) (version 2) | ecosystem: Environmental > Aquatic > Non-marine Saline and... | reverse complement strand
GGATCATGACTGATAGATCCAATATGAGCTGATCGACTGGGAAGCTTTATTCCAGATATTCTGAGGAATAAGAATCAACGAAAAACCCCAGGTTCCTTAGCACGTCAAACGTGTTCACATACTCGATTCCAAAATCCTCACATACATTCGGGATTTTGATTTTCTTCTTTGCATCGGGTTCATAAGTCTCTTGAGTGACAATCACGAAATCATGAGCTTTAGCATAGGCAATTATCCAAGCATCTGCATTTGTATTGTCCGCAAATTCCTCCTTGGCTTCGTCCTTATATTGATCATTTTCCATCGCCCATCTGATTATGTGTCGTAAAGCAGCCACAACACTGCTGTCATTAGTTGAATGAAAGAGGAAATCGGCTTCATCATGTGCCCATTCAGCAAGGTCATCAGGTTCTTCTTTTCGTTTTTCAACGAGCTCATCATAAATTTTGTCTATGCTTCTGAGGCATTCTTTTGTACAGGCAGCATCTATGAGGAATGACCAGAAAGCCGGAACTAAGTCAAAGCTATAGTATCGTCGATGAGCCTGTATGAAGATGTTTGCATCTAATATGTACTTCACCGACTCCCCCACAGCTTCCCTCCCTTTTTAGTCTTGAATACGTTTCATATATTTATCAAAGGTGGTACCTTTCAATCCCGTCAGTTTGAATGCTTCAGAATACAGTATACGCCCCTCTTTTACCGCACTGTTTACGGCAGAAGCGAAAGGTTTGCCAATGCGGTAGTTTTGCATGGTGTAAAAGGTGGGGCCGCCGCTACCCCTTTTATCGTCAGTATCCTCGAGTCTTGCCAGGTAATCTCGATAAAAGGCAAAGAATTCATCCTCAACAATCAAGCCCAGATCCAGGGCTCTGCGTGCAATCACAATTTCACTAACCTTAAATTGACGAGCTATTTTTTCATAAGGATTGGAGGTTTTGATTGCTTCGTGCCAGCTATTCAATAACTCATCTTTTGGAACCAGAAATTCAGCAGCGGTTTCGTTGCATTTTATCTCGGTTTTGTTGTCGGATGGTTGCAAATGCCTTAAATCAAATATGCCGCTTTCTCCATAGACAATGTGTGCGAATTCATGGGCAAGAGTAAAAATTTGAGCGCTTATGCTGTCGTTGCTATTGACAAATACGAGGGGAGCATATACATCAGTCAGTACGAAGCCGCGGAACTCCTCAACGTCAAGTTTCCGATGAGTGTTATTTCCCAAAACGCTATTGAATACCACGACTATTCCGGCGTCTTCCATAGCTTCTTTTAGAAATCCTCTTGCTTGATTCCAATTGGGTAAAGACTTGGCCCATAATCTTTTGAGATTTAGAACATTGCGCATTTCTTGCGCAACTTTTTCAGCATCTTCAAAAGTGGTGTCAAAAGAATTAACAAACGGGAGTTCATCCTGTCCTATATCTTGCAAATATTCACGCATCCAGTTTTGGCGACGCTGCATGGTGTGAATGGTGGACATCAGCTCAGGACTAGGTTCCCGTAGATCGCCATCAGGTAGGACCCTGTAGTCGGGGACAGGAAGTTCTTCTTTCGGTGGCTCAGACAGCATAAGATATCCAAATGGCGTAAGGGTAGCTCGGGACAAATCCTCCAGTTGTCTGAGAGTTGGGTCCAATTCACCTGCAAGCCATTCATCTATCTTTCTTAGGGTTTGTCTGGATTTGAGCTCGTCGACAGATTTACCGGAGCGTTTTATTGCCCACTCTAATATGCGTCTGTCGACCTCTACTCTTGTCATGGATATCCCCTTCTTTTGGAAGGATTGTTTCAATATCCTTGCAGCTTATACTTTCATATCCCATGGTGGTGTGACAAGTAAGCCTCTCTGAAAAGGAAGTTTTTCTTTCTCCATGCTATGCTTTTATCCCATTATTTGATGTTCATTCGACAAATCCCCCACTACGTCCTGCGTAGCGCATCAAATCACAGTATGTAGTTATGCAGATCCGTTTGGAGTTAATGTGCGAATCAATACGCGTGGCGGACAGATCCCGTGCCAGAGGTCCACGGCAAGAGAAGCAGTGTGACTCATGTTAGAGAGGGTGGAGGGCTTCCATGCCAGATGAGCGAGTAATGGTCATGGAACGTGCTCATTTCGAGGGCGGTGCATGCTTCCTGCCCTGGCCGAGGCAAGGCAGCTCCTTCATGCAGCTTGGAGCAGTGCACAGTGCTCTACTCGCCCTGGTTGAGATCTCGGAACGGTGGTTGCAGGACAGGTGGGGCCAGTACGCCATTTTCCGTCGTTCTCCTGATGCTGGTGTGGCTGCCCGGTTTATCTGGTCTCCAGCGGGGGTGTTTTGCTCGGAGTATATGAGCTTGAGTTTGAGATAGGGAGCCATCTCTGAGAACATGGGGGTGGCTTTTGTGTTGGGAAACATAGGAGATTGGGGTGAAAGCGAGAGCTCCAGCTTCGCAACCCCGGTTGGGTCAGGGCGATAGAGCGACAGCTGGAGCCCCAGAACGCAAATCAATGTAGCGCACATGAGTTCGGTCCATCAAGGAGCATTTGCGGAGATACCTCCCCCTGCTGCAGGGGGAGGCAGCGATGCCGGCGGGCTCGCCCCGCCCGGGAGCATCAGGTCTGCTCCCGCTGCTCCGGCCGGAAGAGCTGCGGCATGCCCCCGGGTTCTGCCGGTCTACTCGCCCACCAGTTCGATGTAGCGCTGCAGCTCGGGGTTGAACACGTAGATGGTGTCTTCGTCTTCACTTCGATAGATGTCCGTGTCCAGGAAGTCGTCGGAGAAACCAATGGCCTCGCCTTCCTCTTCCGGGGGACGGGTGGGGGCGGAGACGGTGGAGATCTGTCCAATCACCGTGCAGTCGTCGCCGATGGAGGCGACGTCACCCCTGGATGAGATCCAGTATACTCGCCCCTCCGCCATGATGGCCGGCGGGTACTCTCCAATCTCCGGCTGGCGGGACCACAGGTGACATCCCGTCAGCATGGTCCCAACGAACAGACACAGCACCAATGCGGTTTTCCACTTCACGTTCCTCGCCTCGATTCCAAGCTATTCACCTCCGGCCGACGCCCGGCGGGGCGGATCCGTCCCGGAAACAGTTGACCGGGATGATGGATTGGACGTTTCCCGGCGTCAGGAGTTCCATGTTTTCCCCGCGCTTTGCGCAGCGATCCGGGGAGTTTACGGCCGGCGCGCCGCCCTCGTGCCTGCTGCAGGAGAGAGTCACCCCGTGCAGAAGGTAAGATAAAAGCTGTGAGCAGCTGCTGCGCCGTCCGGATGATCCGGGTGAGATCCGCTATATGCTGTAGAGGGGGTTCAGTGTGAACAAGCCGACCTATGTGCGGAGCCTGAAGAATCTGCGGGAAGCGATACCGGAACAGGTTGGGGGAAAGGCGGCAGGATTGGCGGCACTGGACGCTCTGGGTCTGACCGTGCCGGACGCTTTCGTCCTGCTCACTTCCGCTTATCACAGATTCGTAGAGCACAACCAGCTGCAGGGAAGCATCGATTGCCTGCTGGATGCACTGCGGTACGCTGATCCCCCGCCGGAGGATGAGTTGCGGCGAAAGTGTGCCGAACTGCGGGAGTCATTTGCCTCCGGCAACGTTCCCCCGGATGTCTTGTCAGAGGTGCAAGAGGCCCGCCGGCAGCTGGGCGAGGGGGCGGTCGCGGTGCGTTCGTCCGCCCGTGGCGAGGACTCGCCGGAGGCCTCCTTTGCCGGTCAGTATGACTCGTTTCTGGCTGTGCGGGGGATGGAAGAGCTCCTGGAGGCGGTGCGCGCCTGTTGGGCCTCGGCCTGGAGCTTTCGCGTCCTGTCCTATCGTCGCCAGTCTGCTCTGGACACCGGTGATCCGGCGCTGGCTGTGGTGGTGCAGAATATGGTCGGGGCGGAGCGCGCGGGAGTCATGTTCACCGCCGATCCCGTGACCGGGAGGCGGGATCGGGTGGTGCTCAATGCCGCGTGGGGTCTGGGCGAGTCAGTGGTCTCCGGCAGCGTCACACCTGACTTCTGGATGGTGGACCACAAGACCGGCCAGATCCTGCAGAGCCGTATCGCCGACAAAAAGACCCGGGTCGTTGCGACGGAGGGGGGGACCTGCAGCCGCCGGACGCCCGAGCATCTGCGCGAAAAGCCATCTCTTTCACGCAAGGAAGTGTCGAGGCTGGCGAGCGCGGGGGCAGAAATTGAGGCACACATGAACTGGCCGCAGGATGTGGAGTGGGCGATCGACCGGGCGGGCGAGCTGCATTTTCTGCAGTCGCGGCCGGTGACGGGTCTGTATCCCCTGCCGGGGCGCACGGACGCGGATCATCCCCTGCAGCTGCATTACTGCCTGTCCTACGGCGCGCAGGGAGTGGCCGAACCATCGACTCCCATGGGCATCGATCTGTTCTCCGGTCTGTACGAGCAGGTGCGCCCGTTATACTCGTCGGTGATGCGCATGGAGGCTCCCCCCCTGCAGGAGGTGGGCGGACGCCTTTTCTGGAACATGACGCCGATGCTGAAAAATGACCGCCTGCGCGATGACATGCTGGGATTTTTGGAGATAGTGGATCCGGAGGGCCCGGCCATTCTGCGGCAGCAGTGGGAGAGACGCGGCGGGACAGAGGCCGGCTCGCGGCGCGGCGGGTTCGGGCTACCGCCCTTTTCCACCGTCATGATGATGTCGGGACTGCTGGCGCGGCTCATGGTATGGATGCTTTACGTGCTGGTTTCTCCCTCTCGCGCAGTCCGTTCACTGGTATCCCGCATCGATCGGGCCATCGAGCTGCTGCGGAGGCGGGCCGAGAGGGGGCGGGACCTCGAGGGATACCTGCGTTTTGTGACAGACGTATCGCAGAAGACCCTGAGGGTCATAATGCAGGAGGCTTCCGCCCTGTATGTGGGGTTGGGTGCCCTGCACCTGTGTCGCCGGAAGCTGGAGGTCTGGTTCGACGACGCGACGCTGCTCGATCCCGTTCTGCGCTGGCTGCCCAACGATCCCACCACGGAGATGGGGGTCCACCTGCGCGAGGCAGCCGCGGAGTCAGTGACGGGGGATGGGCGGGTCGACCCCGGGGCGCCGGCCTTTCAGAAGTTTCTGTCCATCTACGGTCATCGGGCAATAACCGAGATGGACGTGGGAGTGCCGCGCTGGCGGGAGGATCCCGCCCCGGTGGTGCACATGGCCGAATCCCTGCTGGCGGCAGAAGACGATGTGGCGGGACGACGCGACAGGGCGGTGCAGGAGGCGGAGAGCCGGATGGAGGAGCTGGTGGCCCGGACCCGCCGGGAGAGGGGGGTTCTCGCGGGATGCTACATGTCTTTTCTGCTGCAGCGCGTGCGCCGGCTGGCCGGGATGCGGGAGAGGCCCAAGTTCGACATGATTCGCATACTCGACGTCTCCCGCCGGGTCCTGAAGCGTATCGGCGAGCAGCTGTGCGCGCAGGGGCGGCTGGACGATGCCGGTGATGTATTTTTCCTGCGGCTGGAGGACATCGACGGCGATTGTGATCTGCGGGAGAAGGTGCTGGAAAAACGGCGCGAGTACCGGAGGGAGATGAAGAGAAGGCGGGTGCCGCTGGTTATTTCCGATCGCGGTGAGATGTTCTTTTCCGCTGAGCGGGAGGCGGACGGTCTGTCCGGCATTGCGGTGTCACCCGGCACGCACGAGGGCCCGGTGCGGGTGGTGCGCGACCCCCGCGGGGTCCGCCTGCGCAAGGGGGATGTGCTGGTGGCCCCGGCCACCGATCCGGGGTGGACGCCGCTCTTTCTCAGCGCAGGCGCCCTGGTGATGGAGGTGGGCGGGATGATGTCACACGGTTCGGGAGTGGCCAGAGAATACGGGATTCCGGGTGTGGCCAGTGTGCCGGGGGTGACCGAGAGGCTGCGGGACGGGCAGATGGTCAGGGTGGATGGGAACGCGGGTGAGGTGATTCCGCTGGATTGATTTTCGTGGTCCGTCTCCCCGGAATTGTTTTTTCATTTAGTCTATCAGAGGGAAAAATCCGCCTGCCCACTATGTGGGGTCGAGCCAGCAGTGTCCGCGGCATCTGGCTGTGGGGATATTCCCCGTCCACCCATATATTGCTCATGATCTTCAGAGGGGGCCGCTGTTCACCAGATTTCCCCGTGCCCTGCTATCTCTTCCTGCGGACCCCTCTTCTGTACAGCACGGATCTGCCTGTCTGCAGGGCGAGGCGCAGACCCGCCTGCATCGACCTGCCGGGTGGTTTACTGTACCAGATCACCCGCCACCGGAGGCATCCAGCGGGGGTCTTTGCCCTCCCATTTCACGTTGCATGCTCCGCCCGCATGCCTCCCCTTCCCGTGGTTGAGTCGGCAGGGCATGGCTGTACGGGTAAGTGCTGCAGCTGCCGGATAGATCGACTGCATTACCCTATGGCAACATACATAAATACTGTCTAAACATAGCAGAACCAGTAAAGTATTGTTTACGGTGTGTTAACAAATCACTTTCCATGAGATTTATAACTACAATTAGTTTATAATGGAATCCATCAAGCAACTATTGGAGGCAAGAGCAATGAAAATATTGGTCATGGCGCTGGTAGTCGTATTCACGGTCAGTACAGCGGTTGGAGTCTTACCCGACGTGGTGGATGCGGGGTCTTCTCCCCCGGTCGAGTTGGTCAGAGCTCCTTTCCCGGATGCCGATGACATAGACGACATTTTCCTCGAGGACTTCGCCATCCTGGGGGCGACGGGAACCTACATCGGCGATGCGAAAGGATATGTGAAGCCGCTGTCCATGCTCACCCGTGCGGAATTCTGCGTCGTGTCCATGCGTGTTCTGAAGCTGGAGCGCGTGGCCCGCGCTATGGAGACGGTCAATCCGGACTTTACAGACGTCGTCGACGCCTGGATGTTCGGATGGATCAACGCCGCGGCCGCACAGGGGATAGTGGAGGGATACCCTGATGGCACTTTCCGTCCGCACAGCGACGTCACCTTTGCTGAGGCATCCACCATGCTGCTCCGGGCGCTGCGTTATGACGTAAGCGATCCGTGGCCGGCCGGCCCGTATTCGCAGGCCATCAGTCTGGATATCATCGATGAGGACATGGTCGCCCTCGGCCCTGACGTCCCGGTGACCCGGGAGGACATGGCCCGCATGGTCAGAAACACCATGTTCGGCGTCCCGCGGGCAGTGGAGGGCGAGCATCCGCGCGAGGACGATGTGGACGAGGAAGACTGGAAGTATCTTTTCGAGATGGAAGAGGGCAACGTCGATGAGGTGAACCTGGAGGAAGGTGCCATCGTAATCGACGGCGACACTTACGACTTCGCCGCGCAGGTGACCCTCTTTCGCGCCTCGGACCTGGAGGCACTGGAGGGTACCACCATCTACTACCTCCTTAACCGGGCCGGTGAGGTCGCCTACATCGATGCCGATGTCGTCAGCCGCGTCACCGGCGAGTTCATCGAACTCGAAATAGATGACGAGGACTCCACCATCACCATCGAGGTCGACGGTGAGGAGATTGAGTACAATCTGCGCTGGGACGAAACGAAGGAAGAGCTGGACGTCAGCTTACGCATCAACAATAAGAGCTTCAAACTCAGCGACGATGACGACGTCGACAGGGTGAAGGGCTACGAGGATGACGGACATGACATCACCCTGACCATCGCCGATGACGTGGTGACCCGGGCGATCATGACCATAGATACCTACGGGGACGTCCTCTTTGTCGATATGGACTACGACGAGGATGATGACGAGGCCACCATCGAGATTGGTGACGATGACAGCATGATCACCGACCAACTCGAACTGGATGAGGACACGGCCATCATACTTGACGGTGAGCGTGTCTCCCTGGAGGCGCTGGCCGGGGCCTGGGATGACTTCGACGGCCTGTGGGATGCCCCGGCGGTCGCCACTGTGCGCACGGAGGGTGACTGTGATGAGGAGGACGCCTACGTAATCTGGATATCGGTGATCACAAACGACGTCGTAGCCGGGGAGCTGGAGCGGATCGGCAGCAATTGGGTCCGCATCGACGGTGACGACCACGACTATGATGATGACTACCTCAGCCGCAGCGATTTCCAGGAGGTCGGAATCGGCAGGGACATCGTGGTCCTACTCAATCACGCGGAGAAAATCCAGGTCATTCTGGATGACGAACCGGTCGACGATCAGTACTTTGCCATTCTGATCGATTTCGTGACCACGCGCGACGGTCATGACGTCTACCTGGAACTTGCGGACGGGACGGAAGTGACGCTGCAGGACATCAACTTCCATGATTTCGATGAGGACGAGCACATGAACCGGGTCGTCTTCGTGGTGGACGATGTCGACATCTACGAAGTCAACGATGACGATCTGATCGCAATGGATTTCGAGTACGAGGTCAAGACGGCCCTGCGTTATCGCAGCAGCACCTCGACCGTGCTGCGCTACCACGACAACGATGCGGACTTCGGGGCTGGACTATCGCCCCTGGCCGAAGACGTGTTCTGCTATGATCTGGCTGCCGAGGACTTCGGGGTGCGCGGCGACCTATCCGCCGGCGACCTCCTGCACGAGGTCTTCCTGCTGGACGGTCTGGTGGGATATGTGCGGTTCGTGCCGGAGGCCAGCGTGAACCTGGAGGTCGACGGGGACGTGGAGGAAGAACTGGACAATGGTACTGTCGAGTTCGACTTCACGATAACCACCACCTACGGTGACGGCCTCGGGGATGCACATGCGAACCTGGAGTTCGACGTGCTGATCGAGGCCAGCGCCATTGACGCAGCGGATCTCGAGGACGGCATCACCATTACCATGACCGTCAAGCAGGGAGACACGGACGACTGGTCCGTAACCGTGGATGCCGCCGATCTGGTGGATGGCAAGGTGTGGCTGAGTGATCTCAGTGGCGGCGACCGCGCCTCTCTGAGTGATCTGGCTGGCGAGGTCCACGACATCAAGATCGTAGCCACGACCGACGCTGCCTTTGCGGAGATGGTCACGCTGCACGCGGTCGCCGGTGCGGATCTCGGCGCTGCTGGTGACCCGGATGTGGACGTTTACTTCGACATGATCTCTTTTGAAATCAGGATCACCGACTGAGGTAATCCGTCGGCAGCGCATATAGCAAGGTAGAGTCTGCAGGGGGCCGGGCATACATCCCGCCCCCTTGCTTATTTGGCCGTTGTGGCCAGGGTATCGGATCGTCCCTTGCTGCTCCTGTGGGTCAAGGCATGGGCATCAGGTTCCCGGAAATGCTCTGTTCATAAATCCGGGATGAGACCCCGCCGCGTTGACGGGGTCCCATTCGCCAGAAGGGCGTGCTTGTCGTCACCCTCCTCGGCATTCAGCCGCGGGTCGGCCAGAGCATTGATTTTCTTCCTTTGGGTCAGAACAGAGAAGAGATCAGCTCGATAAAGATGATGGGTGATACGATCGGTTTGGAGTTCCGCAGTGGACCTTCGCACAGGCGCTCAATGAGTGTAAATTGAGGTGAAGTGACTGGTCATCAATGACATATTTGCATCCAGCCATTATCTCACTCGACTACCCCGGATAACAATCTATTCCCCCCTGTGGGGCCGAATTCAGGGACACACCCCGGGAGTTGTCTTTGGGGCGCAGCTTATCCCGTACCCACAAACACATTTTGTGGGCGGATGCCACAGCATTACAGAAACCCCTCTCTGCATGCCTCCTGGTACCACTCAGCAAACATCTCATGCAAACTGCCTGATGTGCAGAGATCCTCTCTGAGCTGCACCAGGCCCTGCAGCTTCATCTTTCCGTGCAGAAAACCGTCCTGCTTTGCATCGTAGTCCCAGCCCAGCTCCTGCATCACTTTGGGTTTACGGAAGCACGTTTCGGCCTCCAGCAGCCTCAGCATTCCCACGTAATCATCAGCCATGAGTCCGGCAGTCGCCGGATGCTCCGCCAGCCGGTGCAGTCCCGGCATTCTGACACCCACCTCGTGAACCAGGGTGTCTCGCGCCCCATCAACACCGTGGCGTGCACCCAGGACTATCTTGTCGGGTCCGAGGCTGCTGGCCGCAGATGGCGTTTCGGGGCAGGGCACCATGATGAAGCCGCGGTAGGGGTAGGAGGTTTCCATAACCGCTTCCCAGCTATCGATGACTCTATTCATCTGCAGCTTATCCTCCCAGGCTTCGATGTCCAACTCTCTGCACCACCCGCTGAATTCGTCCCGGTACTGGGGCCATAGCTGCTCGAGGTACCCGGAAAAAAGGTCCAGCAGTCGGAGTACATCCTGTTTACGGCCCTCGAGCGGATGCAGGAAAATATTCAGCAGGGATTCAATGTACCACAGGTCCCATTCCTCCGTTTTCTCGGGAAACCGCCGGCAGATGTGTTTTACATCCCCTATCTTGACGAAGTCGCCTACCAGTTTGAATATTTCCATCATCTCTTCGGGCTGTCCGGGGTCGAGGTAGCCCGGTATCTGATAGACCAATGTGAATACTGGTCCGCCTGCCACCGGGGGAGCGAAATTGAACGCCTCTCCCACTTGGCTGAGCTTGTCGGCCATATCCTCATCCTCCCCAGTTGATTCCCTTCCGGCGAATCCCAGGCGCTTCAAAGCTCTGAAGCAGAGCGAGGGATAATAGTGTGTATCAACTGAGGTGTTGTACATTTTAGTCCCCTCCTGATGAAATTAAACTAGTATTAACTACTGTTAGCGCAACATTAAAACAGGAGCACTAAATATGTCAAGGTGCAGTGGAAGCAGTTCGGAGCGCGCCAAACCACAGACACGTCAGAGCGTCAGAGCGGATTCAATGCCGGTGTGTCCAGTTTTTGGTAATTTCTTTTTTGGGCGGATATCGTGGATAGCCTGCGGTCTCACCCCCAGCAGGTTCCATCTGCGCAAAGGCGAGCCCAGAAAAGCGGAGGGTGAGCGGAAGATGGTCCCGGACAAGGAGACGGGTCCACCCGCGAGGAAGTCAAGCATGGCCGGTGTGGGGCACCTTGCGATGGCCGCCTGCCGCCAGATGTTCGGCGATGGAGGTTGTGGGGTACAGAGGGACGCCGCGTCATCTCATCGTCATCCGACGGATAGACTATCCCCGCGGTGGCACAAGGACACGCCTGACGTGTGCGTTCCCGGAGACGGCGTCTTGAGCGTGAAGGCCCACGCGCATACCGGAAAGGAGACTGACAGATACAATGTCCGAGAGCAAGGACCGAATGAGAGGACGCCTCGAAAGCGACACCGATGAAGTCATTGTGCGGCACATATACGCACCGAAGCTGGAGTCGGAACTGCAGGAGATGCCCTATCTGACCGAGGCCAACCTGGCTCACGTTATCATGTTATACAGACAGGACATCATCGAGGAATCGGATGCGCAGGACCTGCTGGAGATACTGCTGCGCCTCGATCGGCGGGGTTGTTCGCTGCTCGACGTCGATGAGGGACTCGAGGGTCTTTACTACAACTACGAACGGTATCTGATTGCGGAACTGGGTTCCAGAACGGGCGGGCGGCTGCACACGGCGAGAAGTCGAAATGACCTGGGGGCCACAATGAGCCGCATGCGGGTGCGGGATCTCATTCTGGATGTACTGGAGGGATTGATCCGTTTCCGCACCACACTCGCCGATCGGGCCGAGGCAGAAACGGAGACGATCATAACCGGACATACCCATATGCAGCCCGCCCAGCCCATCACTGTGGGACACTACCTGGCGGGGATCGAACATGCCGTCGCCCGGGCGGCGGGGCAGTTTCTCCATACATATGAGCTCACCAATCTCTGCTGCCTGGGGGCGGGTGCGCTGGCCGGCACCGGTTTCCCCATCGATCGACAGCTGACAGCCGAGCTGCTGGCCTTTGATGGCTTCGTCGAGAACACGGTGGATGCGGTGGCCGCGCGCGACTACCTGTTGGCCTTCTTTTCAGACATGGCGTGCCTGTCGATTACCTTGAGCCGCCTGGCACAGGATCTGTACATGTGGTATTCGTACGAGTTTGGCATCATTGATCTGCCGGACAGTCTCGCGGGGACCAGCAGCATAATGCCGCAGAAGAAGAACCCCGGGATTCTTGAATCCCCCCGGGGACGACTGTCCCACGTCCTTGGCGGTCTGGTTTCCGCCCTCACTGCCATGAAGAACACCAATTACACCAATGTAACGGACGTCAACAGTCAGAGTTTTCATCATCTCATCGACAGTGTGCAGCAGGTGTCGAGTTCAGTTGTCCTGCTCGAAGCCGCGGTTGCGGGCATGGAGATTCACGAGGATCGTGCCCTGCGGATGGCCTCATCCAACTTCTCCACGGTCACCCAGCTGGCCGACACGCTGGTAGAGCAGGAGGGGTATTCCTTCCGCGAGGCGCATCACATTGTCGGGATCGTCGTCCACCGCGCGATATCGCGCGGCCTGGAGGCGACCGATGTGAACAGGGGGTTCATAGATGAGGTTGTCAGAGAGGAGCTGGGCTGGTCGATACGGCTGTCTGATGAACAGGTGACGGCTGCCCTGGATCCGCGGCAGAACGTGGAGGCGCGCTGCCACCCCGGCGGGCCGGCACCGGCTGCCGTGGTGAAAAGCTTGTCCAAGACGCGAGACGAGCTTGCTGATGACGAGGTGCACATATCCTCCCTGCGGGAGCGCATCCGCGGGGCCCGCCGGAAGCTGCGGAAAGCCGCACGGGAGATCACCGACGAAGGCAGCGGGGCGGGTGGAAAGAAAGGGTCCTCATAAACGGCAGTTCATAACACACCCCGGGAGTCAAA
>Ga0207421_10006506_pt1 | contig 12711 bp, 13 predicted proteins | sample SodLakKL_010_SED_4_FD_187542 | JGI IMG/M metagenome (GOLD analysis project Ga0207421, IMG submission 187542) | Alkaline sediment microbial communities from Lake Tanatar, Kulunda Steppe, Russia - 8KL_010_SED (SPAdes) (version 2) | ecosystem: Environmental > Aquatic > Non-marine Saline and... | reverse complement strand
TATATTTGCACTCGCAATTAAACGGTGACTATAGCTCAGCTGGTTAGAGCACCAGATTGTGGTTCTGGGGGTCGTGGGTTCGAATCCCATTAGTCACCCTGACAGCCTCTCCGAAAGGAGGGGCTTTTTTTGTACATTTTTCCCAATTTGAATTAACTTTGCCGGATCAATCGACGGATATGGCATGCAACTCTCAGAGGTAAAGGCCTTTATTTGGAAAGATGTCCTGCTCGAATGGCGGCAACGGGCCACCATTGGCGGGGTGGTTTTATATCTCATTTCCACAGTTTTCGTAGCTTACCTGACTTTTGAGGGACTGGCTGACCTCCGGACATGGAATGCCCTGTTCTGGCTTATTTTACTGTTTACTGCCATTAATGCCATTCAGAAAAGTTTTATGCAGGAAAATGAAAGCCGGCATTTGTATTATTATACGCTGATCAGCGCACATGGGGTCATCAATGCGAAAATGATCTACAATGCGTTGCTTATGACTGTTCTAGGGCTGGCCGGATTGTTGGTGTTTCTCATGTTTATGGGAAACCCCATTGCATCCCCTGGCTTATTTCTGGTTAATATGATTCTGGGAACCATTGCTTTTTCATCGGTTCTGACGCTGATATCTGCCATTGCTTCAGGTAGCCGGAATAACTTTACCCTGATGGCCATACTGGGATTTCCCCTGGTTCTTCCCTTGCTGCTGGTACTGATAAGGGTTTCCGGCATGGCTCTTGAGGGTGCCTCCTTTGCAGCGGCTTCACCTGATCTGCTGGTACTGATTTTGCTGATCTGCATCACATTCATTCTGTCTAACCTTTTATTTCCTTATATTTGGAAAGAATAGCCAGCCAAACATGAAATCAATCACACACAAATGGTTGAAAATAGCCGGTGTCATATTGCTCGTTTATGTGATCGCAGGCGGTTTTCTTTTTGATGTCCCGGCATTGCCAGTGGTACAGCAAAGTATCCGGAATATTTATTTCCATGTGGGGATGTGGTTCGGTATGATGTTTATTCTGCTGATTTCACTTGGATACAGTGTCCGTTTCTTGCTTTACCGGCTTCCTGAAGATGACATGAAAGCCCTGTCGGCAGTCCGGACAGGATTGCTTTTCGGAACCCTTGGACTGCTTACCGGTATGATATGGGCCAAATTTACCTGGGGAGCTTTCTGGGTCAATGATCCGAAGCTGAACGGAGCTGCCGTGGGCATGCTTGTTTACCTGGCATACATAGTTTTGAGGGGCTCAGTTGAAGAAGAGGACAAAAGAGGCCGCCTGGCTGCTGTATACAACATATTTGCTTTTGTGCTCTTTTTTGTGTTTATCATGATTATTCCGCGAATGGCGGCAGCATCCATTCACCCAGGAACGGATGGAAACCCGGCCCTCTCTGTGGGTGACCTCGCCCCTGAAATGAGAAAAGTGTTTTTCCCGGCCATGGCCGGATGGTTTATTATGGCCTGGTGGCTCTATTCGCTTTTGTACCGAAGCACCCGAATTGATCATAAAATCTCTGAACTGAATAACAATTAACCAACAGAACGCATGGCTGAAGGAAAAATCATGGTGGTTGCTTTATTGCTGGTAATAATTTTTCTGGGTATCACGGCTTTTTTGTTTTACCTGGAAAAGCGTATCAGAGTTTCTGAAGCGAAGCTGAAAAAACTCGAAGAGGAAAGAAATACGAATAAGGAAAGATGATCCGGGGAAAGGCGATCCTATGAAAAAGTCACATGTGCTGGCACTGGTTTTTTTAGCCATTGCCATTGGTGCAATCATTGGAACGGTATATAATGCCGATACTTACGCGGTGTTTGCCGAGGCCCGGGCAAATCCCGAAAGGGAGTTCCATATCATTGGCGAATTGGTTAAAGAGCAGCCTGTAAAGGAGGAAGTGAGGGACAATGCACTGACGCTTACCTTTACCATGCGAGACAGCAGTGGAGAAGAGGCCGAAGTGCTTTATTTCGGCGGTAAGCCCCAGGATTTTGAACAATCGGATGAGGTTGTACTGATCGGAAAATATGAGGGTGACCGTTTTGTCGCCGGCAGTTTGTTGCTGAAGTGCCCTTCAAAATACAATCCCGAAGGCCTCAATGAAGACACGGATGAACCGCAGGAATATTTGTTTGACTGAAAAGATCCGTTACTACTTAACCCGTTCTGCGTAGGCTTTTGTCCGGGTATCAACTTTGATTTTTTCACCGGTTTCAATGAAAAGGGGAACATTCACTGTGGCACCGGTTTCAACGGTGGCTGCCTTGAGTGTATTGGTGGCGGTATCGCCTTTGACACCGGGTTCCGTGTAGGTAATTTCCAGTTGCACAAAAGGTGGCAGATCCACACTCAGTGGGGTTTCAGTATCAGCATGGTAGGTAATTTCCACCTCCTGTCCTTCTTTTAGTAACTCCGGAGCGTCAATCAGATGCTCTTCAATGCTTACCTGTTCAAAATCCGTGGTATGCATGAAATGATAGCCAATATCATCTTTATAAAGAAACTGGTAAGGCCTTCGCTCAACCCGTGCCACATTGATTTTTACACCTGCATTAAAAGTATGGGGCAGTACCTTGCCTGTTTTCAGGTTTTTTAACTTGGTGCGCACAAAGGCGCCTCCCTTGCCCGGTTTTACATGCTGGAATTCGACGATGGTGTAAAGTTCGTTATTCATTTCCAGGCATAAGCCATTACGGAAGTCAGATGTTGTTGCCATAGGCTGATATAAATCAACGGTTTTGGTGAAAATCGTCACAAAATTAATAAAAAAATCCCACTTTGTCTCCCGGTCCCCGTCCGTTAAGCTGGCAATTCCATCACAGGGTCATCCGGACCATATTCTTCGGGGTTATGATTGGATGCGATGACAATTGTTTTTGCCCTGCCATATGTTTCCAGGAGTTTTTGGTACCATTCCCTGGACTCTTTGTCCAGGTTCGTGCATGGTTCATCAAGGAGAACCAGCCCGGATGCGGGCAACAGTGCCAATACCAGCCTGACCCTTTGTTTCATTCCTGAGGAAAAATATTTGATAGCTTTGTGGCGGTTGGCTCTAAGTCCTGATAAATCAAGGATCTGATTGGTTTCGGTCCCTGCAGGAAAAGGTTTAAAGCGTTGATGAAAAGCAACCAACTCCGGAAAAGTGAATTCTTCAGTGGGTTCAAGGCCGGGCGCTGCCATTGCCACATATTTGTAGATCAAATCGGAGCCTAGCTGCCGGTTATCATGATGCCAGGAAATTTTACCCTCAGACGGGGTGCGGAAGCCGGCGATCATTTGCAGCAAGGTTGATTTTCCACTTCCGTTTTTTCCTGCAATGACCTGCCTTTTCCCGGGGCTGATCTGCAAGTCGATGCCCCGGAAGACCCATTGCCCCCGGAACTTTTTGCCGGTGCCTGATAGTTCGACCTGTATCATTCAGGCGACTTATTTCTCATTGTACGAATAGCCCTTCATGATTCCCCTGCTTGATTTGCTGATGAAGCTCAGGATCTCGTCCCTTTCGGGAGAAGCCGCTATCTCTGTTTCGATATAAGTCAACGACTGACTGACATTCATGTTCTTCAGGTAAATAATCCGGTAAATGTCCTGGATCTGGTTGATCTGTTCGCTGTTAAAACCTCGCCTGCGCAGACCGATGGAATTGATGCCCACAAAAGAAAGCGGGTCTCTGGCTGCCTTGGTATACGGGGGAACATCTTTGCGGACCAGTGATCCTCCCGATATCATCACATGCGTGCCAATGTTTACAAACTGATGAACGGCAGACAATCCGCCAAGAATCGCAAAGTCTTGCATGGTGATATGCCCCGCCAGGTTGGCTGCATTGGCAAGGATGCAGTGATTGCCGATCACGCAGTCGTGTGCAATATGTACATAAGCCATCAGGAGGCAATTGCTGCCAATCACTGTTTTGTTGCTTTCTTTTGTTCCCCGGTTAACGGTAACAAACTCGCGGATTGTGGTGTTGTCTCCGATCTCAACCGTGGTTTCCTCGCCTGCATATTTCAGATCCTGCGGAGCGGCACTGATTACTGCACCCGGAAAAATCTTACAGTTTTTTCCGATGCGTGCCCCTTCCATGATGGTGACATTGGAGCCGATCCAGGTTCCTTCACCGATTTCCACGTTTTTATGGATCGTCACAAAAGGTTCAATGACAACATTTCTGGCAATTTTTGCCTGTGGGTGGACGTAAGCTAATGGTTGGTTCATTGCAGTGGTTTATTTTTTGCTAATTTGTGCCATCATTTCAGCTTCCATTACAACATTGCTGCCAACATAGGCAACTCCGCGCATATGACAGATACCCCTTCTTACCGGTGCCATCAGGCTCATTCTGAACACAAGGGTATCGCCAGGCACAACTTTTTGTTTAAAACGTACATTATTGATTTTCAGAAAGTAGGTGTTGTAGTTTTCCGGGTCATTGACCGTTGACAGTACCAGAATTCCTCCTGCCTGTGCCATGGCTTCTATCTGCAGCACCCCCGGCATGACCGGTTCATTGGGGAAGTGACCTGCAAAGAAAGGCTCATTCATTGAAACACTTTTCACCGCAACCACCGATGAGTCGGTAACCTCAATGATTTTGTCCACCAGAAGAAAGGGCGGGCGGTGGGGCAGCATTCTTTTGATATCGTTGATGTCATAAACCGGTGGCTGATCGGGATTGTAAGAAGGGATCTGCTCCTGGTCGATGCGGGCCTTGATGTGCTTCTTGAGTAATTTTGCAAACAGTACGTTGGAAGCGTGACCCGGTTTGGAGGCAATGATGTGGCCCTTGATGGGCTTACCTGCCAGGCTCAGATCACCAACCATGTCGAGCAGTTTGTGACGTGCCGGCTCATTCGGGAAAGCCAGCTCCAGGTTGTTCAGTATTCCGTCATTGCGAACCTCCACGGTGGGTTTATTGAACACACCGGCCAGCCGGTCCAGCTCTTTTTGGGTAACCGGTCTGTCCACGAATACGATGGCATTGCTCAGATCTCCGCCTTTGATAAGGTTCTGGGAAAGCAGGAACTCCAGCTCATGCAGGAAAACAAAAGTCCGGCAGCCCGCAATCTCATCCCTGAACTCATTGACATGATTCATGCTCGCATGCTGATGACCGAGGACCTTTGATTCATAGTCGATCATGCAGGTAATGCGGTAGTTGTCTGCGGGTACGGCAATGATCTCACAATCTTTTTCCTCATGATACATCCGTATGGGCTCCCTGATCTCAAAATAATCCCTGAAGGCATTTTGGGGCACGGTTCCCGCTTTCAGAATGGCATCGGTATATACCTTGCTGCTGCCGTCAAAGATTGGTGTTTCCTGGCAGTTTACCTCAATGACCGCATTGTCAACACCGGTTCCGGTGATGGCCGCCAGTACATGCTCGACGGTAAGTACCCTGATTCCGTCTTTTTCAAGGGTGGTTCCCCTTTCGGTTTCAGCAACCAACAGAGCATCTGCTTCAATAAAAGCATCTTCCCCGATATCGGTACGCAGAAAACGAATGCCTGAGTTTTCCGGGGCAGGCCTGATTGTCAGGTGAACGGTTTGTCCTGTATGTAGGCCGGCACCCTCAAGGGTCACAGGCTGTTTGAGTGTTTTTTGCTTTTCATTCATAACACAAAGGTTGAGATAATTGTCGCCGTATTCCGGAGAATGTTACCCGTCAGGGAAAACGAAACCAACGGAACGGGCCGGCAAATATAGCAACTATTTTTTCTGTTTTACTTCCTTTTCCAGTTCATCTATTCGCTTAACCAGTTTTTCGAAATTCCGGAAATAGATGAAGGCTTTGCGGTACTGGGATGCTTCCATGGCCGGTGACCCCATGATCGTCTGCCCGTCCGGTATGTTGGAAGGGACTCCTGCCTGGGCAGCCATCTTCACATTGTCGCCAATGGTAATGTGCCCGCTGATTCCGGCCTGACCTCCGATCATACAGTTTTTTCCGATCTTTGAGGAGCCGGCAACGCCAGATTGTGCAGCCATAACTGTGTTTTCACCAATGGTAACGTTATGACCGATCTGGATCAGATTGTCCAGTTTCACTCCTTGACGGATGATAGTGGACCCCATGGTTGCGCGGTCAATGGTTGTCCCTGCACCAATCTCCACATTGTCTTCGATGATCACGTTCCCGATCTGGGCCACCTTCATGTAATTGTTGTCGCTCTGGGGTGCAAACCCAAACCCGTCTGCACCGATCACGGCATTGGAATGAATGGTGCATCCGTTGCCAATCCGGCTATTGTCGTAGATCCTGGCTCCGCTGAATAATGTTGTTTCTTCACCAACCCTGGCCATGTCACCAATGTAGCAATGGGGGTGGATCCTGGCGCCTTTCCCGATCACAGCGCCATCCCCGATGTACACAAATTCCCCGATATACACGTCCGCCCCCACATCCGCCTTTGGAGAAATGAAAGCGAGCTCGGAAATGCCCGTTTTTTCAGGCATGCTGCTCTTATAGAGTTCCAGCAGTTTAGCCAGCGCACCATATGGATCCTTTACGCGGATCAGGGTGCTTTTTACCGGCTGTTCCGGGGAAAAATCTTCCCTCACAAGAACAATGGATGCGTTGGTTTTGTATATATGCTGGGTATAGGCGAGGTTAGCCAGAAAGGTAAGGGATCCGGGCTCTCCTTCTTCTATTTTGGCAATCCGGGATACCCTGACTTCGGGATCCCCCTCAAGCTCTCCTTTCAGAAATTCGGCAATCTGTCTGGCTGAAAATTCCATGCAATAATGTAAATAATTTGTAATATGTGCGGTCGCAAGTTACCAATATTTACCATGACCGCCAAGCAATTTTTGCCGGATAACCTTTGGTTTCCAGTCAGTGAAGGGGTTATTGCCTGTCAATCAGTAATTCCTTGGGGTAACAGACAAAGAATTTTTCCACCGGGTGGGACAGCATATTGATGTTTAACTGGTCACTGGCTTCTGCCACATCTTTTAACTGCCCGTTTTTTGAAAGGATCCAGATGTTTCCCGTACCCGGATCATATGCGTTATTCCTTGTAATTCCGCTCACTACGAGGTAGCCGGCCTCTTCTTCACCGGTTGCCAGCTGCTTCCGTATGGCATCCTGTTTCAGCTGCCTGAGGTAGGATTCGCTGAAAGGCACGGATCTGATCTCAATTCTGAAAAGTTTCCTTTCCACAATGCCGCGACTCATATAGCTCAGGATCCGGTCTTTATGTGTGGTCCAGCTCTTAATGGCTGCAAAAATATCATAGTCGTCAAGCAGGGCAAAATCCTCAAGCAGCCCCGGGTCAGCCTCAAAATTACTTTTGCGGTATTCCTTACCCAGGAATCTTTGCAGGGGAGGGGTGGCAAACAGATCTTCTCCTGCAGTGGCAAGCTCTTTGGCGCGTTTCAGAACCCCTGTCAGCATGGTTTCTGCAGCGATGACGGTTTTATGAAGATATACCTGCCAGTACATCAGGCGCCTGGCAATGATGAATTTTTCGATGCTGTATATCCCCTTCTCATCAATGACCAGGTTGTCGCCGGCAATATTGAGCATTTTAATGATGCGGTCCCAGCTGATCACCCCTTCAGAAACCCCTGTGAAAAAGCTGTCGCGGTTCAGGTAATCGAGCCTGTCCATATCGAGCTGGCTGGAAACAAGCTGATGGAGGTGCTTTTTGGGATGGGTGTCGCGGAAAATAGCCATTGCCTCCTCAAGATCAGCGGGAATCATCTGATTCAGTTTTCTCATGAACATGACCGTGAGATCTTCATGGCTGAGTCCTTCCACCAGCACCCTTTCCAGCGTATGGGAAAAAGGGCCGTGTCCGATGTCATGCAGCAAAATGGCCTGTGTAACCGCAAGGGCTTCGCTGTCGGCAATATCATGGCCTTTAAACCGCAAAATCTCAATGGCCTGCCCCATCAGGTACATACACCCCATGGCATGATGAAAACGGGTGTGCAGCGCACCCGGGTAAACCAGGTGAGAAAGCCCCAGTTGCTTGATATTCCGGAGTCGCTGAAAGTATGGTGTCTCAATGATGTCAAAAATGGATTCGTCCGGTATGTTAATGAACCCGTAAACCGGGTCGTTGAATATTTTTAGTTTATTGTTGGATGGCTGTTCCATGTCGCCGCTGTATAAATGGCTATTGTCAGTTTTTTTGGTTAAATTTGTATGATACGCAAAATACAAAAAATATGAGTGCAACCATTCTCTGGACCGATGACGAGATTGATCTGCTGAAACCACATATACTCTTTCTTGAAAATAAAGGTTACCGGGTTTTGACCGCATCCAGCGGTTCAGAAGCACTTGACCTGGTCGGTGACAATGAGATTGATATTATTTTTCTGGATGAAAACATGCCGGGGCTTAGCGGCATAGAAACCCTTGAACGCCTGAAGAGCCAGGTTCCGGGAATTCCGGTGGTGATGATCACCAAAAGTGAGGAAGAAACCGTTATGAACGATGCCATCGGGAGTAACATTGCCGACTACCTGATCAAGCCCGTGAACCCCAACCAGATCCTGTTGTCTCTAAAAAAGAACCTGGACAACCGCAAGCTTGTCAGCGAAAAAACCGGGATGGTTTACCAGCAACAGTTCAGGCAGATCGGCAGCAGTCTGTCTCCTTCCCTTTCTTTTGAGGAATGGGTTGATATTTACAGGCAGCTTGTATACTGGGAGCTGGAACTTGCCAAAGCAGATGATGAAAGCCTGTATGAGATTTTTCTGATGCAGAAAGCCGAAGCAAATAATGTATTTGCCCGCTTTGTGGAAAACAACTATGAAGACTGGCTGAAAGGCAGGTCAGAGGAAAAGCCTGTATTGTCTCACACATTGTTTCGTGAGAAATGTCTGCCCATCGTGAAAGAGCAAAAAAGGGTTTTTCTGATTCTGATAGATAACCTGAGGCTTGATCAGTGGAAAACCATTCAGCCCAAAATCGAAACCCTTTACAGAACGGTTCAGGAGGATACATACTGCAGCATTCTTCCCACCGCTACCCAGTATGCAAGAAATGCGCTGTTTTCCGGTTTAATGCCGGGTGAATTATACAAACGCTTTCCAAAATACTGGACCAAAGAATCGGACGAGGGTACAAGGAATCAGTACGAATCTGAGCTGCTGGCAGAGCAACTGAAGCGCCTGGGGAGCAACATCCCCTTTCAGTATCATAAAATCCTGAACCTGACTGCCGGTAAAAAATTGTCATCCTCACTCAGTGACCATTTGGGGGCAAAACTGAACGTACTGGTTTACAATTTTGTTGACATGCTTTCCCACTCACGTACCGATATGGAGGTGATCAAAGAGCTCGCTGACGACGAGGCGGCATACCGTTCAATTACACTGAGCTGGTTTGAGCACTCGCCCCTGTGGGAGATCATGCGTCAGCTGGCAGAGAAGCAGATCCCGGTGATCATCACCACCGATCACGGATCGATCAGGGTGCAGCATCCTACGAAAATTGTTGGTGATCGGAATACCAACACCAATCTGCGGTATAAAACAGGCAAAAGCCTTCAGTACAAGAAGGGGGAAGTGTTTGAGGTGAATAAGCCGGAAGATATTTTTCTTCCCCGTGAAAGCGTGAGTGCCAACTTTGTATTTGCCAAAGAAAACCGGTTTTTCGCCTATCCGAATAATTACAATTATTATGTCAATTATTACAGGGATACATTCCAGCACGGAGGAGTTTCCCTGGAGGAAATGCTGATCCCTTTTGTTTTCATGACTCCGAAATAAATGATCCTTATGACCCTATCATAAATGATCCCATACCATGACTCTCAACCCGATAATTCTCATACCCATGATCCTCATCCCTGATAAAGCAGTTTCATTATGAGCAGCATGAAAGAGTACAGTGTGCCGGATCTGTCTGAACTGGAAAATGTGGCGAGATCCCTGCTTGATGCTTTTCCCGGTCAAAGGGTTTTTGCTTTTTTCGGACCCATGGGCGTGGGGAAAACAACCTTTATCCAGGCTGTTTGCAAAGTGCTGGGTGCAACAGAGCACGCAAGCAGTCCCTCTTTCTCCATTGTGAACCACTATATGACCCAAACGGGCGACAGCCTGTATCACTTTGATTTTTACCGGATAAAATCGATAGAGGAAGCCTTCGATCTCGGATATGAAGATTACTTCTATTCTGGACACTACTGTTTCGTAGAGTGGCCGGAAAATGTTGGGAGCCTGCTTCCTGATGATTGTGTTGCTGTATATATGCAGGATGATCAGGGCAGGCGGATCATCCGTGCCGGCAAGTCGACCGCCGGTGTTTTCTGACCGCCTTCCTCAACAAATTGACTTATTGAAATGGCACATTCGGAATCAGAACAGAAGATGTTTTCACAGTCCTGGCATTTCGGGCCCAGGGAAGAGATGCTGGAGGTCCGGAAACGGAAAAACAACCTGATCATCGGTATTCCCCTGGAGACAGCCTATGACGAAAACAGGGTGGCGCTGGCTCCGGAAGCAGCCGAACTGCTTACCCGGCATGGTCATCAGATCCTGGTTCAGTCAAGGGCAGGAGAGAATTCGTTTTTTCCGGATGAAGCCTATGAAGCGGCCGGATGCCAGATTGTTTATTCAGCCGGTGAAGTTTTTCAGGCAGACATTGTGCTTAAAATTGCCCCGGTTTCTGATGAGGAAATGCAACTGGTCAGGTCCGGGCAGGTGATTTTTTCCACCGTAGCCCTTCCCATGCAAAAGACCGATTACTTCAGGGCCCTGATGCGTAAGAAAGTTACGGCCGTTGCTTTAGAATTGATCCGCGATAAAGCCAACACATTTCCCCTTGTGCGGGGGATGAGTGAAATTGCCGGAAATACCGCCATTCTGATTGCAGCAGAATATTTAAGCCATAAAGCATATGGCAAAGGCAGAATGTTCGGAGGCCTTTCAGGTATCACACCCACCGAGGTGGTTATACTTGGTGCAGGCACCGTCGGAGAGTCAGCGGTAAGGGCCGCAATTGGTCTTGGGGCCATGGTCAAGGTTTTTGATCCTTCGGTGTACAGACTGCGTCGCTTGCAAAACAATCTGAATACCAGGGTTTTTACTTCAATTATTCAACCCAGGGTGTTGCTCAAATCACTCATAACGGCTGATGTGGTGATTGGTGCCATTCATTCTTCATATGGGAGGACCCCGGTGATTGTGAGTGAAGACATGGTCGGCAAAATGAAAAGCGGAAGTGTGATCGTGGATGTGAGTATTGATCAGGGAGGCTGCGTGGAAACAAGTTCGGTGACCTCCCACAGCGATCCGGTTTTCAAGAAGCATGGTGTTACCCATTATTGCGTGCCCAATATTGCTTCCGGGGTTCCAAATACTGCCTCCTACGTGTTCAGTAATTTTTTCGCCCCAGTTCTGCTCACCATCGGAGAAGAAGGCGGTACGGAGAACATGCTGAAACGGGATCCGGGGGTGAGAAAAGGCGTTTATATGCTCAACGGAACCCTGACCAACCAGTACATCGGAGAAAATTTCCGCCTGCCCAGCCATGATATAGACCTTCTGATGGCGGCGTTTTAAGACTTCCCTGTCGGGGTTCTGACCTGCGCTGATGATGGCTTGCGGCTTACCGATAATGCTTTTCTGAAAAAAGACGGTATAAAAAAGCCCGGATCCGTTGTGAATCCGGGCTAAGTGACCAGGCTGGGGCTCGAACCCAGGACCCCATCCTTAAAAGGGACGTGCTCTACCAGCTGAGCTACCTAGTCAAAAAAACAGTGAGCGTTTCTGATAATAGTGTACATTGATGATATTGTACATTATACCTTAATATCTTGTGACCAGGCTGGGGCTCGAACCCAGGACCCCATCCTTAAAAGGGACGTGCTCTACCAACTGAGCTACCTAGTCATTTCATCGTTAAAAACCGAAAGAACGGCCAACACACAATAATCTATGTGTTTTTTCGAGTGTGCAAAGGTACTGCCTTAATTATAAAATACCAAGTTTTTTGGTAAAAAACCCAGGTGTGAGTAACATGTGACCCCGTTGGGGTCAAACCAACCAACAACCGCGCAGCTCCGTCCACTACTTTTGGGCAACCGCCACCACCCCAAGCCCATGAGAACCAACAACCAAGGCGCGCAGCGCCGCTAACCAACAACCAAGGGTGCGTAGCACCCGTCAACCGGAGGAGGCGAAGCCTCCGACAAACCAACAACCGCGCAGCTCCGTCCACGATTTATGGGCAACCCCCAGTGCCTCAGCCCATGAGAACCAACAACCAAGGGGGCGTCAGCCCCCGACAACCGGATGCCGTTCAAAAACAGCGTCCTCGTCGAAGAGTTTCCTGCAGGTGACCAGGGTAAACATTTTTTTTGCGCCCAGGTGTTCCACAATTCTGATCATTTTCGGGTTGAAATCCCCGATCCAGGTAATGATCATCGATTTGTAATGGCCACGGCCGGAAATATTTTCCCTGAGTGACATGATCAGGGCACTTTCAAGCCCCCTGTTCTGGTATTCCGGTACCACGCCAAAAACCATCCCGTAAATGGTACGGCATTTGCCCCTCCACCGGTGATAAAGGAACTTGATTTTGCCCGCCAGGTTTAACCGGCCGTTTACATAGCGAAAAAGTTCATTCAGCTCAGGCAGGCTGATGAAAAAGGCCACAGGCTCTCCCTGGTGGTAGCCGAAAACAATCAGTTCTTCATCAATGACGCTTTGCATCTCCTTAAAGGACTTTATGGCCTCCTCCATGGTCATC
>Ga0207421_10006505_pt1 | contig 12712 bp, 11 predicted proteins | sample SodLakKL_010_SED_4_FD_187542 | JGI IMG/M metagenome (GOLD analysis project Ga0207421, IMG submission 187542) | Alkaline sediment microbial communities from Lake Tanatar, Kulunda Steppe, Russia - 8KL_010_SED (SPAdes) (version 2) | ecosystem: Environmental > Aquatic > Non-marine Saline and... | reverse complement strand
TTTGATCTGTCGGCTTCACCTTCCTCCCAGAACTTGTCCTTATCATGCTTAGCCTTTATCCTCTCCTTTTCAGACTTCAGAACAGCTTCCAATACCCAGTAGTCCTCGGGTTCAAAATCCTGTATCTCCCTTTCTCTTTCCGCAAGTATTTTCAAAGCAGGTCCCTGTACCCTCCCCGTCGAAAGTACATGGAAGGTATTCGTATTGTTCTTCACCGAAAGCGTGAGAGCACGTGACAGATTTATACCCCAGAGCCAATCAAGTATATGTCTTGCCAGGCCAGACTCTACCATTCCGTGGTCCAGCTCCTCGGACATATCCTCGTAAGCTTCCTGTAGGTCTGAAGTCGTCAGTGTAGAGAACTTCATCCTAGCCGCGTCCTCCGTCCCAACGATGAACTTGAGGATGTTGAAGCCTATGACGCTTCCTTCCTGGTCGTAGTCGCAGGCATTGACAAACTTGTCTGCTTTGTTCGCGAGGCTCTTCAGATTGGAGTAGTAGTTCTTCATCCAACTTGAGTTATCGCGGACTTCGTGCGTCGGCTTCCACTCGATATCAAAGATAGGATAGTCCCAGCCTTTGCCCTTCTGCTCCAAGGTGTAGAGGTGACCTACAGCCGGTACAACATAGGTTTTTTCATCCCCGACTCTGGTCTCGTACCAGACCGCCTTCCCCTTGTTCTTCTTAGAGACATTGTCGTCTGCAAGGGCGTATGCAATCCGTCCAGCGGCGTCTGGCTTCTCGGCTATGATTAGCTGCGTCATTCGTTAGAAGTTACACAGGGAATTTTAAAAAGGTAATAGTTCAGGGAAACCCAAACCTCTAGAATTAAATCATTACTCATGAACCTGGCTCTTGTGTATCTTCAGGCCTCTCTCGCTGTCGAACTCTTTACCGCACTCTTCACACTTCGCCTTCTCATCTTCTTCACCTTCCCTTATCTCTTCGGCTGAAGGAGTCTCCTTGGGTTTCATCTCTCCTTCGACATCACCAGGTTCTATTCCTCTTTCATCCATAAGCTGATGGACGTCTCTCATGAAGCTATTCACGAAGTCCTTCGCAACGTTTATCGCGTGCTCGCTTACGTCTTCTATCTCCTTCTCGTTCAGCTTCTTCTTCATCTCCAGTACCTTACCGAAGGTCTTCTCATATCTCTCATCTACAAGCTCTCTTTCGATCAGTACTTCTTTGAAGGCCTGAGGCAGATCCTTGGGATCCTCTGGAAGCTCTCCTAGGCCCTTTAGAGCCGCGACTGAGGTCTTGACCATAGACTCGTAATTGGACTGAATCTTCCTCGCCTTCCTGTTCAGCTCAACCTTCTTCATAAGCTTCTGCATCTCGTCAACGAACTCCTTGCCCATCTCTATGTAATCATCAACCTCTTCTCCACTGAGACCGTCTACATCGTTATGTTCGACATCCTTGTAAAGCGAGTAGACCTCCTCGTACTGCTCAACGTACTTTTCGTCAAGAAGGTCCCGGGAAACAAGCTCCTCCCTCGCAACCTTTGCAAGCTGTTTAGGAGCAGGCACCTCCTCGCCCATATATACTATAACTGCCTGAAGTGAGTTAACCATAGCGTGGTATATGTCCTTCGCAACTATGAGGACCTTCATCCTTTGGGCACGGTTCAGTCTCTTCGGAACCTTGGACATTCTTTTCTCCGCGGACTTCCTCGTGGCAGGAAGCTTACCCATCTTGTAAAGTCTCTGTATCGGTCCAAAGAAACCATCGTCGTATATGGCCTTAGCGTCCTGCGTCCAAGAATGAGCGACAGGACTACCTCTCCTCATCATATCCCAGTATTCAGTTATAGTCCATGGAGGCTGTACGTGAAGAATATGGTTACCTGATTTAGTTTCTCCACAACCTTCGGCTATTTCCTTAAGGTCCTTCTCAATTTCCTTCTTCTTTTTCTTGTCCACGTCCTCTCTAGTATCGTCTATAAATACGGTGATATCGAGATCCGATTCAGAGGAAAATTCGTCCCTTGTAACGGAACCAGTTCCTATTATAGCATTAATATATTCTCCGTGTTTCTCCAGAGCTTCCTTCTTAAACTTTTCAGCAGCATCAAGCCTCCTCTGTTTCTGGAAGTCCTTTATCTTCCTCTTTGTGGAGCGGAAGTCCTTGGTTTTGCCGGCAAAAGTTTCATCGGGCTTGAGCCCGTTAGAACCAATGTCATCCTCTTCGGGCATGTTTTCACCACCTAATAGTTACAACTACTACTATTTAAAGGTTTGGTCACCTGTGTTCTTCAGCTTCCCAGCCTTCGCCGCGCATCCGCGGTTCCGACTCAGTAGCGTGCTTTCCAAGGAAGGTGTCCTGCATCTGTGGCGACTCGATAAGGCCCTTTATCGGCTCGAACGTGTTGCTCTCTATAACTGCCTTATCTCTCTTGAACTCCTTGTCATCATAGCCGTAGAACTCAACAGGAAGTTCATCAGGTGCAATATCATCCTCGAGGTACATTGCCATCTGCTTTGCGATGGGAATCGATTCTTTGAAGGCTTCGTCGCCCTGGCCTCCGCCTCCGGCACCTCTCTCAAAGGTAAGATAGCCTGACTCGAAGCCCTTCTGCTTCAGCTCCCATAACATTTCATAGAGATGTATCTCACCCTTTTGAAGAGGAAAATGTTCGTGTCCCGGTGAAGGTCTACTGGAAAGATGTACAAGATAGGTTTCCTCGCCGATGTCGCTCTTAGTCTCTTCAAGGATTTGTTTTGGATTAAGACCTTGGGTAGCTATATGCTCGAAGTCGAAACAGAGCTTAACCTGCGGATGGTCTATCGACCTGACGACCTGATATATACGTTCGGGATCGACGAGTCTGTAATACCCTAGGAACTGCTTTTCTCTAGCATCAGGGGTCTCAAAGGCCACAACAACATCTGTGTCCTCAAGATCATCTTTCCAGTTTTTTACATGTCCCCTCAAATACTCTCCGGCAACGGCATCAACGAGTAGATTCATGTCTCCGTCTTCCTCTATCTCCTCAGGGTTTCTATCGCCACATATTCTCCTCCATATGCTGTTACCTGTCTCGTACATCCGCCAGGCTATAAGCTTGTACATCCGGAACTCGTTGAACATCCTCTCGAGATCGACCTCATCCTCCTCGATAACTTCCTGAAAAACCTCCTTGGCAACCTCGGTCTTAAAGTCCTCGGGCATCTCCCTGAACTCCCGCAGTATGCTTTTCTTCCCGGCCTCATACTCCTCTCTCAATTTCTCTAAAGCGTTCTCTCTCGTAGGCCTTGGCAATTGCTCCGGTAATTGTTCTATTTCGTCCCAGGAAAGCTCTTTCCCGTATTTCTGCTCCAAAGCCTCCTTATTGTTTTTAAATTCCTCGATCTTTTCCTGTATCTTCTCACTTCCTATTATCTCCTCAAAGTAGTCTTCATCCTCGTCCAGAAGCCTCTCCTGTATCCTCCACCTATCTATTATCCTAGTTCTTTTCCTCAGATCTTTGACAAGCCAGTACAGGGTTTCGGAATCAAAGTGTTTCCTGACTAGATCCTCGACGAACTCGTTGACAGGATCGCCTTCAGGAGTTACCATAACTTCATATCTGACACCTCTTGTCCTCCCAAGTTCAGGACTGGGGAAGTTGGAGGTATGTAGATTTATGTAGTCAGCTTCTATCTTATCAGCCCTATCTATGAAGCCTTTCATGTACTCATCCACTCTTTTGTAGCTTTTCATTTCCGCCATAGCAGCCCTTAAATCAAGAGAAGCATGGATATTTACCTTAACGTCTTCCTGCTCGTGAAATGTCTTTATCTCCTCAATGGCATGCGGTGTCAAGGACTCCGGATGATTCAAAGTGACCTCTATCGAAGGAACTCCTTTCTGTGCGACATCAGAAATATATTCAAGGACTCTTTGATGCATCTGCTCGGGCCATCCACTGGTCTGTACAACGTAACCCTCGGGCTCCAGTTTTCTTTCTTCTTTCGAAAGGCCGAAGGACTTCTTTATAGTTTCAAGCATGAAAATCAGCTCCTCAGCTTCCTGAGCTTCCAGAGCTTTAGGCCGTCTCCCAGCTCCTTTACCCTTTCGTAAAGCTCGTCAGTTTCCTCCTCGACAATCTCTGCAAATTCACCGGAATGTGGAGCATAGTTATCAGGTATACCAAGCAACTTCTTACCCAGGTTCTTTACCTTGCCGGTGATGCCTTCCTCTTCTTCCTCTTCCTCTATCTCCTCGACCTCCTCGCCGCTCAGCCTCTTTATAGAATTACGGATCTTTTGTTTCTCAACCTCAAGCTCCTCCTTCTTTTCCGCTAGACCATCCCTGTCAAGAAGCTGTGGATCTATGGTTATGGTTACAACCTCTGCACTTTCACCGGAGACTATCGAAGAACCCTTCCTGACCTTTATCTCGAAGAAGGAGTAGAACTCATAGCCAGGATCATCGCCGTACTTCTCGTAAAGCTCCGGTTCGAATTTATCGTACTCTCCGTAAAAGGACATCGAGCTGAGATCCTTCCAGCAGTAAAGATCGACGCCGGAGATAGCCCCAGAATACTTCTCAATTATCCTCGGATCGTCAAGTCCGTGGTATTCTTCAGGTTCTCCCAATCTTATCCTTTTCAAGGCTTTCGCGTAAGGATGCAAGGTATCCTTGAGGTTTTCTATAGTCTCCTCGTGTGACCTTATCTCACTCTCTATAGTCGACATTCTCCTTTCTATTTCACCCACAAACCTCTTCTTCCAGTCCTGGAAGAGGGACCATTTTTTCTTCAATATTTGCTTTTCGCCCTTGGAGACTTCAAGACTTTCGATGTCTTCGACGCTCTCCACTTTATAGAAATCAACCACCACCGAAGGGAACCTTCCGCTGTTCGCAAGTTCAAGCAAGCTCATTTCCGTGTTCCTGTCCACGAGGTCCACGAAGTCGCTCTTCAGAACGTCGAGGTCTCCTTCCTCCTTGTGATCGATTATCCTCTGAAGCTTTCTTTTATCGTGGCGAAGCATCTCTAGCTCCTTCCTTGTCTCTGAGATCCTGTTGGTCACAGAACCGACCTGCTGTTCTATGGACTGCTTCCTCTGTGCAAGCTCGTCGTAGAAATCCGACTGGGGATTTACCTCTATCCAGTCCCTTACCTTCCTTACTTCGTAGCCCATATGATCCTCCAGGATGTCTATCATGCCGAAGTAAATTCCTGAGGGAAACCCAGGCTTTCCTGCAAAGGTAAGGGTTCTACTGCGAAGACCTGGAATGCTCTTTGTATCAGGAAGGTAATCGGGTTCTCCGTCTTCTTTGGTTTTCACAGGCATAAGAATCCCGGCTAGTCATTTTGGACTGTCCGACACTAATAAATACCTCTCCATCAATAATAAAGGTATGGTACTGGGCAAGATAAAGGATATGCTTACCCCCGGAAGGAAGGACAAAGGCTCGGGCAGTTCAAGAAGTATAAGCAAGGTTTCCAGGTTCGATGAAGAAACCGAAGAGAACAAGTCTCCGATGAATACAAGAAGGAGAAGGAAAGATCTGGACATGCCTTCTACAGAGGATATTCCTGACGTAGATAGTTCACCGAGGAGAAATAAAGCCAGGGAAACACGATCAAGAAACACGGACAAGAGAAGACCGGAAAATAGTAGAGAGAATCGGAGGAGTAGTCCTGGCAACATAAACCGGGACAGGAACCTACAGAGACCCAGTAACAATCCACCGAGAAGGAATGGGAGAAACAGTAACCGAACTACAAATCCTGGCCGCAGCGAGAAGGAGATGTTACAGGAAATAATGAGGAAGCTGGAAGATATCGACAGAAAGCTAGATAGAAGAAGGTAGCTTAAAGGGAGTCTAGGTTCATGGAGTCCTTGTTTTCTTTAAAGTCTCCAGTACTTTACTCATGGTCAAATTTCCGTCTTTTATGACCCATCAACGTAGTAGTAGTTTCCGCTTTTCTTCTGCTCTCTGTCCTTTACAGAATCAAGCTTGTTGGCGCGAGGCCGTCCCGTCTGCGGATCTCTTCGGAAGGTAACTCCAACGTCCTCCAGAAACTTGTTGAAGGACCTCTCGAGGTCACCCGGCTTCAGTGCCTTTCCCCGGATTCCGGGTTCACCTAAAAATACCATTCCTCTCTCAGACAGGTAATCTAGGAACAAGATATCGTGGTCTATGACCATAGAGGAAGCTTCATTGCGCGAAGTCACGGACTGTATCAGCTTAGCCACCGCTAACCTCTGATCTACGTCCAAGTATGCAGAAGGCTCGTCCATAAGATAGATATCAGCCTCCTTCGACAGGCAGACAGCTATAGCCAGCCTCTGCCTTTCTCCGCCAGAGAGGTTCGAAACCTCATTCTCAAGCAGGTCCTCGAGTCCAAGAGGTCTCAAAATCTGGTTTTTGAAGTCATTGGAATAAGGATTGTCTGTGACCTTTGAAAGGTAATCGATGACCCTTCCAGAGCCTCCTGTCTCTATCTTCTGCGGCTTGTAGGAAATATCGACTTCTTCATCGGGACCTCCTTCATCAGCCTCCAGGTCTCCTGTAAGAATCTTTGCGAAGGTACTTTTACCTAGAGCGTTGGCCCCGAAGATACCAAGCTGCTCTTCCTCTGCAAGGTTTCCTTTCTCGACCGTAAGGTTAAAATCACCAAGCTCCTTTTCCGTCCTGGGAAATTCGAGGAGTGTCCTCCTCTCCTTCTCCTTCGAGGGAGCTCTCACCTCGAACTTGACGGGTTCCTCTCTGAAACGGACGTTGTCCTCGCGTATATATCCTTCTAGGTAGGCGTTTATGCCTTTCCTAGTAGAGTAAGGCTTGGAAACAATTCCGTATGCACCTGCCTCTCCGTAAAAGACGTGTATTGTATCAGCCAGATAGTCCAGGGTTGCGAGATCGTGGTCGACTACCATTACCGTCTTATCCTCGGCAAGCTCCTGTATTAGCTTACCCATCTGAAGCCTTTGATAAACGTCGAGATACGAAGAAGGCTCGTCGAAGTAGTATATCTCCGAGTCCTTGCATATCGTAGCGGCTATAGCAACTCTCTGAAGCTCACCGCCAGAAAGCTCCTCAAGTTTCCTGTCCAAAACGTTATCTATGCTAAGCCTTTCCAATACCTTGTCCAGTACACCTCTTTCATCGGTTTTTTCAAGAAAGCTTTTCACTTCACCTTCGTACATTCTTGGAATTTCCTCGACTCTCTGTGGCTTGTAGACGGTATTTTTCTCATTTTTCATCTCCTTGAAGTAGTCCTGGAGCTGCGTTCCCCTGAACAGCTCGGAGAGTTCGTCCATCTCTGCCTTCTCTCCGACGTTACCCATATTCGGCTCTATGTTCCCTGAAAGTATCTTCAGTGCTGTAGACTTACCTAGGCCGTTACCTCCAAGCAGACCAACAACTCCACCGGGCTGAGGTATAGGAAGTCTATAGAGAACGAAGGCGTTCTTTCCGAAGCGATGCACTGGCTTCTCGTCCAGCTCTTCAGGCGTGTTAACTATCTTTATGGCATCGAAGGGACATTTGGTAACACAGATTCCACAGCCTATACATAGCTCTTCGTCTATCTCCGACTTTTCGCGGACAACGATGCAGTCTTCACCCTTTCTGTTGACCGGGCAGGATTTGGAGCATTCCGAGTCACATTTTTCGGGATTACACCTCTCCTTATCTACGATAGCGATTCTCATAGCTAACCACCATTGTTGTCTCTAAAAATAAAAGCCTGACCCTAGGACAAATCCAGGTAATTCAAAACTTAAACCAGGCTATATCGGACCAGGGAGGGTTGGAAGGAATGCGCTGACCAAGCCTGCGACGAACCAGATAGCTAAGGCCATCACGAGAGCTCTGATCCACCCAACATCGTAAAAGTGTCGTATGGCCCAAAGCCATACCAGTCCAGCTATGATCGTCGAAAGCAGTGAAGTAGGTATTAATGGCGAAAGGGCATATATCACTGACCCGGTAGCTGCAGCAAGGATTGCGGTCATGATCCCCTTACCGCGACCCAGAACTGCTGTCACAAAGTAGATCACGAGTCCTGAAACTATAAGGCTCACGACAAAGCCGGTCAGAGATTCTATGTAAGGCATGATTTCACCCTACATAGTTTATTTTACAGAAATATAAATCTAAGCTAAAATAAAAAGAAAAAACAGGGAAGGGATTTACCAGCATCCACCGCCGGCAATCCCATGAAGATTGCTACTATTCGAGGGTCGTCCTCGAATCTGCATCCTTGGGCATGGTACTGTGTGTTTGTGCGTAGACCTCAGGTGAAGGACCTCTAAGTAGATCTATATGCTCTTCCTGAAGTTTGTCTCCGCAACCAGGCTTGCATTCTTCTTCCTCTATCTTCCTAGGATTAAGTTCATTTTCATAGGTTTCGTTTCCAGAAGAGTTCCTATAATTTGTCATTGTATCACTATAGTATTGTAATCCTTCCCTTATAAAAGTTACTATTATTAGGTGACAACCATTCTGAAACATACCAGGAACTCAAGAAATGTACTATAAAAAGGCTCAGGAGCCGAAAATCGAAGGTTTTAATTTCCTACATTACTCAATTTACTTGAAAGAGAGCTTTGCACTCTCACCAGTAACCTTTTTCACCACCTCGGTGAACTCTTCGTCTTTAAGCATAATACGGCTTGTGTCGTCTGAATCCACTACAACCTTGTAGTAGTCCTCCTTCGGTGAGAAGACCTTGTTTACACCGTAGACCTTCACATCAGGAAGAAGGTTTTTGGAGAACTGCTTAACTTCTTCGCTCATCTCAACTACCCTGATAGCTCTATCGACTTCACTGGCAAGCTTTTTGACTATCTCACCGCCTTTACCAACGACCTTTCCAACATCCTCTTCGGGAGCTACAATAACTATTACTTCTTCGCCTACGTAGATTTCGTTTACCTCTATATCTTTGAGGTAGGAGTGCTCCTTTGTGAGGGAGTAAAGGTATCTTGAGAGATCGACAGCCTTCTGAGATATCTCACCTTCTTCCAACTTCTTCGAGCATCCTTCACACAGCATGTCGTTCTTCAAACAAACCTCACATATTGCAGCTTCCATATCTTTCACCCTACCTCCCAGGATTCCTATACTGTTTAAGTTCTCACATTTTTAAAGGTATATGCCAGTGCCCAGTAACAGAATTAACTGTAGAAGTTGGATTTAAATATTTCTCCGCCGAAGGTTTAGGCATGAAGGTAGGGTTAGTAGGCGCTCCAAACACAGGCAAATCAACTTTCATGAAGGCAGCGACACTTGCAGACATAGAGATAAACAACTATCCCTTCACAACTATAGACGCAAACCGGGGCATGGGATACGTAACTGTGGAGTGTCCCTGTGAGGAGCTGGAAGTTTCCTGTGATCCAAACGGAAAGTGCGTGGACGGTGTAAGGTTCGTTCCTGTTGAAATGCTGGATGTAGCCGGCCTCGTTCCGGATGCACACGAAGGACGTGGACTGGGAAACCAGTTTCTTGACGACCTTAGAGAAGCAGACGCTCTGATACACGTGCTCGATATTTCAGGCAAAACGGATGCAGAAGGAGAGCCTGCAGAAGACTACGATCCCCATGAAAACATAGATTTCCTCGAAAGGGAACTGGACTTCTGGTACGAGGACATATTTGAAAGGGAATGGAAGAAGTTTTCATCACAGATAGAAATGGAAAACAAAGACTTCGAGGAGCAGCTTCTTTCAAGGTTTTCAGGACTAAAGATAACAAAGGAGGATATAAGGAAAACCATAAACAAGCTCAACCTAGATAAGGACAAGCCAAGTAAATGGAGCGAAGAAGACGTAAGCAACTTCGCGACCGAGCTCCGGAAGCTGACCAAACCTATGATCATAGCAGCAAACAAGATGGATCTACCAGAAGCGGAGGGAAATCTAAAGGACCTGAAACAAAGGACGGAGCTGGAGGTTGTGCCTTGCTGCTCCGAGGCAGAGCTCGCCCTCAGAAGAGCTTCAGAAGAAGGCAAGGTGGAGTATATACCCGGCCAAAGCGACTTTACTGTACTGGAAGAGGAAAAGTTGACCGAAAAGGAGAAAAGGGGATTTGATTTAGTAAGGAATATACTCGAAGAGTACGGCTCCACCGGAGTACAGAAGACGATAAACAAGGCCGTGTTCGACCTTTTGGATATGATAGTGGTTTACCCTGTAGAGAACGAAAACAGTTATACGGATCAAAAAGGAAACGTCCTTCCCGACGCTATTTTACTTGAAAGAGGGTCAACTCCAGAGGATCTCGCTTACCAGGTTCACAGTGACATCGGCGACAGCTTCATAGGTGCAATAGACTGCAGAACAGGAAGAAGGATGTCCGCAGATAAGACTTTGGAAAATGGACAAATCGTAAAGATACTGACCGAAAAATAAAAATTGAGGAGGTTGTTACTCCTCTTCTTCATCAATGTCGAAATCTTCCTCTATTTCAGGAACTTCGGGTGCCTTCATCTCTTCAGCTTCTATCCAGACTACTAGAATTCCTACAACAATCATGAAAGGTGGAATCATTCCCATTACTACTGTCCTGAAGGGCTCCCACCAGTCAAGCCTTGCGGAAATTCCTTCCTCAGGCTTTACCTCTTCGACCATTCCTGCAGGAAGAAGAAGCCAAAGTCCTACGAGAACAACTATAACACCCAGTATAAGTTTAGCTGCAGCGCTCATTTAATCACCCCGTTACTGTAAGAAGTGGTTTCGTAGTTTAAAAAAATTTGTTCCGAACTAAGGGTTTATTCCACTACTTCTGTCTTCCTGAACTCTACTTCTCTCAGAGGATAAATCTTGTCAAGCTCCTTCTTCAGCTTGTTCTGAAGCTTGTTCATAAGCATGTCCTTTACGAACTTCTCGATGTTCATCCCTGAAGCTTCTTCCTTGAGAACTTCATCTATCTTCTTCCTCAATGAGGTCTGTTTCGAAGCTCCGACAGGCTTTATCGTGGCACATATGGTCTTAACCCTCATCTTAACTCCATCCTCTGTCTCAACTCTCGTTACCTCGTCCACTCTTTTACTGTTCTTCCTTACTATCCTTGTGATGTAGTCCCTGGAGCAGTCATGTCCCATAAACTTAAGGCTGCAAGTATTTCCGTCGACCTCATCGACCTTCATCCTGATCTTGAAGTAATATTTCTTAGAGCTTCCGTGGAGGTCTGTAGCTCCGGACTCGACAGTCCTTCCTACAACCGCTTCCTCGGTCGATGCAGGTATCTCTCCTATATTTCCTCCTCCGAACATCTCAGGAGCCTTCAAGGTGTACCATTCCTTTCCCTTCAACTGACTGTCCTTTGCCATAGTTTCCTCACATACTTTGGGGTTAACATTTAAAAAGATTTTCTCAGGTTTCTGTCTCCAAGCTTTTGGTCAATCTTTCAAAAAACTTGTCCTTCTCGTCCTCGTGGACATAGGCTCCTCCAGCCTTTTCATGCCCACCACCTTCTATGTCCATATCTTCACTTATCTCTTCTATGGCTTCACCTACGTTCGCATCGTGGTCATCGGGAACCCTAACCGAGACCTTCACTCTACCGTTCTCTGATTCGGCTATACCCACAAGTATCTCCCCTTCGGATACATCGGACTGAAGGATAGAACAAACAGTACCTATAAAGTTCTCGGGTATCTCGCCGACGCCGTCGAGGAGATTAAACTCATCCCTTTCCTCCAGCATTCCGCCGTTGTTCCTTACAGTACTTATCAGCCTACCCAAAGTTCTTTTATAGCCCTTGACAACCTTTTCCAGTTCCTCTGAAGCTTCCTCGTCTCCGAGGCAGGCAAGTATCCCTACAGCAGCCTGGGACATCCTTCCACAGGCGTTTAGAGAGGTCGAAAGCTCCCTGGCATCTTCAAGTCTGCCGTCAAAGCAGGAAAGTGTATATGTATTTCCGAATACCTCCTCAGCACCGTCCACACCGTTCCTCACCCTTTTCTTTATGATAGCCGAAGCAAGCTCCTTCTTCTCTTCCTTTTCAAGATCAACGAGCTTCTTCCATGAACCGTCTTCCTTCTTCAGATCTATGTCCAGGCTGGACAGGAACTGAACGGCGCCTGACTCGTTCTCAGAGACTCCAGGGATGTAGGGCCTCGTTGTATACTGAAGCGACTTATGTATAGGCCTCGAAAGCCTGCCAAAGAGGCGTAAACCTTCACCCCTTTCGAGAGTTCCCACCTCCTCGGCTTCACAAACTATCTCCTCATTCAGTCCCCTCATCCTCCAATTTTCTTCCTGAATGTCCCCTATAGCACCGACTACCGCAAGGCCCGAGAGGTCCTTGTTTCTCTCGTCGAGTTTCCTAGCAAACAGGTACGTTACACCGGCGCCGGAAACGGTATCCTCCTCCATACCTACAAGGTGTGGATTTACATGAACACCTCTCTCAAGCTCTCCGGAGAGGTGGTGGTGATCCAGAACTATCGCCTCTTCTGCGTTAATCTCGTTTACAGAGGAAAGGTGTCCAGAACCGAGGTCGGTAAAGACTAAGTTTTCTATACCCTCGTCCTTCAGCTTTTCCACCAGCTCAGGTCTTATCTGGTTCACTATAGACAGATGAACCTTCTTGCCTTCGCGGAGAGCAGCAGAAAGTATTATAGAGGCAGATGAAATTCCATCGGCATCGTAATGGGAAACTATTCTGACCTTGTCCATCTCGTTGAACTTCTCCACTGCGTCTTCAAGCAGTTCATCGAGCTCTTCAGGTATCTCCATCTCAATCCTTCCCAAGTTTCGAAACTAGC
>Ga0207421_10006504_pt1 | contig 12712 bp, 11 predicted proteins | sample SodLakKL_010_SED_4_FD_187542 | JGI IMG/M metagenome (GOLD analysis project Ga0207421, IMG submission 187542) | Alkaline sediment microbial communities from Lake Tanatar, Kulunda Steppe, Russia - 8KL_010_SED (SPAdes) (version 2) | ecosystem: Environmental > Aquatic > Non-marine Saline and... | reverse complement strand
GTTACCGTCGTCAGCTCCTCGTACAGTGCAGCCAGTCCCGGGCTGTCGATACCGTCGTCGTTCGTTAAAAGGACAGTCATATTCTGAAGAGTATCCGTCGACGAATAAAAACCATCGCCCCAACGAACGCGGAGCGGTAGTCGCCAACAAACATATAAAAAGACTGTTTCAGTAGCCAGCCACTACTTAAAAACCACATAAGAGTCGGCGGCGAGTCAGTGGACGACGATGTCGACGGTCCTGGTTCGCGGGCCGTCACACTCGACGAACAGGATCGACTGCCAGCGACCCAACAGGAGGTCGCCGTCGTCGACCGGAACCGTCGCGCTCTCGCCGACCAGCATCGCCCGGACGTGGCTGTCGGCGTTGCCGTCGAGGGCGTCATGGGACCATCCCTCGTCGGGGACGAGTGAGTCGAGGCCGTCGGCCAGATCCGCAAGCAGTCGACGCTCGGCTTCATTGACAACGACACCCGCAGTCGTATGCCGGACGAAGACGGTACAGACCCCATCGGCGTCTGCCGGGAGCTGGTCGGCGACACGGTCGGTGATGTCGACGACGGTGGTTTTGTTGTCGGTCTCGACAGTGAACTCGGGCATGCGTCGACCACGGCGTGGGCCGCGAAAAAGTATGTGCCAGCGGTCGGCAGTAGGAAGGCCCTAACAGATCGAGAGACCGACGGCTCTTTGATAGCCGCGTTCGGAGAACGCGTGTGCAGGCTGTGTATCCCCTCCAGTCGGTTGGCGAGGCGCTGCTGGATGTGTTGCCGCTTGTCGTTCGGATCGCGGTGGTAATCTCGATTGCAGTCTATATCGCCAACGTCGCGGTGGCGTTCGGTCTCGTCCAGAAGATTGCGGGCCTGTCGAAATATCTCACTGGCCCAGCAAACCTCCCAGACGACGTGGGGACGGCAATTTTGACGACGACAGTCTCGACAACCGCGGGGTATGCCATGCTTGCGGATCTCCGCGAATCCGGCTATCTCGACGACCGGGCAACGCTGGTGGCGGTGATTATGAACACCTTCTTCGGCTTTACCCAGCACGTGTTTACCTACTACATCCCCGTCTTGATCCCGATTCTCGGGCTGTACGTCGGCACGCTGTACGTCGCCTCGCGGGCGTTGATCGCGCTGGCGATCACCGTCGTCGGGATCGTCGTGGGCGCGATGGTGCTCTCGGAGGCAAACGTCGACCACTCGGCCCAGCTCGATCCCGACGAGCTTGACGAGGACGAACAAACGACGCGTGATCGACTGATTGCGGCCTGGGAGCGAACTCGACCGACGCTTCGTCGACTGGTGCCGCGGCTGGCGGTTGTCTATACGATTGTGACGCTGATCGTCACCCAGTACGATCTGGAGGCGATTACGGGATCGGCCGATCCGTTGGCTCAGTTGGTCGGGCTGCCAGCCGCGTCCGTTCCCGTGATCGCGGTCTACACGTTCGATACGACGGCGGGAGCCGCGACGATAGCACCCATGCTCGGCGATATCTTTACCCCTCGGCAGGCGGTCGCCACGCTGCTTTTGGGTGGGATCGTCTCGTTTGCGGTCTCGACGTTCAAGCGGTCGATCCCGTTTCAGTACGGCATCTGGGGCGCGGAGTTCGGCACGAAAGTCATCATTGTCAACACCGCGCTCAAGATCGTCTTTATTTCGCTAACCGTTGTGACACTGCTGGCGATCTGAGTTGTCTGCGAAGGAGTGGGTGGGTAGACGGTGAGACGTAGTCAGTTGGTCTGCTCGACGCGCCAGGTGGTCGCACCGGTGTAGGACCAGCGTTCGATCGACAGGTCGTCGACCGACTCTTGGAGTTTGACGATCAACGCACCGATCTCTTTCGACGAAAGGCCGACATCGTCGGCGATGAACTTGCTTTTGAAGTACATCTCACCGTCGTCGACGCGGGCGCGGAGATAGTCGGCCAGTCGCTCGTCTTTCGATTGGGCGTCGGTCGTCTCGTCAGCCGGAACGGATTGTGGTGTAACACTCATAAGTCAGTTGTGGGTGTGGTTGTGTCCAACGAGCAGTGCGATCAGATTCAGTGCAAGCAGGCCAATGACGATGTTCCCCGTTTGAGACCCCAGACCACCGGACAGGAGTGGCAAGTACACCAGCGGCAACAGGATCGCCGACCAGAAGCTTACGCGCCTGATCGTCGCACCGATTACCGCTGTCCCCTGCCGGGCGAACGCTGCCGCGGAGCCGACAGTATCGGTCGTGTTCTGTCCATGGTTTGGGGTGAGGTTTTTCATGGGTTTGGTCACCGTCTGATTGCATCATAGAGCGGGATACCCATATAATACGACGAGCATTGTGGTAGATTTACACTCTTTATTCGCCGAATGAGATCATTCAGAACCGTTTATAACTCCCCCAAAACGCTTTAGACATTTTATAATTGTCTCTGAGTTAGTTAGAAAAGTAGCAGCCAAATTTGCCGAAAGAGATAGAACACGGCGGCCCAGCGAGCACGTTGGTGTCGTTCAGCCACCGAAAACAGAGACAGAGCCAGTCACGCGCAGTGTGTCCGTCAATAACTCAGCGAGAAGACGGATCGATCGGTGTGCCGTCCTCGGTCGGCGGGGCGACGGCGTCAATAATCGATTCGACGTCGGGTTCACGGACCGTCACGTCGACGGTAATATCGCCGAGTTCGTCGGGGTTGCCGACCGCGAAGTTGACCACACCTTCGAAGGCGGCCTGCTTTTTCAACGCGAACGAAAACGAATCCTCGTCAGCGTGGTTGAAAAACTCCCGGCGGGCCGTATCGAGGATTTCCTGTTCGTGGAGCACGTCAGAAAACGGTTCGAGGGTGTGGGTTTCGGCGACAAGCCGTCCTGGTTCGTGCTCGCATTCGGCGTTCGGGAAGACGGTACAGACGGCGTCTTCGACGCGGTCGGTGACCTCTGTGGGATTGACCGGGGCTTCGATCCGGACATCGATGCTGTAGATCATTGGATCGAATCCGCTGTCGGTGAGTCGGAAAGCAGTTCTTGGACACGTCTGCGGAACGATTCGAGCGTGTCGGTGTTGTCGATTCGGTAGTCGGCGGCCTCCATCACCTCGCCCATCCCAAAGTCGAGTTCGCGTTCGTCGCGGTCTCGCAACGCTTCGAGGTCGACATCCGAGGCGTCGCGGCCGCGGTCGGCGAGTCGTTCGGCACGGAGTTCGAACGGAGCTTCGATGCTGACGATCTCGAAGGCCTCGCCGAACTCCTCGCGGAAAGCCTCGACTTCGACCATCGAGCGCAGGCCGTCGACGACGACGGTTTCGGCCTCGCCGTCGACGGCGTCTCGGACCATCGGCAGCGAGCGTTCGGCGATGGCTGCGGGGCCGTTTTCTTCTCGGAGGGCTTTGGCGACCGTCCCATGATTCTCGGCGGGGTCCAGATCGCGATCACGGCAGGCCTGGCGGATCACATCACCCATCGTGACAACTGGGATTCCCTCGTCGTGGGCGACATCGGCCAGCTCACCTTTGCCGCTGCCGGCAAGACCGACGGTTCCGAATACTCTCATACCGCGGCGGTAGTTGGTTGGGAGACTTAGGTGTGCTGTTCGCCGGTTCGAACCCAAACGGCTTTGTACGCCATTGGTCGACCATTCGGTGAGGGCACGTAGCTCAGTTTGGATAGAGCGTCGGACTTCTAATCCGACGGTCGTGGGTTCGAATCCCATCGTGCCCGTTATCTGCAAGCAAAGCGAGCAGTAACGGCACAATTTACTTGCACTCGCTCTCTCCGACCGCTCGCGGGAGTCCCATCGCGCCTGTTGGCATATTTTAGTCGAGATTCTATAACGACCAAGCAAGGTAATTATCAACTGCTGAGAGTCGACACCAAGATGTTTTACTCAGTACTGAGTAGCAATTTGTAATGGAGACCGAGCATCGCGTCCATATCGGCGATTCGCAGTCACTGACGGAACTCGACACCGACGCCGTCGACCTCGTGGTGACCTCGCCGCCGTATCCGATGATCGAGATGTGGGACGACCTCTTTGGGTCGCTCGATCCCGAAATCGAGGACCATCTCACCGCCGGGCGGGGACGCGACGCCTTCGAGGCGATGCATGCGACGCTGGATTCGGTCTGGGCCTCGCTCAGGCGCGTGCTCGTCGACGGCGGTATCGCCTGTATCAACATCGGCGATGCCACCCGGAGCCTCGATGGCTCGTTTCGGCGGTACCAGAACCACAGCCGGATTGCGTCGGCGTTCGACGCGCTGGGCTTCGAGCCGCTGCCGTCGATTCTGTGGCGCAAGCCGACCAACAGCGCGGCCAAATTCATGGGATCAGGAATGGTGCCGCCGAACGCCTACCCCACGCTGGAACACGAACACATCCTGGTGTTCAGAAACGGCGAGAGCCAACGCAGTTTCGAGCCGAACGCCGACCGGCGGTACGGGGCGGCCTACTTCTGGGAGGAACGAAACCGCTGGTTCAGTGATCTGTGGACAGATATCACCGGCCGTAGCCAGCAACTAACTGGCGAGGAGTCCCGCGAGCGGTCGGGAGCCTTCCCGTTAGTGATTCCCTACCGCCTGATCTGTATGTACTCGGTGTACGGCGATACAGTGCTTGATCCCTTTTGGGGGACGGGCACGACGACGCTGGCGGCGATGGCCGCCGGGCGCAACTCGGTCGGCAAAGAGCTCGACGCGGAGTTTCAGTCAGCATTCGACCAGCGAATCGAGGCCGTTTCGCAGCTCACAGACGAGATCGTTGGCCGTCGACTCACTGCCCACGAGTCGTTCGTCGACGAGCGGCGGGCCGACGGCAAACCACTCGAGTACCGGGCCGAAAACTACGAGTTTCCGGTGATGACTGGACAGGAACAGCAGATCAGGTTCTACCGGGTCGACGAGATCGAACGCAAAACGTGGGGATACCAGGTGAGTCATACACCGCTGGGAGCCGACTGGCGGGCCGAAACCCTGTTCGAACCGGAGCAAAAAAGCAAGTAAGCCTCAGTACCGCGAGGGGAGGAACGCGAAGGTAATCAACGAAACAACGAACAGCAGCGAGGTGACAATCGTGTAGTTGAGACCGGTAATCCGGTCAGCGAACTGCTGTTGGGCTTCGACCTGCTGGTCGTAGCTCGTCGTATCCTGAGTGAGCATCACTGTGTTCGAGCCGGGGAAGAAGGTAAGATACTCATTGCCGTCAGCGAGTTCGATCATCTCTCCCTGCTGGAGGTCGTCAGTGTTGGTTTCGTCTTCAATCCAGGTGAGCGTGACATCGTCCGGCGTCACCTCGGCGACGGTTACGGTCCGTTCGTTGTAGGTGAAGCTCTCGCCCTCGCTGTAGGTCATCGTTCTTGGATCGTCGAAGTACTCATCGACGGGGACGGCCTCACCGTCGACGATAACGAACTCCTCGTCGTCTTCTTCAAAAGTCTCGTTGGAAGCACTGGGGTCGGCTTCGAGAATCGCCTCGCGGTCGAGAATCTCTTCGAGCGTAAACGAGGTTGGCTCTTCATCGTCGGCGATCTGGAGTTCCCAGTCAGTGTCGTCGACCTCGACGGTGTCACCGTCAGCCCACAGCTCGGACATCTCGACGTCCTCTTCGACCCATTCGATGCTACCGGCGAAGGTCATAGAGCCGTCTTCTTCGTCTTCAGTCTCCTCGATTTCGGTTATGGTGTATGTTTGGTCACCGACGGTGAGCTCTTCGCCCTCCGAAAGCTCGTAATCGGCGTCCTCAAGCGTTATCGTTGGCTCTTCGGCTGTTGCGACAAGCGTGTATGATCCTGCCGCGATGAGCACGAAAAACGCGACAAACACTGCCACAGCGCGTCGTTGCATATTCGAGGCAACGAACAGCCGCCGTATAACGATTACTAAGCTAGACGCCGAGCGCGGCCGAAATATCACGACTCGTGGCTGTGTGTCCCCCCGCCGATAGCCGTCGACGAGGTGGTGTATGCTGGTGTCGGTTCGTCGAACGCCTGCTCGTCGGTCGACTCACGGCGCAGTTCGAAGGCGATTCCCGACCGAGAGTAGACGATCGGCGTCGGCTGGCTCCGGTCGAGCGTGTAGCCCAGCGGCAGCGTTCGTTCGGCATCAGTTGGCGAGACCGCAAACGACGATGGAAGACGGAGCGTGGCACGGCTGGCAGGCGACAGCTGAATCGAATCGGTGAGATGATACCGGTGGGTTCGGGTGTCGGTGATCGTCGACCGTGTGAGCGCGATCGGCTCGAGACTGTCGTTTCGGACGACGAGCTCGATCGTGCCATCGTCCCGTGAGCGATGGTCGAGGAGGGTGAGATCCGAGCGCGTCTCCAGCGTCGAGGCGTACCGATTGTAGCTGACGACCGTCGAAACGACCCAGACAAGCACGGCGACAACGGTGGCCCAGCGCGGTTCGACGCCCACTATCCACAGCCCGCTGCCGACGGCTGCAGCCACCAGAAAGCCGATCAGTGCGGCAATCGTTCGGGTTTCGAGCTGTCTGAGCGTTGCATACCGGTGCCTGACGACGCGGCGGTCGACCGCAGAGGCCACGGCCGGCCGGCGGCCCAACAGCCAGTAGGTAGCGGCCGGCCACGTGGCGAGCATCGCGCCGGCGACGAGCGGGGCCGGAAGACCGTAGTACACCACACCAGCAGCCGTGAGACTGCCACTGACGAGGGTACAACAGAGGCCGAAGATGACGGCCTGCGTTCGGCGAGCCAGCCGGCCCCACCGCTCACGGAGTGGGTCGCCGACCCACTCGGCAAACAGGGCCTGCAGTTTTTCGAGGTTCTGGTACAACACGCGTCCCAGCAACCCTACGGCGAAACAGAGGCCGAAAAACTGGATGAAGACGGCTACTCTCGGCGGAACAGAGAGTCGACCGGGAAGCACTGCGAGCCGACCTGGCGTGCCGGCTGCCCCGACGACGGCCGTCAAGACGGCGGCGACGGCAACCGACAGCATCGTGAGCCGTGCGTAGCGTTTGGCGTATGTTTCGCCCGTTTTGCGGAGGCCGCTGATCGACATTGGCAAGTCTGGTCCGGTTATCGTATTTAAAATACTGCCCGGCGGCTCGCGGAGGTCTTTCAGTGAGAACGCAGCAACACCGCTATGGCCGCCTACACCGCTATCGCCGAGGTAAGCCAGACGCTTCTCGACGTGTTGCGCGAGGAGATCACCAGCCGAGCGGATATCGTCTCGCTGGATGCCGAACAGATCGCGCTCGTCGACCCCACCGAGGTGAGCGACGACGATGGGACGCGGCTGTCGGTAACGCTGTACCATCTCGAAGAAAACGCCTCGATGAAAAACAGCCAGCCACGTCCGCCGAGCGATCCGAACGTCGACGAGGGATCGCCGCTCGTGGTCGACCTTTATTATCTGGTGACCGCCCACGCGGGCAGCGAGGCCGCGACGGCCCAGCGAGTCGAACAGCAGCGCGTGCTGGGACTCGCCCTCCAGACGTTTCAAGATAACGCGATTCTGAGCGACGAGCAGTTGGCTGACGGACTCGAAGCCGACGGCCCACTGACCGTCTCGCTGGTCAACCAGTCGCTCAACGAGCGGACCAACCGGTGGTCGACGGCTCCCGACACCGCGTTTCAGCCGTCGGTACTCTACCATGTGAGCTCCGCAGTGATCGACTCCCGGCAGCACGAGCCACTGACGCCCGTCACCGACCGCGAGACGTCTCTCGACCGCCACGACCCCTGACGAGGATTTAAATACGATCACCGGACCACGCGCCGTAACTGATGGCTCCGAGGAGACGCTCGCGGCCGACCCCACAGCCAGCCACACTCCAGCAGCGAGGTGGCTCCCCGTGAGCGACGAGCACGCGAGGCCGACGGTCGACCGGCGAGCACGGTCGATCACCGTCAGCCACTCGAACAGCAAGCCATCGGAGCCGACGGACATCCGCGGTCGAGCGTCTATCGAACGGATTTTACAGCAGCCGTCGACGCGTTTTGACAACCAGCCGTCGACGCGTTTCGATAGCCAGCCAACTCCGGCCAGAACCCGCGCGTTTGGCGGGGTGTTGGGAACCAGCGTCCTCCAGCGGCAGAGCCCTGCTCGGCTGTTGTACCGGACGTTCGGCGAGACGCCGGTCGGTGATCCGGCCGTCGACGCACTCCCCGAAGCACCACCCGGAGCTGAAGCGGGAGACGCTGGCCACCGGCCGACGCGAGGCCACATCCCAGCAACCAACGTGTCGACAGGGTCACACCGTGGCCCACAGCAGCACAGCGGGTTTATAAAGAATCACCAGTCCGGTGCGTCACCTGCAACGCTAGCCGCCCGGAAACCCACCGCGTCGGCCCCTCGTGAAAGGACAGTGACCAGCCGGCAGACTCCGACAGCGACCGGATGGGCTGTCGACGGTGGCGACACACAGTCAGCCATCGGTCAGTCGACTCGACTGCTCACAGCTCGCCACTCGAGGCCAATCATGGCGTCCCGGTCTCACCAAATAAATATCCAGCACCGGAAGGCGGGCGATCAGCAGCCGCAGCCGGCCAACACCACCCGACAGCAGCCACCGGCGACGAGAGCCACCGCGAGCGGTCAATCGCCGAGCAGAACCGACCAGCGAACGGTCGACCAACGAACGCAGCGAACGGTCGACCAACCGGACGCTGTCGGTGGTCACAGAGCCGAAAAGCAGGCCGCGACAGCCCATGGCCTCCCAGACCGTACGGATAGCCAGCAGTCGACCGCGATGGCTGGACCAGCACCCACTACCGAAGCGGCTCGGCGTAAGGCAACGAGCCGCCCGGCTCGGACAGCAGACAGCCGGCAGTCGACGGCCGGCTGGGCTGTCTGGCCGACGCGCACCGTCTCTGCGGCCAGTCAGCCGAAACGTCGACGCCCATCGCAGAGCCATACGGCACCGGCTGCCGCAGCACCGGCCGCCGCAGCACAGTCCGGCCTCAACAGTCAACCGCGCCACGCGGCGTTGCAGCCCGCCGGCAACGGACGGCAGCCAACCGGTCGACCGTCGCTGGTAGTCGCTGATGAACAGCACCGGTCGACCAACAACAGCGTTGATCCGCAGTCATCGACAACACAACGAGTTCCGAGACCGAGAGCCACCAGCACTGCGGGACAACCGTTCGGCGGGGTTGAGAACTCGCCGACACCCGGTCGGCCGCTAGCAACACAGCAGGCGACAACCGACAGCTCCGCACGTCGGCTCGCCCGACTCCAGCGTCGGTCCCGAACCCTCCGGCTGAACGACACGCAGTCGACCGCAGCGAGAGCGTCGAAACGGACCACCAGCGCGGCGACGCCGCCCGACTCAACGACGCGGCGTGGAGACACACCGGCGCGCGAACAGTCGACCGGGACGGCCGGCTTTTATATACAGCAGTCGACGGTGGCCGACACCAGTTATAACCGAACGCTGCCCTCGGCTCCCGGCACGCTGCCGGCACACTCCGTGACCCGGCCAGACGCAAGCCAGCCAGGAGTGTCGAAACGGAGCGCGCCGCAGGGCGCCGACCGGGCGGCACGGCGTGGCAGTGCGGTCGACCACTCGCCCCGACAGACGAATCCGGAACGTTCGGGAGACCGACAGCGGCCGACAGCGTCGACGGCCGCGCCGTGGCCGTACGGGAAGACGGTCGACCGTACTCGACGAGCATCCGCGGGCGGAGCAGTATCGGCACTCGGAGCACGCTCCGCGGGCAGGCGAAGACGAGAATCACACACGACTCGACCGTCCAACGCAGTCGGCCACATACCACCGGTGCGGGAGATCCAGGACGGCCAGCAGTCGAGTCCGCGGAGTCTCGACCAGCAATCGGTGACCGCGAACGTCGGTAGATCGGACAGGTCGTGGTCGACGACCAGTTCGGTTGCTGGCCGGCGATGGAAACGCCTTCAGGTCGCACCGGCTGAACCGAGCGGCCAGCCGGTACAAGAGACGGCAGAGAACACCGCAGGCCAGTCGACCCACCCCCACCAGCGTCCAGTGTGGCCGACAGCCAGCGTCGAGCCTCCTGCCGACGCACAGACTGGTAGTGACAATAAAACGAGAGATCAACAGGTGGGCCACCATCCACACAACCGGTTCGGCAACACCAGCCGGCAGCGCGCCGCCGCCCCGTGGTCGACCGTATCCCGCGGTGTCAACGCCGCGGATCGCGCGACGCCTCGGCAGCAGACGGTTTCGATGAACGCGCCACGCAGTCAGCACGCTGCCGTCGACCATCGGTCGACGCCTAGCGTCCGTGCGACCGGAGTATCCCGATCAGTCGGCGGGTGGTCGACAACTGCGACCCCACGAACAGCGGCAACAGCAAGCAAGCAGTCGACGGCAGCCACCGGTCGACAGTCGACCACTGGTCAGCCGACCGCTGGTCAGCCAGCGGCTCGGCGGCTCTCGGAGCCACAGCAGACGACCGCCCCATCTGTCAGACAGAGAGTCGAGCAGTCGACCACCGCAAGAGGAGCCACGGAGGGAGACCAGACAGACGTCGACATGGAGTGGGTTTCGTCAAGCCCGACAGCGACCAGCGAACAACCCCGGACAACAGCGGGGTCAATCGCGCCGTGGGGACCCCGCTCACATAGTCAGTCGACAGTCACGCACACGACACCGGGACAGCGAGAACGCAGCGACCAGCCGACTCATCAGCCCACAGTCGCCGAGAGCCGACCGGCCAGCAGTGTGGGTCGACCACCCAGTGTGCTGCAGGTGGCCGAGTTCGGTGGTTCCGACTCGATGAGCTCGGCGACCAGAAGCCCTGAGACGACGGGTAGCCCGGCCAGCGACGCCAGCGCATCTACAGCAAGCCAGAAATCAACACCGTCGATTAAGCAGTTTGCGGCCACCCAGTCGACGGCGGCTCGAACCCAACGTAGCCAGCCAGCCAGCGAACGGTCGACGTCCGAGACAGGAGCCACAGGTCATCGAACACACCAACATGACGACCAGCGAGCAGCCGACACTGCTGGGGCTGGGACGGGAGCGACAGACACCAGTGGACAGATCGACCGGAAGAACGCCCAGTCGACAGTCTCCTCGATATTCCGACAGCGTGGCCACTCGGCCGTCCAGCGGACGACGATTGGATCAGTAAACGCACATTATTCCGTACAACGGAGCCAGCTAACGAGAACACTCGGTCGGGGGATCGATCCGTCGACCGACCCCACCGACGACCCGACACCACCCCACACAGTGGGGACGACGTTGGCGGCGAGCGGACAGAGACAGTCAGGCGTCGCCCGTCTTCGCCGATGGCAGTCGACGCCAGCACAGTCGACGCAGTCGACAGCGAAGCCACCGACGCAGCCGACGACGACCCCACCGACGCAGCCGACAGCAAAGCCAGCGACACAGCCGACGGGAGTCGACTCGAAACCCTCCGGCGGGAAGGTGCGTGAGGTCCGGAACAGCGATGACGTGGCCAGTGGCTCGGTCGCCGAGTTCGAACGGCCCCAGCAGCCAGTGAGACAGTTCGAGCCGCAGCTCTCGGTTGCGGCTCTCGGCTCGACAGCCACCTCCCCGGCCGAGACACAGCAACGGTCAGAGCCACAGAGAGCGGTCAGTACTGACACCGAGGGACGAACCCACCGGACGTCAGCGGTCGACTGGTCGACCGCTGAGCGGGCCCGGTCTGGAAAGCAGGCGGCTCCGGACGACACGGGAGAACAGTCGACCGCGGGTCAACGAGCCGCAGCCAGCCGTCGGCCACGGCTGACAGTGAAAAAGGAACGAAGCAGTTCGCAGACGAACGGCAGCGAAACCGGCGGCGACAGCAAGCCGGGGCGGCAGTCAACCGCCAATAACGCGCGTCGGACAGCGGCGAACCACCCCGACGACGGCGAACCATCCCAGTCGACCGCCGACCCCTTCGGCACTGTCGAACGCGCCGACAGCCAGCCAGCCGGTCGGGCTGGATCAACCGGCGATGCAGGCGGCGGATTCGGCCAGCACCCCGAGCGTCGCCGTCGGCGGGATGGCTCGCGGGACGACACAGCAGCCACACAGCAGGTTGGCGGCACTGCTGTCGGGTCGCTGTCGTACGATGCCGACGTCGACCGGCTGGTCGAGACGCTGTATCGCCGACTCGAACGAAAACTGCGGATCGAACGCGAACGGAAGGGACTCTAAATGCCAGCAACACAGAGCGGGAAACTCGAAAAGGCACAGATCATCATCCTCAACGGCAACAACGAGGGCGAAACAATCGACTGCAAGTTCAACCCCACGGCCTACACCGTCGACAAGAGCGTCAACTACGGCGAGCTGAAGGCGACGGGATCGGGAGCCTCGATAATGCAGTTCGTCGACGGCAACGCCGAGACGCTGTCGATGGAGCTGTTCTTTGATACCACTGACGAACTCGACGGTTCGGATCCCGACAAAGCGGCCGTCGACGTCCGCACACAGTACACTGACCTGATCGATACGCTGCTGGCGGTCGACGGCGAACTCCACGCGCCGCCCGTCTGTCGATTCGTTTGGGGCGACGGGATCGATTTCACTGCCTTGGTCGAACGCGCCGAAAAGCGGTTTACCAAGTTTCTGCCCAGCGGCGTGCCGATCCGCGCGCGGGTGTCGATCCAGTTTACCGAGTACAAAACCGCCGACTACCACAAATCCGAGGTCTCGCCCGAATCAACTGATAAAACCAAGCGCTGGACGGTCGCCGAAGGCGATACCCTGTGGCTGATCGCCGCCCAGGAGTACGGCGATTCGAGCCACTGGCGGACGATTGCCGACCACAACGACATTGCGAACCC
>Ga0207421_10006502_pt1 | contig 12714 bp, 7 predicted proteins | sample SodLakKL_010_SED_4_FD_187542 | JGI IMG/M metagenome (GOLD analysis project Ga0207421, IMG submission 187542) | Alkaline sediment microbial communities from Lake Tanatar, Kulunda Steppe, Russia - 8KL_010_SED (SPAdes) (version 2) | ecosystem: Environmental > Aquatic > Non-marine Saline and... | reverse complement strand
TTCTTCGCCGCGGCAGGGAGCCAGGCAGCGTTTCATCTGGAAGTTCAAGCAGGGCCTGGAAGAAGCGGGGCTCCCGTCCAACGGTTGCCGGCAGCGGCGCAGGGGAAAAATCGATCCGATGAACTGCATCGTTTCGCGGACTGCTCCCACATCGGTATAAGGCCCGAAGCGGTGTTCCTCCCGGCCCGGGTAAGGCTGATAGCGGGCTCTTTTACTGTTCAGCTGGGAAAGGCGCAAAAGCTCCAGACGCGGGTACAATTCAGGGGTAACCATCAAGTAAGGGTAATCCTTGTCGTCTTTTAAATTAACATTGTAGCGGGGACGGTACTCCTTGATCAAGTTGCACTCTAAAATCAAGGCTTCTACTTCTGTATCGGTAACTACATAATCAATATCTGCCAGATTGGCCTGCAGGGAACGCAGACGTGGTGAATGTCCGCCATTACCTGTAATATAAGAGCGCAGGCGCTGACGCAAGGAAACAGCTTTACCTACATAAATCACCCTGTCCCTACCGTCTTTGAGCAGGTAAACCCCGGGCAGTTCAGGTACTTGTTGGATTTTTTCTTTCAATTGCCCTAGTATATCTTCAGACATGAAAAGCTTCACCCTTACACTTCGGCGGCCTGTTCTTTTTCCGCAAAGAGAGTTCCGGAGAGCCACTGCCCGGTGTACGAGTCTCTGCAGGCGGCTATATCTTCAGGGGTGCCCGCGGCAACCACCCGGCCGCCTTCATCTCCACCTTCCGGTCCTAGATCGATCAGGTGGTCGGCCCGTTTAAGTACATCCAGATGATGCTCAATCACCATCACGGTATTGCCGCTGTCAACAAGCCGGTCAAGGATAACAAGCAGTTTATTGATATCATCAAGGTGCAGGCCGGTAGTCGGCTCATCTAGTATATAGAGACTGCGCCCGTTGCTGCGCCGCGAGAGTTCGGTTGCCAGCTTCACTCGCTGGGCTTCGCCACCCGATAAGGTAGTAGCCGGCTGACCTAGCCGGATATAGCCTAAACCTACATCATAGAGCAGTTGCATCTTGCGCTGCACTTTTGGGATTGCTGAAAAGAAATCCAGGGCTTCTTCTACATTCATATCCAAAACGTCGGCAATGCTCTTTCCTTTATAAAGCACTTCCAGGGTTTCGCGGTTATACCGCTTGCCGCGGCATACTTCGCAAGGAACGTACACATCGGGTAAAAAGTGCATTTCAATCCTTAAAATCCCTTCCCCGCGGCAGGCTTCACAGCGTCCTCCCTTGACATTGAAACTGAAACGGCCCGGCTTATAACCCCGGCGGCGGGCTTCCGGTGTCTTGGCAAAAAGTTCACGGATTCCGTCAAACAGCCCCGTATAGGTAGCCGGGTTGGAACGCGGTGTCCGCCCGATGGGAGACTGGTCGATGACGATCACTTTATCTAAGTTATCCACGCCCTCGATGTCGCTATGCTGGCCGGCTCTTTCCCGCGACCGGTGCAGTTTCCGGGCAAGTGAGCGGGCTAAAATCTCATTAACCAGGGTGCTTTTGCCGGAACCGGAAACCCCGGCCACGCCAACAAACAAGCCCAGCGGGATGCCTACATCAATATTTTTCAGGTTATGTTCTTCGGCCCCGCGGACCTTAAGCCACCGCTCCCCGGGCTCCCTTCTCTTCTGGGGCAGGGCAATGGAGCGCCTGCCGGCCAGGTAGTCTCCGGTGAACGAAGCTGCCGTCCCGGTGACTTGCTCCACGCTGCCCTGGGCTACTATTTTCCCTCCGGCTGCCCCGGCCCCGGGCCCGATGTCGATGATATGATCCGCGCTGCGGATGTTTTCTTCATCGTGTTCGACCACCAGCACGGTATTGCCGAGGTCTCGGAGATCTTTCAAAGTTTTGATCAACCTGGCATTGTCCCTCTGGTGCAGCCCGATGGTTGGCTCATCTAAGATATAGATCACCCCGGTAAGGCCGGAACCTATCTGGGTGGCCAGCCTGATCCTTTGCGCTTCCCCACCGGAAAGGGTCGCCGCTGCCCGGTCCAGGGTTAAATATTCCAGGCCCACATTGCGCATAAACTTAAGCCTTTCGCCAATTTCCTTGAGAATCCGGCGAGCTATGTGGGTTTCCCGTTCACTGAGCTCAAGCTGCTCAAAAAATTCCGCTGCCCGTTCCACACTCAGGGCGGAAACCTCGGCAATATTATATCCGCCCACCAAAACGGAAAGACTGGAAGGTTTTAGCCGCGTGCCCTTACACTTGTGACAGGGCCTGCTCTGCATGAAACGCTCCATTTCAGTTCTCATTTCTTCAGAATCCGAGTTGGCATAGCGGCGCTCCAACAGCTTAAGCACACCGGGAAATACTTTTTTATAGTGACGCACCCGTTTAAACATATTCACGTAGCGAAAGTCGATTTTACCCGGGACACCATAGAGAATTTTTTCCTGTTCATCCGGGGTAAGATCTTTAAAGGGTTTATCCGGATCTATCCCAAAGGCCCTGGCTGCCGCTTCCAGGAATTGCTGGTAATAGTTGCGCCCGGACCAGGGATGCACCGCTCCTTCCCGCAAGGACAGTTCCGGGGAGGGGATTACCAAATCCGGGGCAAACTCTGATTTTTTGCCGAGGCCGCTGCATTCCGGGCAGGCCCCGTAAGGGCTGTTGAAAGAAAAGATCCGGGGGCTGATCTCCTCGAAGCTAAATCCGCATTCGGTGCAGGCAAAGTTTTCACTAAAAAGCTGTTCGCCGCCTTCCAGCTCCTGGACCAACACTAACCCTTCGCTAAGTTTAAGGGCGGTCTCCAAAGAATCGGCCAGCCGGGATTGAATACCTTCCCGGATAATCAAGCGGTCAACCACCACTTCAATATTGTGTTTCTTTTGCTTATCCAGGACAATTTCTTCCTCAAGTTCGCGGACTTCCCCGTCCACCCTCACCCGGACAAAACCTTTACTGCGCAGATCTTCCAACAGGCGGATATACTCCCCCTTGCGTCCCCGCACCAGGGGAGCAAGAATTTGGATTCGCGTTTCCGGGGGCATCTCGGCAACCTGGTCCACAATCTGCTGCACTGTTTGCTGGCTGATCGGTTTTTTACAATTCGGGCAGTAGGGCACGCCGATCCGGGCAAAAAGCAGGCGGATATAGTCGTAAACCTCAGTAACAGTGCCCACAGTAGATCGGGGGTTGTGAGAAGCGGTTTTCTGGTCGATGGAGATAGCCGGAGAAAGCCCCTCGATCTGGTCCACATCGGGCTTTTCCATCTGCCCGAGAAACTGGCGGGCATAAGCCGAAAGCGATTCCACGTAACGGCGCTGCCCTTCCGCATAAATTGTATCAAAGGCAAGAGAAGACTTTCCCGAACCGCTTAAACCGGTCAGGACCACGAATTTATTCCTTGGAATGTTCAGGTTAATATTCTTCAAGTTATGTTCCCGCGCACCGCGGATACTTATTTCATCTGCTGTCAAATCAGTCACCTCTGTTTTTATGCAATTTCTTCGTTGGATGGCACGGGATGGCACGCCAAACGGCCTATCCCTTCGACAACTATATCGCCTTATGCCTGCTTGCTTATTTACCTATGTTAAAACATCACTGTCACCGGCAAATCTACCGGGCAGGCCACAAGTCAGTCCGGTCTTTACTTTCTCGAGATTCTCACCTGCCAGGTTATGCTACATTGCTCAACCACACGGACAGTTCTTTTAACCACCCGGCTTAAGTTGTTCTTTCCAGCTCGTAGATCATGTCGCGCAGTTCGGCTGCTTTTTCAAATTCCAGCTCTTTTGAGGCCTGGTTCATTTCCTGGCGAAGTTTTTTGATCATTTTCTTGCGCTTTGCAGGATCGGATTCTTTTATTTCCTCAATGCCGTAATTTTCTTCTTCCTCTGCCACTGCTGTCGCTTCGATTAAGGCATGGATTGGCTTTTCAATACTCTGCGGGGTGATGTTGTGTTGTTTATTGTATTCCAGCTGTTTGTGGCGCCGGCGTTCGGTTTCGTCGATGGCCCGGCGCATAGAAGGGGTTACTTCTTCGGCGTACATGATCACCCTGCCTTCTACGTTGCGGGCGGTGCGCCCGATGGTCTGGATCAGGGAACGATCAGATCGCAGGAAACCTTCTTTATCGGCATCTAGAATGGCCACCAGGGTGACCTCCGGCAAGTCGAGACCCTCCCGCAGGAGGTTAATCCCGATTAAAACATCAAATTCGCCAAGGCGCAATCCCCTGATGATCGTCATTCTTTCCAGGGCATCTATTTCAGAATGCATGTAGCGAACCTTCAAGCCCATGTTCCGGTAATACTCAGTTAAGTCTTCGGCCATCCGCTTGGTCATGGTGGTAACCAGACAGCGCTGCCCCTTTTCCGCCCGGGCACGAATTTCCCCGTAAAGATCGTCCACCTGACCTTCGGCAGATCTCACTTCCACGACCGGATCAGCCAACCCGGTGGGACGGATGATTTGTTCCACCACCTTTTCGCTGTGCTCCAGCTCCCAGGGGCCGGGAGTGGCCGAGACAAAGATGGCCTGCGTAATCAGCGATTCAAATTCCTCAAAGCGAAGAGGACGGTTGTCCAGGGCGGAGGGCAGCCTGAACCCGTGTTCCACCAGCGTGCTCTTCCTGGAAACATCCCCGCGATACATTCCGTTTATTTGAGGAACGGTGATGTGCGATTCATCGATAACCATGAGCATGTCCGAAGGGAAATAGTCAAGCAGGGTAGCGGGGCGGCTTCCCGGCGGGCGCCCGTCTAAGTGCCGGGAATAATTCTCTATACCGCTGCAAAACCCTATTTCCTGGAGCATTTCCAGGTCAAACAGGGTTCGCTGTTCCAGGCGTTGGGCCTCCAGGAGCTTGTCCTCACGCCTGAACTTAGCCAGCTGTTCATGCAGTTCATCCTCAATATCTGCAATCGCCCGCTTGAGCTGGTCAGGAGCAGTTACATAGTGGGTAGCCGGAAATACTGCTGCATGCGACCGCTCCCCGGCAACCTTGCCGCTAACCACATCAATTTCCCGCAGGCGTTCAATTTCGTCCCCAAATAGCTCCACCCGCAGAGCAGCTTCGGAAAATGAAGCCGGGATTATTTCGATCACATCACCCCGGACGCGGAAAGTTCCCCGTTGAAAATCTATTTCATTGCGCTGGTAATGGATATCCACCAAGCGCTTGACAATATCGTCCCGGCTCATCCTGGCTCCTTCTCTAAGCGAAAGTACTTGTTCCCTGTACTCATGTGGCGAACCCAGCCCGTAAATACAAGATACGGAGGCAACGATGATAACATCGGGACGTTCAAGCAGGGCACTGGTAGCCGAATGTCGCAGCTTGTCAATTTCATCATTAATAGAAGAGTCTTTTTCGATAAAAGTATCGCTCTGGGGAATGTAGGCCTCCGGCTGATAATAGTCGTAGTAACTGATAAAATATTCCACGGCATTGTCCGGGAACAACTCTTTGAATTCACTGCACAGCTGGGCGGCCAGGATCTTGTTCGGGGCCATCACCAGGGTGGGCCGCTGCACCCGTTCAATTACGTTGGCAATAGTAAACGTTTTCCCAGATCCGGTTACCCCCAGCAGAGTCTGGTAACGCGAACCCTGGTTCAGTCCCTCCACCAGGGTATTAATTGCTGTAGGTTGGTCACCGGTGGGCTTATAGTCTGATCTTATTTTAAAGCCATTTTTACCGGCCATATCACTGCCTCCCGTAGCATATAACTAGAAGAGATTTTAAAAAAGAATTTAATGCCCTCGCCGAATCTAGATAACCAGCCCGGCAACTGGCGTGAACTCCTGTTTTACCGGCGCACTAGACATTATAACATAGCCATTGTCCTTTCTATTAACCGATTATAACGATAATCAGTCCGAATGCAATATTATTTGGTTAGTTGATTTGTAAGTTAGGATGAGTTTGTCGCAAAGGAAGTCCAGGCATAGAAACGAAGCCTGAGCCGAGGCATTTTCTGCTTAAACGATCTGCGAACAGAGTTATTATTCCAGGCAACTTAATTAGACCTTTTAGTGGCTAAAATGTCATCTATATTTTTATAGCCCTGGAGAGTAAAATTTATTTTTTCCGCAGGCGTTTAAACCTGGCAAAGGGATCGGGTTTGCGCATTTCCAGGTATACCGGTGAATCCGGGGGAGGAACCGGGATCATCCCCATTTCAACATAGCTTCGCAGGACAGAATGGGAAGATCCGGATGCTCTCATCCTGGATTGAAATGAAGCCCTGAAGTCTGCTTCTTCCCTGGTTCTTTTTTTCAGCACTTTAGAAAATGTTTCACCGTTCCTGCTGCCCTCCAGCAGGACCATAAAATAACTTTCTTCAATTTTTTCCAACAAGTCCCGGTTATCCCGCGGGATTTCTCCATTGACCGCTTTGATTACATCCTCCTGCTGCAGACCTGCCTGTGAAGCGGGAGTTTTCGGGAGAACTTCCATCAGAATAACCCCTTCATCACTTTTGCGGTAGCGGGGCGGGTTTTTTTCTTCCTCTCTTTTGCCATATATAATGAGCATTTCATGGGCAATAGGGGCAAAGAGCACCCCGGGAAGAACCAGGGCAGAGTAATATTCCGCCCCAACGGCAACCAGCAGCAAAACCACACTGTATACTCCCAACCACCTGGCCGAATATGCTGTCCGCTCACGGGGAGTGGATGAATAAGCAATATCTCCATAGCCCAACCCCGCTGCAACCGGGATCAACATGTACTGCAAGGTTTTCCCCTCTCCCGGTTCGATCAACGGTTCCAGGATCGGCCACCACTCGGGCATGGTCACACCGACTATTTCCGGCTCAGCCACCACGGTAGCCAGGAGAGCAACCAGTGGAACGGGCCAGAACCGCTGCAGCGTAAAAGCCCCAATCACTTCCCCGCTTTCTTTTTTTAAATAGATTGGGCTTCTACCCCAGTGGCCGCCAATGTAAATCAGCATGGCTTCAATCAAGTGAAGCAGGGCAATCAAGACCAGGACAGCGGGAATATGCACCCGCAGGAGATATTCGATAACTATGTTTTCCTGTAAAAACGGGAACAACGGTACCATGATGTGACGGGCAAATAAAACCACTACCGCCACGATGCCGCCTGCATAGGAAAAACACAGATAACGGGGATTAATTAGTAGCAAAAGTATAGCCACAGGCCAGATAAAGTAGAGCCCGATTTGTTCCAGCGACAGCCCCAGAAAAACCAGGATTGTGCTGGCCACCAGGCCACCTCCAATGCCTGGGACCAGGGAATAAAGGATTTGCCGGCCTACCCCGTTAAGGGTCCGGCCGTAGAGCTTCGCTTCCGTGGCCGCCTGCCTCCTGTACTGCAGGTAAACCAGGAATAGAACAATCCAAAATATCGGCATAACCAGGGCAAGCATGAAGGTAGAAATAAATATCTGCCCTATTTCCATAAATAACTGCATTAATTAATCCTTTCCTCCACTTCTAGTCCCATAGTTCCTGTTGATCAAACAGTTCAAGTGCTTTATTGAGTTGTGCATCCTGCTCCCGTGAAGCCAAATCCAGGGCCTCCCGAATTTCAATCCAGGTTTTATCGTCAAATGTCCCACTGCCTGCAAGACCGGCATTAACCTGGAACCTGGTCAAAGCGTCGGCAGTTTTTTGATCAAAGTAACCGTTAACCTCAATTTCATAACCCAGTTGTGTCAGCATTTCCTGGAGCATCTCGACTTCTGCGCCGTAGTCGCCCCGCTCCAGGAGATTGGGGTGAAAATAATGATAATATCTCAAGATTTCGGGCATTTCTACTTTATAATCCGGGTCGATACCTTCTTTATCTATATTCCGTCCAGACGGAGTATAATAGTTGGCCACGGTAAGCATAATCGCGTTTCCACCGGGGAGATCTTCAAGCTGTTGTACCGAGGCTTTACCGTAAGTGGGTTCCCCAACTAAAAGTGCCGCATCGCGATCCTGCATCGCCCCCGCCAATAGTTCGGTGGAACTGGCCGTTTCTTCATTGATCAAAACCACGATAGGGTAAGGTTTCCTTTCAGCGCTGGACTGGTAAACCGTTCTTGTCTCTCCATCCTGGTCGACCAGCCTGACAATTTCTCCCTCCGGCACAATTTTTTCCGCGATTTTTACCGCCTGGTCCACCAGTCCACCGGGATTGTTGCGTAAATCAAGAATCAGTCCCCGGCTTAACCCTTTTTGCTCCAGGGATTCAAATATCTCCATAAATTCCTCGGCTGTATTACTGTCAAAACTGTTTATTTCGATATAGCCCGGACCTTCTTCCAGCATCCTGCCGGAAACGGTAGAAATTTGAATTTCTTCCCTGGTAATGGTCATTTCTACCGGATCTTCGGCTCCGGGCCGCTTAACCAACAAATCCACACTGGTATCGCTAGGACCGCGCATAATTTCCGCGGCAAAATCAATTCCTTCACCGGTAAGCTTTTTGCCGTCCGCCTCCAGGATCCGGTCCCCCGGAGCCAGGCCTTTTCGCTCTGCGGGCGAATCGGAAAAAGCTTCAAACACGACTATGTCCGCTTCTGCCTCGATAATGCGAACACCGATCCCCCCGTATATGCCCCGGGTATCCCGCCTGAATTCTTCGAGCTCTTCTGGATCGTAAAAACGGACCTGGGGATCATCAATAACTTCAATCATCCCGCGGACCGCTCCTTCCAATAATTTTTCCCTTTCCACGGGATAATAATACTGGTTGGTAATTGCATCAAGGGCTTTAAAGATTATTTCAGTATCTTCCCCTGGTTCAGACCGCTCAGTGCCGGGTTCATACCTGATAATTTTCGGGTCTTCTCCCACCACCAAAGATTCTTCGTGATCCCCGAAAATATAATAAGTAGCAAGATTTGTCCCCAAAAGGATCAGGGCAAACAAAAATAGGACCTTAAATAGAGATTTTCTGACATTTTGATCCATGATATCCTCTCCCAATTCAGCCCGCTCTAATGCTTGCCATAATTAAACCGGATCATCGGTGCCGGATTTTGTAATTATCATACCATAAAAATTTTTTCCTGTATCCCTTCCCGGAACAAGTATCCCGGGAGTGCACCTTTTTATCTATTTTATCTATGGCAAAATAAGTTCATCCCTAAAGAATTGGAAGTCCGCAGAAGATGGAAATTTCGACCTGACAACCTGTCAATTGATGGCGCTGAAAATGCATTGAAAAAAGAACCTCGCAGATTTTACTCCGCAAGGCCTTTTTGTTGCTGGAAAATATTTCAGGGGTGTCGTACCCCGAAAGGGAGATTATAGAAACCGGTCGTTTATAAACCTACTTCCCCGAAATATTCCATCGGGTTGTAGCGATGATCCGGAGAACCGCTTGGATAATTCCTGACCGGTGCTTTATCATACTCCCTGACTTCAAAGTGCAGATGGACCCCGGTGCTGTAACCGGTAGTCCCGGCACGTCCGATACGCTCTCCCCTGCTGACTACTTGCCCTTTTTCCACAAGCAAGCTGCTCATATGCGCATACAGGGTTACCGTCCCTGCACCATGATCGAGCATAATGCAATTACCGTAACCACCGTTCCAACCTGAATAGATAACCTCGCCCTCGGCAGCAGCCAGAATATAGTTGGCTTCACCACCTTGTGGCGCAACGTCAACACCACCATGCCAGGCCCGGTTTCCGCTAAAGGGGTCACTGCGATATCCGTAACCCGAACTGATCCAGGTAGGTGGTTCAATCGGCCAGTTCAGTTCCCCGTCAACCCCGGTAAACTGACTTTCTGCTTTCGCAATTAATTCGCGGATTACAGAATCGAGCCGCTGCGCTTCTTCTTCAAGATCTTTGATCGCCTGCATATTTTTATCGATGTCTTCCTGTAACTGGGCCAGGATCGCTTCACGGTCTTCCTTGGCCCGTTCCATTTCCCGCTCGTTGGCGGCTACCTGTTCGTGCATTTCTTCAAGCGAATTTTTCTTCTGCTCCAGTTCATCCTTCCAGGCCTGGATAATATTCCTTTCTTCCTGGATCTCCTCGATCAGGTTAATGTCGTTGGAAGCAATAATGCTCAAGTTGTAGAGGCGGGTTAGGAAATCATTAAAGCTGGCCGAATCAAACAATACTTCAATGTAAGATACCACGCCGTGCTGCTGAATAGCCCGCAGGCGCTGGTTAAGCAAATCTTCCTGCTCGCGGAGCCTTGCTTCAGCATCAGCCAGTTCAGCTTCAACCTGCTCGATTTCTCCTTCTACTTCCTCGATTTCTTCTTCTAACTGGGCTTGCTCGGCGCGCAGCTCATCCAGGCGATTTTCCAGCCGCTCTAATTCATCCTTGAGGGCTGCTTCACGGTTTAACCGCTGCTCCAGGTCGCTTTCCACCCGGCGCTGGCGCTCTTCCACTTCTTCCAGCTCTTCTTGCTTTTCTTCGATTTCTTCATTAAGCCCGGCAAAAACCGGCAAAGAAAAAGCAACCGTCAAAGCCAACAGTAAAATAAGCACTAGTCCTACATGTTTTTTTCCGTTAAGCATTGATCTTTTCCTCCCTGATTAAAAACAGAGCTATAACTTTTATATCTCTATACCCGCAAAAACCGGCCCAGGGAAAACGAACTGCCCAGGATGCCCAGGGCGGTCCCCAGGGGAACCAGGTATTTTGCCAGCTCTGTGATGATCCATTCCGCAGGCAACAAGCTTAAAAACATTAAATCATTGGCGATAATCCAGTCAATTGCCAGTTCATAAATATAATAGATCATCAGAAGCGGTATTACCGCCCCAATAAAGCCCATAAACAAGCCTTCCAGGATAAAAGGCCAGCGGATAAACCAGTTGGTTGCTCCCACATATTTCATAATCGTGATTTCCCGCTTCCGCATCATTACGGTTAATTTAATCGTATGAGAAATCAAGAACACAGCCGTTACCGACAAACCGCCCATCAAGGCCAGACCGATAATCTGGATCACCCTGGTTACGGTAAAAAGATCTTCCACGTACCCCTGGCCGTAAAATACATCGGAAACCCCCGGGTATTGTTCGAATTCATCGGCCAGCCGCACCACCGCTTCCGGTTCAACCGTGGTAATTTCGTAGGTAGCCAGCAATGGATTATCCAGGGCCGTATCGTATCCTTCGAGCATCCCCCCAAGCTGCCTCTTCAGGCGATCCATATGTTCTTCGCTGGACACATATTCCAAAGACGCTACTCCCCGGTGTTCGGTAAGAGTCCGTCTTAGTTCTTCTCGGGTTTCCCGGTCGGCATTTTCATCGATATAGACTACTATTTCAACTTCTTCTTTGACTGTTTCAGTGATGTGGTTAAGATTCAAGTTAACCAGCATAAACAGCCCGAGCATTAACAGGGTCACCACTACCACACCGGTGGAAGTAATGCACATCCAGCGATTCCGGTATAACCCTTTAAAGGTTTCTCCTAATATATAAATCAAGCCGTTAATGAACATGCGAGTAAATCCCTTTCTGCTCATCCCCGACTAATCTGCCGCTATCCAGGTAAAGCACCCTTTTTTTAAAATGATCCACGATGTCCCGGTTATGTGTGGCAACCAAAACCGTGGTCCCACGTAAATTAATGCTGCGGAGCAGGTTCATAATATCGAGTGCAGTTCCCGGGTCAAGGTTGCCGGTCGGTTCATCGGCAATGATCATCGCCGGCCGGTTGGCAATGGCCCGGGCCAACCCGACCCGCTGCTGTTCTCCCCCGGAAAGGTCGGTTGCCTTTGCCCTGGCCTTGTCCTTTAGCCCGACCAGCCCAAGCACGTGTGGCACTCTTCGGCGGATTTCTCTGCGGGAAGAGCCGATAACCGTCATTGCAAAAGCAACATTTTCATATGCCGAGCGCTCTTCCATCAGGCGAAAATCCTGGAACACCATACCTATATTGCGACGTAAAAAAGGTAACCGGTGCTTTGGCAAACGGGCTACATCACGCCCGAAAACCTTTAGGACGCCATCATCCGGCCTTTCCTCCCTGATAATTAGCTTCATCAGGGTAGATTTCCCTGCACCGCTTGAACCGACAAAAAAAACAAACTCACCGCGATCGATCGAAAAAGTTAAGTTTTCCAGGGCCAGGCTCTTACCCTTGTCATATTTCATGGACAGATTTTGAGCTTCTACCATTTAGGCAAACCTTCCTACTTAAACTTAACATAATATCTTGCTTGTTTGCATTAGATTTCGACAATTATAAATTAATTCCTGCAAATCATATTAAAATATGTTTACTTGATTTGTAAAATGTTAAAGGACATTAAACTTGAAAAACACCATGCCCGCATTGTATAAATGGCTCCGGTCATTAATGCTGCTGCATTTTTTTGAATCCCTCACCGTGCACCTCGGTGGCATTGCCGATAATCACGAAAGCAGCAGGATCGACCTCGTGGATAATCCACTTCAACCTGGAAACCTGCTGGCGGGTAACCACGCAAAGCAGCACTTCACGTCCTTCACCGGTATAGCCACCGGAGCCCTCGATCCTGGTTACACCACGCCCGAGTTCATAGAGCAACCGTTCATTAATCGCGGCGCCACAACAAGTGATGATGATCGCCTGCTTGACCAGCGCAAAGCCCTCCTGGATTGCATCGATTACTTTTACGCTGACAAAAAGGGCCAGGGCCGAATACATGGCTGCTTCGCTACTGAAAATAAAGAGGGCCAAAACAAGGACCACCAGGTCCCCGCCAAACATGGCCTGCCCGGGACTGAACCCCGATGTTTTAGCCAGGATCAAGGATAATAAG
>Ga0207421_10006501_pt1 | contig 12716 bp, 16 predicted proteins | sample SodLakKL_010_SED_4_FD_187542 | JGI IMG/M metagenome (GOLD analysis project Ga0207421, IMG submission 187542) | Alkaline sediment microbial communities from Lake Tanatar, Kulunda Steppe, Russia - 8KL_010_SED (SPAdes) (version 2) | ecosystem: Environmental > Aquatic > Non-marine Saline and... | reverse complement strand
TTTCTCCACTCCTATACCGCATCCCTGTTCCGGGCTGCACGCCCCTTCGTCCACGGAAGCTATGTGGTCCGGTAAGATCTGCGTTACAGTTTCATCGTATTCCATCTCGTTACCGAATTCATCGGTGTGAGTTCCCTCTTCGTTCTCGGGTACAGCCCAGTATCCGACGGAAATCTCTTCCCTGTCTTTCAAGGCCTGCAGCATCACTTTCCAGTAGTTATCGTCCTGATTGTTGAACTCCGCCGGTTCTTTCATCACGTACAATTCGCCTTTCAGCCTCTTGTTTTCCTCGTCCTTCTCGACGTTCCCCAAAAATCCGATTATGTCTGTAGGGTTCTTCACGACCATCTGGTCCGGATGTTCGAAAGTGATCGGTCTTCCTTCCCACATCTGCCACGTCTTCTGTATCTCGTCCCACGTCTTCAGCGCTCCGTTGCAGACCGTGGCGGAGCAGAAGGAAACAGGTGCTGCCATGAATCCGTTCTCTACGGTCCACTCGGACTCGATGCGGGCGGATTCGGTGTAGTTCACAAGGCCCTCTAGATCTTCATTTTGGTTTACGTGCAATTCATTGATCATGGTCGAGGCTAGATCCTTCTCGTTTTCCTTTCCTTCACTAGGACTTCCTGTCACTATCTCACCAGTTATTCAGTTTTGAAAACTGACCGGCCGTATCTTAGATCATCGTTCAGTTCAACTTCCACCGGAAGTGAGCCTTTAGAACCATCTACCGAAAGTATTCCAATATCGCTGAGTTCGAAAACGATATCACCGTTACCGTCTTTTATTAACAGATCTTTGTGCTCTACTTCTTCGCTGTTATCCGGCATCGGATCAGTTCTCAGACTACCAATGTGGCCTTTATATATAATATTTATAATTCTTGTCGGATTACAAAAAAGAGCGAGAACATTCGGGATAAGGGCAAGGGTGGTGAATGAAGTGAAATGTTGTTAGGGTAGTTTATTTGGAGAGATTAGAGAATGTGATGATGCCGTTTTTAGATGATTGGACACCGTAAATTGCCACTTGGAATATTGATCATCTTATTGAGCCTTAGAAAACTCATCAATTGAAATCAACTTGGAAAATAGTTCTTTAACCCAATTTACCATGTTCGATTATTAAGGCATGAAATCTATTTCTCATGCATGATTTTCATCCAGCCTTCCTTGGTTGAATACACTGCTAGATTTTTCCTATCAATTATATCAAAAAATGTGTCCCAATCTGTTTCATCTACTTTCTCACTGCCCGGATTTGCAAATTGTATGCCGTCCTCAGTACCTTTTATAATTCCAGGTATTAGATCTTTTTCTTCAGCTATCTCTTTTATTTGCTCTTCATCAATTTTTTCTAAGTCCCTTCCTACAGACATATGCAAACCTCATTTGGACAGTCATTTCTCATTATATAAGTTTTGCTAAATTTTGAGCTGATCAGATTTTTAGTGATATTCTCTTTTAAAAGATTGTAATCTATAATCTACAAAATAATCGTTTGAGTGAATATGCTCTCTCAGTCAAATATACAAGGTCACTAACCTTTTGACAGATTCACTGAAACAAAAATTTTTTATAGTCATTATATGATGAAAATAGGAGCTATGATAGGTCCCAAATTCAAAGGAGGCCTAACAAGCCAAAGCTATCAAGGGGTGCTTGAAAAATGGATTACGAAAAAAGAGAAGTGAAAGAAAAAATACGAACCATGTGGAAAGAGGAAAAAGATGATTTCTATGCCGAAGTTCTCGATGAATTTCACATAGAATCAGGGGATGTTTCCCCAAGTCATGCGCAAAGGTTGGATGAAGTGGAAGATGAAATGGTGGAGGTCTTGACCAATTGGGTTTTGTCCAGACTGGACCTCTAAAAGAAGAAAAAGAAAGAATCATAACCAATCCAAAACACTTTTACAAATAGGAATCCAAAATTGGAAGCTGGGTTCAATCATCATCACATCGGCCATCTCTCATTACCACTCCTGATGTGTTGAAGATTTTGATATCTTTCAATTCAAAATGTGTAATTCAAATCGGTGGAGAGAAGAATTCAATAAACTCCAAAGATGGTTAACTGAATCTTTGGTTTTGCCAATCTTCGAACCTCTTTTTTAGTGTCTAAAAAGTGTCTAAATCGTGTTAAATTTGATATATAATGATGGGTGATTTGATAATGAATGGTAGACAACTCCGAGTCCGGGACCGACCTTTCAGATGAGGAATTGGATAAATATGGATTTGTCTCCAGCAGCTCTAGAAGAACCTCTTTGTTGAAGGTCCTTAATGATGATGTGCTCACCCCCAAGAAAATTTCAGAGAAAACTGACGTCCATCTTAGCCACGTTAGCAACGTTTTGAGCGACCTTTCTGAAGAGGGACTAGTTGTTTGTGTGAATCCAGATAGGAAAAGAGGTCGGGTTTACAGACTGACTGAATTGGGTGAGAAAATAGCTCAAAAAGTTTCGGAGTGATCGATTTGTCTCAATTTTCCATATATGTTGATGCTGAACAGGAAGGTGGATGGTTCAAATCATTATCTCACCATCTAGAAGACGCAGAGTTGATGAAGTTCCAGGGCAATAATGTTCCTTCGATAGTTGAAGAGCTAACAGATTACGACAGACCGGACATAATTCTTCTTAAAGAAGAAGATCCAGTATTGGTTGTAGAGAAGACTGGTCATGTACCAACTGGAAAAAACCCGTTACAGCGGGTAGCTAGAATGGTCAAATCTGCAGAGAGAGGAGTTCCAGGGATCTTTTTCACCCCGTATGCAGCCATGAAACATGGTAAGCACTCCTCCAAGTGTAATGCAAACTATCGACTCATTCAATCATTACGTAAGATAGGCATGATCCATGATGTGGAAATGTTGATACCTCCTTGGCCAACTGATGATCATTATGAACTGATTCGGGATGGCTCTGAAAATGAACTTTTGTCAGAGTTCATGGACCAATTCCTTTCTAATGGCTGTGACCCTAATGTTCCTGCAGCGGACAAGATCAAGGAGAGAACTGAAGAGGAGGTAGAGAGGATTTTGGATGAATATCCTCTATATGAAAGGCCACCAAGATCCGTTGAAATTGTGACAACTCAAAGCTATCTCGAAGGGATTGAAGGGAAGTTGGAAACCGAAAACCCAAGAAAGACCCTTAATGAGCGTCATGAAAGCGTGGTTTGTACCTTTGACATGTCTCCTAGAAGCTGTGGTCGAGTCGATCCATATGGTGGAGCACAGTTCGTCTATGATTATCTTTACTGTCGAACGGGTCCAAATGTTGAAGATAGAAAGAGAAATCTCATTCTACAAATACCTCGTGTTTCCAAAGAGATATGGTTGAATAAAAACCCGTACAAACCAGAAAACAAAAGTTCGCTCTGGTATAAATGTGCAGATGGTCTCGAACTGAAAGACTCCTTAATATTTGAGTTCGAGAAGTATCGCCATCAAAAGCGAGTTGGTGAGTTTTGACTCTTTCCGAAGAGAAAATTTATATTGAGACAAAGAACCTTTTTTTAAAAAATGGATGGACACCTCTCGGAGGTGATCCACCCAGAGGCACCGATTTGCCAAAGTTGGAAATAAAAGAGCCAGATAAGATTTACAGCTTGAGAAAGAACAAAAATTCAATCATCAACGATTTGGTCTTTTGCAAAAACGAGAGGGTAGCTCTAATCGAGTGCAAAGACTCTTCAAAGAAGATCAAAAGTGACGTAAAAAAACTGAAACTGCTTTGCAACTCTAGAATCTGGCGACAATCTATGGTCCAGGCTATGGAAGAGCGCTTTCATTTTGAACGTTTCGAGTCGGATCTGAATCGTCAGACCATTTTAGGGGGATCTGCTCTTATACCTGTATTGGCCTTTCATGGACGTCCAATAAAGAGTCTAAAAGATTTTGTTCAAATAGCTTATGAAAGAGATGGGGAACGACATATCCATATTGGTGGTGAAATAGAGCACTCTATCTTTTCTAAATAATGTGTATGGAATTTCTGAATGGTTATCAAATCGTCAGGTTAAAATTGAATCACCTAAACCACTTCAACATGGGTTAGAGATAACAAAAATCAGACTGAGCATACATGAAAAAGATGTAATGGTTACTGAACCATTATAGATTATTTGCCTTTGATTCATTTCCAAAGCTGAGAAATTTCTGCGAAGAATATATATTGGAGATTTGCATAAACCCGTATGGCGAATATGGATGGTAGTGGAAATGAGAAATGGGATACAACTGTGGTCTCATTAGAGGATTTTTCATTTGATCATTTAAAATTGAATTTGGAATATTCCTTTCCAGCAAACAGATCTCGAAAACTTTGGGATTATTTGGCAATTTATAGAATACGACCTGTGAGCGCAATCACCCATTACGCAAGAATAGATGAGGTGATAGAAGATGCAGAGGTATCAGGAAAATACAGGTTGATGACCTTTCAGCATGATACTCAAAAGGAGGCAACCAAGGTTCTGTTGAAAGATTTGAAAGAACTAAATCAACCTGTGCGATCTGAAAAGGGGGATGGAATACAGGGAGCATATTACACCAAACTTGAGCATATCAAAAAAGCTTCGACCATACCGGAACTTAGATCATTAAGGGGAGATTGATTCTTTCAAACGTGTTTGGGTGACCCACAATCATCATGGTCCTGTACTTGAAATCGAACTCTTCTTTTATCATGTCAAATCATAATTTTTACCTCCTATTGGCATGTTTTAAATTATCAGATTGTTTTGAAGGTAGAAAATATGAATGGTCGTCTCCATATAAATAGCAATTTATTGTGAAGTTCTAGATGATTTATTGAAATATCGTTCTTCCGTGTTGATGATACCTCTTGTTTTTTGGAATCGAATGCTCCATGTGAATCCCGGTCAAGAGGAACTTTTGCTCTTTAAAGATTGGAAGACTGTAATACATCATTTACAAATTCAGGTTTTTCCCCTGTACGCAACTGATATCCCAAATCCAATAATGCCAAGTTGAAATTGCGATAATTCTCATCTGGCAACATCTCCTTTAAAAACTCCCATAGCCAATCTTCCTCATGCACAGGATTGGAAGTTCTCTTTCCAAAAACTTCTGCTACCACCCTTTCAACATTCGCATCCACGATGGGGACTTTTTTCCCAAATGCAAAACATAGCGTGGCATTAGCCACATACCTTCCAACATGTGGCAAAGAGAGCAACTCTTCTCTCTGGGAAGGCAAGCCATCCAGCTTTCCTACCTCTTTGGCTATCTCCTTCAAAGCTTTAGATCTGATTGACTGAAGTCCTAATGGACGAAGCATCTCTTCAATCCTTTCTCTCTTCACCTCTCTCAAAGAATCAAAATCTGGAAAGGCACTCAAAAAATCCTCATATATGTTTTCAACAGATTCTGCTCTTGTTTTTCGGAGTAGGAATTCAGCTATGAAAATTTCATACGGAGTTCGAGATTCATCTCTCCAAGGGAACTCACGTTCGTTCTTTTCCCACCAAGAAAGCAATTCTTTTGTGAATGATTCAATCTTCCTTTCTTCTATCACCAAAAACACCCTAGAAATGCAACTCAATCATGAACTTGACCGATATGGATGTTGAGTCCTCGACTGTTCTTGAACTTTCGCCCACATTTTGGGCAGGTGACTGAGGATTCCTCTTTCTTTTCACTTTCGAACGGAAAGCTGAAGTCAGGTTCATCTGATTCCCCTTCTTTTTCCACCTTGGACATGTTCAGTAGATTGAGGAAGATGTATTTAAGCTTAAGGATTGGTTAACTCACAGAGCCAACTTGAGAGATGAAAAAGTGAATTCCATTCCAAATAAAAAACAAATTGCTTTCCAAATGAAGCTTCCTCGAGGCCTTTTTTGAGATGGGTCAAGATTTGAAGTCCTCAAATTCAGATCACTTCCTTGAGTTTTTGAGCTATGACCTCTGCCAACAAGGGGGGTACTGCGTTTCCAGTCTGTTGACGTTGCTTTGCAATAGGACCATAAAAGATGAAGTCATCCGGAAATGACTGTATTCTTGCCCTCTCTCGGATGCTAAGTCCACGGGGATCTTCTGGATGTCCAAAATGATATGTGGGTCTTGGCCCGGCTAAGAGGGTCCCTGCTGGTTCGTCCCAACACAACCTTCTTTTTTGAGTCCATGAGTCGTATGGAATCTTTTCCCCAGGTTTTGCCTTCTTGATCCTCTGGACGACCTTTTCTCCATGATTTGGGGCTTTGTGATTTTTCAGTGGTCCTCCCTTTTCCCTCATCAATTTTTGATACGAGCAATTGGGCTCTGATTTGTACTCCTTCTTTTCCTCTCCTGGGTTGAGAGAAGGCAAGTCGCTAAATGCATCTTTGATTGTTCTAACTGGCTTCAAATCAGAGTTGAAATTTCTCAAATTCCTTTGACCGTCACCATAAGTGAATTTCCTCTTTGGAAAGGATATTTCCTTGTCCTCCCTGTTCCCTATGATTATCACTCTCTCTCGACTTTGAGGGACCCCATAGTGCGCTCCATTCAGAATCTTGTACTCCGATTTATAACCTATCTCTTCTCTGAACATCTTCATTATGTAATCCAAAACCTTCCCCCCCTTCATGTTGGCCATCCCTTTGACGTTCTCCATGACAAACCATCTTGGTTGAATCTCATATACCTTTTTGATGAACTCTGTGACTAATTGGTTCCGTGAGTCACCGGGATCGTGAGTTGCTTTGGCCAAACTGAACCCCTGACAAGGAGGTCCACCTATGATGACATCTGGTTCGCTTTCAACCATTCCAAACTCACTCAAAAGTTCTTCGCTGTCAATATCAAATATGTCTTTAGCCATGTAGGGAGCATCATGATTTTCTTCATATGTCTTTTTGAATTTTTTTTCAATATCCAAACCTCCGATGATTTCAAAACCAGCCCTTTTGAATCCATGGCTGAATCCCCCCGCTCCAGCAAACAAATCAATCAGGGAGAGTGCTTTGCACCCCATCATTCACCCTCCTGGATGAAACTCAATATGGCCCTTTCTAGAGCTTTTCCCTTCTCCAAGTCATTTTCAATACAATACTTCTTGAAATCTTTGTAAACTTCCTTTTCGATTTCCGCCGGTCGAACCTTGTCTGGTGTCATAATGTCATCCTGACATATGTGCTCTCTCCATACAAAAGATTTTTGGTATCAAATTGGAAGGAGGTCATCCCTCCATCATATGTCTTCGACTATTGTATGATGAGGATGGAATGATGTCATCTCAAATGGTCTCAGTAATTAGACACATCCCTTCTCAGATCTCCACATACCAACAGGCCTTTAGTCATCCCGGTTCCACAAGATAAATTAACCGGCAAATACATTATACTATGCTGGTCGATGGAGTTGGCGATGATATAATGACATATACTTTATAATCATCATCTCTTTCACCGGGCCAAAATCCTCTTTTCTTCCATCGACCAGCAACACATCTCACATTTCATCGGATTTATGGTTGAATATTGTATATGGGCAACCTCGTTGCTGATTATCGTTTGCTGAGTGAATAGCAGTATCAAATTTATCAACTGTATGAACAGTTCGTGAAATTTAGAGTGGACATTCTTTTTTTAAATATTCCATCAAAAGTCTTCGATTTTGGCAATTTATTCTTCTTTAGGATCCCATCTTTCTTTCCTTACCCAGTCGAGATCACTTTTTGACAGGCCTTTGAGATGACCCCATTCAACTTTTTTGCATTCATTAGAAACTTCGATAAAATCAAGATCTGTTGTGTACCTCTCACCATTGATCTTTTTTTCATCCTTTGGTTCATAGAGCAAAGTCCTTGATGGCTTGACAGTGAACTTTATCTTCCTACCCCCGATGTACTTTTCTGAGAAAGAATATTCTTCAGTTCTCTTGAGGTCATGGGGCTTTCGCTCAGTCTTTTCATACCCCACCAATATTGGGACAATATCAATTTCTTCGACAGAGGGTTTTGAAAATTGCGTCATGGCTTGAGCTATCCAAGGAACGTATAACATGAGTTCAGCTAGGGTCTTATTTTTCACTTTTCCTCTTTTGAATTCGAAGTGAAGTATCCTGTGACGCGGAGATCCTGAATCTTTTCTAAATGTTATCAAAAAGTCGCTCTCATCTCCAGCAGCACCCGTCGGATATTCAGAGGAAAAGTATTCCAGGTTTTTCAGCTCATACACGTCAGAGAGGGTTTGACTAATGGATGATTTCTTGTCAGCATTCAGACTGAAGTACAGGTTCAGATAAAACTCGGCCGCCAACTGGTCGCTATCTTCAGCTAGCTTAAAATATTGTCTGTATTGGGCCTGATTGTGATCCTTCACCTCCTCTAAATTTTCCTCATCCGTGGGATATTCTTTTCTTGTTGGGTTCAAATCCACTTCTTCACCTGCTGCATCTACTTCATCTTTCAAGAACCTTACCAACTTTTCCGCCTCTTCCGGTAGGATATGTCTTGTCGTGCTCCCCTTTCCTGGCCCCATCTTGCTGTCCGTTCTCCCTGTCCAAAAGATGGTCTCATCGGCCAAATCCATGTAAAGTCTGTTATCTCCGATGGGTTGTGGAAATATAGCCAAAGGTTCAAGAATCAGTCGATTGGGAAGCATGAGACATCCTGAATGGTTTTTCGGATTTGAATGGTTGTCTTGAGAAGATACCAAAACGCTTCCAGGGCACCAATCCCTATCAATTTCTCCATTTGAAGGAAGTTTCCCATCCCCTCTGTTCTTTTTCAACTTCCTAACTTGATTATCATTCAACCCTTTCATCCAAGCAAATTCAGTTTCACACTTCGGGCATTCTCCGGTGATCTCGTATTCTGTGTCTGGGTGCTCTAAAGTTTGATCATCGGAGAAAGGATCACTCAATATCCGATACACTCCCAAAGCCCCTCTCCTCGCTTGAGAGTCCTTTTCGTATCCAAAATATTCGCTTAAACTTTCATCCTCTCCAAATCTTTCGGATTGATGGAAGAAAATGATGTCTCCAGGTCTAGTTGAACAAATCCCGGAGATCATAGATAGGACCCTATTTTGGACATCTACTTCCCCCGTTGTCTTCACCAGATGTGGAGGATTCGGAGTGGCAGCAAAATGCAAATCCCTCACCAGCGGGTAGGTGAGCACGTTGCAAATGAATTTGTGAGCCCTGTGTCCCTCCCCTTCCGGATTCAAATATTCTCGAATCCATTCTTCCAATTCGTCAATTGATTCAGGGAGCGATTCAAATTCATCAGGATCGTGAATCTCGATCATGACTCCGTTCAGGTGCTAATGATCTATTAAGCTATATTACGAATTAATCATGAAAAACTCACGTTGAAGTCACTGAGTGGACATGTTTAGCTCGATGTGAACAACTTCCATGGATGACCTCCACCAATTTGAAAAATTTCAACAGCGTGAAATGAACGGCCTTTGGAATCTAGCTCATTCAAGCCCCTTCGAAAATCCAATCAAGAATGGCATGCTTCAATTCTGTGTTTTCAATTTGGAACCCTCTCGAAAATTTGGTGATGATCTTCCCCAGCAACCCACTTTTTGCCGATTGAGCCAACTTAACACTCACATCCCTGATCAGTTCCACATCCACAACCTTCATTCCTTTCCGGAAGATGATTCGGTTTTCCAATTTTCCCTTTCTCATAATTTTCTTCAAAGAATACCACCATCTCTCTGATGATGTCGTCATCTGTGACCTTTTTGTAATTGCCCCCAGCAGTGTATGAAAATTCAACTTCATTGCACAACCAATCCATCTTCTTTTCCAGTTCCTTTTCGTCACACTGATCACCAAAATAGTAAAAATCATCACTCAAAAGAACGTACTCCGATTTGTCAGGATCTTCTCCATTTTCATGAACTTTCAGGTACCTATTGTCGATTTTTGTAGATTTGGATGTGGTTCTTTCGTAACCATCCTCGGATTTTTTGTACATGTTGTCCACCCTACCCTCATACTTTCCGTTTTCAAAATAATCTTCAAAAGTTATCCTCTTGGTGACCTTCATGAAATAGATTGGCAGATGTTTCTTGACCCCTTTCATCGATGCGGCACTCACACCCATTACATGAGTGCCCACATCCGTATGTTCTCTTGTGGGACCAGCACAGCACGCCAAACTCAAAAGACCATCTTTTACATGTGGTGCAAATCCAGAATCAGAGACAATTGTGTACATGTGAATTTTGTTACCCATATTTTGATCACTCCTTCTTTCACCTTCTCTTCAATATCATTTCAGGTTCTAGCACCTTCAATGTCCACCTGAACCATGGACTCCCATCATTTATTTCTTTGCCCTTAGGGGTCCTTATAAATCTCTTGAATTCATCCCTTAAACCCCTTGAAGATTCAAACGAAGAGAGAGGTATGCACCTTTTGAGTAGCTTAGAATACTCAGATCCACTAAGAAGAAAATCAACATTTGTGTCTTTCCTCTTCAAGTGGGCATTTTTCCTGAACCTGTCCATGTCCCTCATATCAGAAGAGGACAAATTTCTGCAATCGATCACTTTTTCAATTTCAAAGTATCCCACTATTGCTGTCATCCATTCTGAAGGATCGTTTTTGTTTGATAAGGTCGAATGGAAAAACAGGTGGTCTCTTTCCTCCAAGTCCATCAACAATTCAACATCTCCGAATCCCCTTTTCACATGACCGTAGGTGTAGGTTTTGAACTCTGGATCCAAATGAACTGGTTCATCTGGGTATGTTATGCTTTCATGGCTTATCCATTCCAATTCTGCATAGGTTGGAATCTTTTCCCGGGTTTCACTTTTTTCAGGAATGGGGAGATATTCAAATGAAAAATCGGCTGGGTCAACGGGCCCTCTTCCGTTAGGGTCTTGTGAACTGGAAGCTATGTTGATCGAAACTCCCTTGGCCATGTGAATTGCAAAGGTAAACCATCTTTAATAATTTCCCCCTTTGGTGCAGTACGATCGCCAATTTAGATTGACCGGCGGATCAGATTCATTTTAATTTTTCATAAAGTCATTCAACATCTGCCTGAGTTTCAAAACATTTTATATATGGGAGCAGTAATATTGTTATGATATGGTGATTGATATCCTTAATGGGGTGAGCATTTATGGATTCAATTGTAGATGAGGCTTTGTCTAAGGCTGAAAATAAAAAATCAGAGGAATCAACAGCCGGAGAAGAAGGGGAGCAAAACCTATCGACCGATGACGAGGATTTGAGAGAGGTACTTTCAGAACTAAAAACTGATATCAAGATTGTCGGAGTGGGTGGTGCTGGTTGCAATACACTCGAAAGGATATCGGAAGAGGGCATTAAAGGTGCGAAGTTGATCGCAGCAAATACGGACGCCCAGCACCTGCTAACAGTTCATTCTCAAAGAAAAATCTTACTCGGCAAGCGGAAGACGAGGGGGTTAGGAGCAGGTGCCCTGCCTCAAATCGGACAGGAAGCCACTGAAGAAGCGAGAGAGAAGCTCGAAAATATGTTAGAAGGCACGGACATGGTCTTTGTAACCTGCGGCCTTGGCGGTGGAACTGGAACAGGAGGTGCGCCTGTGGTAGCAGAGATTGCCAAAAGCAAAGGTGCACTCACTGTGGCCATTTGTACCATCCCCTTTGAGGCAGAGGGTTCCTCCCGGATGGAAAACGCAGAATGGGGTCTGCAAAGGCTAAGAAGTGTAGCTGATACCGTCATAACCATCCCCAACGATAAGCTTTTGGAGCTCTGTCCTCGGCTATCACTCAACAAAGCCTTCAAAGTTGCCGATGAAGTGCTCTCTAGATCAATCAAAGGAATAACAGAACTGGTGACAAAACCGGGACTTGTAAACCTTGATTTCAACGATTTGAAGACCGTTATGGAAGGTGCCGGAGTCGCGATGATAGGCATGGGTGAAGATGATTCCGAGAATCGTGCAGAAAAGGCCATAGAAGAAGCGATCGACTCGCCTCTGCTGGAAGTTGACATCAGCAACGCAAATGCCGCACTCGTTAACGTGGTAGGAGGGAGTAACATGACGGTCTCTGAAGCTGAAAGAGCAGCCAAAACGGTTGAAAGGAAGATCGGTAAAGATGCAAGGATAATTTGGGGTGCATCTGTCGATCCAAGTCAAGAGAAAACTCTGAAAATCATGGTGGTGATAACAGGTGTCAAATCAAAGCAAATATTTGGCAAAGAAATTTCGACTGAAGAGATAGAGACGGTAGCTTGAGGGAAAACTCATGGGTGTTGTTGAAGTCTTCCGGAAAGTGCAGTAAATACGGGTCCCCTCTCCGCTGAGAATTGGATTTTGTTTGATGTTATTTGAAAAAGAACCCTTCACACAAATCAAAAAAATTGGTAGAATGTGTTGTATTCTATTATCTTTATTGTTTTCAATACTCGATCAACATTTCCAACATAACATCCCCTTTAACACATTTCAGCTTTAGCGCTTCATTATTGTGTGGAATTTCCACCAGTTCATGTTTATTGTCATTTCCCAGTGTGTTTTTGTTCCGATTCCTATCAGAAACAAAACATATTAACTCAAAGTGAATGTGAACTGATGCCATGCCCCTCAAAAAAGACTTCCTTCAGCTCGTGAGCATCTTTGTGATCCTGATCATCTTCCTGCTATTCGCAGCATATTACCTTCTGCAGGAAGCATACCTTCACTCCACCATTCTCTTAGGATCTATGATACCCCTCTTCATCCTGATGGTGCTGAAAGGGGAAAGTATGAAA
>Ga0207421_10006500_pt1 | contig 12717 bp, 8 predicted proteins | sample SodLakKL_010_SED_4_FD_187542 | JGI IMG/M metagenome (GOLD analysis project Ga0207421, IMG submission 187542) | Alkaline sediment microbial communities from Lake Tanatar, Kulunda Steppe, Russia - 8KL_010_SED (SPAdes) (version 2) | ecosystem: Environmental > Aquatic > Non-marine Saline and... | reverse complement strand
TGGAGATAAAATAGATGGAGTTATTCTTGAAAATGGCCAGCTAATTAAAAGCGATTATATAGTTTCTAATATGGAAGTTATTCCTTTTTACAGGGATCTGCTGGTCGAACCAGAGATAGAAAATAAATATCAGAAATTTGAGCCGGCCTGTTCCGGCTATGTTCTCCATTTAGGAGTTGATCGCCGTTATAATAATCTTGCCCATCATAATTTCTTTTTCTCTAAAGACCCTAAAGAGCACTTTGCCTCAGTCTTTCAGGAATATAAACTGCCAGAAGACCCAACAATTTATCTGGTAGCATCAAGCCAGACTGACACAGCTCAGGCCCCTGAAGGTTGCGAGAATATAAAGATTCTGCCTCATATTCCCCATCTAGGCAGAGGCAGCTTTAGCAGAGAGGAGTATGACAGCTTAAAAGAGAGGGTCCTTGATAAGCTGGAGCGGAATGGGCTTGATAATCTCAGAGAACATATTATAGTTGAAGATGAATGGCTACCAGAGGATATTCAGCTCAATTATTATTCAAATTATGGAGCTATATACGGTGTAGTTTCTGATAAATCAAAGAATAAAGGCTTTAAAGCCCCTAAAAAAAGCCATAAATATAAAAACCTTTACTTTACCGGCGGTTCAGTCAACCCAGGCGGAGGAATGCCAATGGTAGTTCTATCTGGCCAGCAGGTAAGAGATATGATCAAGGATAAGGAGTGATATTTGATGACAGAAGTTGGAATAGTAGGAGCCGGGCCAGGAGGTCTGGCAGCAGGAATACTATTAGCAGATAAAGGAGTTAACGTAACGATCCATGAAAGAATGGATAGAGTTGGCGGCAGAAATAGCTACCTGGAAAAAGGTGGTTATAAATTTGATATTGGCCCAACCTTTTTCATGATGCCCTTTATTCTGGAAGAGATCTTTGCAGCTACAGGCAGAAACCTCCATGATTATGTAGAATTAAAGATGATGGACCCATACTATAAACTCTGGTTTGCAGATGGCAAAACAATGACACCATCATTCCACAGAGATAAAGTCAGGGAATCTATCGCCAGCATAAATCCTGAAGATGCCGCTGGCTATGACCGCTATATGGAAGATAACGAAAAAAAGATGCGCTATACCCTGCCAGTATTGCAGCGTCCCTATAATTCCTTTACCGATCTCTTAAATAAAGATATCTTTAGATTGCTAAAAGTCTTAAATCCCCAGCGGAGCCTCTGGGATGATTTAGGAAAATATTTTGACGATGATAGGGTGAAGGTCGGCTTTACATTCCAGTCTAAATACCTTGGAATGTCGCCATTTAACTGTCCTTCAATGTTCAGTATTTTACCCTATACCGAATACAAATGGGGTGTCTATCATGTTACAGGTGGCCTAAACCAGCTGGCAACAGCCATGGCCGAACTCTTTAAAGAACTCGGCGGTGAGATAGCTTTAGAGTCAGAAGTGGATGAAATAAAAATAAATGGCCAGAAAGCAACCGGTCTTATAATAGATGGTAAGACCCATAAATACGATGAGATCGTGCTAAATGCAGATTTCTCCTGGGCCATGCAGAACCTCATCCCAAATGAAAAGCGCAACAAGTATTCAGATAGCAGACTCGATAAAAAGAATTATTCCTGCTCCACCTTTATGCTATATCTAGGGCTGGATGAAAGCTATGATCACTTAAATCACCATAACGTCTTTATAGCTGAAGATTACAAGAAAAACTTCCTTGAGATCGAGTCAGATAAAGTGCTCTCTAAAGATCCATCATTTTATCTCCAGAACCCGACAGCTACAGATGATACCCTGGCACCTCCAGGTCATTCAGCCATGTATCTGCTGGTTCCAACAGCAAATTTAAAGGGTAAAATTGACTGGAATAATCAAGCAGAATCCTTTAAAGAACAGATGCTGGATCTCCTGGAAAAAAGAGCAGGGATCACTGACATTAGAAATCATATCAAAGTCGAAAAGATGATAACTCCAAAGGACTGGGAAACCCAGATGAATGTCGGTTATGGAGCAACCTTTAACCTGGGCCATAATCTCAGGCAGATGCTCATCTTTAGGCCCCATAATGACTTTGAAGAATTTGAGAATATCTGGCTTGTTGGTGGCGGAACAAATCCAGGCAGCGGCCTGCCAACGATCTATGAATCAGGCAGAATCACTGCCAATCTGCTGGCTAAAAAGCTGGGTCTAAGTTATAGTTTTGACCATCTCGACACCTTTGAGCAGAAATTTAAAGAAGATGCCTATCAACACATGGTCTAATATATATAATCATATAATTATCCACCAAATAAATTTAATAAATAGCTGTCAACCTTAATCAGACATCAGTCTGGTTAACTGTCTGCCTCTCCCTGCCGTTTTCAGGCAGGGATATTTCTTTTTATATTGAATAATGTATTAATAACGAGAAAATAAAAGGAATCAGGTGATAGTAATGGATTTAGTTAATCGCAAACCAGCTGTTCTAATGAAAAACTTAAGCAAAAAGTTTGATGGGCAGACTGTGATTGATAACATAAGCTTTAGTCAGTCCCTGAATGAAACAGTGGCTATTCTAGGTAAAAATGGTTCCGGTAAGACAACATTAATAAAACTGCTGATAGGCCTCTATCAGCCAACTTCAGGCAATATCAAGTTATTTGGCCAGAACCCAACAAAGCACCCGGCAGTAAAAGAAAAAATATCATATTTAAGTGGAGATTATAATCTTTATCCTAATTTAACTGTCAGGGAGACGATTGAGCTGGCAGCTAGTTTATATAATACAGATATTGATCCAGATAAAGCATTAAACATTATTAGAAAAGAAGGTATTGACCTGGATAAAGAGATAAAACTGCTCTCTAGAGGCCAACTGCAACTGGTCAAACTTGCTGCAGCTTTAGTTAATGATCCGGATTTAATAATTCTTGATGAGCCGACTTCAGGGCTTGATATTCTTGTCAGGCAGAGGCTTCTGGCCAGATTATGCTGGTATAAAGACGAAGAAAATATAAATTTACTCTTTACCAGCCATAATTTTAGCGAAATTAGTCAGCTAGCTGACAGAATTATTCTGCTTGATCAGGGTAAAAAATTAGCTGATTTAAAAATGGAAGAACTTCCTAATTTCAATAAAGAAATAATCTTTGTGCCTCAGAAAGATCTGAAAAAAAGAGATTTAGGTCTTGATAAAATTCATGGAATCAATCAAATAACTTTAGAAGATAAGAAATTTATTATAAACTACTCAAAAGATGAAGCTAACATACTTTACAGACTTTCAGAAATACCATATCTTTCCCTAAAAATCAAAGAACCAGATTTAGCTGATATCTTTCATGAGCTAATCGAAGGAGGTCGACAGGATGAGTCTGAATAAATACAAACTATTACTTAAAAAGGAATGGGCTAATAATCGCTGGAAAGTCTTAATAGTCTCAGCCTTTCTCCTGGTAACAGCTACAATCCTGGTATTACAATATCCTATGGTGCAAAGAACTTTAGAATTAGGAATTCTTGATGAGTTGCCTGACTGGATGACCGGCGGAATGGAACAGCAGTTAAACTTTCATTATTATCTGGCTGATAGCTGGTTTGATGGCAGCCTGGCTCAGTATGGTACTTTACTGGCTGTACTCCTTGGAATGGGAGTTATTGGTAGTGAATTCCAGGACGGTACCCTGCCATTTTTACTGGCCAGACCTATTAAGCGGACTGAGCTATTCAAGAAAAAATTAGGCTTTCAAATATTTATTATGACCGCATTCATGATTATTTTAACTGTCTACTTAGGATTATTTGCCAGTTTTCAGGGTAGAGAAATATACTTATTTAGATTTATAATTGCCTTGATTCCCCTGGGGCTTAAGTTGCTGGTAGCTTTCCTGTTAACAGTTAACCTATCATTACTATTAAAAGATCAGGTTAAATCAGGTATCTTCAGTCTGGCAATAATTTTAGCTTTCTGGGTTGCCGCAAATCTAACACCTCTATACAATATCTTCTATTATTACTGGGCCAATCTGGCAGATTATTACGTAACCGGCAGTTTTCCCACAATAGATACAGCATTACTGATTATATTAAATACCGGCCTCTATGGCCTGGCCTTAAGCCGCTTTAAAAAGATGGATATATAATATATAATATAATAAGTCGCTAAAATATTTATAAATTAACAAATATTCAATGAGGTGTTTAGATGGAAAATGTTAGCAGTAGATTTGATAAAAACAGGAGATTTTAAAGTGAGAAGATAAGGGGAGTTTTAATATGCCTGACCCAACCCAAAACATAAAAACATTACTGCTGGATGGCTACCTGGATGAACCATCCTGTCTTGGCGTGCCGCCATATATTTCGCCCCATGCCAGATATCTCTATGGTGCCCTGCTGGCCGGTGGCATACCAGAGAAGATGATCAACTACCTTACCGCCGATTCATATAGAGACAGCAAAACAATCGCCGATCTTGAAGAATATGATCTCGTAATAATCCTGGCCGGAACAACAGTACCAGGCCATTATCTCGGCGGCCAGCCCCTGAGCCTGGCCGAAATCAAAGAGATTGGCCAGAACCTAAAATACCCGACCAGAGTCCTGGCCGGCCCAATAACCCTGGTCTGGGAGCAACTGCCTGGCCAGCAAGTTCTGGCAGAAAACTATGATATCATCACCGGAGAGCTGGCCCCTTTAGAACTATATAATCGCCTCCAGGATCAGCAAAACCAGCCAGTAATTAACAGTAAAAATCAGGAGAAAATAGCAGCAGCCATCTCAGACTGGGCAATCACCGGCAGCCAGATCTTTAAAGCCCATCCAGGCCATCCTAAATTACTGGCAGAGCTGGAAACCTTCCGGGGTTGCCCCAGAAGCAAGCACTGTGAATTCTGCAGCGAGCAGCTAAAGCAGATCCATTATCAGAGAAAGCCAGAGGCCATAGCGGCCGAAGTTAAGGCAATAGCAGCAACCGGTGTCCATAATTACCGCCTGGGCTGCCAGACCGATCTCCTGGCCTATCCCTGGTTAGAAGAGCTTTATAGCGGCATCAGAGAGGCCGATCCCGATCTAAAAGTCCTCCATCTTGATAATATCAACCCAGGCCCCCTGGGTAGAAAAGATCCGACAGAAGCTAGAAGACTTTTAAATATCATTTGCAAGTACAACACCCCAGGCGATGTCGCCGCCTTTGGCCTGGAATCAGCAGATCACCAGGTCTTAAAGGCCAACAACATCGATACCGACCCTGAACTGACCTTCAGGGCAATCGAGCGGATTAACGAGATCGGCGGCCAGCGTGTCAACGGCATCCCGAAATTACTGCCAGGACTAAACTTCCTGGCCGGCCTAAAGGGCGAAAGAGCAGAGACCTATCAGCATAACCTCCAGTATCTCAGAAGAATCAAAGAAGCTGGCTTAATGCTTAGAAGAATCAATATCCGCCAGGTCAATCCCCTGGGCAGCTATCAGGCCAGCCAGGTAGATAGCCGCCGTTTCAAAGAATTTAAGCGCCAGGTCAACGAAGAAATCAACAAACCAATGCTCCAGCAGGTATTCCCAACAGGCACAGTCATCAAAGGAGTCTGGCCAGAAATTAAAAAAGGCCGGCTGACCTATGGCCGCCGACCTGGAAGTTATCCTATTTTAATCGGCATCCCTGGCGATCACCTGAGCAAGGAAGAAATCTCAGTCCAGGTAATCGATTACGGTTACCGCTCAATAACCGCCCTGCCCTATCCATTCTATATCAATCAGGCCAGCCTGATCGAACTGGAACAGATTCCAGGCTTCGGCAAAAAACGGGCAGAAAAAGTCCTCCTGGCCAGGCCGAAAAACCTGAAAGAACTCTCAGAAACCATCGGTTCCGGCTTCCCCATAGAGGACTGGCAGGATATCTTTAAATTCAGTAAAAATTAATACAAAAATTAATAGAGCCTGGAGCTAATAACTCCAGGCCTAAAATATATTCTAATAACCGGCCTCATAATTAACAAGCCGCTTCATCTCTTTACCAGCCTGATAAAGCCTGATATTCTCAATAAACATATCAGTTGCCCGTTCATAATAACCGGAGAAACTTCCAGCAAGATGAGGCGTAATAATCACATTATCCAGCTTATAAAAAGGGGATTCCGGCGGCAGCGGTTCCTCCTCAAATACATCGAGGCCGGCCCCGGCAATCTCGCCAAACTCAAGGGCTGCCAGCAGCTCATCCTGGTTAACAACAGGCCCCCGGCCAACATTAATAAAGTAAGCTGACTCAGGCATCGCCTTAAACTCAGCAGCCCCAATCATCCCCTCAGTCTCAGAAGTTAGGGGCAGAATAGAGACCGCAAAATCAACACCGGCAAAGGCCTCCTGCAGCTGGTCCTGGCCATAAATCCTATCAACCCCTGGCACACCTTCATCAGGATTCCTCTTAACACCATCGACAACCATGCCAAAGGCATTGGCAACTTCAACAATCCCCTGGCCAATATTTCCTAGCCCTAAAACCAGCAGCCGCTTGCCCTTAAGGCCAGTTAGACTAATCCGGTTCCATTCCTTATTCTGCTGTTGCTTAAAAAGCTCCGGCAGCCGTCTGCTAAAACTCAAAATAAAGGCCATCGTATGCTCGGCAATTATATCCCTGTGCAATCCACTCATATTGGTCAGCTTCACACCATTTTCAGCAAGCCATTCAGCTTCCGGCTGCTCCAGTAACTTATCGACCCCGGCACTTAAAGCCTGCACCCATTTAAGCTCAGGCCCCTCGGCCAGAATGCCGGCATCTAAATCACCAGGAAAACCAATAGCAACCTCAGCATCCTCCATAGCCCTCTGCTGTTCATCATCCTCTAAAGCCTTAACAATCTCAATATCTTCAAATTCAGCTTCTATCTTCTGACTGTATTTCTCATCCCAGTCCTGAGTTAACATAACTTTCATAAATTAATCGCCTCCCTGTAAAGTATATAGGTACCTGGCACCTATTTATTCTCTTAAATCAGCCTCCATGACATACCAGTCATCATGGAGATCCTTGGCCTTGCCAACCACCTTAAAACCATGCTTTTCATAAATATGCCTGGCAGCAGGGTTATCAGGCCGTACCTCAAGCTTAACCCGCTTAATCCCAATCTCACGCAAATAATCAAGGCCAGCCCCGGTCAGACTGCTCCCGAGCCCTTTACCCCGGGCTTCCGGGCTTACCGCCAGCGAAAGAATCTGGGCATCAGCAGTCCCTCTAACCGAAAAGGCAATATAATAAACCTTATTATAAATCACCCTGCCAACATCAAAGAGAGTCAGGCCATACTTGCCCTGGAGCCAGCGACTCAAAAGCCGAAAAATATGGCCGCCAAAGACAGCCTCTTTCCAGAGAGATTTAACCCCGGAAATCACAATAATATAGCCCTGGGGCTTATCATTCTCATCAACAGCCACCAGAAAGCCATCGCTAAAGACCTGGCCAAAAAGCTTCAGGATATCCCTAACAGCATTCTCTAGCTTCCGCCGTCTGGCCGAAGTTTCCAGCTCATTTTCAGGCCTGGTCGCCTTAACCCTGGTATCCTCAACCTCGCTAAAAAATAGCACGCCATCATCAAAGGCCCCAATAAAAATCCTGGCCAGCTCAGGCAAATATTTCTCCTCAAATTTAACGATCTGATAATTATCAGGTAGCATCAGCCTAACCCCCTTTAATCTATTATACCCTGCACACTAAAAGGTCACAAGTTGAGAATTAACAATAAATCCTGATTAAACTGTTTATTTTTAGCTCAGAGTATAGTAAAATATACTTACGCTCAATAAATTTTCAACAGCACTAATAAATAATTGCAAAAAATTAATTATTGCTAAAACTAATTAAGATAAAATACCGGCCAGTTACGGCCGGCATCACTTAAATATTTAAAGCAAGTTTTAGCACCTTGACAGCATAAACTTATATATCGAACTTATCGACAGTAGCCTTAAGCTCCCTGGACATCTCGGCAAGCTTCTCAGAGGCCTCAACTATCTCAGATGTAGAGCTGGACTGCTCCTCGCTGGCAGCAGTAATCTCCTCAGTCTGGCTGGTTGTATCCTCGCTGATGGCCGTAATCTCCTGGATAGCCTGCTTAACCTTTTCGCTGCTATCCTCCATGGTATTGGCGGCATTATCAATATTTTCAAGGCGATCAAGTAAGGCCCTGGCAGCCAGGTCAATCTGGTCCAGCGACTGGCTGGTTTCTTTAATAGAGCTAACACTGGAATCAACAACCTTTTCAGTCTGATCAGTAGTTCTAACAGCCTCTTCAGATTTAGCCTGAATCTCTTTAATCAGGTTCGAGATCTCCTCAGTGGCAGAGGCCGATTCCTCAGCAAGTTCCCTGATCTCATCGGCAACAACTGAGAATCCCCGGCCAGCTTCACCGGCCCTGGCAGCCTCAATCGCAGCATTTAGAGCCAGCAAATTAGTCTGCTGGGAGATACCATTTATCAGTTCAATGATCTCATTTATCTTTAAGGACAGCTCGCTTAATTCATTAATTTTAGCAGAAACCTCTTCAGACTGGTTATTAACCTTATTGATCTCGGCAATCGAATGGTCCATCGAATTATTGCCGGCTTCAATATCGCCAATCATACTGCTGGCCTGATCATTCATCTCAGCAGTCATCTCAGTCAGGCTTTCAATTTCAGCAGCCAGATTAGAAATATTACTGTCAGTAATATTTATCTTTTCAACCTGAGTCCCGGCACCTTCGGCAACCTGCTCGATAGCCTGGGTTACTTCATGGGCAGAGGCAGAGATCTCCTCGCTGTTAGCAGTCAGATTCTCACTGCTCTCAGAGAGCCGTTCAGCAAAGCGAGTAACCTGGCCAATAATATCCTTAAGGTTGCCCTGCATCTGATTTAAAGAGCGGCTCAAATCGCCGACCTCATCTTTAGATTGATTGGCAAGCTGCTCCTGATTTAGATCGCCAGCGGAGATATTTTCAGCAAACTCCCTGGCCTCAGTAATCGGCCTTGTAATCTTTGAGGCAATAAAGAAGACAGTAAAGCTGACCAGCAGAATAATTATAAAAGAACCTAAAATAACATTATTTCTGAAACTGGCAATCTCTGCCTGGGCTGCAGACTCATCATAATAGGCAGTGATCTGGCCCAGATATGTATTATCAGCAGCAACAATATCATTCTGCTGTTGAAATACGTCATCGTCTGTTTCAAGGGCTGCAACATCAGCAAAATCATCATCTCTAGTAAAGGTAAAAACATTTTCATCCTGGCGATCATCTATCGTCAAGTGGAGCAACTGATAGCGTTCGAAAAAGTCTCTAACTTCACTTTCTAAATCATTATGTTCAGGGTCGTTGATATAAAGAGGGCTGGCCGAGGAAATCGTTGTAACTTCAAATTCCCGCTCGACTTCCCGGTGAAAATTATCAGTAACCTGACTGCTCTGGTTAGTTATCATCACAGCCAGAACGACTGCAAAGGCAATAACCATAACAGCTATCACAGAAAACAAAAATTTGTACTTAATCTTTTTAAACAATATGTACCACTCCAGATTATAAGTATTTTGTAAAGCAGACTAAATCAAACCTAAAGAAACATTAAAATTATGTAAACTTCAGGATTATGTATTTAAATTCGTTACATTAAATTATATTCTCGAATAAACCAAATAATCCTGCTTTTTTACTAATATTTTTTCATAAAAGTAATTTTAACAAATATCTGAGCACACAGGAGGTAGAATTAATGAAAGGAACAGTAGTAGCAACCTGGATTAAGACAATGGAAAACCTGCACGGTGAAGAGCTGGTCAATGAGGCCAAACGGGAATCATCCTGGAATACCGGGCTGATGATTACACCCCTGATGAATATTGAGGATGATATGGCCCATGATCTGGTCAACACAGTAGCAGCAAAAGCAAATACCTCTGTCAGCGAGCTCTGGCAGAAGATAGGACAGGAAAATATCAACTCATTCTCAGAATGGTTTCCAAGCTATTTCGATGGCCGGCGCCTACATAACTTTCTTGAGATGATGGACACAGTCCACAAACAGCTAACAGAGATGATCCCAGGGGCCAATCCACCGAGAATCATCCCGGATATCCCAGAGGAAGATACCCTCAGGCTCACCTATCGCTCAAAGCGGGGCATGTTCGATTATTTCCTCGGCCTTCTTAAAGGCAGCGGCTCCTATTTCAACAAAGATATCAAAGTCAAAGAATTAAGCCGGGACACCGAATCAGGGCAAAAAGAGCTCGTCGTCGATGTCATCTTCCCGGAATCGATTAAAACCTCAAAGACCTTCAGTTTCAACAAACTGCTTTCCCTGGGCATCTTTAAATCAATAGAAAGCAAACTGGGGCTGGCAGTCACTGTCACCACAACAATTATAGGCTTCATCCTGGCCGGCACCGACAGCCAGCTCTGGCTACCACCGGCACTGGGCCTGCTTAATGGTGGTATCGGCTATCTGATCATGAAAGGCCTCTTTAAGCCATTTGGCCTCCTCAACCAGGAGTTAGATGAAGTTGGCGATATGAACTTAAGTAACAGCATCTCAGTCGACTCAGGCGACGAATTTGAGGAAGTCTTCGAGAAAATCAACAAAATTAAAGCCAGGGTCAGAGAGGATATCCTCTTTCTTAAAGGCGGTACCGATGATATGTACAACTTTACCGGTGAACTGGTCGATCTCACCGGCGACATGAAAAGGGTCTCAGATAATATCGCAGTCGTCGTCGATGAAGTGGCCCAGGGTGCCACCGAACAGGCCGAAGAGACCGAAAACTCAGCCTATATAGTCGATAATAATGTCAGAGAAATAGAGAACCTGGTCGAAACCGGCAGCCAGTCCAAAGAACAGCTGGAGGCCGCAGTTACCAGCATCAAAGAGTCAGCCGGCGAAGTCAAGCAGGTCAACCAGATGATCAACGATATCAAGGAAGCCTTTGGCGACGTCAACGACCGGGGGATTCAGCTTTCCCATCAGGTCGAGGAGATCATGGAGATAGTCGACACAGTCTCAGAGATAGCCGAGCAGACCAATCTTCTCTCCTTAAATGCAACAATCGAGGCCGCCAGGTCCAGTGGCGACAGCCGTGGCTTTGCCGTCGTGGCCGATGAAATCAGAGACTTAGCCGATGATTCCCACAAGGCCGGCGAGGAGATCCGCCATAACCTGGAAAGCTTCACTAAAGAAGTCCAGGCCCTGGTTGATGGCATCAGCTCCCAGTTCAGCAATCTTGAAGAGAGCAATAAAGCCTTAGATAAAGTAACTGCAGCCAATCAGGAGTCAACAGAAAATATAGAAGATGCCTCAGAGCAGGTCATGGAAATAGTCGATAACTTAAGAAATGAAACCCAGAAGATCAGCGAAGTGATCGAAAAGCTTAACTCCCTGGCAGCAATCGCCGAAGAAAATTCAGCCTCATCCCAGGAGATGAGCGCCTCAGTCAGCGATTATGCCGATAAAATCAAGGAGATGACCGACTATATCCAGCAGACAGAAAAGTTAGTCGAAAACTTCCAGGAAAGCCTGACCGATTACTCAACCTAAAAACTCAATGTACCCGGGTACCCAATAAAAAACCCCCTGGCAGCAAATCGCCAGGGGTTTTACTATAACACCAGACAGTTACCTGCCGGTTACCACCTCCGTCAAAATAGCCTGAGCCTCTTAACTTCTGTGGCCAACCTCATACTATATTCAGCAGGGGTTCAATCCAGGATTGCTCCTATATCCACCTGATACAAACCTGTTCCAGGCCAGGATCAGTATACACCTGATCCAGTTGCTCCCCGGTATCTCCTCGGTACCTCCCCGGTATCTCCCCGGTCCCAATTCACTATCAATCCAGTATCAACCCAGTACCAACCCAGTACCAACCCGGTCCCGATCCACACCAGAGATTACCCTGGCCCCATCCAATCTCAGCATTTAGTCTGAGAAACTCCAGGAGGATGGCAGAAGATATAAGATTATGATATAATAATAATCAATATAAATATATATCCGATGTTTGCAAAATTTTAAAAAAGAGGTGGTTTTCTTGCTAAATAAAATCTTACCAGCTATTTTCCTTATAACCGCTTTAATTATCGCCACAGGAGCCCCGGCAGCATCAAATGGTGTGCAGCCCAGGGAAGACTGGATCGATCGCCTGGAACCGATCATCGGCGAATTCGAACTTGAAGAAAACAATCAGGTCCTCAATCTCCCGATTCAGCAATTAGATGGCGAAAACTATATAAAACTTGAAATGCTGGGCTATTTATTTGACTGGACAGTCAGTGCCGGCGAAGAAGAAGGCATAATAACAATAGAAAAGGCAGAAAATAACCAGCAGATAGAATTTGAGCTGACAGCCGAAGATTTCAACGGCCGCCAGCTGGTCAGATCACCAGAAGAATATGATGGCGCCATCTATATCGGCCCGGCTTTAACCAGATATCTTGTAGCTAGCCTTGAAGATCAAAACGTCAACTTTATAGCCTGGCTTGAACTAACAGACCAGCATGAACAGACAGAAGGCAGGCTCAACTATACTGTCAGTCTCTGGAATATCGCCGAGCGCCCTCAGGTCCTCAACTTCATGAGCGGTCAGACCTTAGAGCTATATCTACTCAAAAATAGCAATGTAGATTGGAAATTATCAGAAGGCATGGCTTATACCATGGCCTTAAGAGATATTGAATTAGAGCCAGACGAGTTAAGAGTCTGGGATGAAAGCA
>Ga0207421_10006499_pt1 | contig 12717 bp, 13 predicted proteins | sample SodLakKL_010_SED_4_FD_187542 | JGI IMG/M metagenome (GOLD analysis project Ga0207421, IMG submission 187542) | Alkaline sediment microbial communities from Lake Tanatar, Kulunda Steppe, Russia - 8KL_010_SED (SPAdes) (version 2) | ecosystem: Environmental > Aquatic > Non-marine Saline and... | reverse complement strand
GTCCCTTGATCGACGGAACCGACGTAGGTTTCAGTTGACATAGATACTCACTAGGAGGGCTGCAGGTAGCTTCCAGAACGACCGATTAGGACCACTCTGGCGATGAGTAACAACTACCTGCGCCACACATAGTAATCATTGATTCATACAATAAGTATTATCATCTACATGATATTTTTAGTATAGATTACAGAGAGTTAGCTGAAACTGACAATCGTCAAGGAGAGTCACCCACTACTAGATCCAAAGCAGCGTCGACGACTGGCAGCGTTTCAGGACTGCCAAAAAGAGCGGGTGAACAACACAAGCACGGGGATGATCTCGATCCGACCGATCCACATAATCACAACCATCAGTGCTTTTGTCGACGGTTCGAACACGGCATACGTCCCGTAGGGTCCGGCCGGCCCAAACGCCGGGCCAATGTTGAGAAACGTCGAGGCGGCTGCCCCAAGCGCGTCGAACTGAGTGATCTCGGTTGTCTCGTAGAGGCCGGTGCGTGCCCCATCGATGACAATGAATATGGAAATGACAAAGACGCCGACGATAGCGATCAACGTATATGAGTAGACGTTTCGGATCGTCTTCTCGTCTACGGGGCTGCCGCTCAGCCGGATCGGTCGAATCGCCTCGGGGTGGATAACCGTAAACAGATCCCGTCGGAAGGTTTTGAAAATCACCACCCAGCGGAAGGATTTGATCGAGCAGGTCGTCGAGCCGGCCATCCCGCCGAAGAACATACAGACAAAAAGCAGGAACGTAGCAAACGCCGGCCACTGGTCGAAATCGGCGTTGGCGTAGCCGGTGGTTGTTACAATCGAGACGACATTAAACAGCGATTGGCGGAACGTCTCGTTGAATCCCTCTCCGGTTGGGTTGCCAGTGAGCGTGAGAATGCCGACGACGAGCCCTGAAAAGACGACGATAGTACCCAGATAAAAGTGGAACTCCTCGCTGTCTCGGAGCCGCTGGATGTTCCCACGAAGTACGAAGTACATCAGCACAAAACTGGTCGACCCCAGAAACATAAACGGCATCAACGCCCAGTGAACAATCGGCTTGAAGGCCTCGATACTCAGCGGTTCGGGCGAAAATCCCGCAGTCGAGACACTCGTAAAGGCGTGCGAAACGGCATTGAAAAAGTGCATATTCGGCGCGAGTCCTGCGAGATGCAGCCCGTACAGCACCGCGATCGCCGCCACAGTAAGCCCGATGTACAGTTTACCGATCAGCCGAGCAGTATCCTCGATATGCGGGGTGAGCTTGTCGACGTTGTCGTACTGGGTTTCGGTCTCCATCAGTTGTGCGCCACCAACCGAGAGCCGCGAGAGAATTGCGGTCGCCAAAATCAGGATTCCGAGCCCGCCGACCCACTGGATGAGCTGTCGCCAGAACATAATCGAGTTGGCATGGATGTCGAACTCACGGAGCACCGTCGCACCAGTCGTTGTCAGCCCGCTCATCGACTCAAACGCCGCGTTGAGTGGGTGGGCAATCGTCCCCCGACCAGCAACTACGAACGGAATTGCGCCGACGAGTGCGACCAACAACCATGTCAGCGCGACCATGAGCAGGGCCTCTCGTGGACCTAAGCGAGCCTCGTCGTCAAACTGCTCGAACGCCAGTCCGACCGCAAGTGTGACACCAATCGCAACCAGAAACGGTGCGACCGGCTCGCTGTAGTAGACGGCGACGACGAGCGGCAGACACAGCGGAAGCGCAAACCACTTGAGGACGGTTCCAGTCAGATTCAGACTGAACCGCCAACTGACGCGGATTCTCATGGAGGAGGTCGACTCACCCTGTCGGCCATGGATAATTAAAACCGACTATCCGGCAACCGGCTCCACAGAGGGGAGTCGACGGCTACTCCCAATCGTCGTACGTCGGTCGCTGGAGATTGCCGGGGAAGTCGTCGACCGGTGCGGTGGTCTGGTCGCCGGTTTCCATATCTTTGAGCGTCAACTCGCCGTTTTCCAGATCGCGCTCGCCGACGATAACGACGGTTTCGGCGTTGATCGAATCTGCATACCCCATCTGGGCACCGAAGCTCCGATCCGAGATGTCGCTTTCGACGACGTGGCCCAGCTCTCGAAGCTCTCGGGCGACCGCCGAGGCGACCGCGCGCGTGTCGCCGACGCTGAGCACGTAGTAATCGGTAGAGGGAGCCTCGTCGGGCCAGACGCCAGCGCGCTCACAGAGCAACTGGAGTGTGGCGTGGCCGGGCGCAACCCCGACGGCGGGAGTGGGTTGGCCACCGAAGCTCTCGATGAGGTCGTCGTAGCGACCGCCGCCAAAGACCGACCGAGAGACTTCACCGGTCGAATCAAAACACTCGAAGACGACGCCCGTGTAGTAGTCCAACCCGCGAGCGGTCTCCAGTGAGACCTCACAGAACTCGCCAGCGCCGAAGTCGTCGGCTGCATCCAAGACGGCCTGAAGGTTCTCAACCGCATCGGCCACGCGGTCGGTCTCGGCGAAATCGACCAGATCGCTGAGGTCATCGGTCCCCAGCAGGTCATCGAACGTTTCGGCCTGATCGGGTCGAAGTCCAGCCTCAACGAGGAGATCATGGTACTCCACGTCCTCGATTTTGTCTGATTTGTCGACTGCTCGGATCGCCGCCTCAGTGTCGACCTCGACATCAAAGGCCTCCAGCAGGCCACCCAGAATGTCGCGATGCGAGACCCGAAACTCGAAGTCTTCACGCGTAAGGCCTAGGTCGGTCAGCGCGTCCGCAGCAAAGGCGAGAATCTCGGCGTCAGCTTCCGGCTCGCTCGAACCGAAGATGTCGACGTTGGTCTGATAGAACTCCCGGAACCGACCCTGTTGGACCTGTTCGTACCGCCAGAAGGGACGAGTCGACCGCCATTTGATCGGTTTGGAGAGCGCCTGCTGTTTGGCGACGACCATCCGGGCGACCGTTGGGGTCAACTCAGGGGTGAGCGTCACCTCACGGCCACCCTTATCCGTGAAGTTGTACAGTTGATCGACGATCTCGTCGCCGGATTTGTCGGTGTACAGCTCGGTGGCCTCCAGTGTTGGCGTGCCAATCTCCCGAAACCCATAGCGGTCAGCAGCGTTCTCGACGGTGTCGATGACCTCCCGGCGGGCGGTCATCTCGTCGGGGTAGAAATCTCGAAACCCTTTGAGTCGGTCGTACATGCGGTGGCGTTAGCGGCAGCCGCGCTTGAAACCTGTCCTTTGTAGCTCCCAACCAACTGCGGTAGTCGACGGCTACGACAGCCGGCTGCGAGCCGTAGAGAGCGCCTACGAGCGTAGGATATGCCAAACTGCTCGACAGTGAGTGTATAACGATATGTGGTCTAGCCGTTCAAATCGGTATCTCGACCGTCGACTGCTCGATACCATCATGTTTCGATTTATCCTCCGCTCGCGGCTTGCTGGTCTATATCGTCGCTGGCGTCGACGCCTCGACAGCGAACCGACGGCACTCGATACCATCGAGGAAACCGCGACAATCAGCGACTGCGTCGACACCGAGTTGCTGACACAGCAGTGTCCCGCTCAGTGGTGCGCTACAGTCGAGATCGTCCAGTTTCGTGGCGAGCCGCTGACGGAAGTTGTTCGGCTCACCGACAGCGAGAGCTACCGAATCACACTCAAGCCAGTCGAACTGTGCACACCAACTGGCCAAATCGAACTATACACGCGCACCTCGCCACAGCACAGTCGACGACACCGACGAACTGCCGAGTCGCTGTCGGTGGCCGTGACGGCTGCCACGGAAATCGTAGCCACCCGGCAGGCCCAACGTCAGCGGTCGGTCGATCTGTCTGCCAATCGCCCGAGCAAGCGACCGACGAATCGGTCGACTGAGGCGTCGACAGTGGACCTGTAGGTAGTCGTCACACCGCGATCAGTGTCACACCGACAACAGCGAGCACCGCAGCCACAGCGCGGATACGGAAATACTGCTCCTGAAGGATGAGCCCGCCGAGCAGCACCGCAACAATGGCTTGGGCGTTGATAATCGGAGAGGCAATACTCGCAGGGATGAGCGAAAACGCCAGCGTCGTAATGTACTCGCCGGCGGCGACAAAGCCACCAGCAACGACGAACTTCGGCACATCAGAGGCGACTGCGGGCGGTGGTGACCGAACAACAGAGGGAAGCAAAACGATGATCACGCCGCCGAACAGCAGCGGTACCCACAGCGTCGTCGAAATCGCTAGCTCTTGGAGACCGATTCGCTTGGCAACATCGCTTATCGCGAAGAACATCGCGCTCAACAGCGCGAGCTGTGCGGCCCGCGAGCTGGCCGCCCGCCGGAGCGGTTCGAGCAGCGCACCACCTTGGAAGTTGGCGACGTAGATGGCCACCGTGGCGACGAGTACACCTGTCACCTGCAGCGGCGTCAGAAACTGTCCGAGCACGACGACCTCAATCGGGAGCACGAAGACGGGAACGATCTTGTTGATCGGTGCGACATACGAGACGTCCCCGATCGCCAACGCCCGCAAAAAGGCGACCATCGCTGCCGCAATCGTCACCACAGTCACCACGAGAATCCCGACCTCCGAGAGGCCGAACCGGCCGAGCGAGTCGACGGCTTCACCGAAGCCGACACTGATGCCGAGAATCGGCAGATACCACGCGAGTGCGAAGATATTGATAACGACGGTCAGTGTCGCGGCCGTATAGCCGACAAACGCCTGTTTGAGATAGAACAGATAGACGCCCCAGATCACGGCCGCGACAACTGCGTAGCCGATGCCCGGTTCCATTATGAAAATTAACAATGTATGTTGTAATCAAACGTTCGATCCAACAGATAGCCGATTCAGTAGGCATCACTGAGACGAGCGAAAACCCCGTTACAGCGAGATGACGAACTCGACGGACAAGATAACCGCCAGAACGATCAGCAGATAGTTCAACACTGTCGAGACCAGCGCGTACACCGTAAGTCGACCAACCGGATACCGAGCCATCCCTGCCGGAATACACAGGAAACTGCCAACGTAGGGCAGCAGATTCGTCACGAAGATACCGCCGCCGCTGTATGTTCGAAACACTCGGTTCGCACGGTCGAGTTGGGCGTCCGAAACCGACACCCAGCGTGTCGACTGTACTGTCTCGAAGCCGTACTGTCTGGCGATCCAGTATATAAGTAGTTGCCCGGTAACGTAGCCGACTGAAGCAATCACAACGGCGAGACCGATCAGCCACCTCGTGTCTCCAGTCGCAAAAATGTAACCGGGCAACACCACCGAGGTCGGCAGCGGTTTGCCGATAATCGCTCCCTTAAGAACGAATACTACGAACAGCGCAGGCAGCCCGACTGTCTGAACAATCGACAAAACCGTCGCAACGAGCGTAGCTAGCATACTGTAGGCGACCCGAACCGTCGACGCTCAGCGTCGACCATGGACGTAGGTCTGTTCGTGGTCGGGAAACACCTCGGCGACAGACTCAGGGCCATGACGGTCGACGAGCAGTTCTCGGAGTTCGCTTTCGTAGTCTGCTTTCTGTATCTGCTCGCTTGGGCCGGATTCGACTTCGAAGGTGGCCTCGACAAGGCGGTCGACGGCGTGGCGGCCGAACCCAGACAGCGGCGCGATGTAGTCGACGCCGAACCGATCCTCGATACTCTGGGCGCTCGCCCGTGAAACGTTTGGCACGCGATCATCCCGGCGGGTGCCGTCGGCGATAGCCGCAACGTCGAGTTCGGCCGCTCGTTCGAGTGTGTGGTCGTGGCTCTGTTGGATGCCGTTACGGGGAAAGCCATCCTCTGCCATTCGGTCGACAGCCTCAGTGGCGACCTCGCGGTCAAGCGAGAGCGTCTCGAACGAAAATCCAAGAGCTTCGGCTGCCTGTTGGGCGTGCTGCCAGTCGTCAGTGATCTCGAACGTTGCCGTCACAAGCCGCACGTCGTAAAACTCCTCCAACAGAAGGGCAGCAAGCGAGGAGTCTTTGCCACCGCTGTACAGCAGTGCGAGCTCCATTCGTTACCGCCGGCTGATATCGAAGGACTTCGATTCGGGCTGGAGTTCTTTGAGAAGTGCCTTCATCTGGTCTTCGTCAATCCGGTTTTGGACCCGTCCGCTGCGAGCTAGGGCGATAATCTGCTGTTCGACCTGCTCGGCAAACTGTGGTTTCGACATCTGGACAGCGTTGAGTCGTTGGCGGGCCCCATCGGTGAGATGCTGTTTGAGCAGCGCCTGCTTTTGGGCTTCGGCCTGCTGTTTGGCTGCTTGTTGGGCCTCGTCGTCTTGGCCCGACTGTCCCTGCTGGCGTTCCTGAAGTTCTTTGAGCTTCTGTTCGCGGAGCTCTTCGAGTCGGTCGTCGTCGGGGCTATTGCTCATACATAACGGTTTCCCTGCGGTCCAAAAACGGTTTCGGAGCAGCCGAAATCAGATAAAACGACTTAGGCGTAGCGTTCGAGTTCCGGCCGGTCGAGCGACTCGAAGACGTCTTGGGCGACCTCATCAAGGAAGGCCTCACCGTCAGGGGTGGTGCGTCGACCCTCGCCCTGTCCGGTGGTGACGAGATCTTCGTCTTCGAGTTGGATCAGTGCCTCGCGGATGATCTTTTTCGAACCCGAGACGTGGCTGGCGGGTGCGACTGCATAGCGGTTCGAGCCGCCTTTGGTGCCACCGTACTCGGTTGCAAGGCGTTCGACACCGATTGGCCCGTTAATAGCGACCTTTCGCAGAAGGCTGGCGGCGCGAGTTGCCCAGAAATCCTCCTGCTGAGGAGGTAGTTCGCGGTCTTGGCTGGTTTTCGTGTACTCGACCCACTCAGGCTCCTCGATGCGGTCTGCGAGCCGGTCTGCGAGTTCGTCGATGAACTCTTCGGCCGGAACGTCGTAGAGAGTTACCATGAGGTCTTTTTCCGTGTTGGGCTGTTTAAACCCATCGTATTGCCGGCCCAGGGCGGTTTGGGATGTGTTGGATTCACACTCCAAATGCTACAGTCTTTTACTCACTGGCTCGAAACGACGACAGTACTGATGGACGAACGAGCGGCCCTCCGGATGCTCGCTACTGACCTTCCCCACGCTGGCGACGATGCCGCGGTTGTCGACTCGACGGCAATTACAACCGATATGCTCCACGCTGCGACCGATTTTCCCGACGGTACGACTCACTACACGGTGGGCTGGCGATCAGTTGCTGCCTCGCTGTCGGATCTGGCTGCGATGGGTGCCAAGCCAACCGCGGCAGTTGCCGCCTACGCCGACACCGAGTTCGTCGACAGCGAGTTGCGGGCGTTCGTCACCGGCGCACGCGATATCTGTGAGCGAACAAACGCCGAGTACGTCGGCGGTGATCTCGATGCCCACTGCGAGTTAACGGTGACGACGACGGCGATCGGCGAGGTCAACAAGCCAGTGTACCGGTCGGGAGCCACTCCCGGCGAGATCGTCTGTGTAACTGGCACGCTAGGTCGGAGTGCGGCCGCACTCGCGTTGTTTGAAGCGGGAGAGACTGATCGTGGCAACGAGCTGTTTCGGTTTTCGCCGCGCGTCGACGCCGGCCGACGGCTAGCTACAAGCGCCAGTGCGATGATGGACTCAAGCGACGGGCTGGCCCGCTCGCTACACCAACTGGCTGCGGCCAGCGACTGTGGCTTTGGGCTCGATTCGTCGGCAGTTCCAATCGATGACGCCTGCGAAGTCTGTGCTGACCGCTGGGAAGCCGGCGTTCATTTCGGCGAGGATTTCGAACTCGTCGTTTCGCTGCCCGAATCGGATCTCGATGCCGTCCAACGCGACCTCGACGTTCCGCTGACAGTCATCGGCGAGGTCACCGACTCTGGTGTGACCGTCGACGGCGAACCGCTGGCTGATCGTGGCTACACCCACTGACGCAGTATGAACATCTTACTCACAGTATACTCGGCCTACTGGATTTGAAACGGCACAATCATGAAACACAGTAGCCCCACGCCGAACGTCAAGAGACCAATCAGTAGCCGGTATCGACCGAGTGGCTGTTCGTCAATGGGATTAGCGGGACCGTTGTAGGCAATCAGCAGCGCGAAAAAGCCCCAAAAAACCCATAGGCCGACCGACTCATTAAGTGAGAGACCACGAATGTAGTAGAGGTACGCCGCCAGTCCAAACAGCGCACCCGGTACAAGCGCAGCAATCGTCTCTTGGCGTTTGCCGACCATCGCCCGGACCATGTGGCCGCCGTCGAGTTGCCCGACCGGAAGCAGGTTCAGCCACGTAAAGAACATCCCAACCCAGCCGCCAATAATGACGGGATGTGGGTTCAATGCGGGGTCGCTGTAGCTAGCTTGGGCACCGAGTAGGGTCGCAATAATATCGAGTAGGGGGGGATTATTGAAGACCATTGACTCACCGCTTTCGCTCTGTTCGAGGACATGGGCTGGAACCTCGACCGGCCCTAACGAAAGCCCGATGGCGGTCACCACAACGGTTGCCACCAAGCCCGCAATCGGCCCCCCGACGCCGATATCGAACAGCGCTTTCCGGCTCGGCATCTGGCCGCGCATCCGAATAACCGCGCCCATGGTACCGAAAATCGCTGGAAACGGAATGAGATACGGTAGTGAGACGTCGACGCCATGATACCGACCCATGACGTAGTGGCCCAACTCGTGGGTTAACAGCACCCCAAGCACGGCTGCAGTGAACGGCCAGGCTTCAAGCATCGCCAGCGGATTCGAGAGAATGTCAGCAAGCGGAATGTAGTACCAAAAAACCGCCCCCACAAACAGCGTCGACAGAAGCGTTAGGCCGAACAACACGAGATTCGTCCACGGAATTCCGTTGTGGGCTGTCTGTTGGTCGTGTGGAATGGCGACCAGTGCGGTGCCAATGCTTTCCTCGGAGTTGGCGAGTTTGAGTTCGTAGCCGGCTTGCTGAAACGCTGGCCAGAGCTCACGATGGAGCCGTCGGTCGGGAATCAGTGGCTCGCCGTAGTAGATAATTCGGCCGTCGCGAATACGGACATCAGTCAGGTGGTACCACGTCTCAAGTGCTTCGGGGCGTGGGACTGTGATGTCCGAATCAGCCATCGTCTCCCGTATGTGGCCGACGGGCATAAACACCCGCTTCAGTCGCTGTCACTGTGCGTTCTGTGTCTCGAAAGGAGTGTGGTTGTCGAGCCGCGATCAACAGTGTTCAGGCCGACTCGGTGGGTTCAACATACCAAGTGGTCGCGCCCGTGTAGGACCACGGTTCAATCGAAAGATCGCTCGCTGAATCCTGCAGTCGGATAATCAGCGCGCCGATTTCTTTCGGTGAGAGCTCGATCTCCTCGGCAATGAACTTACTTTTGAAGTAGCGATCACCGGCGGCCACACGCTCACGAAGGTACTCCCGAAGGTACTCGGCTTTCGGGTTGCCGTTGGCGGTGCGGCTCAGGTCTGCGGAGGGTGTTGTCGCGCTCATGATGAACCTCACTGCAGTGTCTGTCTCCACATCTGTTATATAAGCCAGATCGTTCGGTCGACTTCGTGTCAGTTCACCCACTGAACGATCTAAATTCGACGTCGGATAAGTATTCAGGACGATTTAAAAACCAACTACATAGTTCATACGCAGTTCTAACACTATATTTCTGTACAAATGGTTTTGCATACAGTGGGTCACAAAACACTCGAGAAACCCGTAGTAATGTCCGACATACCGACCACATGGAGGTTCAACCGGGTATCTCGGTCGACGGCGCGCACGAAGAGACCGTTCCAGTGGGGCTGCTACTCGCGTTCGTGCAGCCAAAACTCCTCGTCGGTCGTCGTCTCTTTTTTAAATATTGGCACCTCGTCTTTGAGTCGGTTGATCCCGTCTTCGACCGCTCGGAACGCTTGCTCGCGGTGGCCTGCCAGCACCACGACGAAGACGATATCCTCGCCATCGTTCATCAGCCCGGTACGGTGGTGCATCAGTACCTCAAAAACACCCTTGCGGTCAGTCAACTCCTCGCGAATCGTTTCGAGTCGCTGTTCGGCGACTGACTCGTACGTTTCGAACGAGAGGTGCTTGGTGCGTGCGTCGTCGACGCTATCTTTCGCCCGAACTCGGCCGGTGAAGGAGGCTATCGCGCCAGCGCGCTCGGCCTGTGGAGAGGCTTTGGCTCCCGCGACGAGTGTCTCGAGCGTGATGTGTGGCTCGCTATCGTCGATGCGATCGGCAAGTTCATTGAGGTCGACCTCGGTTGGCGTTGCAGCGGTCCCGATCACCGGAGCCGAGGGTGCCGGCTGGGCGTCACCGAGCACAACCGTCGGCAGGCGATGATGTTTGAGCCCAACGACGAGCGCGTACTCGTAGTCGGGCGCGAGCGAATCGAGCAGTGCCATCGGCGAACCGTGACTGCCGCTGGCATGCCAGCGACCGTCACGGTCGAGTTCGAACCGACCGTCAACGGTGGCTATCTCAGTGTCATCAAATTCGGCTGTGCAGTCGACCGTGGCAATTCGTCCTGCACGCGTCTCAGCCAAGTGCGCTGCGAGTTGGTCGACGACCGACCGGCTTTCCGGGCCGATCACACACACTGTTTGCATACACACAGGGCGGGTCGCCGGCGGCTTGAGTGTTATCGAACGACGCGCCGGGTTTCCACCGAAGTAGCCGCTTGGCAACGTTTAAGGCCGACTCGGAGGTAGCCGATGACAATGAGAGTCGTTGTTTCAATCGGTGGCAGTATTCTGGCTCCGGATCTCGATGCTGACCGCGTGGCTGGCCACGCCGCAGTCATCGAGTCGTTGGCTGCGGCAGGCTGTGAACTCGGCGTTGTCGTCGGCGGCGGCGGTGTCGCCAGAGACTACATCACGGCGGCCCGCGAGCTGAACGCCAACGAAGTCCAACTCGACCAGCTAGGAATCGACGTGACGCGGATTAATGCCCGCCTACTGATTGCTGCGCTCGGTTCGGCCGCCAGCCCACGACCGGCGACCGACTACGATACCGCGGGCGACGCCCTCCGTCGTGGCGATATCTCGGTTATGGGTGGCATAACGCCCGGCCAGACCACCGACGCGGTGGCAGCCGCCTTCGCTGAGTACGTGGGTGCAGACCTGCTCGTCTACGCAACCAGCACCGACGGCGTCTACGATGCCGACCCGAACGTCGACTCCGAGGCGATCAAATACACGACGATGTCGCCGGCCGAGCTCGTCGATCTGATCGTTCCGATGAGTCGGGATGCCGGCGCGTCGGCTCCAGTTGATATTCTGGCGGCCAAACTCATCGAACGGTCAGGGATGCGGACCATTGTCCTAGACGGCTCGGAGCCGTCGAACATCGAATCAGCCGTCCTCCGTGGAGATCACGACGGCACCGACGTGATTCCGCACGGAAGCAGTGAACCTGCCGCCTGGGTCGAGACCGAATGAGCGACGATACCTCTCCACACACACTCGCCGACAGCAGCGAGCGCCAGCATCGCGACTTTTGGGCCGACGAGATCGCCGACAAAATAGAAGCACGCGAGCCCGACGAACCAATTGTCGTCAAAGGTGGCGTCTCGCCGTCCGGTGTCGCCCATTTGGGGAACATCAACGAGATCATGCGGGGCTACTTTGTCGCCGAGTCCCTCCGCGAGCGTGGCTACGAGGTCATGCAGGTCTTTACCAGCGATGATAAGGACCCACTCCGCAAACTCCCCCGCAAACTCGCCAACGCAGACGGCGAGATTGTCGGGCTCGGCGAGGTCGACGCCGGCGCGCTCGGCCGAAACCTCGGCAAGCCGTACACCGCGATTCCTGATCCGTTCGGCGAGCGCGAGTCGTATGCCGCCCACTTTGCAGCTCTCTTGGAAGCTGACGCCGACCGCCTAGGCGTCGACATCGAGATGTGCTCGAACACCGCGATGTACGCCGACGGGACATTCGACCCCGTCGTTTCGCACGTTCTCGAACACGCAGAGACGGCCCGCGAAGTACTGTCGGAGTATCAAGCCAAAGTTGATCAAAAGTATGTGCCGTTTAATCCGGTCTGCGAGGCGTGTGGCAAACTCACCGAAACAGTCACCGAGATCGACGCTGACGCCGGGACGGTCGAGTACGTCTGTACGGATATGGATGTCGGCGACAATACCATCGAGGGCTGTGGCCACGAGGGAACCGCGACGTTCCGCGAGGGCAAACTGCCGTGGCGATTCGAGTGGCCCGGCCAGTGGCAGGTGCTTGGGGTCGACTTCGAGCCGTTTGGCAAGGACCACGCCGAGGGATCGTGGCCCTCCGGTGTCGATATCGCCGAGAACGTCCTCGATATCGAACCGCCTGTCCCGATGGTCTACGAGTGGTTTACACTCAATGGCGAGGCGCTCTCCTCGTCGGCCGGCAACATCGTGACGGTCACCGAACTGCTCAAGCTCTTAGAGCCCGAAATCATCCGCTACTTTTTCGCGCTCAACCCGAAGAAAGCGCGAGATCTGGATCTCTCGCGGCTCGACCAGTTAGTCGACGACTACGACCGGTTTGAACGCGCCTACTATGAGGGCCTCGCTGACGAATCGGTCACCGACTTTGCCGAGGCGGCGTATCCGTACGTAGTCACAGAGCCAACCGACGACCGACCGATCAGGCTGCCGTACACGTTTGCGGCCGTCCTCGGCATGGTTGACGAGCGCGAGCTACGGATCAAACTCGCCGTCGACGAGGGCCACATTCCAGAGGACGCCGACGAGTCGACTATCGAAGCCGCACTCGCTCGCGTCGAAAAAGCCCGAAACTGGGCCGAACGGATGGACAATGCCTACAACTACCGTCTACAGACCG
>Ga0207421_10006496_pt1 | contig 12722 bp, 5 predicted proteins | sample SodLakKL_010_SED_4_FD_187542 | JGI IMG/M metagenome (GOLD analysis project Ga0207421, IMG submission 187542) | Alkaline sediment microbial communities from Lake Tanatar, Kulunda Steppe, Russia - 8KL_010_SED (SPAdes) (version 2) | ecosystem: Environmental > Aquatic > Non-marine Saline and... | reverse complement strand
AAGGAGGTGAAGATAATGGCCAGTAAACTAAAATTGAAAAAGCGGGTAACATTCGGGGAGATCCGCTATGACTTCCTCGACAAGGAACAGCGCAAAGCTTGGAGCGAGCTGAAAGGATCCCCCAGGGACGGTATTTCTCATCAATCCTTGGAGAAACTACGAACCCTTGGCTGTTCCTTTGAAATTACCAGTTAAGATCCTCTGTGAGAGCGATTTAAAACCGGACGGACGCACGTTACTACATTCAATCGCTTAGAGAAAGGGTGGTAAACTTGGACTTTTTGGAAAATAACGCAGATCGGCTAACCCCCCCGGAAGAACAAGATTATAATTGGGGGGTATTGATTTTGAAGGTGGTGGTAATCGGATTCTGGATTTTTTTTATCCTTGGAATACTAAGCGGGTAAAAAAGGGGGAACCCCGCCGCGGGAAGGAGCTGGCCTGAACCCGTGGCGGGGAACTTGATAGGTGAAGTGGTGGTGATCAGTCTATTTGAAAATACCCAGCAGGCAATAACTCCCCTTGCTCCCCCCTCTCAACTTCAATTTGTCCTGATTCCACGCCATCGATATAAAGTTTGCAAGCGGTTACTTGTTTTTGATCGAGCGTCTGCGGGGACGGGTTGGAAATTCCCCAGTAAGCGGCGCAGGTCCGGGCCAGGTCGTTCTGCTCCAGACCCGGAACATCTTGGAGCCGCTGATTAATACTAACGAGCTGCTCTTGCATCTTCAAATCTTTTTTAAACTGCTCGTCCTCGTCCCGTTCTTGGAGCTGCTGCACCTGACGCTTCTGGGTTTCCTCTCGCGACTTGAGTTCGGCGGCGATCTTTTCCTTCATATCCGCGTGTGATCGCAGATCCGCTTCATCAGCGATCCCCAGTTGCTGGCACATCTCTTTAGCCGCCTGGAAATTTTCTTGCCAATCGTTAGGATCGACCGCCTCAAGCTCTGGACCGTCATTCTCCTGAGACGCGCCAGACGACCCGCTGTCGGGAGATGTTATTTCAACGTCCTCTGGCCTTGGATCAACCGTCTTTTCCTCACGCGCGGGCTGTGCGCTCTCACGCAGGCGGATTGATTGACCGTCCATTGCAACGGCCTGCTGGTCCTCGGTAGACACGGGGAGATACTTGAAGGCCCGGCGGACCACTGTTTTTTTCGCCATCTGGTCATAATCGCTCCGCCAGGGGCTATCGGACCGACCACTTCCGGGCGCACGGTCCTTGATCCCGTCGATCTCACCCTTGCTCATAAATTCTATGTGCTGTCCCCCGTCTTTCAGACGCGCTATGCAATACGCGCCTATCATTTCGCCGGGAGAACTCTCACCCTCAAGATAATAGGGCCGGTGTTCGATGTTTTCTTCGGTCCCAAACTCCAGCTCAAAATGATCGTTTTCATAGACACATCGCGCGTTGATACTTTCCAGGTCCCCGGACCGGCGGGCCAAGTCAATCATTCCCCGGTATCCCAGGACAAAGGTTGCTTCGCCGCCATAGGGTATAATATATGCTTGCCCCAGCGTGTTAGGCATAAGTCCGAGCTGTGCGCTCTGGACCAATGCGCCGAGTAGGGACCGCTGATTACATTTGTTTACAAGATCCGGGTTTTTTCGGAGAGTCGTCAACGCCACATTAAGAAAACGGTCCCTACCGATTTTATCCGGCAGCGCGTCCTCCACATAAGGTTCAATCGCTTTCAACATCTTCTTCGTGCCGTTCGCCTTCTGAATATCACTGCTCATACTACCAACTCCTTGGAAAAGATAAGGTTACGCTCTGAAACTCAAAATAAAAGGCCGGGGCAGGGATTCAGCCCTAACCCCGGCCAGCCTTCTCAAGGCTCTACCACAAACCTTCAACCTTTAATACTGAAACGGCGATAGGACCGTTCCTCTGTAAACCGTTCATATATATCAGGGTGTTCTTCCTCCAGGGCAGACTTGTTGAAATACGTGCGGGAGTAATCGGACCATTTCACCGTCTTGTCCTCGACGTGGCCCACCTCCGCGTCGCCAAGCATTTCCCGGAGTTTATTTTTCGCCAATTTCTTCCGTTCCTTAGCGTCTTTCTGTTCTTCGTGCGCTTCATTATACTGCTCGATCCAGTTCAACGCTTCCTTTGATAATTGAATTTCCTCGCCGCTGGATTCAGGAAAATTTTCTTTTAGCCATTTTTCCGCGGCTTTGGAACCGTCTATCGGCGGCGGGTTCTCGTTCTCAACCCGGTCCCAGAAGCGTTTCTCTATGTTGATTATTGATTCAATCAGTTCTTCATCACGTTCAACATAGTATTGCCGGTAATACTGGCCGCCAAACAAGACGGCTATGTAAGCGTAGGAGAGGCCCGTAACAGCAAGGTAGTGCATAACTTGACTTCTTACCCAGGGGGGGATTCCATCTTCCCATTTATCCATCATATTCCGGTTGGTTGTTTTGATCTCCAGAAGTCCCCACTCGCCATCGGGGCCGATCAGGTTCCGGTCGATATTTGCCAACATAAAATCCAGTTGCGGGTGTTGGAGAATAGCGTGTCGACGGCGGACCTTAAACCCGTCGTTTCGTTCCTCAAATTCTTTCGCAACTATATCCTCAAGACGATTTCCCCAATAGACCACTTCGGAGTCCAGATCCGTTACGACGTTATCTACCTTTTCTTGCCAGACCTCGCGGGGAGTTTTCCAGGGGTTTTGTCCAAGGATCGCGCCGGAGTCTGAACCGCCGATACCTTCGTTCCTCAAGTGTTGCCAGCGGCTTTCATCCATCTCGTGCGTGGCTTCCGCAAATACACGGCAGTCCATACCGGTCGATTTCTCATAGGTGGGTGTATCCGTTGTCATACTACCAGCTCCTTTGAAAAAGGTTTGTTAAATCAAGTCTTTACTTACTCTCACCAATTCACTAATTATTGTAGCGTTTCTTCTTAGTAATTCAAGGGTTCTCCCGGCTATTGTGTTTACTTCCTGAACATTTTTATCAAACTCCTTCGCAAGTTCCTGAATTTCCTCCAGGTTTTCATTGGCTTCAACCAGATCCTCATACATTCCAGGCGCACGTTCAAAAAGACTATCTACCTTTTCCCGGACCGATTCCGGGTATGCGTCCCTGCGTTCCTGCCACTGTTCTTCGGCGGCGGGGAAGTTTGCCGCCATCCACTCTATATCTTCCGCCAGGGTTTCTCTTAATTCCATCACTGCCCCAATATTTTGCCGGGCTTGAATATATTCCTCGCGCCCGCGGGCAAACCAATTCCTGTAACAGGCCGGGAGAATGAAAACAATAAGCATTAAAAACAAAAGCACACTCACTCTGTTAAAGGTAAGCATTACAACCACTCCTTTTTGTATTATCGTTCAAATAAACCTCGTCCATCGCGCTCGTCAATTTTATACAAACGTCGTGTAAGTGCTTTAAGTTTAGCCTCTCGTTCCGGTTGTGGCAAGTGTCCATACTTGAAAGTTTCAAAAAACCGCAAATTAGCGTTCAGGCGTTCCATACGGCCTTCGTATGTTTGGATCTGGCCGAGTCGGTCCGCCATCAGTTCGGCCAGGTATTCTCCACCGTGCAGCAGCATACGCCGGTCCGACGCAAAATACTTATTCCCGCGGTATCCTTGTTCCTCCGCCCCGTGGTGAAAATACATCCATTCCCTAACATCATCTGAAATATAGTCTCTTAGCTGGTCCCACTCGTTAGCCCGTCGTTCAGGCTCAAAGTCCTGTGTGCGTTCAAAACGGCCAATAACATAACCAGCGGTTGCAAAATCACGAGCTTCCCTCGGCAAACGTCTCGCTGCTCTTTCAAATTCATAAGGTTCATTACCGGACGACATAGCTTCTTCTGTCTGGCTGTGGGTTTGCGCTTGGCGCTGGAAGTCCGCAAGGTCAATATCCATTTCGGAAACTCTTGCGGGTATAGCCACTCCGAGCGGGTCAAGCGGGCCTTCAACCTCGATAGCCTGTCCAAAGCGGTTCCTCATACGCGGGATTGGCTCGGCAAAGTCCGCCCAGGGGATGATCGGGTCCATCTTGTCGCGGACCACTTCTGGGATGGGTTCTCTTAATATATCCCACACTCCGTCTGGGTCCGTCATTTCGGGTTCCAGCGCTTGCCGGATAGTATTAGACAGTCCCACATAAGGTATAAAACCAGTTAGCGGGTCGGCTGCCGGTTGCCCTCTTACATCGTGCCCAGAGAGATAGTCCCACCACCTGCTAACTGTGTAGAATACACTGTGGTCCGCTGCATACCTGGCCGTATCTCTAACAGCACGGATTGTCCCGTCTACAACCCCCTCAAACTGTTCCCAGGCGTTATCGCTCTGCATACGCGGGTTATACATAATGTTTTCTGCCATATTTGCCACCGCACCAAAAACGTAGTTAAACGGAAACAGATAACGGTATCCCACAAAATAATCAGTTCCGGGTATCCTCATTGAATACGGCTGCCAACCAGCGTCATAGAGTCTGGCCCGGTCCCTGGGATCATCAGGACCAGAACCGGTAATTCCTCCCATAAAAGCCATAATGGTCGCGCCGGTCAAAGCAAACATACCGGCTGTGGCCAATCCCGCGTCCCGCCGCGCAGACCTTATCTTGTCTCTTATTTGGGTTCGATCCGCGTCCTCCGCCATCATTTGTTTCGCGTCTATCCATTTCTTCACCGCGGAAGCTCCCCCCAGGGGGCTTACCATCTTGGTTCCTATTTCCATCATATTTACACCGGTCCGCATAAACATTCCTGCCGATCCCATCATCCACTGAATCCAGTTTGGAACACCATCAAAGGCTTCGCCGCGTCGCAGCTTGCTAAAAAAGTTAGTCATAAACCGGCCAAGTTCAGTATTGGGATCTTGGTGCAAAACAAGTTCCGCGCCTTCTTCTTTGACAAGTTGCTCAAACCCGTCCACCATATCGGGGTTGTTCTTAATTTCGTGCGCCAGTTCCTCAAGAGAAAGGTGTTCGTGTTTTCCCTGTTCGTGAAATTTTCGCGCTGCTCGATAAGCCATCACATTTCGTGCGCCATATTGCCCCATCGTTCGATAAAATTGATCCCCCGCCAGCATAAACCGATTAAACGGATATAATAATTTTCCCCAAAAGTTAGATACCGGTTCCCGGACAAAGTAATCCATTTCCTCTGCCCCAAACGTCTCCGTCATAGCTACGCCGTGGAGCATACCTTTCTTTGCGTTCCTAATCGCTTCGCCCAAACCGTCCCACCAACCAAGCAATTCTAAGCCAAAATCTGACATTTTGGCTTCATGGACTGTTAAATCATCTTCCCCCAGCGTCCGGGCTATTAAATCGTGCAAACCCTGGCCAAACCTCTGGCTCGGTTTGGTCAGCATCAAAAGGCCGCTCCCCAAATGGTTCCGCAGTTGTGTGCGGGGGCCAGATAGAACATTACTTATCCAGTAGTATTCCACCAAATTCCTTACGTCGGGGCTAACATATTTGTCCCAAATTTTTCTAATTTCTACTTGATCACGCGGATCATCCATTTGCAGAACTTCTTTGCGTATTTCATCGTTTATTTCTACTTTTCCGTATTCTTTTAGTATATCTATAGTGTTCATTGTGTCCCGACCACGGCGATAGTTTTCTTCCATTTCTTGCTGGGTCAAGGCGTTTTCTGTTTGTGAAGCGTCCGGGTCCATTCGTTCGGTTATCGCGGCTGCTATTGCGTCGCTCCCCCTCATCTTTCTGGCGGCAAGTGCGTGTGATTGTTCAGTCCCTCCGCTCGCCCAGGCGGTCCTGATAGTTTCTAATTCTTTCGTTAATTCAAGCAAGCGTTGGTCCTCGACTTCGGTTCTATCTTCTTTTTGTTTAAGCCGGTCGTGTTCTACTGTTTTTTTATACTGCATAGTGGCAAGCCAAGCCGTTTCCGCTGCGTTAAAAGGAAGATCGTCGTGCATACGTTTTTCTATCTCGTCAAGGGTAATATTCAGATTCATAGCCTGGCCAACGGCTTTATCAAAAGTAAAATCGGACCGGTTCTTTTGAACTTCCGGCCAAATTCTTTCAAAATCATTTATTAGCTGCTCTCGTATCCTTGCGGCTTGTTCTTCCGTAACGTCGGGAGAGTCCAGGAGGTGTGAATAGCTGGCTTCAAATACTACCCCCGCGTCTTTGGCTTTCTGATCGTCCATTACAACGTCGCCCTGTTCCGTTAAATATATTTTTGGCCATTGTCTTTCTTGGTCGGCGTTGTCGTTCGCTCTTTTGTTAAATTTATTGAACCTCATATAATCCTCTACAATTTGTTCCTTGGTTCGGTTGTCATAAGCGCGTGGAAAGTTTTCTCTTAAATACTCTAAAAAGCTTTTGGCGTATCCAACCGGTGAAAAGTTCAATCCTGTTCCATATTCATTGACAACTGTTTCTATTGCGTCCAGATCCTCTTGTTTCTCTTGGGTCCATTCTTCTGTTGCCCGTTCGTGATATTCTTCCAACACTTGCGGCGCAAGCTTGGAAAAGTCTCTAAATTTTTGTTTGATCAAACGGTCCTCTGCTTCGTCGTTCAATTCCATATCGCCTTGCATAAACTCAACCAACTGTTGTCTAAAGGTTTTGCTATCTTTAGAAATTTCAGAGTCTAAATAATGGAAGGCCGTGTGAGTCATATTGTATTCATTTCTGGGATGAGACGGTAAAGTTTGGTAATCGTCCCATTTAAACTGGTCAATTATCAATTCCATCTCTTGTTTTATATCGGGCCACATTTCCAAAACCTGGTTTGCCACATCTGCTTCGCTTGCGTCGGGGGCCACTTCTTCCCTGGCGGCATTAACTATGTTTTGCAGAACGTGGTATTTTCGAGCTTCATAGGTAGGCTCCAGCAGAGGAACCGCCCTAATATCATAAGTCCTTCCCTTTTCAGACATAGCATAGTGGGACAACTCCGTATGATAAGCGCGGGCAAATGCTTCAAGCGGAGAAAGCCGTTCGGGGCTGAGTTCGATATTATCTAAAACTTGATTTTCGCTTTTGAGCAACTCCGATTCCCCAATGGTTGGTTGCTCAAGCGCAAGTTTTGCGTAACGATGTATAGTGTTTCTAAGGGGAATATATCGGCGCGATTCTTCTTGTAACAACCTAATCAAAGCCACTTCTGTATCGGAAAACCTAAGAGCGTCTTCGCTTGCCTTGCTCCAGGAGTCATCGCTTGCGTCTGCATAATCACCTAAACCTGCTTGCATATTAGCTTTGCCAACAAAATCTTCTACTTTTTTACCGCGTTTCTTCACTTCGTTGTATTTATATACAACCCCAACCAGTTCGTTTATAAGCTGCAAATATGCTCCGTCGGCTTCTTCGCGGGCCACCGCCATATTAAGCTCGGCCACTTTCGGCGCACCGTGCGCGAGTGCCTTTAGAATATTATTAACTCCCGTTTCGGGACGCGCTGCTACGTCAAAGAGCAATTCTTTGTGGTTATACGCCAAATCAAACAGGGCATACCTTATGATCCATTCCCCCAAAGGTTCTGCCGCGGAATGTATATCCCCCTCCCCCTTCATATTAAATAGTTTCTCGGTTGTGGCCCGTCCCAATTGCTGAACCCCGGCGTGATATACGTGGTCTAAAAATACTTTGTTTTTGGGGTTTCCGACGCGACTATCTGTTGTAAAATTAAAGTCATCAAACACATTTTTATTTTCTCTTATGATATATCGTTCAAGCCCCTCGCTTAAATTCCGGGACATAACAACCGATTGTTTGGCTTCAACGGCGCTGGCGTTTGTTAAGCGGGACAACATTACCATATCTTCTGGTGTATCTCTTTCCGTCAACCTTCTGACCAAAATAGGCATTTCAGCTTCTTCCAGGGCTTGTTCGACTTCCTCTTGAGTGAAGCCAAGCAATTCCGCCTGACGTTTAATTTCATTGTGGTATTTTTGTATGGGTTTGTTAATGTTAAACTTATACCAGTGTTCCAAAACCATAGTTCTCAAATGGCCGCCAACAACCAATCCCCTATCGTCCGTTATAGGACCGCCGTGTTCGGCACTGGGACCTTCTACAAACAAGCGCGGGGCAAACCCTCCCAGCCATTGTGCTGCTGTTTCTTTAACTTTTTGCCAAACGCGATCACCGCGATCCTGTAAAGCTTCGCCATCCCCAGGGGCTTCTTCTGACAAAGAATGAATTAAATCGTTTAGATCTACTATATTAAATTCATTTTTAATCAATTCTGGTGCGCCCGTGCGGGAAGTCATCACATAAAAGCCTTCTACGCGCGGCGTGGCTCCGTCCCGGTCTTTAGCGCGGGCATAAACAGGGATTGGGTCGAGCTCTTCTTTTTTCGCTCTAACTTGGTTTTCAAACATAGTTAATTTGTCTGGTTGCGCTCGCAGTTTCTCTAAATCTTCGATCTGCTGTCTTGTTGTTGAAACTATTTCTTCTTTCGCAGTTTCGGCAATTTCTTTAGCTTCTTGTTCGGTCGTGTTTTGGTCTGATAGCTTATTCCCCCTGCTTTCCGCCGCTTCTTTCAGCCCAGGCGGGGGGGAAGCTTCTCTGTCCGCGTCGTCTGCTTCTTCTGCTGGCGGAGCGTCCTCAAGCAAGGTTTCCGTTTCCACCACCGGTTCTACCTCTACTTCGTCCCGTTCTTCTATTACCGCCATATTCAGGCTTTCGTGCGGGATCTCCGATCCGTCCGCGGCAGTTATTGGATCGTCTACAAATATAGGCATATCTGCCTCTGCCAGGCGAGCAGCTCTGTTAATAATGCTTCCCACCCAATCGATAGTCGGCGGGAAGGTTTTAAGTGAATGCTCCAAAACTTCTTCATACGTTTCCTCGTCCGTCAATTCGATTAGCTGCCGCTTTGATTCAATAAAAGCTTCTTCGCGGAGTGTATAAATTTCCGCCCATCTTCGTATGCTCTCCTGGCGGGTTTCTTCCTGCTGTTGTTCCACTTCTTCCGGGGTAACTTCTACTTGGTCCGCAAACAGAGGCATTTCATTCTTTAACCGCGTGGTCCGCCGTTTGGCCAATTGTTCAGGGGTCATTCTATCTCTTTGCTCGTCCAGGTCCCTTAACTCCCGGTCGATCTCATCCATTTTTTGCTGTAACCGTTCTCTTGTGGATAAATCTGGATCTATCGCTTCTAATTTTTCTCTAATTCGATAGGCCGGTTGTCCTTCTTCCGCGTCTTGTTTCGGGCTTTCATCCAGTGGTTGCTGTTCGGGTTTCCCTTCCCACAGTCGTTGTGCAGATTCATCATCATATTTTTCAGCCACAATCTGTTTTAGCCGTTGTTTCTGGGTTTCCCCTATTTCATTGATTTGCCGTTCGTATTCCATTTCATCTTCGCTTTTTGTGTGGGGGAAGATCCCCAGCTCGGGGTCTGCTTGTTCAACGCGCTGTTGCCTTTGGTCGGCTTCCGCCTGCATAACATCCAGTTGGTCTACAACCCTATCGATTGGGAGACGGCCTACAATTGACGGTTCAAAATCCACCCTGTCTGTTTGCGCTGCCACAAACTGTTTTATATTTTCTCCATACTGGTCCGTCCAATTGGGTGCAAGTTTTTTCGCAAGATCGGGGAAACGTAAATATGTTGCGATAGCGTCAGCGGTGTAATCCTCGGTAGGCATTTGTCGTCTTATTTGTTCCGGGTTCCCCGTGATGTTCTGGAGCAGCGGTTGAATTTCCTGATCAATGGCATAAGATAGCAGTTGGGCTTCCTCGCTATCAGGAGCTTCTATGGTCGATAGATCATCGCTGCGTTCGTGCATACGATGTATAACGTGGCCTATTTCGTGGGCCAAAACTGTGGGATGTTTGACCGCTTCAATTATGTTAATGGTTGCTCCGTCCTCCAGGTCCTCCATTTCCGGTATCAACGCTCGGTCAAACAGCTCCCTTTGCGTTTCCGTCATTTCCTGTTCATAAATTTGTTCTGGGGTTAATTCGGCTTCCCCACCGATTGTAATTGAACGGCCAAGGTGTTCAAGGTTTTCGCCAGGGTCCATCCAACCAGCGTATTCAATACCAAGCTCTTTCCCCAAATGAACCATCTTCGCAAATTCCCCGCCCTGCGCCGACTCTGCTTCTTCAAGTCCCTGCTGTTCGAGCAGTATTCTTTCGGCGGCTTCAAAATAATTCAAAAGGTCTTGCGCTCGTGTTGATTCATCCGATAGGAAATTGAGAAAATCCTTTCGGTTCTGTATGTATTGGAACGTATTATCCGATTCCGTCGCATTGTTGATTATTGAGCTAACGGCCATCTGATCAAAAGTTTCATCTGAGACAAACACTTCTTCGCCAACAACTTCCTGTTCGGCCAAAGACTCCAAACGTGATAGTGCTGTATTTATAATCCTATCTGGTTCAGATAGCAGGTGCGCAAAATTCAAAAACTCGGAGATAGACGTTTCCTGCATTTCCCGCGCCATTTCTTCTTTACCGCGGTTTTTTATCTCGCCTTCGTATGTTAGTAAGGATTCAACGTAATCTTTGGAAAACTCGTTGTCTGTATTTTTTAGATGTTCGATTGCTGCTGTGCGTCCTACCATTTCGGGGTTTGTGTCTCTGTGGAAAGGGTGGTTTTGGAAATAAAATTCATCTAAGTCCGTTTCTTCCCTCATTTGCCGGAAGGTTTCGGCATATTCTTGGGATTCCTGCTGGAGTTTAGCTAAATTCTGATCGCTCATATACTGTAGTTCGCCTAACCTGCTCATTTGGTAGGCTCGCATAGGCGCACCAGTAACTCCAGTAGTCAGCGCGGAACTTAATGCTGCAACGCCTGATCCATAGGCTATTTCTCCCCAATCAATTGGTTGTCCCAATTCAGAGTGGGTTATTATATCCATACCGCTTTCCTGGATAAACTCATTCCCCGCGGACATTCCCAGACGGCTTCCATAAAATCCCAGCTTGCCCGTTATTCCCCCGCCAAGTTTTTTCATCATAGACTTACTAAATCCACCAGCGGGAGACATTGTAATTCCCAGGGACATAGCTTGTAGACCTACGTTCCAGAGGTATTGTTTGGCAAAATGTGAGTTCATCATTTCCTGTATTTCGTCATCGTCCCAGCCTAAATCTTCGGCTTGTTTCGCCGCGTGGCCCGTAGAGGACGCGGCAATAAGAGAAGTGGAAGGAACAGATCCGGCAAAATACGGGCCAAATTTTTTCAGTACAGACGGGGCCAATTTGGAAGCTCCAGCCATCGCTTTTGCCCCGGCCAAGCCAGCTATTGCAGGGGGGACCAGGTTCTTGCTGGCGGCAGCGGCCACAGCACCGGAAGCCAGATAAGCAAACCCGCTTCCCATAGCTTCGGGGAGTTGATCCGTCCAAAATCCTACATCGTCGGGATGGACCGGTTCTTCTCGCGGATCTCTGGTAACATCTTTTAGCCAACGGCCTACGTTATCCGGCATAGAGTCGTGGCGATACAAAAACTCCCCTAAACCGTGAAATACCCTGTTAGCACCTTCCCACAAGCTGTCGGCAAAAGACGCCACGTATCCCAGGGGACCGCGTTCTCCCCAATCCACTTCTGGTTCCGGCATTTCTTCATATTCTCTAAAGTCGGGACGGCGCGGACGCTCGCGGTTTGGTCTTATATCTGGGTCTACGTAATCGGCTTCTAAATCAATCTCGTCAACATCGACCTCGTCCAACAATATAGGTTCGTCTGATTTTGGATCGTCTAATGTGTCTTGAATTATTTGCCGCGCTTCGGAAAAGTCTGGTTCGGGTTCTTCTTCCGGGGCCGGTTCTGGTGAAACGGGAGTTTCAGGAATATCAGGTGAGATTTCTGTTTGAAGCGTCCGGTCAAATTCTTGGGGGGATAGCGGCCTTAAATCGTATTCATCCATATCCAACGGCTGGAGTTCATCTTCATCTTCGTCCGCAGTAATACCAGCGGTTTGTCTGGCCCGTTCAAAAACTTCATCCCAATCAGGCATTATCTTTGTTTCTGTTGATGAGCTTCGAGTTCGTTTTGGAACCGCTCCCACAATGTTTGCATTTCTTTTTCATTTCTCGGTGTGCGCCGCTGCTGGCGCAAGTATCGCGTAAATGCTTCGATTATTTTCGGGTTTTTTAAACCCTCGTTGGGCATTACATTGGAAACCATCTGTCCAAGTTCTTCATTGGTTGGTTCGCGTCCGCGTTTTTCTTCCATTTCTTCCTCCGTTCTTTCCTGTCTCCACTCTCTGATTTTGCTTGCCGACGGACCGCCAAAACCAAACGTGGTTCCCAAATATGTAGCTTCTGGGTGATCTTCTCTGAATTGCGCGGCTTCGCCAGCGCTCCTAAAAATCCCCCAGTCGGCAGTGTCGTGGCCCAGCCCTTCCGCTGTTCCAGTTACGGCCTCTGGGATAACGCGGCCTAAGTGTTCTCCGCCTCGTCCAAGCCACCACGCTAAGTTCCCAGCCAACTGATAAGGCAAAAGCCCAGAGTCATCCGCTTCTTCTTCAACATCTTCTGTCGTTGGAGAGGCTTCAAAATCAAAATCATCTAACTCGTCGTCCATACCAGCTTGCGGACCTAACAGGCCAGCCATTGGAACTCCCGCTTGTTCAGCTTCTTGTTCCATCAGTTGACGCTCGGCAATTTGACCACGTACATCCTCTTGCGCCCCCCTTAGCTGGACGGGGAACAGTCGTCGTTGTTGCTCCGTTTCCATCTGCTGCGCTTTCATAGCTCGGCCCTGCTGTAATACTTCGGCCATAGCCATAACCGCGTCCTCTTTAGAACCGTGTTCTG
>Ga0207421_10006495_pt1 | contig 12722 bp, 11 predicted proteins | sample SodLakKL_010_SED_4_FD_187542 | JGI IMG/M metagenome (GOLD analysis project Ga0207421, IMG submission 187542) | Alkaline sediment microbial communities from Lake Tanatar, Kulunda Steppe, Russia - 8KL_010_SED (SPAdes) (version 2) | ecosystem: Environmental > Aquatic > Non-marine Saline and... | reverse complement strand
CGAGCACCGACGCCAGGGCGATCACCGCCAGGAGCCAGTCCGCCGGGAGCGCCGCGACGCCCAGCAGCGATCCGAGCCCGCCGAGCAGTCCGCCGATCAGCACACCACCCACCGCGGACGCCAGCAGGTAGGCGCTGACCGTGATCGACCAGCGCTGGTGGCGTGAGGCCTCCCCGACCGGGGAGATGCTCGCGAGCATGGACTCTCCTCACGGCGACCAACTACTGCGCAGGGCTGCCACCGCCGCGAGCGTCATACCGACGACCAGCATCGCCGTCATCCGCCGCTCCGATCTGCGGGGTCGGTCCCGCCGTCCTCGGTCGCCGGGTAGAGGCTCGGATCACCAGGGGCGATGCCCGCCTCCAGCAGGACCCGGTCGAGTTCTCGCTCGCGACGTGCGTCGGCGCTCGCCTTCCCACCGCCGAGCCGCTGGTCACCACCAGCCCGCAGGAACAGCTCCAGCACCTGGTCCCAGGATGCCGCCGTGCCCTCCCCGATGACCCGTCCTGACGGCCCGTGCACGTGCACGACGAAGGGGCTGCCCGGGACCCGCAGATCGTCCCAGGCCTGCGTGCTCATCGCGACGGTCGATCCTGCCGGAGCCAGGTCGAGCACGGTCGCGGGGAGCTCCTCGTCGGGGTTGCGAGTGACGATGACCAGCCGTGTCCCGGCAGGCAGCTCGGGATCCTGCAGGTCCGACCAGAACGTCGAGCAGGTCGTGCAGCCGGTCGACAGGAACACCAACACCGTGTCGTGCTCGACCTCGATGGTGCGGATCGCCAGTGACTCACCGCGTGGACCCGTTCCGACGATGTCGACGGCGCGTCGACCGTCCGGAACCCCCGAGGCGGGTGCGGGGACCCGGCCGTCGGTGCGCGGTCTATTCACCTCGGTCGCCGGAACCCCCGGATCCGGACCAGGGGCGGTGGCACCCCCGCCCATGCCAGCACCCAGGTCGTGCAGTTGCCGCAGGATCTCGGCATGGCTGCGCAACAGCCCCGCAACCAGCACGGCCAACAGGACGACCACGATGGCGAGGATCACCACGACGACCGTCATCGCCGACCTCCGGCCGCGGTCAGGGCCCTCGCCCGCAGCAAATCCGGCAACGACGTCAACAGCATCTGACCGATCCCGACAGCCGTGATGAGCAGCAGCACCGCGGTCATCGCCGGCAACACCTGGTCGGGCAACAGCGCCGGAAGCGACGGCACGGCGAGCACGGCCGCTACGGCCGCGACAAGCGCCGCCACCCCGTTCGTGACCAGGTGCAACGGGCCGACGGTCGTCGACGCGGCTCCGAAACATCCACAGCTACGGTCGACCGTGCGCTGCCTGACGGCAACCAGGAAGAACGCGGCGTACGCGACGGCCAACAGGCCGAAGGCGACGGGGCCACCGATCGTGACCACCGCGGCAGCCAGCATGATCTCGGCGGTACCCAGCGCTTGCACCAGCCCGGTAGCGGCGGGGAGGTGGGACAGGTCCAGCGCATCACTGGTCGCCGACGGTCGCAGGATCTTGGCCACACCGGCGAGCAGGACCAGGCCAGCCGCGACGTGGGCGCTGAGGCCGACCACCAGGACGAGCCAGGGACCGGAGCCCGCGACGGGATCCGCGAGCGTCATGGTTGCGGTCGTCACGTCGATCACCGTTCTCCTCAAGCTCGCATCGTTCCATCGTGATGGAGCGCGACGAAGTTAGGGCCGGTCATCAACGAAGACAACGACCGTGGCCTCTGCGGGCATGCTGACCTGCAGGGCGCACAGACCGGGTAGGCGACGGTGAGCGGGTGGGGATCGACGGTGGGCCGGGCGGGGATCGAACCCGCGCCGCCTCGATTATGAGTCGAGTGCTCTGACCAGCTGAGCTACCGGCCCGCGGTGGCAGAGCCTACTGTGCCGCGGAACGCCGCCCCGGATGGGGTCGGGCGGATCAACCCAGCAGGTCGAGGCGCCCGGCAACCATGCGGCCGAACAGCTCGCAGGGGTACGCCGGGGTGGGCGGTGCGCTGACCGCATCCGGGCGACGCAGATCGTCGATCGTCAGTGACAGCTCGACCGCGCCGAGGTTGTCCTGAAGTTGCTCGAGGGTCCGCACGCCGAGGATCGTCGAGTCGACCATCGGTTGTGCCGTCACCCATGCGAGGGCGACCTGGCCCATCGTCACCCCGTGGTCGCGGGCGACCTCACCAACCACCTCCAGGATGTCCCAGGTGCGCTCCGTGTTGCGCGTGTCGTAGGCCTCGACACCGCGGTTGGGGTCCTCGCCCAGCCGGGTCGATCCCGTCGGTCGTTCGTCTCGGCGGTACTTGCCGGTCAGCCACCCGTTGCAGGTGCCACCCGTGAGGTTGGACACCCCGACGTAGCGGATCCTGCGGACGCGGACCAGGTCGTCCAGGGTCGAGAGCCACTCGTCGGCCGGGGTCAGCGGATCCCACGCATGGATCTGGTAGAGATCGATGTGGTCGACCTGCAGGCGCTCCAGGCTCGCGTCCACCGCCCGGTACCGGTGCGATGGCGACAGGCCGTGGTCGTTGGGCCCGGTCACCCATCCGGATAGCACCCCTTGGTCGCGATGACCACGTCATCGTCCCGAGGCGTCGGCCGGACGCGGCGACGGCTGGTGAGTAGCCTGCCCGCGGTCACTGAACCGCCAGCGAGGGACGGGAGGCCGGGTGCAACCGAACCGTGTGGGCTACGTCTCGACGGCTCGCCTGTTGCCACCGACCCTCCCTGCGATCCACCTGCCCCGAGCCCGGCTCGATGGACGTCTTGACGAAGCGACCCAGCGACCCCTGACGACCCTGGTCGCCGGTGCCGGCTACGGCAAGTCGACGACCGTCGCCGCCTGGGCCACCGAGCGACGACTGTGCTGGTACGCGTGCACGGGACAGGACGATCACCTGCTCACGCTGCTCCGTGGCCTCACCGCGGCACTGCGGACACGGGTTGTGTCACTGCCTCCCGAACTGGCCTCCGCAGTGCGCGGCTCGGCCGGCCCGGACACCGACGACGCCGATCGTGCCGATGCGCTGGCTGCCCTGCTCGCCGAGGCGCTGGACGACGCCGGGACCGACGATCTGCACCTCGTGATCGACGACGTCGGCCTGATCACGGCGGACAGCGGCGGGGCCAGACTGCTGGACGCCCTGGTCCGCCAGGCTCCCGCGCGACTGCGCCTGGTGCTCCTGACCCGCGGTGCCCTGCCGATCGAGCTGCGCCACAGCAGTGAGGTCACGGAGATCACCGGGCCGCAACTGTCGTTCACCGCCGACGAGACCCGTGCGCTCCTCGAACTTGCAGGGATCGGGGACACGGAGGTCGCCGCAGCCGTCCACGCCGCGACCGCGGGGTGGCCGGCTGCCGTCCGGCTGGCGGCGGAAGCCCTGCGGGGTCGCACGAGCCAGGATGTGGACGAGGTCCTGCGCCGCCTCAACCGGCCCGGTGGGCGCCTGTACGCACTGCTCGTCGAAGAGGTGCTCGAGCGGGCCGCGCCGCCCCACCGTGACCTGGTCGCGCGGCTGGCGGAGCTTCCCCGCGTGACCGCCGAGCTGTGCACGGAGCTCGGGGTCCCCGATGCCGGCCAGGCACTGCACGACCTGGACCGTAGCGGTCTGCTCGTGGACCTGGACGAAGCGGACGGCTGGTATGCGCTGCCGCCGATGGTGCGTGAAGCCGTGCGCGTCGCCGTACCACTCGAAGCTGACCGCCGCCACGAGGTCGCGACCCGCGCCGCCCGGTGGTTCACGAGCGCCGGCCACCTCGAGGATGCACTCCAGGTCCTGTCCACGGCCGGTGCCGACAGCGCCCTGGCGGAACTGCTCCGCGAGCACGGCCAGCGCATGGTGGCCACCGGCGCGTGTGCCCAGGTCGTTCGGGCCGTCGAGATGCTGCCGCCGGAGTTGCGTTCCACCTCGCTGCAGCTGGTGGAGGGCCATGCCCGACAGGTACTCGGGGACTGGGAGGGTGCGCTGCGGGTGTTCGAGGACGCCGGCGACGCCGCCCAGCCCCTCCCGGCGGCGACGGCCTGGCGGATGGGGCTGATCCACCACTTCCGTGGCGACCTGGATATCGCCATCGCCACCTATGACCGGGGCCTCGACGACCACGACGATCCGGTCGAACGCGCGCACCTCCTGGCCTGGTCGGGAACGGCGAGGTGGCTGCTCGGCGACGTCGAGGGCTGCCGTGACTTCGCGACCCGGGCCTCGGAGCTGGCCCGCTCGACGGGCAACCCGGCAGCCCTGGCGATCACCCACACCACCCTCGCCCTGGTGTCGGCGGCGGATGGCGATCGCCGGGCGAACGACACTCACTACCTGCGGGCGCTGGTCGCCGCCGAGGAGGCGGGCGACGTCCTGCAGTTGCTGCGGATCCGCTGCAACCGTGGCTCGCGCCATCTGGAGGAGGGCTCGTACCACGAGGCGATCAACGAACTGGAGCTGGCGCTCCGACTCGGCGAGGCCTCCGGGTACGTCGCGTTGCACGGCCTGTCGCTGTGCAACCGCGCAGAGGCCAGGCGTCGCCTGGGCCGCCTGGAGGAGGCCATCGCCGATTACGAATCCGCCCGACAGATCTACCAGAGCATCGATTCCCGCATGGTCGGCTACGCGCTCTCAGGCCTCGGTGACGTGCACCGCATCCGCGGCGACCTGACGATGGCCCGTGCCGCCTACGAGGAGGCGGTCGAGGTCCTGGAGGCCGGAAACGATGCGCAGGGGCTCAGTCCCGCCCTGGCCGGGCTGGCACGGGTCGTGGCTGCGACCGACCTGGAGGAGGCCGCCAAGATCGCCGACCGGGCGATCGAGCGGTCGGGCGGGCTCAGCCAGGTCGGCGCCCACCTGGCCGCCGGGTTCGTCGCACTCGCACGCGCTGATCGCGACACGGCGACGCGGTTCGCCGCGAGCGCCCAGGAGGCGGCCCGCAGCCGGCGGGACCGCGCGGGGCTCGCGGAGTCCCTGGAGTTGGCCGCGTTGACCCTCGGCGATCCGCGCCAGGCGGTCGGCCTCCTGGGCGAGGCGGTCACGATCTGGTCGGCGTTGGAGGAGCCGATCGGCCGCGCGCGGGCATCCCTCGCGGCAGCCCGACTGGATCCCGATGGCGGCCAGCACACCCCTGCTGCCCTGGCGTCACGACGTCTGCGGGAACTGGGCCTGAGCCGACGGGCAGCCGAAGTAGCGGGCACCCTGCGTGAGGTCGCGGAGCGTCGGACCGGCACGATCGAGATCCAGGCCCTGGGCGGCTTCACGGTCCGGCGCGACGGCATCCCGGTCCCCCACTCCGCCTGGCAGTCACGCAAGGCGCGTGATCTGGTCAAGATCCTGATCGCGCGGCGGGGACGCCCGACCGCACGGGAGCAGCTCATCGCCCTGCTGTGGCCGGACGAGGATCCCGCACAGGTCGGCAACCGACTCTCCGGCCTGCTGTCGGTCGCGCGGACCGTCTTCGACCCCGACAAGGTCCACGATCCGAACACCTTCCTGGTCGCCGATCGTCACACGATCGGCCTGGACCTGCACCGCGCCGCCGTGGATGTCGAGGCCTTCCTGGAGACCGCAGCCGAGGGACTGGCACTGCGAACACATGATCCTCGGCGGGCGATCAGCCTGCTCGAGGAGGCAGAGGCCACCTACGCCGGCGACGTGCTCGAGGAGGACCCGTACGAGGATTGGACCATCGCGCTGCGCGAGGAGGCACGGGCCACCTACATCGGGGTGACACGCGCGGTCGCTGCCGCTGCCGCCGATCGCGGTGAGGCGGACCGTGCAGTGCGCTACCTGCTGCGCATCCTCGAGCGCGACCAGTTCGACGAGCGCGCCCACCACGACCTCATCCGCGCGTTGACGACCGACGGACGCCACGGCGAGGCGCGACGCCGGTACCGCGCCTACGTGGCCAGGATGGCCGAACTCGGCGTCCCCGGTGAGCCGTTCGCCGCCATCGTCGAGGGCTGAGCACGGCAGCGGCCAGAAACCCGAACCTCACCCACACGCCACCCGAAGGGCGTCTGACAGGGTGCCACCCATGGATTCCTTCCTGGTCCGGGTCTGGCACCCGGCGACCGAACCGAGCGGTGAGCAACACGAGTTGCGCGGCACCGTCGTGCACCTCCCCTCACGGCGCACGTTGACGTTCCAGGACCGTCAGACCCTGCTCAGCATCCTCGAAGGGACCGACCACCCAGACGACCACTTCGACGAACCACAGACACCGGGATGACCCGCATCGCGTGCCACCGGTGTCCTGTGACACAACCGCCGACAACAACATCACCGACCTCTGTGCACCAGCACAGCCAGATGGCGCGGGGCTCGCACCGCGGGGGCTTCTGGGGCAGCCCGGGATGGGGGCATCCCGGGAACACGGTGGACCCGGTCGGCCGGAGGGCGCAACCTTCGGTCGACCGGGTCCACCGGACCTGACCCCCACTGCTCAGACCGTCGGTGGGCGTCGTGCGTGGATGACGATCGGACGGTCACCGTCGAACTCGGTGGCCTGGTCGGGAACGGTCAGCGGTGGCTCTCCGGTCGCGATCCCATCGGCGACCCAGGCACAGATGGCGGCATCCAGCACATCATCGGGAGCGCAGTCGGCGTCGCCGGGGAACCGCTCCGGCACGATGATGCCGCACCGTTCCAGCAGCCCACGACGGGTCGTCAGACCGGCCCAGGATCGCTTGCGCGGCAACGGTTCCCCGACCAGGAGCGCGAACGCGACCTCGGGATGCACCTCGAGCAGTGCAGCGCCGGCCGCAACCACTCGGTCGAGTTCGGCGATCTTCGGGACCAGGCGCCAGGCCTGCTGGCTGATCCCCTTGCCGGTGACCGCCACCGATCGTGCACTCGCGGCGGCATGATCGGCCACCGACCCGTCGACGAACCCGTCGACGACCGTCCGCGGAGGCGCGTTGAAGATGCTGCTGGCCCGACCCGGGAGGAGCCGCCGGGCCGCCACGTCCGCCGCACGGTTCGCGGTGTCGGTGAGCCCGATGGGCATGTCGATCCCGATGGCCGCACCGGGCGCGGCGTCACCGTCGAGCACTTCGTCGACGTGGGCCACCACCTCGACGTCAGCGACCTGACCGTCGTGCAGTGTCACGACGACCCACCCGGCCGGACAGCCGTCGAGACCGCGTGCGAACCGCGTCACCCGGCCGGGACGATGCGGGATACCGCACCGTCCAGGTCCAGCGCGTAGACCTCGCCGTCGGCGGCCTCGACGAACGCCACGATGCTCCCGTCGCTTGCGACCAGGTTCACCTCGTCGACGACCTGCCCATCGTCATCGACGACGATGGCACGGATGTCGCCCTCGCAGTAGTCGCTGAACAGGTACGCACCCGCCAGTTCCGGGATGCGTGCGCCGCGGTAGACCACGCCGCCGGTGATCGCACAGCGAGACCGCGTGGTGTCGTACTCGTGGACGGGCGCGACGTGGTCGTCGGGTTCGTCGCCCGCGAAGCTCAGGGTTCCCTCCATGAGGTTCCACCCGTAGTTCGCCCCGGCGAGGTCGGCCGGGACGCGGTTGATCTCCTCACGGGTGTTCTGGCCGACGTCCGCGATCCACAGGTCCTCGGCGTCGTGATCGAAGGCGAAGCGCCAGGGGTTGCGCAGGCCGTAGGCCCAGATCTCCGGGCGGGCGTCGTCGCGGTCGATGAAGGGGTTGTCCGAGGGCACGCCGTAGGGTTCGCTCGCCTGCGGGTCGATGCGCAGCAGGGCACCGAGCCGCGTGGTGAGATCCTGCCCGGCCTCCTCGGGGTCGCCGCCACCGCCGCCGTCGCCGAGGGCCCAGTACACCATGCCGTCCGGCCCGACGCGGACGTCGCCGCCGTTGTGGTTGGCACGGGGCTGGTCCACCGTCATCACGGTCCGCTGCGTGTCACCGTCGAGACGACCGTCACCGTCGACGGGGTAAGCGGCGAGGACGCTGTCGCCCGCCGCGTCGGTGTACGACGCGTAGAACTCCTGGCCGTCGGCGGAGAAGGCGATGCCCAACAGGCCGCGCTCGCTGTCCACCGTCGTGGTTCCCGACACGTCGACGACTGGGTCGCCCACGCCTTCAGCGGTCACCGGGTGGACCGTGCCCGCCCGTTCCGCGAGGTAGAGCGTGCCGTCCGGACCGACCGCTCCGGCGATCGGCGAGTCCATCGTGTACGCCTCGACGAGAGCGACGTCCACGCTGAGGTCCGGATCGGGCGCCGGTTCGGGTTCGTCGGCCGGTTCGTCTGCGGGCTCGTCGTCGGGGTCAGCGTCCCCACCGTCATCCGGCTCGTCGGACTCGATGATCTCCGGTGCATCGGGTTCCGGTTCAGCCGCGGGCTCATCGTCCGCGCCACAGGCGGCGAGGACCACCACCGCGGCCAGCACAGCCGCCGTGCGGGACAGCGGGAAGGGACGTCGCGCAGCGAAGATCAGCATGCCCTGAAGGTACCGGCGTGCGACCCACCGCCAAGGCGGGTGCTGTCAGAGGCGCTCCTGCACCTCTCAGCACCCATCGCGCCTCCCGGCACCCATCGCGCCCCCTCGGCCGCTCACCGAGGGAGCCTCGTCAGAAGATCACGCGGGTGCAGAGCAGTTCCGCCGCTTCGGGTCCGATGCCAGGCGACGTGACATCGTCCGGTTCAGCGCGTCCGGACAGGATCCGACAGAACGCGACGGCGTCCACCTCGACACGAGGCCCGGCCGTCCCCTGGTGGAACCTGCCCCCCGCCGGCCCGGTCAGGGTCAGTTGGACGGGCCGGGCGTGCTGCCGGGCCCACTCCGCGACGACGTCCTCGACGATGCGCCCGTCGAGCCCTGCGTCAAGGTCCAGGGGCGTCGAGGTGGCACGCGTGATGTCCACCGTGTGAAGCCACACATCGCGGGTGTAGACCACGTCCATCAGGTGTCCGAGCCGCAGACGCGATGGCATCCCGCTCGCGGTCGAGCCACCGGGATCCATCGGCAGCGACACCCGACGGAGCGGCGCCGGCAGGCGCAGACGACCGCGAACGGCCGCGGGGGCCACGTCGCGCAGTGCGTCGATGCGTTGCTCAGGCGACAGCGTCGCGTGGTCCTGGACCTGCAGATCGTTCGCGGCGTCCAGGGTGTTCCCATCGAACCGGGCCGCGTGACATCGTCCCCAACGCTGCTGTCGTATCGACTCACGGATGGACGCGCAGGCCCGCCCCGCGCCGATCAGATGCCCCACCATGGCGGCGACATCCCAGCCCTCGCACTCGGTCGGCTCGTGCCAGGCGTCCGCATCCAGCCGTTCGAGCACCGCGATGAGGCGCGTGTAGGCACGGGTCGCGATCTCCGCGGCGTCGGTCCGCCGCGTGATCGGCACGATGCTGTCCACGTCCCTCGTCGTCTCGAGTTCCATCACATCCTCCTCGTCTGTGCCAGGATCATCTCGGCGGCATCACGGCCGAGTCGCCGCCATCGATCGCCATCGGGGTCGTTGGCGAGTTGCTGGGCGGCCAGCCCGGCCGTCACGGCGGTCACCAGATCGACGGCCTCGGGGGCGTCGATACCCAGTCGCCCGAGATCGTGGGTCATGCGCTCGTAGGTCTTGACGGACACGGCGTAGGCCGCATCGGACGGCCGCCACTCCGGGACCGCACGCGTGAACATCAACTGGTACCGCGGGACGGAGGCCTGGCAGAAGTCGATGAAGGCGGCGATCCGGCCCTCCAGCGCGCTGATCGGATCGCCGACGTCCAGTTCCACCTCGTGCAGCACCTCGGCGAGTTCGTGGTAGCCGGCGGCGAACATCTCGTCGTAGATGGCGGCCTTGTTCTCGACGTAGGTGTAGAGCGAGGGTGCGCGCATCCCGACCTCGACCGCCAGATCGCGCAACGACAGTCCGGCGATGCCATCACGCTCGGCCAGCCGCCAAGCGGCGGCGATGATCTCTGCCCGGGTCTGCTCGCGCCGCCGCGACCGGATGTCGGTCGGTGTCCTTGCCATCCCCGCGTACCGATCGCTGTTCGTTTTTCCTAACAGTGTTCAGTTTGCGCCAGGACGCACCTCACGTCAAGGACCGTGCGCAGAGATGGCCGACCCGACACGCGCGCCGAGCGACGAGCGCTCTGCGACGAGCGGCGGGCCTGATCACCCGGACGGGCCCGGTCAGGTGTCGGGGAGGTAGCGCTTCATCTCGCGCCGTGCCAGCGCCATCTCGTGGACCTCGTCAGGGCCGTCGGCCAGGCGCAGGGTGCGCGCGTGGGCCCACATCATCGCCAACGGGGTGTCGTCGGACACCCCGCCCCCACCGTGGACCTGGATCGCCTTGTCGAGCACCCACCCGGCCATCTCCGGTGCCACGATCTTGATCGCGGCGATCTCCATGCGGGCGCCCTTGTTGCCGACCGTGTCCATCAGGTGGGCGGCCTTGAGGGTCAGCAACCGAGCCTGCTCGATCTTCACCCGCGACTGCGCCACCCACTGCTGGAACACACCCTGCTGCGCGATCGGCTTGCCGAACGGCTCGCGGACCAGCGCCCGCTGGCACATCAGGTCGAACGCCCGCTCCGCCATCCCGATCAGCCGCATGCAGTGGTGGATGCGTCCGGGGCCGAGCCGCGCCTGGGCGATCATGAACCCGTCACCCTCGTTGGCCAGCAGGTTGGACGCCGGGACGCGGACGTCGACGAACTCGACCTCGGGGTGCCCGCCGTGGCCGTCGTAGTGACCGAACACGGGCACTTCGCGCACGACCCGAACGCCCGGCGTGTCCATCGGCACCAGGATCATCGACTGTTGCCGGTAGGGATCGGCATCGGGGTCGGTGACCCCCATGAAGATCCCGATCCTGCAGCGGTCGCTGGCGGCGCCCGACGACCACCACTTCCGGCCGTTGATGACGTAGTGGTCGCCGTCACGCTCGATCCGCGCCTGGATGTTGCGGGCGTCGGACGAGGCGACGTCGGGTTCGGTCATGAAGAACGCGGACCGGATCTGGGCCTCGAGCAGGGGTAGCAGCCACTCCTCCTGCTGCGCCGGGGTGCCGAACATGTGCAGCACCTCCATGTTGCCGGTGTCGGGCGCCGCACAGTTGGTCGCGACCGGCGCCATCAGGGGGGATCGACCGGTGATCTCGGCCAGGTGGGCATAGTCGAGGTTGGTCAGACCCGCGCCGTGTTCCTCGTCGGGTAGGAACAGGTTCCACAACCCGCGGGACCGCGCCTCCTCCTGCAGTTCCTGCAGGATCGCCGGGTGGTGGTGACGATCCCCGGACGCCTCGATCTGCTCGTGGTACAGCCCCTCGTTGGGGATGATCCGCGTGTCGAGGAAGTCCTGGAGTTCTTCGCGGAGGGCGTTGCCCCGTGCGCTCGGTGCGAGGTTCATCGGGGTACTCCCCTGGTCGGATCGGATGCCGGGTCCGGTGGCGGGCCGGGCATGGTCGGACGCGATTGCTGGTAGCCGGCCACGGCGGCCGTGACGATCTCGCCCGATCGCTGACGCGCTTCGACCAGCGCGGTGGCCGCACCACTGCGGGCCTGCCGCAGCGCCTGCTGACGCGCGACGCGGCGACGCGCCGGCCCGTGTTCGGGATCGAACAGGTACATCACGGCTGCCCCGGCCGCCGCACCGGTCGAGAGGGTCAGCCACGTCCTGAACCGCACGGTTCCTCCCGGATCGTCACCTGGCTCGAGACCTCGACCGCCATCGATCGAGATGTACCGCCCTTGTTCTACCGTCCACGCGACCCATCGTCCAACACGACGGCCAGCGGCGCGGAGTCGGTAGGCTGACCGCGGCGTCCGGTGTTCCGAACACATCCGGTCCTCCGAACGACCGTCCTGCTGCGAGTGCATCGTGACCCACCCATGACCACGCCCCCTGCCCCGAACAGCCCATCGCGGGGCCGCCTACCGACGACGTCGTCGGGGACGATGCTCGATGCCTTCGGTGGCGCCGAGTGGGGCCTGCTGGCGGTCATCGCCGTCGTGTGGGGATCGTCGTTCGTCCTGATGGACATCGGGCTGACCGCGTTCGAACCCGGCCTGATCACCCTGCTGCGCGTCGGGCTGGGTGCCGCCGCGTTGGCGCTGGTTCCCCGTGCGCGCCGGACCCGGATCGACCGCGCGGATCTGCCCCGCGTGGCGCTGCTCGGGGTGACCTGGATGGGGGTGCCTCTGCTGCTCTTCCCCATCGCGCAGCAATGGATCGACTCATCGGTGGCTGGCATGATCAACGGGGCCATGCCCCTGACGACGGCGGCGTGGGCAGCGGTGCTCCTGCGTCGTCTGCCTGGCCGCACGCAGGTCATCGGGCTCACGCTCGGGTTCGCCGGGATCGTGGCGATCTCGCTCCCGGAGATCCCGTTCGGTGCCACGGGTGGCAGCATCGCCACGGCCGGCGGGACCGCGCTGGTCATGGCCGCCGTGTTCCTGTACGGGCTGTCCGCGAACGTCGCGGTCCCCCTGCAGCAGCGCTACGGCGCGCTGCCGGTGCTGTTCCGGGCCCAACTGTTCGCGCTGATCGTCATCGCCCCGTTCGGCCTGTGGGGGATCCGGGGGTCGACGTTCGCCTGGGGTCCCGCGCTGGCGATGATCCCGCTCGGGGTGCTCGGTACCGGCCTGGCGTTCGTCCTGATGGCCACGCTGGTCGGCCGGGTCGGCGGTCCCCGTGGCACCGTCGCGATCTACTTCGTGCCGGTGGTGGCGATCATCCTCGGTGTCATCGCACTACAGGAGCGCATCCATCCGCTGGCCGTGCTCGGGACCGCGTTGGT
>Ga0207421_10006493_pt1 | contig 12723 bp, 5 predicted proteins | sample SodLakKL_010_SED_4_FD_187542 | JGI IMG/M metagenome (GOLD analysis project Ga0207421, IMG submission 187542) | Alkaline sediment microbial communities from Lake Tanatar, Kulunda Steppe, Russia - 8KL_010_SED (SPAdes) (version 2) | ecosystem: Environmental > Aquatic > Non-marine Saline and... | reverse complement strand
TCTGCCGGTTTGGGATTAAACCCAAGTAATGACGGAACGATCATCCGAATTCCTCTTCCAATATTATCAGAAGAGAGAAGAAAGGACCTGGTTAAATTGGCAAAAGAAACCGCTGAAAATGCACGCATCAGCATTCGAAACACCCGACGAGATGCTAATGATGAGATTAAAAGCACAGTACAGGAAGAGTCTTTACCCGAAGATTCCCGTTTCGAAGCTGAAGAGCTAATTCAGAAGCACACCAATAATTATATTGCCAAAGTAGAAGAGCTACTTGATGTGAAAGAAAAAGAGATCATGACAGTTTAGCATTTCTATTTTTTTAGAATCTCCCAAAAAGTCACGCTTATAATATGCGCTGACTTTTTTATATTCTGCATGGCACTATTTCGACATCCGCCTATTTAGCTCACTGGTCCGCATTACCTTATCCAACTGATAGATGTATATATCCGAACTTGAATTACACGGCTTTAAAAGTTTTGCTCATAAAACTCATGTGAAGTTTGATAGCGGGATTACTGCAATTGTTGGACCTAATGGGTGCGGGAAATCTAATATCGTAGATGCCCTGCGTTGGGTGTTAGGTGAACAGCGACCGTCTTTGCTACGGTCGAGCGCAATGAGTAATGTAATATTCAACGGTACGGCCAAGAAAAAAGCACTTGGACTTGCCGATGTATCCCTCACGTTTGTAAACGACAAGGGAATTCTGCCAACGGAGTACAGTGAGCTTACCATCACCCGCAGACTTTACAGATCCGGCGACAGTGAATATCTTATCAACAATACCGCCTGCCGGCTGAAAGATATCATGGAGCTCTTTATGGATACGGGGATGAGCTCGGATGCTTACTCTGTAATTGAGCTAAAAATGGTGGAAGAAATTCTAAATGATCGCAATAATGACCGGCGAAGATTATTTGAGGAAGCTGCCGGCGTTACCCGTTACAAAGAAAAACGACGCCATACTTTTCGAAAGCTTGATGAAACTCTGAAAGATCTTCAGCGGCTTGAAGATATTCTGATTGAGGTTCGAAAGAAAACTCGATCTCTTGAAATTCAGGCCGAAAAAGCTGCAAAGGCCAAAAAATATAAATCAGAACTTGTTCAACTCGACAAAGCATATAATCGTCATGAATTTCAGACGGTTCAGTCCGAACTTGAGCCACTGAAAGCCCGGATTACAAACGCTGAAAAAGAGAAGAGAGAAATTTCTGCAAATCTTGAACAACTCGAACAGTCTGAAGAAAAATCCCGAACAAAGCTAATCGAAAAAGAGCGTGCAGAATCAGAAGCGCGCCGAAGAGTCAGTCAATTGCATTCATCCATTCGCGATATGGAGACGAATCTGCAAATTACCCGGGAAAAGATCACCAATGAAGAAGGGGTAATTGGACAATATGGAAAAGACATTGAGCAGAGTAAAAATGACCTGAAAGATTTGCAGGATCTTCGTGAAGCAAGTATCAAAAAGCTTGAAAATTTCTCTGATGACAATGAACAATCAGAAAAGAGTCTTCAGGATTCTAAAAAGCGTTTTACGGAATTACAGCAACAGTTCACCAAAGTTCAGCATGAGCTCTATGAAGTCGAAATTGCAGTCAGTGATGTAAATCAAAAACTTTCATCACTGCAATCGAGCCGGATAAAGCTGGAATCAAAACTGGAGAACAGCGAAGATGATCAGCTTCGTATTGACCGGGATATTGAAGATCTGGAAGATGAGATTATTAATGCCAAAGGCGAGCTTAACATTGCCAAAGAAAAGCTCGAAACGGCAACGGAAGAGCTTGAGGAAAAAGAAACACAACTTGAAACGGTTCGGGAACAGCGGGAAGAGCTTGAACAAAAACGGGAAACGCTGCGTGAAGATATCCGATCGTTAAAGAGTAAAAAAGATGCCCATCAATCTGAAATTGAGCTAATGGAGAATCTTGCTCAATCTAACGATGCAATGCCACGTTCTGTGGCACATTTAATGGAGCATCATGCCGGTTCATTTGAGTTGATGGTTCCGGTTGGAGAAATTCTGCAAACGGATGAGCATCACGCACCGGCACTTGAGTCTGCCTTGGGTGACACTATCAATTTTGTCGTTGTAGCATCCATGGAAGAAGCCATTCGCGCTTCCACCATTTTGAAGGATGAAAATAAAGGGCGTGCTACATTTATTCCTTTAAATAAGCTTCAAGACAGTTATACAATTGATAATAATTCAATTTACCATAACCTGAAGCTTGATAATAAGTTTGAATCGGTTGCACAACTTTTACTGGGATCTGTTTTGATTGCCGATACCATGGAAAAAGCAGCTTCCCTCCTCGATCAGTCAGGCACCTCTGCCGTGACAATGGACGGGGATCTCATGACATCAAACCGATTCCTGAAAAGTGGAAGTAAAGATAAACAAGCAGGAATTCGGCTCGGACTGAAAGATAAGCTGGAAAAGTTACATCAAAAGCTGGATGCCGCTACTCAACAGTGCGCTAAAAAAGAGCAACAGCTTGAATCCGTTCAGAAACAGTTTTCCGAATTGAATCCCGAACAGGTACGAATAGCTATTAAGGAGATTCAAAAACGTATCCGCGGTATTGAGCAGAATATGAGCCGTTACCAGTCGAGTATTCAGGTTTATGAAAAAAATATTGGAGATCTAAAGAATCGAAAGCAAACCATCTCTTCCAACAGAGAAGAAGCACGGGAAGAACTCGATTCACTGTACCCCCATCAAAAAGAACTTCAGGAAAAAATTACCGGGCTTACCAATCAGCAAACCGAGAAAAAAGAAGCCCTGAAAAAACTCGAGGATGAAAGGGCTATTGCACAGAACCGGTATAACGATGCACAGCTAAAACATCAGGATGTAAAAAATAAAGCGTCCAATTTAGAAAAAGATGTGGAGCGTGCTGAAAGTGGGATTGAAAGCATAAAATCACGCCTGACTTCCCGCAGAGAGATGATGGAGCAAAGCGGGAAGAAGATTACGTCGTACAAAGAGGCCATAGAAAAAACGGAGTCACAGCTTTCCGGGACCAAAGAGAGAAAAATTGAAGCCGATCAGGCACTGAAAGCTGCTGAAGAAGCGAGTGCTCATCAGCGGGGTTCAATAAACAATATTGACAAAGAATTAAAAGAGCTCCGGAATCAAAAAGAGGTCAACCTTGAATTGGTTCATCATCTCCAGATGGCTAAGGAGAAGTTTGAACTCCAGGCTCAGTCTCTCTCCGATTATATTTGGGAAACCTATGGCATTTTGATGGATCAGCTCGATGAAGAACTGCCCGAAGAAACAACATCAGATGAAGCAAAAAAACGAATTGGATATCTGCGACAAAAACTGAATCAAATCGGAGATGTAAACCCTCTCGCAATCGAAGAATTCCGGGAAGAAAAAGAACGGCTCGATTTTTATGAGGAGCAGATTTTAGACCTTCAGGTTGCGGAAAAAGAGATGCGGGAAACCATTGAGGAGATTAACCAAACCGCTACTGAACGATTTAATAAAACATTTGAAGAGGTTCGGGTAAACTTTCAGTCTGTATTCCACACACTTTTCGAGGAAGATGACAATTGTGACTTAATTATTGAACAGGACGCGGAAGATCCGTTGGAAGCCAAAATTGAGATCAAAGCAAACCCACGGGGCAAGCGACCATCAAGTATTAATCAGCTTTCCGGTGGTGAAAAAACACTGACCGCCATCGCTCTTCTGTTTGCCATTTACTTGGTAAAACCGTCTCCTTTCTGTGTACTTGATGAGGTTGATGCTCCACTGGATGATGCCAATATCGAGCGGTTTGCAGCTATGATTCGCTCTTTCAGTAATGAGACTCAGTTTATCATCATTACCCACAATAAGAAGACCATGTCTAAAGCAGAAATGATGTACGGTGTTACGATGCCGGAAACGGGCGTAAGTCGTTTAGTTGGGGTGAAACTCGATGAGGTTACGGAAGCTTAGTGAGTCCCCGAGGTATCGGGGTTTCGCTCACGCTCAACTTGAGTCTTGAGTTTTTGAGGGGCAACTTATTTAAACAAGAGTTCGAGATAAGAATCGGCTAAAGAATGTCCCTCCGCCGGCTGGCGGAGGGCAATGGGGGATGATCGTTAGTGAATACGAAGCCAAATAATTAATAATTGAATCAAATCAACGCTCATCAGGTCATCCCCCGACTCTCTTCGTTCGCCTTTCGCTTACGCGTTCAAAAAATGAGCCCTTCAAAGGGGGACTCTATATAACTTTTACTATAGACTATCGACTCGCTTTTCTTGCCAGTTCAGCTTCGGCTGCGATATATCCAAAAGCCGGCCAGTTTCTTTGATCGTATATATCCTGCCAGATTTCATACGCCCGATCCTGCCTTCCATTGATGTAGTGCCAGTTTCCGATACCATATCCAATCGTTACATTTTGAAGCGGATCATCACCTGAATCAATAAACCGATCAGAATCAAAAACACCGTTAAAAACCAATAGTAAATTCAGGTAAGCGTCATTTTCAATAATTTCAATATCAGGAGTGATGTCAGCTATAGCTGCGCCTGCTGAATCATCATTTCCATTACGTTTCAGCGCCATGTAGTACCAGTATAACGTGGCGATACGCATGTCGTTGGTCAGATCGAGGTCTAGTGCTTTTTCGTAAAGCTCGATAGCTGCAGAAAAATCTGCACGAAGATATTCCACCAGACCATGATGGTAAAATACATTCGACTTCAATGTGCTTGTGGGCTGATTCAGCTCATTCGGTAAGCCATCCGGCTCAATTTGATCATCCATATCCTGCATCAATTCGGCAGCTTTTATAAAATCATCAGCGGCCTGATCAAGCATTCGAAGTGTTAAATATCGGTGCCCGCGATGGCGATACATTCTTGGATCATCCGGATGCTTTTCAATTCCCTCAGAAAATATACCAACGGCCTCCCGATACTGTCCTAAATAAGCCGTTCTTCTTCCCAGCCAAATAATGTTTTCGGCATCATCTGCATCTTCTCTGTAATTAGCCAGTGCCTCTTCATAATTGGACCGGTACTCTTCATAGATATCCCCATCAAGTTCCTGCGTAGCCAGCGTATGACCAAGCAGAGAATAGGTTTCCGCTCCTTCCGACATATCAGGCAGGCCGTCTGATTCCTGATGGCAAGCCGACATAAAAAATGTGAAAATCAGAACAAGAGTTGCGTATGTATATTTCATAATTAGTTAATTTATTGCATCTAAATGAATTGACAGGTTAAAATCTCACCTCTAAATCAATTTCTTCCCCATTTCGGCGTACAGTTATAATTACTTCTTCGCCCTCTTTAAAGTTTTCAAGAGCATCCATATAATCGTAAATATCGGAGATTTCATTCTCGCCCATCGCAATAATTACATCCCCTTCTCTCATTCCGGCGAGATCGCCCGGTTCATCTTCCCTCACACCATCAATCCTGAACCCAATTCCGGAATATGAATAATCTGGCAAAACGCCAAGGGTTACTCCTTCAAAATTGAAGGTTGAACCGCGCGGATCTGTCGATTCACTAAAAGCCATTTCTGATGCATCTTTTTGATTAAGCTTTTCCAGCATTTGTCGCACATGAGTCAAAACTTTCTCCATACCACCGTAATTTATTTTATCGGCAGTATCTGATGCCCGATGGTAGTCATCATGTGTCCCGGTAAAATAGTGGAGCACGGGAATTCCCCTCTCGTAAAAAGAACGGTGGTCGCTGGCTCCGCTCCCTGATGGTGTTTTGGTGATATTTAGTGAATCCGCTTCAATACTTTTGATCATATCATCCCAGCTATCTGAAGTTCCGGTACCAAAAATGGTCAGTTCACCATCGTTTAGCCTGCCAATCATATCCATATTAATCATTGCCAGAATATTTTCTGTATCCACAATCAAATGCTCAACAAAATGCCGGGAACCCAACAACCCCATTTCTTCCCCGGAAAAGGCAACGAATAACATGCTTTTTTCAGGAGTTTCTGATGTGAAGTGATCGGCCAGATACAACAATCCTGCTGTGCCGGATGCATTATCATCTGCACCATTGTGTATGGACTCTCCACTCCCACTGCCCATTGAAATAGCGCCTCCCATTCCTTGTGAGTCGTAATGAGCACCTACAATGATATACTGATCGGGGGTCTCGCTCCCCTCAAGAAGCCCCACCACATTTCTGGAAATATGATTTTCTTTGTTCAGCATTTGCGGCATGGGCCCTTCAAGAATAAATTGCTGCAAATAGGTGCCATCATCCCCTGCAGGAATTAATCCATATTGCGAAAAATAATCGGAAATATAATTTGCAGATTCAGATTCCTGAATAGTGCCTGCAAGCCTCCCTTCCCGTTCGTCATCAGCCAGCCAGGTTACATGGTCTTCTATTGTCCCCTCGCTTTCTGTCTGTGACTCCCGCGGTTCACACCCCGAAAGTAAAAGTAAACCCATGATGAGGCCAACCAACGGCAGTAACTGATTAGAAATGTATTTCATTGTGTAGATATTAGATTTATCATTTGTAAAATACATTATAAATATCTTTTAGGCAGAGATACTTTTTTTGTGATTGGCCACCAAACCTGAAGCTGCTCAAAACTAAATTACTTAGTAAGCAGCAGCATAAAACCTGCAGTATGTCTTTAGATCAATTAATTCATTTATTGTGGATAAGCCTGTTAATGCAGATCGCTCAAAAGACATTTAGCCCCTAATCAAAGAAAAGCTGTTTGACGAGAGCCGGCATAAAAATAGCGTCAAAGTCTATTAGTAAATACCGGAGCGAGGAGTTCTTTTCTTTGCGCCCTTTTTCCGTCCATTTTTGGGCGAGCAAAAATGGACAAAGGGAAAGATTGATTAAAGAAGGTAAGTTCAGTCACCACCTGGAGTTTTAGTCAAGAAATAAAAGAAATTCGTCTTGATGCCAATCAGAATCCCGCTTACCTTTTGTATTCAATCTTATAAGGTTGGGGGTGTCCTGCCCAATAGTTCGGCGGGACTGAGATCATACCCTGTGAACCTGAACCGGGTAATACCGGCGTAGGGAAACCGAGATCTGCAGCAGAAATATGTACATGTTTCAATTGCTGTACCCCCTCCTTCAATCGAATCATAAATTGATGGAGGCATCATGCTAAAATATACAATTCTACTCTTCGGGCTGATTTTTTCAGCCCACACACTCCAGGCACAGGTCATAGACGGTCGTGTATTGGACAGCTCATCCCAAGAACCGCTTCAGGGCGCAAGCATCATTGAAAGCGGTACTACAAATGGCACATCTACCGATAGAAACGGTGATTTTTCACTGAATCTCTCTACTGATGGCACCCAAATAACCGTTCGATTTATTGGTTATCAAACCCAAACCATTAATTTTTCCGGTGATGAGGAATCATTGGAAATTCTGATGGAAAGTCAGGCTATATCTACAGGCGAAGTGTTTGTTAATGCCCTTCGGGTTGATGATTCCACTCCCATAGCTTACAGCAATATTTCACGCGCAGATATTGAATCCAAAAATCTGGGCCAGGATATCCCTTTTCTGATAAGCACCTCTCCCTCTGTAGTGTCCACTTCAGATGCAGGAGCAGGTATCGGGTACACCGGATTGCGAATTCGCGGAGTTGATCCCGGCCGGATAAATGTAACCATTAACGGAATTCCCGTGAATGACTCTGAATCTCACGGTGTATTCTGGGTAAACATGCCGGATCTGGCTTCATCAACCCAGAATATACAGATACAGCGAGGGGTTGGAACGTCTACACAAGGTGCGGGAGCTTTTGGAGGCTCAATGAATTTGCAGACTGCATTAATGAACGCCGAGCCCTATGGTGAAATTAATACCAGCGTGGGTTCTTTTGGCACTCAAAAATTTAATGTACAGCTGGGGTCCGGATTGATGGAAAACGGCTGGCAGTTTGAAGGGCGTCTATCTAAAATTGACTCCGATGGATATATCGATCGTGCGAGTTCGGATTTGCAGTCGTTCTATTTTGCAGCTGCACGACACGGTGATCGCAGTTTATTGAAAGCCGATGTGTTTTCAGGCAGTGAAGTCACTTATCAGGCATGGAATGGTGTCCCTGAGCCGATTTTGAATAACGACGTGAATGAACTGGAGCGCTACATTAACACGCTGTTTCTGGATCAGAAATCCGCCGATCACCTGAGAGATAATCTTGGGAATCGCCAATTCAATGAATTCACCTATCAAAATCAGGCAGACAACTATCAGCAGGATCACTACCAGCTTCACTACTCTTACCAACTGACCGATAACTGGATTGCCAATACATCACTCCACTATACATACGGACGTGGATATTTTGAGCAGTTTCGCAGCAATGACAGATTAAGCAGCTACAACATCAGCCCAATTGAAATTGGTAATGAAACCATTACGCGAAGTGATCTTGTGAGACAACGCTGGTTAGACAATCATTTCTATGGCACCGTTTTTTCTACTGAATACATCAGGGATGATAGCTGGACTTTTACTCTCGGTGGCGGATATAATGAGTACGACGGAGATCATTTTGGAGAAGTAATCTGGGCACGGTTTGCCGGAGATAGCGATCTGGGTGATCGATATTATGACAACAATGGCTTCAAGACAGATTTCAATGTTTACGGGAAACTGAACTACTACCTCACCCCTGACATCAACCTCTTCACCGATCTGCAATATCGAACGGTATCATATCAGTTTTTAGGACTGCGGGTTGATGAGCAAACCGGTAGTGTAGAAGACGTGACTCAACGAGACAGAATCAACTTCTTCAACCCAAAAGCGGGTGTTGTTTATCGATTTGCTGATGGGCAGAGAGCTTTTATTTCCTTCAGTGTTGGCGGAAAGGAGCCTACACGTCGCGACTATGTGGATTCGAGCATTGACAGCCGACCCGACTCCGAACGCCTCTACGATTACGAGGCAGGCTACAGCGGTACATTTAACCTGCTTAACCTTGGAGTGAACCTCTACTACATGCAGTACAAAGATCAGCTGGTGCTGACCGGTGCTGTAAATGATGTGGGCGGTTATGTTCGCGAAAATGTTTCTGACAGTTATCGCGCCGGCATTGAACTTGAAGCAGGTGTCCGACTTTCAGATCAGTTTTCATGGAATGGCAATGCCACGTTTAGCCGAAATAAAATTAACGAGTATGTGCGCTTTCTGGATGATTTTGATGAGGGTGGACAACGTACTGAAACTTTCGAAAATGCAGACATTGCCTTTTCACCCGGTATTATCTCAAACTCCATATTCACATACAGGAGCAGAGGATTAACATCTGAATGGGTATCACAGTATGTGGGCAAGCAGTATCTTGATAACACTCAAAATGAAAGCCGGTCCATTGATCCTTACTGGGTGAATGATCTTCGCTTTAGTTATGGATTTACGAACCTGCCATATGTAAAAGGCATCGACCTAACATTGCAGATCAACAATGTGCTGGATGAAAAGTATGTGTCCAACGGATATACATTTGGGTACATTTTAGGAGGAGAACAGAACTTTAACTATTACTACCCACAAGCGGGAAGGAATATACTAACAAGTGTTAGAGTCCAATTCTAAAGATCTTACTGTTCTTTCAGAAAACAAAAATGCCGGTGTTTATAGCACCGGTATTTTTTTGTCTTTGGTTTCAATACGTTGATGAGGGGTACAATGCGTTGATTAGGGGCACAAGAGAATTCTTGCGCCATTTCATGAAGCCATTTCCTGGAAGGGTGCCTTGACCCCATTTTTAAATATCTCAGGTATTTATATCTCTATGTTATCTGGTGATGGACTGTTGGCTGAAATGGTTACCGTCATTATAGTATGCGAGGACCCGGCTTCTTCCATAGCTTCAAATACTCTTTTAAGTCCGGTGAAAACATCAACGGCTGATCCTTCCAACATGGTTTCGTAGTGGGTTAAATTCACATCCAACCCGTGCTTTTTCATCGCTTCAATCTGCTCATATATCAGATCCATATAATTGCCGCCGCCCATCGGATAGAGTGCAAATTTTGCCGACACTTTCTGGTCAATTCCGGATATCACATTTGTATTCATTGGGGTATCATCCTTAGCCATAAACGTGTGCCCTTCTGTATCGCCGGGGCATCCCACCGAAAATGTAGCACTGTATACAGTGTGCTCGCCGGATTTTGCCACATCCAGAAATATCGCCTGACTTACATCAAAAATATGCGGAATCCTGCCACGGGCAATGGTACTTACCTTATCCGTTTTCATCCACACTTTCGAGGTGTCAACCTTTTTAATTGCTGAGATAATCAGATCTACAAACCGGTCACTCATTGGATAAACCGAAAAGCTGCATCCGGCAATTCGTTTTTTGTCGTTTTCTTCTTTAGCCATTTTTATATGATTTATTTAATCTCAATTTAATGAATTAAAGAGTCCCTGAAACAATACGGTCTTCAGAGACTCTTTAGCCGCCCCTCTAAATCTCAAAATCGTACGCTAATTTCACCAAATATATGTCTTGGCGGCTGAACGATATATCCGGGTGAATCAAAGAACCCATCAAAGTTGGTATCGACCGGAGCACCATTTGTGAAGTAAAGTTCATCAAAAAGATTATGCACCTTCAAAGATGCGGAGACACTACTGCTAATTCGGGCATCAAGCCCAAGATCCATCACAAAGAATGATGGAAGAATCAGATCTTCACGATTTGTCAGTTCCAAGTATGCTTCGCTCATATATCGACCGGAAAGGGAAACATCCAGAATATCAAATGTGGTGTAGGTGATGGTTCCATTCGCCAGCCAGTCGGGGCTTAGAATCGACTCAACATTTCTGAACACATCGTCAAACCCACCGGGAGAAAACTCACTGATGTTCGTCTGCATCCAGGTCGCATTCCCAGACAGTGCCAGTCTGTTAAGGGGCCTCCAAAACAATTCTGCTTCAACTCCTGTGCGATAACTTTCTGAGATGTTTTCGCGAAGTTGTACAAACCCCTCAGGGATAAAATCACCTGTTGGCGAGATTTCATTTTCAAACTGCATAAAAAATCCGTTCAGCTTTCCTGCAAAGCTTGTTGACCGGAATCTCACTCCCCCCTCCAGATTATTCACATATTCTGCCCTTACTGAATTTTGATCGCTGACATTTTCAAGATTGGCTGAGTTGATGTTTGTTGCGCCCAGAATATCCTGACGGGTAGGTTCACGACCGCTTCTGCCGATTGAACTGTAAACATTCAGTTGTTCAGTCACAAACCAGGTCGCCCCCACTTTAGGGCTCAGAAACGTCCATTGCCGTGTGGGAACATCAATTGCAGCAGGAGGTACGCCACCATCAATCAAAAATTGTCTATCTGGATTTAAATCAAGCCAAACTGTTCTCAGCTGAACATCGCCATAAAACTCAACATCACCCACACGATAACTGGCTTTGGCAAACGTACTAAATTCATCTTTTTGGGAATCATCCGAATAGAAAAGGTCCTCACTTTCAGGTGCAAAACTCTCGTAATTTATTCTATCAAACCGGTAGAGGTGAATTCCGCCAGAGAGTTCAAATGTAGATCCTTCTGTAAACTGCAGGGATGAAAGCAATCCGTAGTGATCATTTTCGAGGCTGAATAGTTGCTGTACAAATTCACCGTCTGCACCGGGATACCCAACGGGGAAACTTCCACCGGCACCACCATAATAGAGAGATGATGTTAGTGACAATCGGTCACTCAGGCTTCTTCCATACTGAACCTGGAGAAACTGCTGCGCAAAGTTATCCTCATCATGGATGGATATATTGTTGGCCCTGGGATTCTGCCTGATCTGATCGATCGGAACGGGTGTATACGCCAGTTCATTTTGGGTACGCCCTGAAAAAGCCGTTACCTTAAAAATATTTGTACTGCCAAAATATCCACCGGATAGAAAGAATGACCGCGATTCCGAGCCGGATTTGTTTCTATATCCGTCGGACTCAGTTTGGCTAAATCTTGTGTAGAGTCCAAAATTATTAATGGAACCGGTATTTACCTCACTGCTAAGTCTGTAGGAATTAAATGCCCCACCTGAAAGCTTTACGCCTGCAGATGGATCATCCATAGTGATATTTTGGGATTCGAAGTTTATGGAGCCTGCATAAGAGGCGGTTCCATTAGTGCTCGTTCCCACTCCTCGCTGAACCTGCACTGACTGTATGCTGTTTCCAAAATCATTAAAATTGGAAAAGAACACGCCCTGATCGATCATGTCGTTCAGGGGTATTCCATTTAGCGTCATGTTAATTCGTGTTTGATCCATTCCCCGGAGCCGCATATATCCATAATTAGCAAATCTCGTACCTGAATCGGAGTGAGTTAATATAGAAGGGGTTAACCTTTCCAGCGTATAAATCGGATCCTGCCCTATATTATCCTGCTCAATACGGGCGCGTTCTACTGTGGTATGTGTAAACGGAGCCCGTTCGCTGACCCGAACATCCTCCACAAAAATTTCATCTCCCCAAACAGCACCCTGCTGCAAATTGATTATTAAGGGCTGATCCGGAGAATCAACAGAAATAGTTTTGGTTGAATAACCTACAAATCGAACCTCAAGAACAGCATCAGAGCCTGAAAGAAGTTCGAGGCGAAACTCTCCATCCCCATTGGTAACAGTTCCATTGCGGGTATCTTTTTGAGTGAGGGTGGCTCCGGGAATGGGGTCTCCGGTTTGTGCATCATATACAGTTCCCTCTGCT
>Ga0207421_10006492_pt1 | contig 12725 bp, 14 predicted proteins | sample SodLakKL_010_SED_4_FD_187542 | JGI IMG/M metagenome (GOLD analysis project Ga0207421, IMG submission 187542) | Alkaline sediment microbial communities from Lake Tanatar, Kulunda Steppe, Russia - 8KL_010_SED (SPAdes) (version 2) | ecosystem: Environmental > Aquatic > Non-marine Saline and... | reverse complement strand
TCTCCCGCCTGGCTGCCGACATCAGCCGTGACAGCGATTACAAATCGTATGCCGTACAGCTTGGTTCGCAGCTATCACGAAGTGATGTCAAAGCGGTGCTGACCGACGAAAACACCCACGCCACACTTGACGGACTGGTCATGGTGAACGGGGATCAACTCTCCGATACCCACAGTATTATGGATCACACCATGCCGAACTGCACCAGCCATCAGCTGCATAAGTGTATCATCGACGATGACGGCACTTCGGTATTCAACGGTAAGATTTTTGTCCGGGAAGATGCACAGAAAACCGATGCATTCCAGGAAAACCGCAACCTGCAGCTCTCCAACACCGGTACGGCCTACGCCAAACCACAGCTGGAAATTTTTGCGGATGATGTATCCTGCAGCCACGGTGCGACCATCGGACAGCTGGATCCCGAAGAGGTTTTCTACCTGAAAGCCAGAGGACTTCATGAGTCACAAACACGTCAAATTCTCACCTATGGGTTCGCACTGGATGTCATCGAATCCATCCCTGTTGCCTCTATTCAGAAACGGCTCAGCAAAGAGGTGGAGAAATTTACCAAAGAAAGCCAATCCATTAAAGAATTTGCCTGATGGCAGCGTTAAGTACACTAAAAGCGCAGACCCGATCCATCGATATCGCGACATGCCGTGACGATTTCCCTGTTTTCAGCCGGGAAGTCCACGGCAAGCCTCTGGCATATCTGGACAGTGCGGCATCGAGCCAGATGCCGGAGCCGGTTATGCGCGCGTATACCGACTACCACAGCCGGTATCACGCCAACGTCCATCGCGGGGTTCATCTGCTCAGCCAGGAAGCAACCGAAGCGATGGAGGCGGCAAGGGAATCAATGCGTGAGCTTATCAACGCCCGGAGTGGCAAAGAAATCATTTTCACGTCCGGAACCACCGATGCGATAAACCTGGTGATGCAGACGTACGGCCGGAGTCAAATTGGCGAGGGTGACGAGATCATCATCAGCACAATGGAGCATCACTCCAACATCGTTCCCTGGCGGATGTTGTGTGACGAAAAGAAGGCGGTTCTGAAAGTCATTCCCATCAGTGATGATGGGGTCATTGACATGGAAGCATACGAAAGTATGCTTTCCGATCGTACCAGGCTGGTGGGTATTGTGCATGTCTCCAATACCCTGGGCACGATCAATCCGGTAAAAGAGATAACCCGTTTAGCCCACAGCCGTGACATCCCGGTTCTGATCGATGGAGCCCAGGCCGTATCGCATATGAAGGTGGATGTGCAGGATATTGATTGCGATTTCTTCGCGACATCGGGACACAAAATGTTCGGACCGACCGGCATTGGTATTCTCTATGGAAAGGAAGAGATGCTTTCAAAAATGCCTCCGTATCGCGGCGGCGGGGATATGATTATCAGTGTCTCCTTTGACGAAGTGCTTTTTAACGATCTCCCGTACAAGTTCGAAGCCGGCACACCGAATATATCCGGTGCCATCGGAATGGGCAAAGCGGCTGAGTACATTCAGGCGATCGGGTATGATGCGATCCGGCACAAAGAGCAGGAGTTGCTAAAATATGCCACCGAAAAGCTTTCAGCCATTGACGGATTGCGCATCATCGGAACGGCCCCGGAAAAATCATCGGTGGTCTCTTTTGTGATGGATGGCATTCACCCCCACGATATCGGCACCATCCTGGATCTGGAAGGGGTAGCCGTAAGGACCGGACACCACTGTACACAGCCATTGATGGACCGGCTCGGTGTAGTTGCCACAACACGTGCTTCCATGGCGATGTACACTCGCAAAGAAGAGATCGATCAACTCACCGCAGCCCTGCAGAAAGCCGTAGAAATTTTCAAATAACCCATATTCAGGCAGTACCCGCAGATGAACGATAAAATGAGCCAACTTTATCAGCAAGTCTTGCTGGACCACAACAAGACACCCCGGAACTACCGGGAACTGGAAAATGCCGATCAGGAATCGCTCGGGTACAACCCTCTGTGCGGTGATAAATACAAAGTGTTTGTCAATATCGATGAACAGGATATTGTCACAGATGTGACGTTCATCGGTGACGGATGCGCTATTTCAAAAGCCTCTGCCTCGATGATGACCAACATCGCAAAAGGCAAGCACGTTGATGAAATCGATTCATTGTATCATCAGTTTCATGATATGGTCCGGGGAAAGCTGGATCCTGATACCGACCCCAATGACCTTGGTCATTTAAAAATTTTCGCCGGTGTGCGTGATCTGCCGGCACGCGTTAAATGTGCGGTACTGTCATGGCACACACTGAATGCTGCCATCAAAGGCAAAGAAAAAGTTTCAACCGAATAATATACACGTAACGTTCTCCTGAATCGTTGAAAATCGGGAAACACCTTCAAAGAAAATCTGAACCGTTATGCCAAAAATTGCAGAAATAGAGCGAACCCCAAACCCGGACGCCATGCGCTTTGTGCTGCGCGAGCCCATATCGCAGGGGGTCACACGTTCGTACGAATCACCGGATGAAGCAAAATCTGATCCGTTTGCCACCGAATTGTTTACTATTCCCCATGTCATTTCGGTCTATTATGTCGATCGCTATGTCACAATAACCCAGGACGGTGGAATCGACTGGAATACGCTGCTGCGACAGCTGGCTCCGCCGATCCGCGAGGCTGAACCGATCGAACAGCTTGATACCGATGATCCGAATGTCAATGTCAGTGAAGAGGCGCTGAATTCAAGCGATCCGCGCCTGATTGAAATTAACAAAATGCTGGATGAGCAGGTCCGGCCTTACCTCCTGGCTGATGGTGGCGGACTGAAAGTACTCGGCCTGGAAAACGATATTCTCAGGGTCCACTATCAGGGTGCGTGCGGCACCTGTCCGACGGCCACCACAGGAACGCTTTATGCCATCGAAAGTATGGCCAAACGAATTGACCCAAACATCCGGATAGAATCAGTCTGATATGGCTATCAAAATCAGTGAAAAGGCACACGAACGAATCAAGGATATTCGAATCAGCGAAGGAGCCGATGAGGAGACCGCTCTGCGTATCGGCGTGGTCGGCGGCGGATGCTCCGGGCTTACCTATCAGCTCGATTTTGACGAATCTGGTGCGTCCGAAGCGAAGAAAGACAAAGAGTTTGATGTCGACGGGCTCCGTGTCGTTATCGACATGCGGAGTTTTCTCTATCTGGCCGGCACCGAACTGGATTACTCCGATGGCCTGGACGGTAAAGGATTTCATTTTGTCAACCCCAACGCCACCCGTACCTGTTCTTGCGGCGAGTCTTTTTCGGTTTGACAGAAATTCTTCAGCCAACGAATGGGCCGGCAATCAATCAGCAACGGCACAATTCTGGTCAGAATAGAGTCACCGGGCTTACCGGTAACAATACGAGTGCCCGTCAGGATATGCACCTGTAAAAAAAATCACCAAACAATTTCAATATGCCACAAACCGAAGCACCCGTCAAAAACAAGGTCGCTAAATCGGGGCTCATAACCCTGGATCTGCAGGAGTGGTATGATGGCCTCGAAGTTGTCGGGTTTGATCTCAAGAATTTTCTGCATATGGAGCTCATTCTCAAGGAGAAAGCGTTTCGCGAGGCTCTGGATGCGCATGACTGGGAGGCCTTTCGCAACAAAACAGTCGCAGTTTACTGTTCTACAGATGCGATAATTGCCTCATGGGCTTATATGCTGGTTGCCGCACACTTGAAAGATATCGCAGCCGATGTGGTTTTTGGAAGGCCGGAGGAGGTTCAATTCGAGCAGTTTCGAAAAGCTATGGATGCTGTGGAGTGGTCCCGTTACGAGGGAGAGCGGGTGTTATTGAAAGGGTGTGCCGATATAGAAGTGCCGCCCGCGGCCTATTTATACGCAACGCAAAAACTGTTACCTTATGTCGAACGCCTGATGTATGGTGAGGCGTGTTCCTTTGTACCCGTCTATCGTACATCACGCAAGACGAAATAATCTGCGGACAGCCTTGCAACTCCGGGTGACCAAAATCCGGAGTAGATCTGTTGTATGGTGGATTACGGCAATATTATCTAATTCGGTGTCGCAACGTCTTCTTCCATGGATGAAATAGGTAAACGAAAAAAAGACCATCTCGAAATTACACGGGCGGGCAATGCCGGATACGAAAAAACGGCGGGATTTGAGCGATATGACTTTATTCATGATGCGCTGCCCGAAATGGATCCGGAAGAGATTACTTGTGAAACGCGTTTTCTCAACCGGTGGTTTGGATTTCCTCTCTTCATTTCCTCCATGACCGGAGGCCATCATGATGCCCTGCCTGTTAATGCCGTTATTGCTGCTTTCTGTGAGAAGTACAACCTCCCGTTCGGAGTGGGCAGTCAGCGTGCCATGCTGGAAGACCCGTCCCTTGCAGCTACCTTCTCGGTGGTCCGGGATGAGGCTCCGTCGGCATTTATTGCATCCAACATTGGTGGAGCCCAGCTCGCCGGTGGCCTTGAAAAAGAGAAAATTGCACTTTTAGTAGATTCCGTCCGCGCTGATGCGGTGATTGTGCATCTTAATCCGTTGCAGGAACTGCGGCAAAAAAAAGGTGACCGGAATTTCAGCGGAATCCGGGAGGGAATCCGAACCCTGGTTTCTGACGTAGATATACCCGTCATCGTCAAGGAAACCGGTGCCGGACTCTCACCGACGGTCATTGAGCAGCTGGTGGATTGTGGTGTTGCCGCTGTCGATGTTGCCGGAGCGGGGGGGACCAGTTGGGGCAGAGTGGAGAATATTCGAAGCGGAGCAACGGAGGCACATTTTACCGACAATTGGGGAATACCAACTGTGGATTGCCTGCTTTCATCAAAAGAGCATGTGGAAGACAAATGTGAACTGATTGCATCCGGTGGAATACGAAGCAGTCAGGATATTGCAAAAAGTCTCTGTATGGGAGCGGTGATTGCGGCTACAGCTCAACCCATCATCAAGGCGGTTCTCGATAACGGTTATGATGGTCTGGAGGCACTATACAAGCAGTGGGAAGACGATTTCCGGCTCATACTTTGTTTGCTTGGATGTGACCGGCCAACAGATTTGGATATGATTCATCTTCGTCGTGTTACCATGCGATGAACCCGCTTCATTTTTTGTATATTTGCATCCGCTAACCTTCAAGTAATATCTCATCTACCCTTGGTACAAATGCGTGAACATCTGGATAATCTGCTGGAGTCGGCTTTTACTTCGATTTCCATACCGGACGAGCCTGCAAGTCTCTATGATCCGGTACGTTACACCATGGATTTTGGAGGCAAGCGGTTCCGACCGCGCCTCGTGCTTCTTACCGCCGGTTTGTGTGGTGGTGAACTGGAGGAGGCGCTTCCTGTAGCGCTTGCTGTCGAAATGCTTCACAACTTTACGCTGATCCATGATGATATTATGGACAATGCAAACACCCGGCGTGGCAAACCGAGTGTTCATAACAAATGGGATAAACCGACTGCAATTCTCTCCGGTGATGTTCTCTTTGCACTGGCCATGAAGCAGTTAAATGAGTATGGAAACGGTGAACCTGAATTACTTCAAACCAGGGCCCGGTTGATTTCCAAATTTTTGGATGCTATTCAGACGGTGTGCGACGGCCAGGCATTGGATATGGAGTTTCAGACCCGTGATGATGTGACCACTGAGGAATATTTGGCCATGATCCGGGCCAAAACCGCAGCGCTCATACGCTGCTCCATGGAGATGGGTGCGATTGTTGCCGGTGCTGATGATCAGATGCTCCGCAAATGTGCCGATATTGGCAACCATACCGGTCTGGCTTTTCAAATTCAGGACGATCTGCTGGATGCGGTCGGTGATTCCGGAAAGTTTGGAAAAAAAGTGGGCGGGGACATAATTGAAGGAAAAAAAACCTATCTTTCCATCCTTGCTCTGGAGCGGGCGGATGATACCGACCGGAACGTCCTCAAGCAGATACTGGGCAACAGCAAAACCGGAGAATCAGAAATTTTGCGGGTGATCCGGATTTATCATGATCTCGGCGTCATCGATTCTGCCGCAAAAGCTGTGACACGCCATTATCAAAGTGCACGACAACAATTGGAATTATTTGAAGAATCCGATTTTCGAAATGAAATAAATGTGCTCCTGGATAAGTTAAAGGTTCGAGATAATTAAAGGTTTTATTACCCAATACACGATTTTTTTATGCAACATCTTATTAAGCCGCTGATCGTTATTCTCATTCTGATAACCGTTGCCGCCTGCGGATCCCGGCACACGATTCAACCCGGGGATTCGGTGGATGTGGCTTTTGAAAAAGCCATGGGGCTCTATGAGCGGGAGCGGTTTTCACAAGCAGCCGATGCCTTTGAAGTGGTTCTCTCCATAGCACGGGGAACAGATATTGCAGCTGATGCCCAATATTACCTGGCTAAAAGCCACTATCATAACAGATCATTCCTGCTTGCCGCCAGTGAGTTTCGCCGGTTTGCCCGGAATTATACAACCGACGAGCGTCGCCAGGAGGCCGAATTCCTGGAAGCCTACTCTCATTACCGGATGAGCCCGCGTTATAACCTTGATCAGACTGAGACATACAATGCGCTCAACCGCTTTCAACTCTTCACTACACGGTACCCTGATTCAGAACTGGCGGAAGAAGCCGTCGAGTACATGGATGAATTACGGGATAAATTGGCGAAAAAGAAATTCAGAGCAGCAGAAATGTACTTCCGGATCAGGGAATACCGCTCGGCAGCACTTTACTTCGAATTGACGGTTGAAAACTATCCGGAAAGCAGATGGGCTGAGAGAGCGCTGGTTAACCAGATTCAATCCTATGTCGAATATGCCGAGAACAGTGTTCGGGACAGGCAACAAGAGCGTTTCGAAAGCGCCGTAGATGCTTATCAGCGTTATGTTCAGATATTTCCGCGAGGAGAAAACCGTGCCAGGGCCGAAGAGTATTATGACAGGGCGCTAAGTGGTCTTGCGGAAGTAACCGCAATTTCAGAAGGACTGTAAGCGATGCGTACCGGGCTTTTTTTCGGGACCTTTAACCCGGTGCATCGTGGACACGAAGCGTTGGTGCAATCGTTTTTGTCATCAGGGTTGATTGATGATATATGGGTAATTCTTACACCCAATCCGCCTCACAAAAACATAGCGACGCTTGCTCCGTTTGAGGATCGTTGGAACATGTTACAATTGGCATTCAAGGAGAAGGATGAACTGAAAATAACAGATGTTGAACAGCGGATCCCATCACCTCATTACACATTTAAAACACTCAGTTTTTTAAAAAACAGTTATCCGAATCAGGTTTTTATGCTTTGTATAGGTGGTGATACACTTCAACAGTTATCGACGTGGTATGAATACGAAAAGATATCGCACAAAGCGGAGTTACTGGTAGCGGAGCGTCCGGATTCACCCAATTTCACCCCCCCTGAACTAAATGGCTTCCGTGTCCACTTCTGTGAACACAATCCTGTTGCCATCTCCTCCACACATATCCGCAAAGCACTGATGGCCGGAAATATGCCGGGCTCCGGTGAACTTCATCCGGAAGTGTTACAATATATTCAGGATAAGGATCTGTATCGAACGGATCCCACCATTGCCGGCCTTTGACGGCACGTTGGGTTCTCCGGGTTGTTTGAAATCAGCGCAGGTTTTTAAAGAAGTCGCTGAGCAGAGCGCTGCTCTCCGCTTCCATGATCCCGAATAGCACTTCAATGCGATGATTTAGTTTATTGTTTGCCGCAATATTAAAAATACTACCACAGGCTCCGGCTTTATCATCCTGGGCCGCGATCACCATTTTTCCAAGTTTTGCCCACACCAGAGCCCCGGCACACATTGCGCAGGGCTCCAAAGTTACATAAAGCGTACAGGAGGGGAGGTATTTTTCGCCCAAATGACCAACGGCAGCCGATAATGCTATCATTTCGGCATGAGCTGTGGGATCGGTTAGCATCTCTACCTGATTGTGTCCACGGGCAATGATTCGGTTTTTATGGACGATCACAGCCCCAACCGGTACTTCACCAATGGATGCTGCTTTTTGCGCTTCATAGAGGGCTTGCTGCATGAACCGCATGTGCACTGCATCAGGGGATGAAAAGTCTGATAAGGAAAAAGTAGTCATGTGCTGATGTGCTTTGGTATGTAAAGTACTGATTAGCCATAAGAGAAATTGAAAAGCAGTAATGATTTTTAAAAAATCGAATTATTGTTATAATGTGTTTTTGGAATCAATATGACGGAATATATGACAGAACAACTAAAGGATCGAATATCAATGATCCGGGATAAAATCCGGGATATCCCCGATTTTCCCAAGAAAGGGGTGGTATTTAAAGACATAACGCCGATTCTTCAGGATCCGGAAACCCTTAAACTTGCATCGGTACTATTATTGGAGCCTTTTGTCGGCAAGCAGGTGGATATTGTTGCTGGTATAGAATCGCGAGGTTTTTTACTCGGGCCTCGCCTTGCAACTGATCTGAATGCCGGTTTTGTGCCTGTACGTAAACCGGGGAAATTGCCGGCAGACAGGATTTCCGAGACCTATGAGCTTGAATATGGAACGGATATCCTTGAAATGCATACCGATGCCATAAAACCGGGTGACCGTGTCATCATTCACGATGACCTTATGGCCACCGGTGGGTCGGCGAAAGCCGCCACAGAACTGGTTGGCAGACTCGGTGGAATTATTGTAGGTTACTCTTTCATTATCGAATTGACCTTTTTGAATGGAACCACGAAACTGCAGGAGGGATTTCCGGTTCATTCATTGGTGAAAATCTGACAGGAAAAAGGTATAACTGCAATGAATTAAGAAAAAATGTGAAATAAACAGAGATATTATGTTATCTGTTATTTTATTCCGTGCTTTTTTTTGATATTTTCACCACTAATCTACCGGTGTATAAGGATATGGTTCTCAAAGAGGTATTGGTCAAAGTATCAAGAAATACATATACAAACATAAAACACTATCAATTAAAAATTTAAAGCTTAAAAAAATGGTCTCACAAAAACATCTCAGACTTCTGGGGAATTTTGCAGCTGCTACCTTGCTAGTTTTCACGGTTGCCTGCGGTCCCTCCCTCACCCTAACCGGTGTGGATTACTCACAACCGATTGAATCTGTCATGTCACCCGATCAAGACGGGCTGGTTGAAGACGTTCGCATTGGAGTCAGCTTCAATATTACCCCGCTAAACGTCAAAGAACGCGGTGAGGATGCATCACTACCAAGTGAAGTTCGTCTTATTCGTAGCAGAGACGGGTACTACTTTGTTACGGCTCCAGGGTATAGCAACGTCTATGTGTTCGAATCTGAGGAGAGTGCCCTCGAGTTGACAGAAATAATCAACGTTTCCGAGGCAGGCCTGGCTCAACCGGCTTTCAATCAACGAACCAATTATATCCAGTTGATTGACGGGGATGATGAATACCGCCTGACTAAAGATGGCCTTGCTAACTAAACCGAAATTATAAAGCTACGATTAAGTGAAAAGAACAATGGAAAAGCTAAATTTTAAAACTGTACTGGCCGCACTGCTCGTACTTGCTATGGGTATAACCACTCAAGTACATGCGCAGGCCCAGTCGGATTTTCAGATCAAACAGAATTTCGATCAGGATCATGCTGAAGTTCTCGATGCTTTAAAAAGCATTGAAACTACAGATCAAGCAGACTCTCTGTATGAGGCTGTAATCGATATGCAGGAGCGCTATAGTGACCATCAGCAATTACTGGATCGTGTACTCTATCCGGAAACCTTCGATGGCCGCATCACAAATCTGCGCGATCTTGCAGAAGTGACAAGCGTCCGCATTTCGCAAATTCACGAATCTGGTGATACCATCGTTGTCCTGGAAGAACGGATCAGTGAACTCACAACTGATGCAACACGGTACCAGGAAAAAGCAGACTCGCTGAATAATGAGCTGAGTGCCATGCGCCGGTCACGGGATGCCAATGCCGCCCAGGCTCGCCGCCTGCGTCAGGAACTGGACCAGCGTGACTCTTTCATCATTCAGATGGTTGACTCCACGTTTGTCGCCTACGAAAATGTTGACCTTGAGTCACTTTCCCCCGGTGAGCGCCGTGGACTTGCTCTTGAAATCGATGCTCAAAATGTATTCGGATATATCGAGTCCGTTGTTGACAATAATATCGACTTCCTCAATACCCATACGGAACTCAGCACCGAAGACTTCCTGAAACTGTACAGTGTACAGGTAGAATTTGACCGGATGTGGGGCAACATGGGGCACGATCTCGCCGAGATCTATGTGTCCGAAACCAATCGTCAGGAACGCCTTACCGACATCGTTGAAAAAATCGATCAATGGGAAATGCTGATTGACGACGCCGCATGGACCACCCTGGCTGATGCCTTTGAGCAGAATAACATCGAGTTGGCTCCTTTCAACAACTCTCTGGAGTTCTATACTTCCCTGAACAACTATCTCGATGAAGCAATCGCCCGTGCGGAAGAAAACGGCGGGGATGAAGAGCTTGCAAGATACCAGAATTTTACCGATCTCTGGTTTAATGATGTCAAACCACGCTGGCAAGAGTATCTCATTTCGGCAAATCTGATGACGTACGACAACTTCAACACGATTGACGAAAAAATTAGCGAGTGGAATCTCTATGCCCAGCCGACTTCTTACACAACCCTGATTTTCCTTGGACTGGCAATCGTCATCGCCCTGGTTCTTCTGGGACTCTGGCTGAGAGAAAGAAGTACGAAATAGAAATTTGTCGTAGAGTGGCCGGTTTCTAACGTCTCCGGTACTTTTGCAGGGCAATATTTTAATGGAAAGCCGGATCCGAATTCTCGGGTTCGGCTTTTTTTATGGAGCGCCCGGCAGGGCGCATTCACTTGGGAGGAAAAGTCTCCTGTGCACCTGACAGGAGGAAGCATATTTCCCGGACAAAACTATTGTATTTATTTTCCCGCTTCACCGATCCCGCTTTGTAAGTTGGATTTGTGTGCTATATTACACGTATTATGAAGTGAATATTTGCCATCCTTACATCTCTGAATAACGGAAACTAGCGTTTCGAACGATATGTAGATTGAACTATGACATCATCCAGGGATAAATATTTTAAGATCAACCTGAAAATGATCATAACGGGTGCTGTGGTACTCCTTGCACTCTATCTGATCGTTACGGTTCTGATATTCAATGCCAACCCCGTTAATATCCGGGTTACAACACCCATTCATAGTGAGTATTCAGTGATTGATCCGGAGTTTAAAGTCGAAAGCGGTATTTTTTCCGGGAGTCAATGGGTGTATGGAAATGATATCCGGGTTTTAACCCAGGGAGAGGAGGTCTTTGGCACCATGCAGGATGATATTGCATCGGCTGAAAAAAGCATCACAAAGGAGACCTATGTGTTTTTTGGCCCAAATGTGGCTACTCCTATGGCTCAAGCCCTGGCTGATGCATCAGAAAGAGGGGTATATACCCATTTTATAGCAGATTTCATTGGTTCGGGTGAAGCTACTTCCGAACAGTTTGATACCATGGAAAATGCCGGTGTGGAAGTGATAAGGTGGCGTAAACCTTCCTGGTATCAATTGTCCAGACTTAACCACAGGACACACCGAAAACTGCTGGTTGTGGATGGAAAAGTGGGCTACACCGGCGGATACAATACTGCTGACCCCTGGGTTTCCGGTCCAGAGCAACACCAGTATAAAGATTATCACTTCAGAATCACCGGACCCATAGTCAATCATATGCAGGGAATGTTTTCCCAAAACAGGGTCCTTGCCAGTGGTGGTCTGCTGACCGGCAGCAGATATTATCCTGTTCCGGATACAACCGGTACCCTGGCCATGCAGGCTACTTCTAGCAATCCAATGGAAGGGAAGATGAATGTCCGGAAGATGCTGATTTACGCAATAGCTTCGGCGGATGAATCCATTCGCATGGGAACACCCTATTTTTTTCCGGATGACGGCTTCCTGGAGGCCCTCGTTGATGCCGCAAATCGCAATGTGAATATTCAGATTCTGACCCCGGGTGATGAGACTGATAAGAACTATATTCGGGTTGCCTCACACACACTCTGGGGGGACCTGCTGGCAGCCGGAATTGAAATGTATGAATATCAACCGGTATTCTACCACGCAAAAATGATGATCATCGATGACTATTATGTATCTATAGGTTCCACAAACTTTGACAACCGCTCCTTTCGCATCAATGATGAGGCAAATATCAATATTCTTGACGGGGAGTTTGGACGTGAAATGGCGGCATATTTTGATGATGACCTTGACAAATCGGTTCAGATAACTCTTGAAGAGTGGGAAAACCGATCAACCTGGCAAAAAGCTTACGGATGGTTCATTGCAAAGGTTTTGGGCACCTATCTGTAAAACATTGCATTTTTACTTTGATAAAGGATGGATGCTAAGCCAGAGCCCTGTACTTTCTGATGGACCATTCCATGGTGAGGAGAACAATGAGCAGAATGAACCAGAACGGATGGCGGTGAAGTGCAAACGATTGGGAAACGGTCTCCACCCGCTCTTCAAACCCGAGCTGATCTTCAAGCATATCAAGCAGTTCTCCGGACCGGTCATGGGGAAGAAAGGTGCCACCGGACAGCTGGGCCAACTGCTCCAGCAGTTCGTTGTCACGGACTGTATTCAGAAATTCACGGTTCACTCCGCCAATAACAAACTGCCCGCTGCGGTT
>Ga0207421_10006491_pt1 | contig 12729 bp, 10 predicted proteins | sample SodLakKL_010_SED_4_FD_187542 | JGI IMG/M metagenome (GOLD analysis project Ga0207421, IMG submission 187542) | Alkaline sediment microbial communities from Lake Tanatar, Kulunda Steppe, Russia - 8KL_010_SED (SPAdes) (version 2) | ecosystem: Environmental > Aquatic > Non-marine Saline and... | reverse complement strand
GCGCTGCAATTGCATCTCAACCTGCTGGCCCATGGCCGAGCGACTTGCCAGGCGCGCCGCCCCGGTTGTGGAGGATGTATACTCTTTAGTAGATGTGATAGAATAGGCATCAGCGAATATGGTTTTGGTTCGAAACGGGGTGAGACCGCTGTCGAAGAGTAAGGGTCGGTCTACATGGACGCCGGATGAAGAAGTCGTGGCCGGGCAACTCGAGGAATTTGCGCGTACGCGGGATCCGGAGTTGAAGCGCGAGATTGCCACCGCATATCGGGGGCTCGTCGTATACCTCGCGCGCGGTTTTTCTCAGCGCGGTGAGCCCCTCGAAGATCTGATTCAGCAGGGTTTCGTGGGGTTGTTGAAGGCGATCGACAGGTTTGACCCGGAGCGTGGCGTGAAGTTTACTACATACGCGACACCCACGATTACCGGTGAATTGCGCCGTTACTTCCGCGACAAGGGATGGGATGTACAGGTTCCACGGCGTCTCAAGGAGATGCACCTCAAGGTTCGGCGCGCCCGCGAGGATCTCATGGCGACGAACAGTGCGGCGCCCACCTTGCAGCAAATCGCGGATCACCTGCGCGAGGATCTCGGCCAGGTCGAGGATGCGGCCCAGGTGCAGTACGCCTACAATTCGTACTCCCTGGAGGAAAGAATCGGTAATGATGACGGCGGCGCACCGACGACCCTCGGGGACCTCCTCGGTGACGAAGACCTCGGCTATGACCGGGTCGTCAACCACGAGGACGTGGCGCGTGCCCTGGAGACGTTGCCCGAAAGGGAACGTCTGATCATCCAGTGGCGGTTCTATGGTGGACTCACACAACGCGAGGTGGGAGAACGCCTGGGAATCTCACAGATGCATGTAAGTCGGCTGGAGCGCCGGGCACTGGAAGCAATGCGAGAGGCCATGGTGGCCTGAGTACGGGATATCGTGGTTCCAATGTGATGAGGGGTTCGGGGGCGAACCATTTTCCCCGAACCCTTCTTGGTTCCCACGCATCTTTTCCGGGTCAGCCCTTTTTTGTAACATCAACAGGGTGTTGACAGGAAGAGGCATGCCCGATGGAGAAAGTGTCGGCGTTCGGTTGCTTTCATGATCATCCTTCCGAACACCCAAAGGATACTACGATGAGCCATTGCCGAGGTTATCCGCACTCCAGTGCCGCTGGCAGCCCACGGAGTGCGGCGAACCCATGGAAGGACTTGATTCACGCCAATGTTCGCGCATTTACACACCCACACGGAGTATAGTCTGCTGGATGGCGCCGGGCGCATCCAGGATCTCGTGGATGCAGCCGCTACCCATGGGATGGAGTCGCTGGCAATCACCGACCACGGGACCATGTACGGTGTGTTGGAATTCTACCGTGCGGCCCGGGAAGCGGGGATCAACCCGGTATTGGGTTGCGAGGTCTACGTTGCGCCGCGAACCCGCTTTGACCGGGAGGTCGGGGTGGACGATAATCCGCACCACCTGGTCTTGCTCGCGGAGAACGAGGTGGGCTACAGGAATCTTGTGCGCCTGGTCTCTATGGCCTACGTTGAGGGGCTGTACTATCGTCCGCGCTGCGATCGCGAGTTGCTGGAGCGTTACAGCGAGGGACTCATCGCGCTCTCGGGGTGTATCGCCGGCGAAGTACCGCGCCTGTTACTAGCGGGCAAGGAAGATGAGGCCCGCGAGGTGGCCAGGTGGTATCGAGACACCTTTGGCCCCCAGAATTACTACTTCGAAATCCAGGATCATGGCCTCTCCGAGGAACGGCAGGCAGCGGTCGCCCTGCGTCGACTGGGAGAGGCCCTCGAAATTGATCTCGTCGCCACGAATGACGTGCATTATACCTCGATCGATGATGCCCGGGCCCACGATGTGCTCCTTTGCATCCAAACGGCGCGGACGGTGAATGACGAACGAAGATTGCGTTTTCCCAGCGAAACCTTCCACCTCCGAACCGAAGGGGAAATGCGGGAGCTATTCGCCGAGTTTCCCGGTGCGGTCGACAACGCTGGCAAGATTGCCGAGCGTTGCGAGGTCGAATTAAACCTCTCGGAGCTGCATCTTCCGAAGTTTCGCGTGCCAGAGGGATTTGACAGCGAGGAAGCCTACCTCCTGCATCTTTGCGAAGAGGGTATGCGTTGGCGGTTCGATCCTCCGGGGGACGCATACCGTGAGCGACTTCGCTCCGAGCTGGATACGATCAACTCCATGGGCTATGCCAGCTATTTCTTGATCGTATGGGATTTCATACGTTTCGCCCGAGAAGCGGGAATTGCCGTGGGTCCAGGTCGCGGATCTGCGGCTTCCAGCCTGGTCTCCTATGTGCTCGGGATCACCAACATCGACCCGATCGCCTACAATCTTGTCTTCGAGCGATTCCTCAATCCCGAGCGGATCAGCCTGCCCGATATCGACATCGATTTCTGTTACGAACGTCGGGATGAGGTCATCGACTACGTCGTCGACAAATACGGCGAAGACAGTGTTGCCCAGATCATTACCTTCGGTACGATGGCTGCGCGCGCCGTCCTGCGGGATGTGGGCCGCGCCCTGGACATGCCCTTTAACGAGGTCGATCGTATCGCCAAGATGGTACCCGCCCAACTCGGCATTACGCTGGATGCTGCCCTCGAGCTATCTCCGGACCTGGGTCGGGTGTACGAGCGCGACCCCGATGTTCGTGCGATGGTGGATACGGCCCGCTTTCTCGAGGGCATGCCGCGGCATGCCTCCGTACATGCCGCGGGTGTGGTGATCGCGGACAAACCGTTGATGGAATACGTGCCGCTGCAGCGCATGGGGGATGGTTCTGTCGTGACACAGTTCCCCATGGGCGACCTCGAAGACCTGGGGCTTCTGAAGATGGATTTCCTTGGGCTGAGGACGCTGACCGTGATCGAGGAGACCGCGAAAATCATCCGGAAGACGGACGATCCGGGTTTCGATATCGATGCCATCCCCATGGATGATCGCGCGACCTTCGAACTTATCGCCCGGGGTGACACGGAGGGAGTGTTCCAGCTCGAGTCCGAAGGCATGCGCGATCTGCTGCGGGAACTGGAGCCGACCACCTTCGAAGACGTGATTGCGGCGGTAGCCCTGTTCCGCCCCGGCCCGATGGAGAACATCCCCACCTTCGTCCACAATAAGCATAACCCGAAAGATGTACGCTATCCCCATCGCGATCTCGAGCCCATCCTGCGGGATACCTACGGGGTGATGGTGTACCAGGAACAGGTGATGCAGGTCGCCTCCACCATGGCGGGCTTTAGCCTCGGCCAGGCCGACATCCTGCGGCGCGCCATGGGTAAGAAGAAACCCGAAGTTCTCGAGTCGGTGAAGAAGGAGTTCGTGCAGGGCTGTTTGCAGAAGGGGCACGATCGATCCATCGCAGAAGAACTCTTCGGCTTCATCGAAAAGTTCGCCAACTATGGGTTCAACCGTGGACACACGGCTCCCTATGCCCTGCTCGCCTATCAGACGGCCTACCTCAAGGCGAACTATCCCATGTCCTTTATGGCTGCATTGCTCACCAGCATCATGAGTGATGGGGATAAGGTACGCAAGTACATCGACGAATGCCGTCGAATGGACATTCCAGTGTTGCCGCCGGATGTAAACCGAAGTTTCGCCAATTTCACCGTGGTCGATGAAGGCATACTGTTTGGCCTCGCGGCCGTTCGAAACCTCGGCCATGGAGCCATCGAGGCGATGATCACCGAGCGGAGAGATGGTGGCACATTCAAGAGTTTCTGGGATTTCTGCGAGCGTGTGGATTTGCGAAAATTGAACCGCCGGGCGGTGGAATCGATGCTACAGGCCGGTGCTTTCGATGGTATCGATCCGGACCGCAATGCGCTTCTCGCTCGTTGTAGCGCAGTCCTCACTTCGGCGCACAATTCGCAGCGTCAGAAGGAAACCGGCCAGGTCTCCTTCTTCGAGTCCATCGGTGGCGTGGTGCAAGAAGGGCGGGCGTCAAGCAATGGTCCACCGACAGAAGAGGACTCGGGTGCCAGCGGAGAAGCAGGCTGCGGCACCTCTGCCAGGGAGCGGCTGGAGATGGAGCGGGAGATCCTCGGGGTGTACCTCTCTGGCCACCCACTGGATGAGTGGAGAAGGACGCTGCGACAGGAGATCTCTGCCACTAGTGATGATCTCGACGAGATGCGTGAGGACGAAGCCGTGGTCCTCGGCGGAATGGTGGTGGGGCAGTCACGCATCCTGACGAAGAAGGGGGACACGATGGCCTTTGTCACCCTTGAAGATCTCGCCGGCCAGTGCGAGGTGGTCGTATTTCCGGGGGTATTCGACGAATATGCCGAATTGCTCCAGGACGACGCCGTGCTCTTGATTCGCGGCCGCGTGAGTCATCGCGGTGAGCATGCGAGTGTCAAGGCGGAAAGCATTTCGCTTCCTGGTGAGCAGGCCCGCATCTTTATCAGGGCAGATGAGACCCTAGGCGACCCGGAAAAGATGGAGCAACTCCGCTGCCTGCTGGGTGCCCATCGCGGCGAGGCCCCGGTCTTTCTTTGCTTTTGGGATCATGATTGCGTTGTACGTCTTGGTGCTCGGTTCAACGTGGCGCCTGGACCCGATTTGGCGCGGGCGGTGGAATCCCTGTGCGGGGATGAGAGTTTCACCCTGCGTGGTCCCGGTGACTGAGGGAATCCGTCCAATGACTATGCGAGGCCGATTGGGCCGCAAAGGGGATAGGGCGAAAGGAAGCCGGCATTTCTCGCCGAAATAATCTATTGTCGGGGTGATCGACAGATCGGGTGAAGAAAGGATAGCGTATGCACACCATTTCTCATCGGCGACTCATTGTTGCAGTGCTTTTGTCCATGTTCATTTTGGCCATCTTTGCTTTCATGCCATCGACCACGGTCCATGCCGCCACCGCCACCTATTTTAATCAACTGCGGGACTACACGGGGACATACAATTCGAACCTGGCGAGAGTACCCGGTATCATGAAATTTCTCGTACGGAATCAGCGAGTGGCTTTACATATCGAGGGTGGCACCGGTGGCACGGAGATCATGGGCGTGGTTACAAACGCCGAATCACTGATCATCGACTATCTGCCCGAGTCCCCCGCTGACATCACCATGCACATCCGCGTGGGGGCCGGTACCGTGGACCGGTTGATCGCCCAGAACTCTGGCGTGGCCGTACTGGAGGCGATCGGGTCGGACATCCGTTTTGAAGGAGTCGGGTTGGGCAACCAGCTGCGTGCGGTGATCATTTCCCTCGGTGCGCGGATTGCCCGGGTATTCGCCTAATCGCGGTAGAAAAAAGGCGATGACCTGAAGCGCTGGGTCATCGCCTGCTTTGTGCCGAGGGTGGGATTCGAACCCACAAGGGGGGTTGCCCCATACGATTTTGAGTCGCACGCGTAGACCAGTTCCGCCACCTCGGCACGCGTTGATCGACCATCATTATAGCAAAGTGCAGGGAGTGGCCACAACGCAGATCCCGCGGTCGTTCGATGGCCTGTTCCGCGGGAGCTATTGGGATCTCCCGCGTCCATAGCCCAGGCGCCGGCCCCTTTGCTATACTGGGTGCGGCGTGCAACTGTACGAGGCATCCGCGTGAAGCCGCTTGGACGGCAAACCGGGGAGGGGGGAGGATCGGGTTGAATGAGGAACAGATTATTGACATGGCCCGTGCCGGTGACGTTACGGCGTTCGAATCCCTGGTCGAAGAGTATGACGGTCGCATCTACAACATGGCCTTCCGGATGCTCGGAAACGTGGAAGATGCCCGGGACGTCGCACAAGAGACATTTTTGAAAGCATATACCTCCCTCGATCGCTTTCGAGGCGATGCCTCGTTTTCGACGTGGTTGTACCGTATTGCCAAGAATGCCTGCCTGGATATCCTTCGCCGCCGTGGCCGCAGGACCATCTACTCGTTGGACGATCCCGTGGAAACGGATGAAGGGGAAGTGGATCGCCAATTGGCCGGGCACCTGCCGGATCCCGAGGGCGTCGCCCTAGATACCGAGGTTCGAGAAGCGGTGGAGGCGGCAATCGCGGGACTTGCACCCCATCATAGGACGATTATCGTACTCCGCGACATCGAGGAACTGACCTACGAGGAGATTGCCGAGGTACTGGAAATGGAGCTCGGCACGGTCAAGTCACGGCTTTACCGGGCGCGGTGTGCATTGAGCCGGTCCCTCGGGGAATTGGAACTTTTCGACGACCGGGGCGTCGGTCCAGGTGAGAGGAGGGAACGCGAGTGACCCCTCACTGCACGGAGCCCTACGAGAATTTATCGGCGTACCTCGACGACGCGCTCGACGAAGCCGAGGCTGACCGGGTACGGGAGCACCTTAAGCGATGCGATGAATGCCGAAAAGCGTTCGAATCATTGCGTCGTACCCGCGCCCTCGCGCAGGCTTTACCGCGCGCGGATTTGCCATCTGGATTTCGCACCGAGCTACGAACGAAGCTCGCCCAAACGCGGAGGGCACGCACTTTTCGGGGGTCGCGTTCCCGGTTGAGGTTCGGTGTCATGGTTGCAGCCGCGGCGGCATTGGTCCTGATCATGCCCTTCGCAGCCCTGGTATCGAGTACGCTGCCATCCCACGATGCCATGTTGGCGACACACGACCCCGACCCCGCTGATGATATCGGGGCGATGGAGGCACCGCCGGATATCGCGACCGAGGAAGCCCCCGAGGAGGAGGCCGCCGAGGAGCATGCTATCACCGTGACCCGGACGGCGGTGCAAAGTGAAGAGTATGTCGTACACGTTGATGATGTCGAATCGGCGAGTCACGAGGTGCGGACCTTGCTGGCAGAAGCGGGTGCCGATTTGCGCAGGCGGAAGCACGTGTTCGATTCCACGGGTGTACTGGCGCGTGCAGAGTTGATGGGGGAGGGCGCTCCCGAGGCCGTCGAAGCCGCCGGCATTCTCATGCGCCAGGTGGGTGCCGTCGTGGAGCATCGCGCTGTCGAGCACTACGAGGATGATGCGCCGGGAACGAGCCAGATCGTGGTGACCATTGAAGATTTTCCCGTCCGTACTGCCGATCCTTCCCGAGAAGTACCGGTCGAGATCGAATCCCACACTGATCCGGCTCGACTACTGTCGCAGATTAGTAGGAGCTTCTCCGGATCCTGGCGCAGCTTCGGCCTGAGTGTAGGGGCTCTCATCGTGTGGATAGCCGGACATGTCCCGCACCTCGCCTTCGCGGGTGGTATACTGTTACTGGGCTACGTTTTCCTGTTGCGGGTTCGTCGTCGAACCCCGTAGCAGTGGCTCGGCACACGTGAAATGGCAGATGGATCAGGGGTGCCTGCCAGGGCACCTCGATCTGTGATCCACCATACCCGGAGGGATGAGATTCGTGACCAGCACCCCAAGAGACCGAAGTACCGTGCTGCTCGTCGATGGTACCAGTCTCGTCTATCGCGCCTTTTTTGCGATTTCCAACCTTACCGCTCCTGATGGGCGTCCCACGAATGCCGTATACGGTTTCATCAACATGATACTTCGGCTGATCGAAGATGCAGAGGGCGACCGCATCATCGTGGCCTTCGACCGGGGAGCCCCGCGCTATCGACTGGAGGTCTATCCCGATTACAAGGGTCATCGACCCGAAATGCCGGAAGACCTGCGTCCCCAGTTTGACCTCGTGAAACAGGTACTCGACGGCTTCGGTATTCCGCGGGTTGAAGTGGATGGCGTGGAGGCCGACGACATCCTCGGGACGCTGGCAAGGCGACTGGAGGCACTCCGGATCCCCGCACGATTGGTCACGGGTGACAAGGATTTGCTTCAGCTCGTTACGGAATACGTAGAAGTGGCCCTGACTCGCCGCGGGATCACGGAGATGGACATATATGATCTCGATCGTGTACGGGAAGAGTACGGGGTGGAGCCCCCTATGCTTGTCGATGTGAAGGCGCTAATGGGGGATACCTCCGACAACATTCCGGGTGTGCCGGGTATCGGAGAGAAGACGGCGCTGAAGCTGGTCAAAAACATCGGCAAGGTGGAGGAAGTGCTGGCGGAACCAGAGCGCGCCGGCGGAAAGGTGATCCCCGAGCGCCTCAGAGAACACGTCGATGCTGTGCGCGTAAGCCGAACGCTCGCGGAGATACATACCGACATTCCCCTTGACCTGGACGTGCAGGATCTCGATACGCCCACCCCCGATGCTGATGTGCTCGCCGACACGCTTAGCGTGCTTGGCTTTACCCAGATTTTGAAGCGGCTGGACTTACGCGGGCGGGGTTGCGACCTTGAGCCGATTCCCGTCGAACAGGTGGAGGAGGGCCGCGGGCTTCCCCCGGGAGGAGTGGACCCTGGGGATGTTCATCTGTCCCTCGATTACGGGTGGGACGGCGAGAATGTCTCCCACATCGCCATCGCACAGGACGCGACCAAAGGTCTTCTGTTCGAAGCTGAAAGCCACGATCTTCGCAGCCTTGTCCGCGAGCTGGTAGGTCGAAAAGATATCAAGATTGCAGGACACGCTCTCGGTCGAATCCTGGCGTGGGCCCATGTGGACCACCCCGAGGCATCCCTCTTCGATGCGGAGCTGGCGGCCTATCTTTTGGATCCGGCTCGATCTTCCTATCCACTGGAAGATCTCGCGCCGAGGTATCTCGAAACCTCCGCACTCTCCGCGCAAGACCACGAAGATGCCCCGCGGGATCGAGTAGGATTGCGTTTGCTCGTCCTTCGTCAACTGCCGGAGAAACTCTGGACTGAGATGAAAGCCTTGGGCCTCGATTCGCCATTGTTCACCGATATAGAAATGCCCTTGGTGCCCATCCTTGCGCGCATGAAGATCCACGGGATCATTGTCGATCCGGACGTGTTGATACAGCAGGATGAAGCACTGCAAGAACGCTTGAACACGCTGCAATCGGAGATCTGGGAGTTGGCGGGCCGGGAATTCAACGTGTCGTCACCCAAACAGCTGGGGCAGGTACTCTTTGATGAACTGGAGTTGCCCGTGATCAAGCGCACGAAAACGGGCTACTCGACCGATGCCGACGTCCTCGGGCAACTGGTGCCCAAATATCCCATCGCCGGGCTGGTGCTGGAGTACCGATCCTTGGCCAAGCTTCGCGGCTACGTCTCCGGACTGTTGGATCATATCGATCCGGAGACCGGGCGCATCCACACGACTTTCCACCAGGTGGTCACCGCCACCGGTCGATTGTCGAGCGCGGACCCCAACCTGCAGAACATCCCCATACGGGAGGCAACCGGACGCAAGCTGCGCCGCGCGTTCATGGCTCCCCCCGGGAAGGTACTGGTCGCGGCGGATTATTCGCAGATCGAGCTTCGCATTCTCGCGCACTTTTCTTGCGATGAAACTTTGGTACAGGCCTTTGCGGAGAAACAGGACATCCACCGCCGGACGGCCAGCGAAGTGTTCGGGGTTGCCATGGCGGATGTGACCGCTGAGATGCGGACCGCGGCGAAGGAGGTCAACTTCGGGATTATGTATGGTATGAGCGGATTTGGCCTCTCCCAGAGCCTGCAAATCCCTCCCGATGAAGCCCAGCGATATATCGACGAGTACCTGGCAAGAATGCCGGGTGTGAAACGTTACATGGACCGGACCGTAGAGAAAGCCCGCGAACAAGGCTACGTATCGACGTTGTTTGGACGTATTCGCTATCTTCCGGATCTCCACCATCGTGTATATCATCGCCGAAGACTCGCGGAACGCATGGCACTGAACACCCCGATCCAGGGGACGGCGGCAGATATCATTAAGAAGGCGATGGTGGATCTGGAGGTGTCATCAGGAGAGCAGGACGAACTGTTGCTTCTACAGGTGCATGACGAGCTGATCTGGGAAGTGCCGGAAGACCTGGCCATCTCCCTTGCAGCGCGCGTACGTGCTACCATGGAGAATACGACGGCGTTGCGCGTTCCCATGCAGGTTGATGTCAAGGTGGGGCCAAACTGGTTCGATATGCGCCCACTCGATGTGGACCAGGGCGATGCCTGAGCTCCCAGAGGTGGAGACGGTACGATGTAACCTCGCGGCTACGCTACGAGAACTTCGCGTCACCTCTGTCTGTTTTCGCCGCCGCGATATCCTTCGCCCTGATCCGCGCACCGGATCTGACGCGATCGATTTGGCCATCCGGAAGACGTGTGGTTCGCGTGTCCGTGATATCGATCGATTGGGGAAGAACCTAATCCTAAAGATGAACGGTGCTTGGGGTTGGATCGTCCACCTGGGAATGTCCGGGACACTCGTGCACGGGTGTGCGCCGCCAGAGGATGTGCACGCACACGTGGCCTGGTGGTTGGAGGATGGTTCTACCCTGGTCTTTCGTGATCCGCGGAGATTCGGCGGGTGGACACTGGCGGAGTATGCTCCCATCCGCGAGGTACTGCGGGATCGGGTCGGCATCGATGCGCTCGACCCCGCGCTGAACCTCGCACGTTTTCGGGACTTGCTTTCTCCCAGCATAACACCCATCAAGTGTCGCCTGCTCGATCAGCGACTGGTGGCGGGGCTCGGAAACATTTACGCGGACGAAATCCTTTTCGCCGCCGGGATCGATCCGCGGAGCCCGTCCTGCGCACTGGATCATGCTTCGTGGGAGCGGCTCTTTCGCGAGATGCACCGCGTGTTGGAGGGTGCGGTCTGCCGGCGGGGCACGACTCTATCCGATTACCGCGACGGATGGGGAGGGATGGGGTCGTACCACGCCTGCCTGGCGGTCTATGGCAAAGAAGGAGAAGATTGCCCAAGATGTGGCAATCCCATCCATCGGATGTCCTTCCGCGGTCGGGGAACACATTTCTGTCCCCGCTGCCAACAATTCGCGAAGGGGAGGTGAGGCGGGGTTTCCAATGCCCCGCGGCAAGAATGATGACCTTTCAACTTGAGTTTGAGACGCGTGAAGAGATGTTTGAGGCAATCGAGATATTGAAGAAGGAGTATGGCTTCACCGGGGAACTATCGCATCGGCAAATGGAGAACGGGACATGGCGCGTCTCGGTTCTATCGGAAAAGAGATTTCGTGAGACGACCCTCGAAAAGATGCCCGGAAGGACGATCACCGACTCATGAGCATCCCCCTCGTCATCGGGCTCACCGGCGGTGTAGGATCCGGTAAGTCCACGGTAGCTCGCATTGCCCGCGCGCAGGGTATTGCCGTCGTGGACGCCGATGCCATCGCGCGTGAGGTGGCTGAACCCGGGGGAGAGGCGCACGAAGAAATCGTCGCGTTGTTCGGACCGGGATATCAAAGAACTGATGGCTCGCTGGACCGGCGCGCACTTGGCCAGCTGGTGTTTTCCAACGAGCAAAGTCGCCGCCGCCTGGAAGCACTCACACATCCTCATATCGTTCGGAGAATGTGGGAGCAGGTGCAGGAGTATGGTCTTCAGGGGCACTGCGTGGTGATATTGGATATGCCACTCCTGTTCGAGATGCACCTCGACGAGCATTGTGATGAAGTCTGGGTGGTCTGGGCCGATGTTTGCCAGAGAATCCGACGCCTGGTGGAACGGGACGGTTTGCCAGAGCAGGAAATCCGTGCGCGCATGGGAGCCCAACTATCCCTGGAAATGAAGCGCGAACGGGCAGATGTCCTCATTGATAACTCCGGGTCGGTATGCCGTACGCGCGCGTTCGTGCTGGGGGAGCTGGAGCGGATCAAAGGATCCGCGGGGGCCAACGGTGCGTAAGCCATGGTGGATGTACGCCATTTTTGCCGTCGCACTGATCTTTGTGGTGGTGCTGTCGGCGGTGTCCGTACTCTATCCCGTCCACTATCGGGATGCCCTGCTTCACGCCGCCGCAGAGAACGACCTTGATCCGGCCCTGGTGGCGGCCGTCGTGAGAGAGGAGAGTCGATTTCGACCGGACGCGATGTCCTCACAAGGGGCCATGGGGCTGATGCAACTGATGCCCGAGACCGCCCAATGGATTGTCAGCGTTTCAGAGATAGCGGATAACAGCGCCACGGCTCTTCTCGATCCTCAAATGAACTTGCACATTGGCTGTTGGTACCTCGCCCACCTTCTCGACATTTTTGGCGACTCGGAAGTATTGGCTGTTGCGGCGTATAATGGAGGGACCGGTCGTGTCTTGCGGTGGTTGCAAGAGGGTGTCTGGGATGGATCGCTGGAACGTTTGGAAGAAATCCCCGCAGGAGAAACGAGAGAGTTTTTAAGGCGCGTGACCATCAGCCATCGAGTCTATCGATTGAAGTTCAGTCTTCGGGGATGGGAGTAGATATCTTGGCCGAAGAGAAGGAAACGCAAAAGAAGAGAGGTAGACCGCGACCCGGGGAGGGTGCCCCGTATTACCTGCCGCCCCAGCCGGAGGACGAGGTTCCTACGGAAGAGGAGGAGGTCAAGTACGGTTGGTCGGATGTATTGGCCTTCGTGATCGCCGCGTACCAGGTGCTCTTTCCAATTCTAGGGATCATGTTCGGCGTATTCCTGCTCATATGGGGAGTGCTGTGGTTGCTGGCTCGGTAGCTGTTGAATGGCCCCTACTCCTGTGTTAAAATGACTTGCGCTACGCCGAAGTGGTGGAACAGGCAGACACGCGGTGTTCAGGGCGCCGTGGGCAACCGCCCGTGTGGGTTCGAATCCCACCTTCGGCACAGGACCGCATCATCTGTACGGGTGATGCGGTTTTGTTGCGTATGAGTGCGTTTGTGCGGATTCGCCTGGGGACTGCGTTGCGGGCATGCCCGCTGGTTGTTGGACCTTTGAGCCTCAAGGTA
>Ga0207421_10006488_pt1 | contig 12733 bp, 12 predicted proteins | sample SodLakKL_010_SED_4_FD_187542 | JGI IMG/M metagenome (GOLD analysis project Ga0207421, IMG submission 187542) | Alkaline sediment microbial communities from Lake Tanatar, Kulunda Steppe, Russia - 8KL_010_SED (SPAdes) (version 2) | ecosystem: Environmental > Aquatic > Non-marine Saline and... | reverse complement strand
GAAAGCGGTGTTTACTTATTCAGGCTGCTAAGATATGATTTGATAATAATAACATTGTTAGTTTCTGTCTCAGCCGTGCCTTATTTTGGAGAGTCGACATTGCGCCAGAGCGGTTGCAATGGCTGGGAAAATACCATTATTATTTTATAGCTAACGGAGGTTTCACTTGATGTACCCAAAACCCGATAAAAAACCCTTGAACCCCCACTTTTCTTCTGGCCCCTGCGCCAAGAGGCCCGGATATAACCTTGAAGCGCTCCGCGATGCCCCCCTTGGCCGCTCGCACCGCAGCAGCAGTGGGAAAGCTAAATTGAAAAAGGCGATCTACAAGACAAAAGAAATCCTGGGCCTGCCGGAAGATTATCTCGTGGGAATCGTCCCTGCCTCGGATACGGGAGCATTTGAAATGGCCATGTGGAACCTGCTGGGTGAAAGGCCGGTAGAAGTGGTGCATTTCGAGTCATTTGGTAAAACCTGGGCGGACGATATCAGGTGGCAGTTAGGGTTGGAGAAAACCCGCTACCATGCCGCCGACTATGGACACCTGCCGGACCTGACCGGCATTAATTTTAAGCATGATCTTGTTTTTACCTGGAACGGCACCACCAGCGGGGTTAGGATTCCTGGAGGCGGATTTATACCTGATAACCGCAAAGGCCTGACCCTGTGCGATGCCACCTCCGCCGTGTTTGCCATGGACTTGCCGTGGCAAACACTCGACGCAGCTACTTTTTCCTGGCAAAAAGTGCCCGGCGGTGAAGCAGCTCACGGCATGCTGATCCTCTCACCTCGCGCCGTGGAACGCATTGAAAACTACAGCCCGCCCTGGCCCCTGCCAAAAATTTTCCGGCTAAAAAAAGACGGCAAACTAACAAAAGACCTTTTTGAAGGATCAACCATCAACACGCCGTCCATGCTCTGCGTCGAAGATTACCTCGATGCCCTCAAGTGGGCGGAAGAAATAGGGGGGCTGCCTGAATTAATCAGGCGCAGCAATGAAAACCTGGCCGTTATTGAAAGATTTGTTGATAGCCATGACTGGATCCATTTCCTCGCCGCAAATCCCGCAACCCGCTCTAATACCAGCGTCTGCCTAAAAATAGATCTTAGCCCCGGGCAGGTTAAAGAAATGGTCAAAATGCTGGAATCAGAAGGAGCGGCATATGATATCGCCTCTTACCGGGACGCCCCACCCGGCCTGCGCTTCTGGTGCGGCGCCACGGTAAACAAAGAAGACCTGGAGACGGCTATGCCCTGGTTGGAGTGGGCTTACCACCAGACCGGGGGGTGACAGGGGGACGTTTCATCTGTCACCCTCAGGACGGGGTGACAGGAAGGGGTGACAGAGGGACGTTTCACCTGTCATGTGCTATCCGTCAATTTTTTTAATTAGCAGTTCATTAACCAGCTGGGGGTTGGCTTTACCCCGGGTTTCCTTCATCACCTGGCCAACCAGGTGTCCGAGGGCTTTTGACTTGCCGCCGCGGTAGCTTTCCACCGTATCGGGGTTCTCGCTGATTACCCGGTCTACCAGTGACTCCAGTTCTGACTGGTCTGAAATCTGGAGCAGGCCTTCCTCTTCAACAACCTGGCGCGGTTTTTTCGCGCTTTGAAAAGCCTTCTCCAGGACTTCCTTGGCAATTTTGCCGCTAATCTCCTGGTTATCGATCATTTTCAGCAACTCCGCCATATCTTCCGGGGTAAAAGAAGCCTGGTCCGCTTCCAGACCGGCATTGTTAAGGTGGGCTGAAAATTCACCCATTACCCAGTTACTAACTTCCTTAGGCTTGTTAAAGAGTTGCAGGCACGATTCGAAATAATCGGCCAAACAGCGGGATGCCGTCAGGACACCGGCATCGTATTCAGGAAGACCGTACTCCTCAACAAACCGCGTGGCTTTTTCATCGGCCATTTCCGGCAGGTTTTGACGAGCTTCTTCTATTTCTTCTTCTGATAATTCGATCGGAGCCAGCTCCGGATCGGCAAAACAGCGGTAATCATCAGCTTCAAGCTTTCCTCTCATAACGATAGTTTCCTGCCTGTCTTCATCCCAGCGCAAAGTCTGGGTAGCTACTGTTTCTCCGCTGTCAAGGATGCCGGCCTGCCTTTTGATCTCGTGATCCAGTGATTTTTCAACAGCCCGGAAGGAATTCATGTTTTTTAACTCGGTTTTGATCCCAAATTGCTTATCTCCCGGGTCCCGCAGGGAAACATTGGCATCACAGCGCAGGCTTCCTTCTTCCATTTTGCAGTCAGACACCCCTGTATACTGCATAATACTTTTCAATTTCTCCAGGTAGCGCCTGGCTTCGCCCGGTGAACGCAGGTCCGGTTCACTTACAATTTCAATCAAAGGCACACCGGCCCGGTTATAATCAACCATTGACGAACCACCTGCCACTCCCCCTCCCTCATGGACAAGCTTACCGGCATCCTCTTCCATGTGGACCCTGCCGATACCAACTTTTTTATATTCACCCCGGTCATCTTCAATTTCCAGGAAACCATTGCTGCCCATAGGAATGTAATACTGCGAGATCTGGTATCCCTTGGGCATGTCCGGATAAAAATAGTTTTTGCGATCAAAATAGCTGTAGAGAGCAACCTCACAATTAAGGGCCACTGAGGCAGTCAAAGCCTGCTGCAACGCTTCCCTGCTCATCTGCGGCAGGGTGCCGGGAAACCCCAGGCAAACCGGGCAGGTATTAACATTCGGCTCCGGAACAAACCGGTTGGGGCAAGAACAAAATAACTTGCATCCGGTAAGCAGTTCAACATGCACTTCCAGACCGATTACAACCTCGTACTTCATAAACAATTCACCTCAATATCCTTGGGGCACGGGGACAGGTCCCTTGCCCCAGATTAACTTAGATGACGGGAGGTGACAGGGGGACGTTTCATCTGTCACCCTGACAAGGGAAACGTCAGACTGTCACCTCCAAGCCCTGTCACTCCTGCGCGGGCCGGGGGGCGGAGGTGGATCCCACGGCAAGCAGGGTTTTTTCGCTAAACGGAGGTCCGACCAGCTGCATTCCAACGGGGAGCTGTTCTATCTGTCCGGCGGGGATAGTTAAAGCAGGAAGCCCGGACAGGCTTACCGGGGCACAGAAAAGGTCGTCTGACCATTCATCCAGAAAGCTGCTTTCTCCCTGCAGGGGACGGGGCAGGTTTTTAGCCGTCGGAAGCATCACCAAATCGCAGTCCTGGAGGACTCCCTCAAACTCCCTCCGGACCATCTGCCATATTTTCAAGGCCTGGCGGTAATAACGGCCGTAATTGCCCTTGCTCAATAAAAACGTGCCAAAAATACTGCGACGACGTGCTTCTTGTCCCAGGATTTCAGCACGCGACTGAAGGTACATCTGTTCCAGGTTGTCCGCTTCCCCGGTTTTACCGAAGCGGATTCCGTCAAAGCGGGCGTGATTGGAAGAGGCTTCGGCCAGGGCAATCACATAATATGCCTGCAGGCCTTCTCGAAGCAGGCTTAGATCAATCTCCTTGATTTTATAGCCAAGGCCGACAAAATCATCCCGGGCTTGCTCGAAAACCTCCCTTAATTCCGGCTCTAAAAAATCAAACGCCGTTACAGGGTAGCCGATAGTGATGTCTTCTGAACCCGGTGTTTTGATATGTTCCGGGATCCCATCCCGGCAAACTGCCGTGGCGGCATCCCGCTCATCAAAACCGGATATAATATCCAAAACACCGGAAATGTTTTCACAGGAAAAAGCTGTGATTCCCACCCGGGCAAAAGAGCTGCAGTGAGCATTTAAGCCGTGCCGGGAAACCCGCCCTGTGGTCGGACGCAGTCCTGCTACCCCGCAGTGCGAAGCCCCCTGGCGCTGGGCTCCTCCGCTGTCGCTTTCCACGGCAAGCATACAGATCCCGGTGGCAACCGCCGCGGCGCCGGCGCTACCTGCCGTCCTTTCGGCCTGCCAGGGGTTGGCTGTAGCCCCCCTGGGAGATGACAGGGTCGTCGCCCCCTGGCCCATGTCGTCCAGGTTAGTTTTACCGATTACCACAGCCCCGGCATCCATTAACCTTTCAACCGCCCCTGCTGTAACCGGTGAAATGAATTCACTGAAGGCGGTGGAGCCAAGACTGGTCGGCAAAACACCGTAACACAGATCATCTTTAACCGCTACCGGTATACCGGCCAGGGGTGGTTCTCCACCCTGCTTTATTTTCTGGTCAATAGCCTTTGCCTGTTCAATGGCATCAACTCCGGCAACAGCATTAAATAAGTTGAGCCCTTCATTTAAGATATTGCTGTTTTTAAGGGTTTTATCAATCAACTGATGCGCAGTTATTTCACCTTCAAGCACCGCTTCAGTAACCCGGTGAACAGTCGTTTTTCGCAATTCCAATTCAAATCTCTCCTTCGCGAGCCTGCTCTATTATTCCATGATTTTGGGAACCAGGTAAAAACCGCCTGCAAAGTTGGGAGCAGCTTCCTGCAGTTCAGCCAGATCGCTCTGCCGGGGGCTGTCTACCCGCAGCACATTGGCCGCATCGTGGCTAAATAAAAGCCCTTCCAGGTCACCTGTATCAACTTCGAGCATCGTCTCGAGCCAGTCTAAAAATTGATCCAGCTCCTGGTGCAATTGATCCCGTTCAGGATCAGAAACCCCAATTTTTATGATCTCGATCGCTTTTTCGAGACCCGCAGCTGCATTATCCATTTCTAACCACCTTCTTTGCCCAGTTTATAACATAGTTACTATTTCCCAAAAATTTAACAACCCGGGCTCACCGTCCCAAATTGTTTAAGTGACAGGAATTGAGCTTCATCTGACATACCGTTGCTATGCAAAATCTCCCAAACATACAATTCTTGCGCAACGACTTTAACAACCGGCTTATTATTTCTTTAAAAAGGGGACATTTACCTGCCCCCTTGTGAAGAAAACATTATTATCACCTGTATAAATACCCGTTTAGTGGATGAGGCGGCCAGCAAGCCCAGGGCACTCCACGAGGATCCACCGCACTTTGCCCAGGCCGGTGGAATCCCCAGGCAGCCTGCTGCCGCCCCAACCAAACTTGGCTTACATTTTTTTGCGGCTTAACTTTAATTATAACATGTGCGCTAAGAATATATTGACAAGGCCGAAACAACAGGGATATGAATTACACAGTCGGAGGAATTTCCTGGACAAAGAAGTAAACCAGGATAGCGACAACAAAACAGTAGGCGGCAAAATAGACCAGGCGGCCTTTTTTGAGAAAATCGATCAGCCATACTATACCGATCAAGGAAAAAATAAACGAGGCCAGGAAGGAAACAATCAGGGGTGCAGTGCCCACGGCGGCCCAGATCTCCAGGGAAGCTTCCCCGATGGCCAGGACAGTAGAGCCCAGGATCGCCGGTATTACTAAAAGGAAGGAATAGCGCACTGCAGTTTCCCGGTCCAGGCCGGCCCAGAGAGCAACAATCACCGTTGAGCCCGATCTTGATATGCCCGGAAGAACAGCCACGGTCTGGGCCAGCCCTACCAGCACTGCATCAAGATAGGTCATTTTATCCTCCTTGCGATTACCGTATTCCTTGAACCGCTCAATCAAGATTAAGGCCGTTCCGGTCACTGCCAGGGCAGCCGCTATGAAAGCCGGTGTTTTCATAATATCTACTACCTGGAATTTTAAAAATATGCCCAGCACACCGGTAATTGCCGTAGCAACAATGATATAAATCCCAAACATGAAATGGACCCTGTTTTCTGCTGTTCGCTTGCTGAAATAACTGAAAAAACCGGTTATTACAGCCCATAGTTCGCGGCGGAAATAGAGCATAACCGCGAAAACCGAGGCAATATGGAGATATATTTCAAAAGCCAGGCCGGGGAAGTTATAGCCAAGCAGCAGCTCAACAATGATTATGTGGGCGGTGCTGGATATAGGCAAAAACTCAGAAATTCCCTGGACTATACCAAAAATAAGCGCTTCGATTAAATGCATTGGTTGATGATCCCTGCTTTCCGAAAGTCAAAAGGGAAGCAGGCCGGCTTCTACAAACGGGTAAAACCCGGACAGGCCGTTTGCCGTACCGGCACGCTTCCCAGTCAGGCTGTTATTACAAAACACTTAAACTACTGCCCAAAAACTTTTTCCAGGCACTGCTGATGTATTTCGATTGCCTGCCCTCCTCGCAGAACAAAGCGAATGTGCTTTACCTCCTGCAGTTCAGGTGCCACATCTTTAATAGTCCTGAAGGCAATTTCGGCCGCGTCTTCCATCGGGTAGCCAAAAGCGCCTGTAGAAAGGGATGGAAAAGCTATTGAGTCGATTTTTTTCTCTTCAGCCAGGCGCAGGGTGTTACGATAACAATCAGCCAGGAATTTTTCTTCAGGTTTATCCTTGCCATAAACAGGGCCCAGGCAGTGAATCACATACTTGTTAGGTAAATTATGCCCTCCTGTTATGACCGCTTCCCCGGGCTTAATCGGGGCCAGGGGTCGGCACTCTTCTTCAAGCCCCGGGCCTGCTGCCCGGTGCAGTGCACCCGCTACGCCACCACCTGGCTTCAGCTGGGCATTGGCGGCATTGACGACCGCCGCCATATCTTCCTGTCCCGCAATATCGCCGCTTGCACACTCAATGGTTACTCCGGAAAAGAACTTTTTCACAATAATATACCTCCCTTTTCCGTTAAGGCATGCTCCGGTTTAATTAGAGTCGAACCACCGGGCGAACTTGACTATATTATGACAAAAAGGCCGGATATGATCAAATATCCGGCCTTATAATATTCACAAACCTGTTCCTGGCCTGAAGGGTGTTAAATCCTTATTATTTCACCGGCAGGCTTTTACCCGGTTCCAACCAGGGCCCTGTATTCTTCCGGGTTGAAACCGGCGACCAACTTATCTTGGTCGGTTAAAAGAGGCCTGCGCATAATTTTGGGATTCTTGTTGATCAGTTCGGCTGCTTCCGGGTCGGTAATGCTATCCAGATCCAGCTTAAGATCTTTAAAACCCTTACTACCCGGATTGAGCAGATCCTTGATGCTCATACCGCCCCGGGCAGCCAGTTCACCCAGTTCCTTTTCCTCCAGGGGTTCTTTCAATATATCATGGTACTCAAATTCAATATCATGCTCGGAAAGCCACGCTTTCGCCTTACGGCAGGTAGTTCAGGTCGGAAAGCAGTAAAATTTAAGCATGACCGATCTCTCCCCTTTTATTAATCACCGATTTTCCAGGTTTCCCAGACCTTGCCGACCAGTTCCGGACCAGGTTTGAGGGTTTTTTTGCCCGGCTGCCAGCCGGCCGGTGTCGGCTCACCGGTTTTACGCACATGCTGGAATGCCTGCACCTGGCGGACCAGTTCGGAGAAATTTCGTCCTACGGGAGGGGTAAGCACTTCCATGGCCTGAATCTTACCATCCGGATCAATCAAGAAACGGCCCCGGACATTTACCCCGCCTTCTTCGTCGTAAACTCCATACAAACTGCCTATTCGCCCACCTGTATCTGATAACATTGGGAAGGGAACTCCACCTTCAACCATTTTTGAGAGTTCCACTTCCTGCCAGATCTTATGGGTAAACTGGCTGTCTACACTGCATGATAAAACTTCTACTCCGAGATCCTGTAACTCTTTATACCTGGCGGCAACTGACGCCAATTCCGTCGGTCAGACAAATGTAAAATCACCGGGATAGAAGCAGAGCACCACCCATTTATCCTTGTAGTCTGAAAGCTTAACTTTTTTGAAGCCACCGTCTACATAAGCATCAGCTTCAAAGTCTGGGGCCACCTGGCCAACTTTTACACTCATTTTCATACCTCCCATATTTGTGTCGATGTTAATCTATTCTATTTATTAATAATGATTCCTGCTCTTATTAAAAGTATTAATCAAAAAGTTTTAATGCCGCCGGCACATAAAATATTCAGCCCCCGGGCTTTAATATAAAGCCGGGGGCTGAATACGCTGATGGAGGGGGGAGGGTGGTTTTTCTTAAGCAGGCCGGGCATACCAGATGCCCTGGGCTGAGTTATTTCTCTTTTTTAAAACCTGCCCACAATTACTTCCTGTTCGCGGAGAATACCGGCTTCAACCAGCGCCCGCTGGTAAGAAGCCGACTCCCTGGACATCCTCACGGTAGCGCCGGAAATAGTATCAACCCCATCCTGAACGGTCCGGGTCGCTCCTGATTCAACATCAACACCAAACTGGTTTTCTTCGTTAACCCCACCGGCGTAACGCTCAATGGACCAGTCGACAAGTGAGGTTACTTCCCGGGCATCCTGGCCGACCAGGTATTCCTCAATGCTCCGGTAATTGCCATCCCAGCCGCCCATTCCGAAATAGCCGTATTCCACTTCCATAGGCTGGGGCTGGCCACCAGAAAATTCGACTCCCATTGCTTCCATGAATTCCCTGGTAGAAGACTCTTCGTTCAACCCTTCAAAGGCGCCGCGCTGGGTAACAACATAGTTGTAATTTGAGATATTAAGGAAATTACTATCTTCCAGCTCATCCCAGTTCTCAGGCCGCAAGATTCCCGATCCTGAAGTGAGGATGGTCGGAACCAGTTTGCCGCTTTCTATCGTCAACTCCCCAAAGGGAGTATCATAGTCAAAGTCATCGGGGAGCTTGATTTCAAATTGATACCGGGTTGATGGGCAAACCAGGGCTACAGCTGTTTCACCAGCCTCATTTACAACCGCGGCGTAAAAAGCCATCATATCAGCATTGTATACAGTAAACATAGAGTCCCCAGGGCTATAGTCCTCGCCTGGAACAGCCCTGGTAGGATCAACATCGAAATCTACCTCTACATAAGAATTCCCGCTCTGCCTGGGAATCCAGAAGCCATCCTTCTGGACGAAAAACCTCATCCTGGCATCGGTAATAATACCCTCGCTATCAAGCTCAATTACGGTTTCAATATATGAAGAAGCTTCCTCCAGCTCAACCCCGTCAGCTTCACCGCTCCACGAATACCCCACATAACGGCCTTCCAGGGTCGTGTCGTCTGCCGCACCGAGAAGTGGGTTGTCGGTTAAGTTCGGCAAGGCCAGCAGGCCCAGTATTACAACAATAGCTCCCATCACCAGGTACAATTTTTTGTCCATTTATACCATCACCTTTCCCTTTAACAATTAACACTAACAATCATAATCAAGCTTCCGGCTGCAGCTTGAAAACGGGATCAAGTCTAACCTTCCTTAAACGCAAAGAATTAAGAACCACGTTCAGCGAGCTGGCAGCCATAGCCCCGGCGCCGATGATAGGGTGCAAAAGGCCCAGGAAAGCTACCGGTATAGCTACGCTGTTATAAAACCAGGCCCAGAAATAATTCTGGCGGATTTTTTTAAAAGTGGCCTGGGACAGCTTGATCGCCGAAACTACTGCGCCCAGATCCCCGCGCACAAGAGTGATATCGGCCGCTTCTATAGCTACATCGGTGCCGGTCCCGATAGCGATGCCCACGTTGGCCTGTTTCAAAGCCGGCGCATCATTGATGCCGTCACCGACCATGGCCACCATATCGTATTCATCCTGGAGCGATTTGATTTCATCTACTTTTCCTTCCGGCAAGACTTCGGCCAGGACTTTGCTGATCCCGACCTGCCCGGCAATCGCCCGGGCGGTGGTCCAGTTATCACCGGTAATCATAGCCGTTTTGAACCCCATTTGTTCAAGCTCAGCCACCGCCGCGGCAGTTTCTTCTTTAATCGTATCGGCCACTGCCACTATACCGGCCAGCCTGCCGTCAACAGCAGCCAGGATGGCGGTTTTCCCTTCAGCTTCAAGTTCTTCCATTTTACTATCGGCACCGTCTATGTCAATCTCACGCCCCTCGATCAGGCGCCTGCTGCCAACCAGTACACTTTTTCCTTCGATGCTGCCTTCGACCCCCTGGCCGGTCACTGATTTGAACTCATCAACCTTACCCGGCTTAACGCCGTCCTTTGATGCTTTCTCCACTACGGCGGCACCGAGGGGGTGCTCTGAAACCGCCTCTACTCCGGCGGCATAATAGAGCAGTTCTTCCGGCTCATACCCGTTAACAGGGACAACATCGGTAACCTCGGGCTTCCCCCTGGTTAGAGTCCCAGTTTTATCGAAAGCAATGATCTTGATGTCTTTCATGGTTTGAATGGCCTCACCGCTCCTGATCAGGATCCCTTTTTCAGCACCCATACCGCTGCCTACCATCAGGGCAGTCGGGGTGGCCAGCCCCAGGGCACAGGGACAGGATATAACCAGGACCGCCGTGGCCGCCATGAAAGCCAGGGTAATGCTCGGGACATCAAGGTTGGCCCAGGGCGGGTTAACGAATGCGACAATAGAACTGTGAAAACCGGGGAACAAGAGCCACGACGTAAATGAAGCCAGGGCAATTATAATCACCACGGGCACAAAATAACCGGTAACCCGATCGGCAAATTCCTGGATCGGAACCTTAGAGCCCTGGCATTCCTCGACCATTTTGATCACCTGGGCCAGGAAAGTATCTTTGCCAACTTTGGTCGCCCTGACCTCAAGGGCCCCCTGGCGGTTGATGGTCGCGCCGATTACCTCGTCGCCCTCTTTCTTCTCGATAGGCATTGATTCCCCGGTAGCCATCGATTCATCGATGCTGCTCTGCCCGCTGACCACAACACCATCAGTCGGTATTTTCTCCCCGGGCCGGATGATCATGATCTGGTCCGGCTGAAGTTCCTCAACGGGAATTTCCTTTTCTTCGCCCTGGTCTAAAATCCGGGCTGTTTTGGCTTCCATGGCCAGCAATTTTTTGATCGCCTGCGAAGCCCTGCCCTTGGATTTCGTTTCCAGGAAACGCCCCACCAGGTGTAGAGCCATGATGCTCGCTGCCATCTCAACAAAGGTGGTCAGGGGGAACCAGAAACTGAGCACACTCAGTAAATATGGCGGAGCCGAACCGAGGGTGATCAGGGTGTCCATGTTGGCGCCGCCCCGCTTAAGGGCCAGCAGGGTGCCTCTGTGGGTCTCATACCCGGCAATAAAAATGGCCGGAAATGCCAGTACCAGGGTAATTTCAAAATAACCGGGAATAGGGGCCACGAACATGTGGATCATCATCAGGATCATAATCACACCGGCAAATGAAGCGGCGAACCACATCTTCCCGGCCGCATGCCTGATCGCGGTTTCTTCGCGGTCCGCTTCACCGGCTGCTGTTGCAGCCTTTTTGTCGCCCGGTACCGATTCATCTTCTTTAACTATCTTGTAACCGGCGCTCTCCACAAGCTCCGAAAGGGCCGAGGGCCCGGTTTCAGCTTTGTTATATTTAATTTTTGCCTTTTCAGCAGCAAAGTTTACTGAAGCTTCAATAACGCCGGGCTCATTTTTCAAGGTTTCTTCCAGCCCCCGGGCGCATGAAGCACAGCTCATTCCCTCTATAATAAAGGCGGTATCGACAACCGAAGTGGTATCGCCCTTTCCTCCATCATCTTCAGGCTTCCCCTCAAAACCGGTTTCTTTTACAACCTGCAAAATATCACCCTGGGATACCGCTGCGGGATCATATTCCACGTAAGCCTTAGCGGAAGCAAAGTTCACCGAGGCCTTTTCCACGCCCTCTTTCTCCTGCAGGGCCTTTTCCAGGCTCTGAGAACAGCTTGCACAGCTCATGCCGTCAATCAGCAGTGTTATTTTTTCCATTTCGGGCAATCCTCACTTTCCAGGAAAACCATCCTGCACTATTAAAGCTATTTCTGTTTCTCCTCCGACCGGTAGAGCAGATCCTGCTTTTCAGCCAGTTCGGCCAGTGTTATGCTGCTTAGTTCATTATAAACAGCATCTTTTAAGCCCACCCACACCCTGCGGGTGGCACATTTATCAACCCGGTGGCACAGCTCGGGATTATCAACACAATCTACCGGCGAAAGAGAACCTTCCACCGTCCGGATTAAATCGTACATATTGATCTTTTCAGGCGGCCTGGCCAGGACATACCCTCCCTGGCTGCCCTTGTGGGTTTTCACATAACCGCTAATGCGCAGGGGGAACATGACCTGTTCAAGGTATTTCAGCGAAATTTCCTGCCTGGAAGCAATATCTTTTAGTTTAACCGGCTCCTGGCCATATTTCAAGGCCAGTTCTACCAGCGCCCGGGCAGCATAACGGGCTTTTGTTGAAAGCTGCATGTATAATCCTCCTTATGAACGTTCTATTTTAAAAGAAAGCCGGGTTTATTTTTACCGCTCAGCCCCCTTTCTAATTAAACAACGCTGTAGACATATAGCGCTCAGCAAGGTCGGGTAAAATAGTCAAAACCAGCTTTCCTTCATTTTCAGAACGCCCGGCTACAATTATGGCGGCGGCACAGGCTGCCCCGGATGAAATGCCGACAAAGAGCCCTTCTTCTCTTAACAGGCGCCTGGACATTTCCAAAGCGTCCTCGTCGGAAACCCTGATCACCTCGTCCAATAAATCAAGGCGCAAAACCTCGGGTATAAACCCGGCCCCTATCCCCTGGATCTTGTGCGGGGCGGCATTACCCCCCGAGAGGACAGGTGAACTCTCTGGCTCAACAGCCACCGCCTTAATGGAAGGTTTCCTCTCCTTTAAAACTTCAGCAACCCCGGTTATGGTGCCTCCTGTTCCCACACCGCAAACGAGAATATCTATCTTCCCATCGGTGTCAGCCCAAATTTCTTCGGCCGTTGTTTGCCTGTGCACTGCAGGGTTGGCCGGGTTATTAAACTGTTGGGGGACATAGTAACAACTATTTTCAGCAGCAAGTTCTTCC
>Ga0207421_10006487_pt1 | contig 12733 bp, 12 predicted proteins | sample SodLakKL_010_SED_4_FD_187542 | JGI IMG/M metagenome (GOLD analysis project Ga0207421, IMG submission 187542) | Alkaline sediment microbial communities from Lake Tanatar, Kulunda Steppe, Russia - 8KL_010_SED (SPAdes) (version 2) | ecosystem: Environmental > Aquatic > Non-marine Saline and... | reverse complement strand
AGTGGCCAATCAGCTGAACTATTAGCTGAAGGCGGTCCTGTTTTACTATTTGCCCATGGAGTTGGAGGATTCTTAAATAACTTTGGAATTCCAACTGAGGTAGGAATTATCTTTGGTTCATTAACTGTAGCTGCCTTTGCGATGACAACTCTTGATACTGCAACAAGGCTTGCTAGATTTATTTTCCAGGAATATTTCATTCCAGAAGAAGAGGAAGTTACTGCTGAAAGTTCAAACATATTTGGAAATATGTTTGTTGCAACTGGAATAACTGTAGCAACTTCTGCAGCTTTAGCTCTTTCAGGAGCCTGGGTAGATATCTGGCCGATTTTTGGTTCAGCCAATCAGATGTTAGCTGCTCTTGCTTTAACATCACTGGCCGTTTTCCTGGCTGCTAAGGGTATAAAAAATATGCATGTAATTATTCCAATGGTATTTATGTTTGCAGTAACTCTGGTAGCATTAGTCTTTGTTGTAAGAGATAATATTGTTGACGCAAACTTCGTCCTAGCTGGACTGGCGGCAATTCTTTTTGTACTGGCTCTTGTGCTGGCAAAGATGGCCTTCGGGCTATTAAGTCCATCAGAAGCTGCCCAGGAAGTCCAGGAAGATTCTGCATAATAAATAAATATAAATTAAACTCAACAGGCCATGCTAATTGCATGGCCTGTTTTAATATTTAAACTTTGCTTTTTATTTAAAAACCTAATAACCTAGGAATGAACATAGTAAGCGGTTCTATGAAAGCTATCGCGAATAATGTAAAAATTGAAACCAGTATAAATGGCCAAATAGCCTTTGTAAGTTCTTCCATAGTGAGATCTGTAATCCCTGTAAGGACATAGAGACAGGCTCCAACAGGAGGTGTCTTTAATGCTATATTTAGAGCAAAAACTACTACTATACCGAATTGAATAGGATGAACCCCCATGCCAATAGCAATCGGATGGAAGATTGGACCTAGAATTATTAAAGCAGCTGCAATATCCATAAAGAGCCCGATAAATAAAAGAATACCTAGCATCATTAACATTATGACTGTCGGACTATCGCTAACTGAAAGCAGGAGGGCTGAAACCTGCTGTGGGACTCTTTGTGAAGCCAGAATCCACCCCATGATATTGGCTGAAGCTATTATTAAAAATACCACACCGGTTATTCGAGCAGTCCCCTCCAGGAGCTCAGGAATATCCTTTAATTTAAGGGTTTTAAAGATAAAGAAACCAACAACAAAAGCATAAAATACAGCTACTGCTGCAGCCTCAGTAGGAGTAAAGACTCCAGAGAGAATACCACCTAAAATAATTACTGGCATTAGTAGAGCTAAAGTTGCGTCTTTTAAAGCTATAGCCATTTCTTTTATCGTCGCTCTTCTTTCTTCTTTAGGATAGTTTCTCTTCATACTGATAAAACCAGAAAGAATCATCATTAAAATTCCAAGTAGAATACCTGGAAGTATTCCTGCAGCAAAAAGTCCTGCAATTGATACACCCATAACTGATCCATAGATAACCATCATATTGCTAGGAGGAATTGTCGGCCCAATTATTGACGAGCCACCTGTTACAGCAGCTGCAAAATCCTCGTCATAACCATCTTCGACCATTGCTGGTATCAGCATTGAACCGATAGCTGCGGCATCAGAGACAGCTGCTCCAGTCATTCCAGCAAAGAATATGCTGGCTATTATATTGGCATGAGCAAGTCCTCCCCTGAGGTGGCCTACTATCACATTGGCGAATTTAACCAGTTTAGAAGTTATTCCTGACGTATTCATTATCTGTCCGGCAAAAATAAAGAATGGCATGGCCATCAGGGTAAACATATCCAGGCCAGCAAAAAACCTCTGTGGCACCATACTAAAGAGAGGCTCCATTCCCATCTGATAAAAGATAAAGACACTGATAGCGCCCATGGCAAAACCTATTGGTACGCCTATAATAAGCAAAAACAAAAAACCTATTCCCATCATTGGAGCAATACCCATTTATGATTCCTCCTTAACTGAAATTTTTTCATATTTATCTACTTCATCTAAGGCCTGTTCGACTTCCGTTGCCCCAAATATATCTTTTTGATCTTTTTCTGGGTTGAAGGCCCTGATCATATGGAGCACCTGTTGAATAAAAGACAGAGCTCCAGAAACTGGAACACTTAAAAGGGGCCAAAACATTGGTATACCAAGTGCTAAAGACTGTTGTTCCCAACCATTAATTGCCATTCTGTATCCCCTTTTCGTTAATTCAAATAGAAAGAATAAAATTATTAGGCCGATGATAAAGTTTAAAACTTTAGCTGCTTTTAATGGTAATGATCTAACAAGAAAAGTTAAACCGACATGTTCATTATCTTTAATACAAACACTGACTGCTAAAAGAGCAGCCCAGACCATAGTATAACGTGATAATGTCTCAGTCCAGCCAAGGGGGCTGACTAAAACATACCGGAAAAAGACCCCTATTAAGACTGTTATTGTCATTAAACCGGTCAGAATTATAACCACTTTTAATGTAATCCAGGCTAGCAGATCAGCAATATTTTCTAAAGTCTCAAAAAAAACTTGCATAAAATAACCTCCAGTGAAAAACAGGTTTCTAAATAAATAATGATAGAAGAAGCCTGCCCAGATTTGGGCAGACCTCTATTTAATTCATGATTTTTAACACAATAAACTTAAAATAAAGTCTGTTTACTCCAAGCCAAGTTCTTGTCTGGCATTTTCAATAGATTCAAGATAGAAATTAGCTAATTCAAGACCTTCTTCACCATATTCAGCTTCTATAAAATCCATGGCGGCTGGAACAGTTATATCTCTAAATGCCTGGAGCTCTTCATCAGTAGGAACATAAATTTCCATCTCTTCTGCTAGATAGGGTAATCCCTGTTCAGAAGCTTCTAGTAAACGGTTAACACCACGGCCAGCTACATTAGCAACTCTAGCAGCTTCTCTGATTACTCTTCTTTCATGATCAGTTAGATCAGCCATGAAATCTTCGTTGATAACCCAGACGTAAGGTGCATACATATGGTTTGAAAGGGTCATATAATCCTGAACTTCATAAAGGTGACCTAAATGAATTATTGGTACAGGATTATGCTGACCATCAGCTACACCAGTCTGCAGAGCTGTATAAACTTCTGCCCAGGCGATATCTGTAGGTGAAGCACCTAATGATCTCATGAATTCTCTATGCATTCCAATTGACATTACCCTGAAGCTCAAACCTTCCATATCTTCTGGTGTTTGAATAGGGCGAGTATTATTTGTTAACTGGAAAAACCCTCCAGATTCACCGAATGCAAGAACTTCAAATCCCCTGGTAGTATCTTCGATATCCTGAGCTAAATATTCTCCAAATTCACCATCATAAACTTTATAGGCAATACTAAGGTCTGAGATAGAGAATGGGATATCAACAATTGACATTAATTCATAGAATGGAGTCATACCTCCTGCAGAAGAAATAAAACTCTGAATTACGCCACTCTGAACCTGCTCCATCATTTCTCTTTCACTACCTAGAACTCCATCAGGAAAAATATCTACATTAACTGTGCCATTAGTACCAGTCTCAACCATTGACTTAAAAACTTCAGCCATTGCAGCAGTCGCAACCTCTTGAGGATTCTGCGGGTTCAAATGGGAAAGCATAATAGTCTTTTCTGCTTGAACAGCCATACTCATTCCTGTAACTAAAAAAGCTACCAATAAAATAATACTAATAAATTTCTTCATCTTTTGATCTCCCCTTTATTAAATTTTAAAAATATTGTTATAACTATATTATTCGACCTCAATCGAGGAATTCCTGCATAAATTCTAATAAAAATTAAATAAAAGTTAAAATAAAAAATCTGGCTAAATTTAATAGCCAGATTGATTATAGTTGTATTTTATTTTTTACCAGGATCCATTCCCTTTATAAGCCAGCCAAGTATTCCGATATAAAAAGCATAAAAAATAATTGTCCAGATAACTGCAGACATATTATCCTCTCCCTTCGCCGGTATTCTTATCTGTCATAGGACCGGAACGAACATTATTATTTAAGAATTTATTTAAAGAGAATGTTATTATAGCAAGAATACCCCACTGGAATATAATTGTACCTGTACTAAAGACTTCAAATGGATGCCACCAGTCATCAGGATACCATTGGATAGACTGATAAACCCACCAGCCAAATACCACTGCAAAAATCGCAGGGAATAGATTAATACAGTAACTCCACCACTTACCAATATGAATATCGCTCAACTGGTTAACTTCTGCTCTTGCTTTTTCTACTCCATACTTTCTCATTGCTAGAGCTACCAACAAACCATTGACAAGTAACCCAATGCCCCAGACCCAGTCTTGATTATCAAGAAAATCTATCCAGACTGCCGAAGGTATACCAAGAATAAAAATGAAGGTTCCAGCGATTAATGCTGCTTTTTTCCGATTAAGGCCAAAGTCAATCAAGTTAGTTGCCCCAAGTTCTATCATGGCCGTTAGCGAAGAAACAGCTGCACCTGAGAGAGCCAGGAAGAATATTATAGCTAAAATTGACCCACCAGGCATCTCTATTAGAAGTTCGACTATATAAATAAAGGTTAACCCGACATTACCTGCTTCCAGAATTGCCTCTGCATCGCCAATAGATGGCGCCATAGAAAATACAGTAATCAAGATAGCTGTTCCTGCAAGAAGACCTGCTAAAACATCGGCAAAGGCTATTATACTACTATTTCGCCCAATATCGTCGCCGTCTCGCGAATAGACTGCATATACAGTTAAAAGTCCCCAACCAGCACCAGTCGACCAGGCGGCCTGGGTAAAGGCTTCAAGCCAAATTCTACCGCTTAATAATGCCCCCCATTCAGGCACAAATAGATAACCAAGGCCAACTATAGCATCTGGCATGAAAAGCGCTCTAACAGCTAAAATACTAAGTAATACAAATAATGAAGGAAGTAAAATATTAATTACCTTTTCTATTCCCCCTTTTATACCTCGATATATAATTGCGGTTGTAAATAAAGTTGCTATAAAATGAAATAAAACTGTTTGTCCTGGGTTAGAAATAAATCCTTCCCAGAGTGCTGTGCCGTCAACTCCAGGAGTGATTGCCCCTGATAGACTAAAAACAAAATAGCGGAATGACCAGCCTGCTATTACAGCATAATAAAAAGCTATTCCTAGAGAACAAAAAGCCAGCCAGCCCCCTAACCAGGTATATTTCTCACCCATAAAGTCACGAAAAGCTCCAACATTACCAAGACGAGACTTGCGTCCTAAAAGAAACTCAGCAATTAGTAGTGGAATTGCCCAGATTATAACTGCTACTGTAAGTGCAAATAAAAAAGTTCCACCACCCCACATACCTGCTATCCTGGGAAAACGCCAGATATTTCCTGTACCGACTGCCATACCAATAGATGCTGCCACAATTGCATACCGACTCGAAAATTGATCACCATTGTTCTTCTTCAATATACTCACTCCTCGTAAATGGTGTTTAAAATTTAGCAATTTAACCTACTAAACTAATTCTACATAAATATAAAAATACCTGCATGATTTATTAAATAATATAAAAACCCTACCGTTTAAAAAGACGGCAGGGTTCGCATTAATGATTATTTAACTATCTTAATTACATTTTAATTTTCAATTTCTGGGGCTGGTGTTATCATAAAGTTAAAATCAACGCCTGGTTCAACTTCTCCCCAGGGTCTCTCCATTTCTCTAACAGCAATATGCCTTAACCAATAGCCTTCTGCTCCAGGAGCTCCACCATGTCCAGCTTCTACAGATTCAGCTACAAACTGATGAAAGTGAACAAATCCTGGTATTTCTGGTTGATCTTCAGCGGCAAACCTACCTCTAATTGCATCACCAACATATATTAATTCAGCACCTGATTCATCAACTGGTCTATCATAGTGTAAGAATAGAGCTCTACCCCCACCAATATCTAACCAGAGATGATCAGGGAGTGGAGGACTCATTGGCCATTCATTCTCCCATTCCCAGTTTGTGATAGAAGCTACATCAAATCTTTCCACAGTATTTTCAAACTGTGCAGGTGGTTCTGTAGGCATAAAATCAAAATCAACTCCTGGTTCAACTGCTCCCCAAGGTCTCTCTAAATCTTGAACTGCTACATGGGTTAACCAATAACCATCATCACCTGCTTCACCTCCATGGCCAGCTTCAGGGGATTCTGCAAACAACTTATGAAAGTGAGTATAAGCTGGGTTTGAAGGCCTTTCTTCAGCAAAAAATCTACCTCTTTTTGCCAGACCAACATACATCAAATTCTCATTTAAGAATTCAGGATCAAAAGGATCATCAACATCTTCTAAAGTTTGATTGAAATGGAGGAAAAAGGCTTCTTCTCCACCACCAAGGTCAACCCATAAATGATCAGGTAAAGGCGGTGTCAAAGGCCAATCATTTTCCCATTGCCAGTCAGTTATCGAACCCTGGCTGGCATTAACTGTTCCTGCTAATACGACGATCCCAACTGCTAATATTATTATAAAACTAAAAATAAACTTTTTATTTAACATCTTTTTCACTCCTTAAATTTTATGGATTTACAACTATTACACTTCCCACCATATCAATTCCTTCATGGGGCAGGCAGACTAAATAGAGAGTTTTTTCTTCTTCAGGCATTGTGACTGTAACCTGTTCTTGTCCTCCACCACTTAATGAAATATTAACGATTGGATCTGTTCTGTCTGTTCTTGAATGATAGATTGTAAAAGTGTGAAAGGCTGTGCTTGGATTATTAACAATAAAAGTTACCTCTTCTCCTGGTTCAACCTGAATTTCTGATGGTTCAAAATAAAAGTTAAGCATATCTACAACAATTTCTCTTGGTTCAGAAGTTTCACTTACTAAATCATTATCATTATCTATTAGCTCTGTCTCAGGAAAGAATGCATACCAGGCAAACCACATTACATCAAATGCAACGACTTCTTCTCCATTTTCATCATAAATTTCTACTGTATTTAAAGTTTCAATATATTTTGCTGTTAATCTTTCATTATTAATTACAAAAGAAATTTCTTGATTTTCTTTAATTTCATCTTTAATAATTGCGAATGGAAATTCATCATATTCACCGGCAATTACAATATCTTTACGCTCTAATCTAGAATCCTCATTGATTACATTAAATACTAAACGCTGATTAGAATAATAATTACCTGGACTGCCATTCTCTATATATGAGCCATAGGGATCTCGATCATAATTTCTACTAACTCCTGTCTCACGGGAAAGAACTTTGGCTTTAGAAAAATTATCTTTTATTAACTGCCACTGAGTCCAGTACAAAGGAACTCTTTCTAATTTTTCGCCGGTAATATCTCCAGTAATTGCCCTACCATAAATCTGAGGCCAATAACTGTCCGTTTCCCTATCATACATTATTAGATTGGAATTAACTAATTTGCCTGAAGTTCCGAAAGTAGTTTCTGTTCCTAAAACTTCACCTAAATAAGCTATAGCTGAGCCTGTTAATGGACAGTAAGTGATACTAACTTTTCTTCCTTCAATCTCTTCATTGACTATCTCATGCCAGACCATTATTCTCTGAGGATAGACATAAATTTGATCTTCACTTCTAAATAGAAAAACTGCATCCTCTGGCTCTAACTTTTCATCTGCCTCTTCAATAGTTATATAATTTGGTTCTTCAATAGGAGGGATCCCATCAGGCGCTGGCCCACCAGAAACAATATTATCTGAGAGTAACAGTATTTTCTCTGAATTTGCTTTTATTCCAATACTACCTACTATAAAAACAGAAATCACAACTAAAAAAATTATAAAAAGCTTTTTATTCACTTTGATTTCTACCTCCTCCTTTCTATATATAATTATCTTTCTTAATTTAAGTTTATTTTATAAACAAAATTTATTATGTAAGCAATCTAACATTTAAATAAAAAAAAGACCCCTTTTCAGGGGCCAGATTTTAACAACTAGAGTCTCTTATTTTTATTAAGTTTTCTTTTTTAAATTTTACTTCTCCATGACCTGTAGAAATATGCCCGCTATTATCTAAAGCTTTAAGAGTTAAACTAACTGTCTCCCTTGTAGAACCAATCATTTCAGCTAGTTCTTGATGAGTTAATTTTAAAGTTATTTCTTCTTTTTCATGTTTATCCATTATATTAGCAAGTTGAATTAATTTCTTTATTAATTTATCCCTTGTATTACATAGAGCCTGACTATAAATATCATCTTCAAGATCTTTAACTTTAGTACAGATCAATTGAAGAATTCTCTCAGTTAAATCAGGATATTTCAACATTATTTCCCTGATATAATTTTTATCAATCACACATAAAAGTGCATCTTCAATAACTTCAGCAAAGACGCCTCTTGGTCTCATTGAAAAGATATCAACTTCACCGATTATATTACCTGGCACCAGATATGATAAAGTCAACTGCCTCCCTGCTTCATTTAATTTATATATTTTAATTCGGCCTTGATGCAAAATATAAATTACTTCTACTAAATCATCAGGGGTAAAAAGAATATTTCCAGCTTCAACATTAATAACTTGAGCATTAGAGGCAATTTCATCAATCTGCTCCTGTGACAAAACTTCAAAAATATTTAAACCCTGAACACAATCTAACATAATTATCCCCCTCAAGTTAGTATTAATATTAAACCTTTCTATATAATTATTACTTCTTCACCCGATAATAAATCCCTTTATATTCTGGCTATTTATTTAGGTTAAATAAACCTGAAGGAGATATTATATTTAAAATATTATAAATCAGCCCCGAGATGATCTGCTACTGAATAAACATCCTTATCACCACGACCTGATAAATTAACTATTATAACCTGACTCTTATCTAAAGTAGGTGCTAATTTTTCTAAATAAGCCAATGCATGAGAAGACTCTAAAGCTGGAATAATCCCCTCTTTTTCAGATAATAATTTTAAAGCTTTAACTGCTTCCTCATCAGTTGCCGATTTATATTCTGAGCGGCCACTATCTTTTAAAAAACTATGTTCTGGGCCTACTCCTGGATAATCTAAACCTGCGGAAATAGAATAAACTGGAGGCACTTTGCCAGACTCATCCTGGAGCAAGTAACTTTTATAACCATGAATAATTCCAGGATTACCTTTAGTAAATGTTGCTGCATGCTTAGATGTTTCAAGACCCTCACCGGCAGCCTCAACACCTATCATTTTTACTGATTCGTCCTCTAAAAATGGATGAAAAAGCCCGATAGCATTGCTGCCGCCGCCAACACAGGCCAACAAATAATCAGGCAATTTACCTTCTGACTCTAATATTTGTCTTCTAGCTTCTTTACCAATAACTGACTGAAATTCTCTAACCATTACAGGATAAGGATGTGGTCCAACCGCAGACCCTAATAAATAAAAAGTATCCTCTGAATTCTCAACCCAGTGGCCAATTGCAGCATCAACTGCATCAGTTAATGTTTCGGTTCCTTTAGTAACTTCATTGACTTTTGATCCTAGCAATTTCATTCTAAATACATTTAAAGCCTGTCTTCTGGCATCTTCTGCTCCCATGAATATTTCGCATTCCATCCCAAACATTGCAGCAACTGTTGCAGTAGCAACTCCATGCTGGCCTGCGCCTGTTTCAGCAATTACTCTTTTCTTGCCCATTCTTTTCGCCAGAAGTATCTGCCCAAGTGTATTATTAATCTTATGTGCCCCCATATGATTTAAATCTTCTCTTTTTAAATAAATTTTAGCCCCACCATAATAATCAGTTAGTCTTTCAGCAAAATATAAGGGATTAGGCCGGCCAACAGCTTCCTTTAGATAATAATTAAATTCCTCTAGAAATTCTTCATCATCATAATACTTAAAAAATGAATCTTCTAACTCCTGTAAAGCTGGAAGAAGTTGTTCAGGAACATATCTTCCACCATAATCTCCAAAAATACCATCAGCATTCTTTACCTGTTTCTTTTGAACTCTCTCTTTTGTTAGTTGTTTGCTCATCTCTTCTCATCTCTCCTATTTTAAAATTTTATTAATAAAATTTACCCCTAAAATATAAAAAACCACAGAAACTGAATTCTGTGGTTATAATAAGGCATAGTTATATCATCCATAAAATCGCCTAGCTCATCTCCACTCATCTAATCCAGTCTAATCTCTTCTAATCTAAATCCATATATAATTTTATGTTTAAATCTATTCTGATTCTATATCTCCGTGTTTAGTTAATATTTTTGCATTTCCCCTTATTTTCATTGCTGAGGTGTTTTCAGTAAATTGGGCTATCATGATTTCGCCTTTATCCAATTTCTCTGTATGGTGGAATTTTGTCTGTCTACCTCTTGTCAGGCCAATTATTGTAACACCATCTTCAAGGGCTTTAATCGTGACATAATCACCTTCGGCTGATTCTAGTGCCATTTTATTATCACCTCTTTATTTTAATAAGTTAATAAGATAATATATTATATAGCTTCCATTGTCAAGATATACTTGCTTATTTTTTATTTTTTATATCAACACCACCAAAAATAGCTAAACAACTAATTGATAATATTTTAGGATTATCTAAATTCAGATTCTGTCTGGTCAAATTATCCCAGCCACCAAAAACAGGGAGGCCTTTAACAACTACCTGCCATTCATCAGGCACATATATATCTGCTCCACCAAAGAGAGTAAAGACATCAAGTCTGGCTTCATCTCCTGAAATATTTGCTCCACTTAAATCTATATCTGCTCCACCAAAAATAGTAATTGAACTACCACCTTTAAAATTATTTGAAATTACTCTATATTGACTTCCTGAAAAAATATTAAAAATATTAAGTTTTTCTCTATCCATTTCTTTGCCTTTACTTTTGCTATCAAAAAGTAAGCTAACACCAATTAATATAAATATAACTGGCCAGAAAGAAATATACTCAGACGCAGCAATATAATCTAGATTATTTAATTGAAAGAAAAGTCCAATCAGTAAAACTATAAGCCCTCCAAGCCTTCCTGCTGGATTAGTCAACAAATTATACATACCTGCAAAGATCAGAATTAACGGCCAATATGTTGAAATGATTTCACCAAGACCAATATCGACAATTCCAGCATTATTTAAAATTATAAATCCACCTAATAAAATTAAAATCAGTCCAAGAATTCTATTTTTGCTCATATAATCTCCTCCATTTCTCTTATTTGCCCTTATGTATTGAAGTATATAGCTATTTTCTAATAATGTCAATATAATAAAATAAATAATTATCATAAAGAAAACCAGCAACTAAAAACAAGTTGCTGGTCTATATCATTAATCTTATTCTAATTTAGTTGATTATTTTAGCGATTAAAATACTGCCTTCATATAGCAATATTAATGGGCCTGCCATAAACAACTGAGTAATTATATCTGGTGGTGTTAAAATTGCACTAATAATAAATATTAGAATTATGATATATTTCCGAAATATAGTTAATGTATCAATCTTTATAATACCTAACTTTACCATCAAATTCAATACCAAAGGCAATTGAAATATTAATCCAAAGGGCAGGAGTAAAGTTAATAAAAACGAGACATAATGGCTAATTGATATCATCGCAGAAAGCTCTGGACTGCCAAAATTCAATAAAAATCTCATTCCTAAAGGTAAGACAACTGCAAAGCCAAAAGCTATTCCCAGAGCAAACATAAATAATGAAATTGGCAAAAGTAGATTGATATATTTCTTTTCATTATCATGCAATGCCGGCAAAACAAAACTCCAAAATTGATATAATAAAAACGGTAGAGCTACAAGTATACCAGCAAAGATAGAAATCTTAATATAGGTGAAAAAGGCTTCAGTCGGCCTTAAAAAGACCAGTTCTCCAACTGGCCTTGTTAATATTTCCATTAGTTCCTCTGAAAAAAAATAAGCTCCAAATGCTGCAATTACAACAGCTATTATTGATTTTATAAGCCTATTTCTTAGTTCTTCTAAATGTTCAACTATACTCATTTCAAGATTGTCTGATTCCATCTGATCCACTCCTGCTAATTACTAATCTATTATAATATTAAATTTAAGATTTATCTTTTTCTTCATCTTCATCCAATGACGCAGCCTCTTCTACTTCTTGAGTTGCCTTTTTTAATTCTCTAATACCTGATCCAATTGCATTACCTATCTCCGGTAATTTACTAGGTCCAAAAATTATCAAAACTATGACTAAAACAATAATTAATTCAGGTGCTCCAAGTCCAAACATTATGATTCACCTCCTGGATCTTTTAAATCCAATTTTAAATAAGAATACTATAATTATTTTTAGCTATTATCTTACTGCTTACATTATACCAATAAAAAATGGCTTTCTCAAACTTAATATACTCTTATAATTTAATTAATATAGAAGCTAAACTCCCCAGATAAAAGCAATCCCAATTGTTATTACAACTGTTAAAATCAATTGCAAAGGAAATCCTACTTTAAAGAAATCACTAAATTCATAATTACCAGGACCATATACCATTAAATGTACCTGATTTCCTATCGGAGTTAGATAGGCAGTACTGGCGGCAAATGTGACAGCCATAATAAATGAAAATGGTTCAACTCCTAGACTGACTGCTGCATCAACAGCCACCGGCAGCATTATTACAATACTGGCCCGATTACTAACTAAATTAGTAATCAAAGCAGTAAAGAGATAAAAAATCGCAAGTATAATAATCGGCGG